>Ga0066903_100002260_pt1 | contig 14909 bp, 13 predicted proteins | sample PanSoiMetaGPlot1_FD_67491 | JGI IMG/M metagenome (GOLD analysis project Ga0066903, IMG submission 67491) | Tropical forest soil microbial communities from Panama analyzed to predict greenhouse gas emissions - Panama Soil - Plot 1 (version 2) | ecosystem: Environmental > Terrestrial > Soil >...
GAAACCACCGGCCGAGCGTCACCTTGCCCTCCCACGAAAGGGCACAAGTATAGCCGCAGGAACAGCGGCCGGTGTGAGCTAATTCACACGGGGCTTCCGTGGAGGAAAGGCATGATGCCCGGCTTCGGCCTCACGAGACGATGGGCCGGCTACAACCACAAAGGCGTCATCGTGCGCGATACGATTTAAGATAAGGCGAGCGGCCGCGTCGATCCCCTCAATCGGCTGCCCGCATCAATGCGGCAAGCCCGGCGCGGGTCGCGAGCGGCGGCGACCAGCCGAGTGATAGCAGCGCGGTCGGATCGGCGACGATCGAGCCCGACACACGCTGAAAAATCTCGTCCCGACCGGACGCGTGCAGCATCCAGCTCAGCAGCGCCGCCGGCAGCGGAAAGACGCTCGGCCGGCGTCCCAGGCCCTCGCGCATCGCGGCGACCATCTCGGCGAGCGTCAGCGCCTGCGGATCGGCCGCTATGAGCACGCGCCGCAGCGGCGCCGGTGCGGCGAGCACGGTGTCGATCGCGGCCGTGAGGTTGTCGAGCGCGAGCAGCGAGCGGCGCGTCGCCAAGCCGGCAACCGGCAGCGGCCAGGGCGAGCGGGCGAGCGCGGCGAGCCGCGCCATGTTGCCCCTGACGCCCGGTCCGTACACCAGCACGGCACGCAACGCCACCCAGTCGAGGTCGAGCTCGGCGAGGCCGCGCTCGGCCGCGAGCTTGGATTTGCCATAGGCGTCGGTCGGCGCGGGCTCCATCGCCTCGGTCAGCACGCCGTCCGCGGTCGGCCCGCATTGGGCGCGGATCGAGGAGAGGAAGACGAACCGCCTGGCGCCGGCGCGGCGCGCCGCGCGGGCGAGTTCGATCGTCGCCTCGGTGTTGAGCGCGCGGTAGTCGTCCTCGGGGACACCGGACATGCCGGCCGCGATGCCGGCCGAGTGGATCACCGCATCCACGCCCTCGAGCGCCGCCGCCATGTTCTGCGGCCGCTTGAGGTCGCCGATCACCGCGCTCGCCGCGTCCATCGGCGCCGCCGCGGGCCGGCGCAGCAGCACGCGCAGGCGGTGGCCGCGCTTGGGCAGGTCACGCAGCAGGTGGCGGCCGATGAAGCCGGTCGATCCGGTGAGCGCAAGCAGCATGCGGCGAGTCTTCGTTGACGAATCGCCGACCGGTCGCGGTCGGACCAGAATAGCGTATCCGAATATCGGGCTGAATGATGATCGACGAGGAGGCGGGGGTGCGGGCGCCGGGAACAGGTTAGACGTCGACGCGTACCGATGCGTTGCTGCCGCAGTCAGAAACCGGCAAAATCAACTGCGTCCGTCTTCCCGTTGCGGCCGGTTGCTACCCGGCGCGCGCCGGAGTCAACGCCGCGCGCGCAATTCGGTTCGATCGTGCATCATGACGCCAGTCTGCAGGACCGAAACCGGTTTGTTTTATTGAAGTGTGACTTCAAGAGTATTCGATCGTCGAAATCGATGCAGATCGCTATCATTCCGGCCGAGCCACGCCAGAGATCGAGCGGCTGGGCAAATGCGCCTTCATCACACCGCAGGTCGTCGGGTGCCAAGCACGATGCGCTGAGGAAGACCAAGACCATGTCCGAGCATGACCGACACCATTCAAACCACCCACAAGCCATCAAGCGGACGACGCTGCAGAAATCGGATGTGCCGGGAACGAATTACGAAACGGTGTTCGGGATCGCCGAGATCGCCCCCAATGCCGATTTCGCGAGCCACACCCATCCGGGCACGGAAAGCGGCTATCTGATGGAAGGCAGCCTGACGCATGACGTGGAAGGTCAGCCGACGCGCGAAGCGAGAGCTGGTGACTCCGTCTTCATACCAGCCGGTGTGCCACATAGCGGGCGTGCCGGCCCCGAAGGGGCGAAGATACTTTCAACCTGGGTCGTCGAGAAGGGAAAGCCGCTGGCCTCGCCAGCAGAGCCATTGCTGCCCCAACACGACTAAAGCTCTTCGACGCCTGCCGATGCGCAAAACGGCGCCCGACGTTGGACCCCACTTCGATAGCGGCAGTAGCAGCCTTCGTTGGCAAGACTTCTGAAGATCGCGGCGGCGGACATCTCTTTCTTGCGGTTGAACGCCGATTCACGGCCTGGATTTCCGCGTGCTTCGTCGCGCGCGGACCACATGATCCACGATGTCCCTCAGATCCGATGCGGCGGGAGACAACTCGCTTGCCGCGATCATTCGCAGCTCGACCGGCGGCAATTTGGGAAGACCAAGCTCGGGCCCGACATTGCGTATTCCGGCCGGGACCGGATGCGCTGGCCCGATGGAAATTCCATATCCAGACCGAAGAGCAGCCCACACTCCGGGAAGGCTCGGTGTTGTAAGAGCCAACCGCCACCGAAGCCCCCCGGCTTCCAATGTCTGAACCGCGGTTTGGCGAAACAGGCACGGGTGGTCGAAGACCACGAGCGGGATCGGATCGTCAACGGACGGCTTGGCCAACCCTTTGCGGCCAAGCCACAGCATCGGCAGAGAGGCAAGCCGGGTTCCGTGGGTGTCTGAACCCGACGCAAAGAAGGCAACTGCGACATCGAGGCGGCCCGCGCGCACCTCGTCCTCCAGGGCATAGTTGCGTCCGGCGCGCACCTCGACATGAACGCCCGGCCGTTTGCGCGAGAATCGCATGATGGCGTCGGGCAGCACGTCCTCGAAAAGATCCTGCGGCAGCCCCATTCGCACCGACGCGACCGCCGCCGTTGTGCCGAGAGCCGCGGCCGCCTCGTCGTTCAACGCGATGATCCGGCGCGCGTAGGCGAGCAGCGCATCGCCTGCCTCGGTCGGAACGAGGCCGCGGCCGTCGCGGCGAAACAACGGGCGACCTGCCTGCTGCTCGAGCTTCTTCAACTGCATGCTGACGGCCGACTGGGAACGGCCGAGTTGCGAAGCCGCACGCGCGAAGCTCCCGAGCTCGGTCCCCACGACCATCGTGCGCAAGGCATCCATGTCGAAGGTGGGTCTCATTCTTTTGGTTTCCTGAAGCGCGAATCCAATCTATTTAATATTCGAAAGTCGAGGGCATTGCTACATCCTGCTCAATTTCATCTTGTCTCTCGCGCGATTTCGAGAGGCTGCGGTCTTACAGCGCGACCTTGCGTTCGTAGAAAGTCCACAGCAGGCCGAAAAGCCGCGGATTGAACGTGCCCGTGCGGCAGTCGCGCGCTTCGTCCTCGCTCAGCGCAATGCCGCCGCCGTTGATATCCGCTTGCAGCTGAATCTGCGCGTTCTCTTCGAGGAACGTACAGGCAAAGAACGCCTCTTCCGCCGACGTGCCGACGACGATGCTGCCGTGGCCGCGCATCTGTGCCGCGCAGTGATGCCCGAGCACGCGCGAGAGGTCTGCCGCCTGGTCATCCGTCACCACCAGCCGCGGGTTGTTCCAGGTCGGCACGCCGGTGCAGAGAAACGCGCCGTGCAGGAACATCGGCTTGAGCGGCTTGCCGGCGATGGCGAGCGCGCGCGCAGCCGGCGCATGCAGGTGGCACACGCACATCGCATCGGGCCGATCGCGATGGATCTGCGTATGGATCCGCCATTCCAGCGGGATCAATCCGCCGGGGTGCTCGATGATGGTGCCGTCGATGTTGTAGAGAAACACGTCCTCCGGCCGAACCGTGCTCTTCTCGGTGCTGGCGCCCGGGCTGATGAAGCACTTGTCGGTCCCCGGCACGCGGATCGAAACGTGGCCGAACATGCCGATCACGCCCTGCAGATTCAACATCCGGGTCAGCGACGCCGTCTTGGCGCGCAATTCCTGCTCTATGCTCATGAGGACATCTCGATTGCGGATTGCTGGCGCATGTTCCGGCGAAGTGGACGCCGGTTCGCCGATAAGAACATGCGCAAAATGAAAAGAGTAGAGCGTGTTCCGATATCGTAGGAACGGAATACGCTCTACAGCGACTTCGCGGCGCCCGCGCGCTCGATCAGCCTGCCCCAGCGCTCGATCTCGGACGCCAGAAAGCCCTTCAGCTGATCGGGCGGCGGGCTTTTGACCGGCACCATGCCGATACGCACGATCAGGTCGCGGACTTCCGGCTGCCCGGCGGCGGCTTCGAGCTCATTGGCAAGCTTGTTGATCGTGGCAGTCGGCGTGGCGCTCGGCGCGCAGATCATCGACCAGCCCTGCGCTTCGAAGCCGGCCAAACCTGCTTCAACCATGGTCGGCACATCGGGCAAGACCGGTACCCGCTCGGCCGACGTCACCGCGATCGGGCGCACCTGGCCCGACTCGATCTGCCCGATCGCGCCGCCGACATCGGCGAACATCAGCTGCATGCGGCCGGCGATCAGATCGTTGAGGCCGAGCGGCGTGCCGCGATAGGCGACACCGTTCATCCTGGTGCCCGTCATGCTCTGCAGCAGCTCGCCGGCGAGATTGATGGCCGATCCAGGGCCGCCATGCGCATAGTTCAATTGTCCCGGCTTGTCTTTCAGCATTGCGATGAGGTCGCCGAGCGACTTGATCGGCAGGCGCGGATCGACCACCAGCACCAGCGGCGTGCGGAAGACCAGCGCGACCGGCTGCAGGTCGTTCATCGTGTCGAAGGGCAGCGACTTGAACAGAGTAGGATTGGACGCCAATGAGCTGGGCGAGGCAAGGAGCGTCGCGCCGTCGGGCATCGACTTGGCGACGTAGTTGGTCGCGATCACGCCGCTGGCGCCGGGCTTGTTCTCGACGACAACCGCATTGCCGATCCGCGCCTGCAATTTCGTCGCGACGGCGCGCATGATCACATCGGTGCTCCCCCCGGCCGGGAACGATACGATGAACCTGATGGTGCCGGTCGGCAATTCGTCGGCGCGCGCATTCGATCCGAGCGCCATCGATGCGCCGACCGTGATCGAGCCGACGAGGAGCGACCATCGCGTGAGCATTTGATCCTCCTTGTATCTGCTTTACGTTTCAGTAACGTGCCACTTTTTTTTAATGTGCACGTCATTCAGGGGCCATGCCATATGACGCATTGGCACAACGCTATTACGGCAGCAGCGTCGTCGTGCGTCGGCTTGCCATTTTCGCGCAGCTTGGTCTGGATCATGATCGATTCGGGAACGCCGACGAAAACCTTCCAGCCCGGGGCGATCAGCGCAAGGTCGAACTTCGTCAGTTCGGCTCGGCTGCGGGCCATTACGCGAACTCTTACGGCACGCCAGAGCGGCTGCGCACGCGGTTGGAATTCGATCCCGCCAAAACGGCCATTAACCTCGCGTTGACCTTCATCGAAGGAAATCGGCGGCACGCCGGGGAGTAAATTCGGAACGAGCACTTTTTGCGTAGCGTCCCGTCCATGGTGGACGGTTCTTCATTTGAATCGGGTGCTCCGTCAACGGGCGCATCCGGCGGATCGACGGGCGCTGCGAACGCGCCAAGTCGTGCTGAGTTGCAGCACATGCGGCCGGTTCGGCCGATCGTCTATGTCGGCCTTGCGCTCGCGGTCGGCGTGGTTTCGATCTGGGTCGCTTCCGCACTCGCCGGCTGGCCGACGGACGTTCATCGCATGATGCCCCTGGCTATTCCGATGATCGCATTGGGAGCCACGGTCCTCATCTGCGCTTGGTACGCGGGCAACAATATCGCCAGGCAAAAGCTTCACCTGGACACCGCCCTCAACAATATGCAGCAGGGCCTTCTTCTGTTTGACGCAAGGGGCCGGCTTGTCCTCTACAATCAGCGCTTCTTGCAAATGTATCGATTGTCCTCCGGCACGGTGAAGCCAGGGTGCACGCTGAGCGATCTCCTGCGGCTTCGCAAGGCAGCCGGCACCTTCCAGGGAGACCCGGACCGATTTGTCGCCAAGCTGGTCGGCGCTGACGGCGAGTTCGTCGGCGATCCGGACCGCGCCGTGGCAAAGCTTTTCCAAGGGGGAAGGGTACAGGCGAAGGAGACCGAGCTTCCGGACGGGAGAATCATCTCGATCACCAACCAGTCGACGCCTGGCCACGGCTGGGTTTCGGTCCACGAGGACGTCACCGCGCAAAAGCGCGCCGAGCGCGAAATACAGGAGGCGCATGCCAATCTACGAACTGTCATGGAGGCGATGCCGGCCGGGTTGGTGATGTACGATCATCAGAGCCGCTTGGTATTGTGGAATCGCCGTTATGACGAAATCTATCCGATAACAGCCGATCTGCGCGTTGTCGGCGTGCGCTTCGAAGAGATGCTGCGGGCGGGCGTTGCCCGCGGAATATACGCGGAAGCCGTCGGCAGAGAGGAGGAATGGATCGCCGAGCGCCTTGCCCTCCAAAACGAGCCCCATAAAATTCACGAACAACGGATGCAAAACGGCCGATGGCTGCGCGTCGAAGATTACAAAACGCCCTCCGGCGGCTTCATCGGCGTTCGCGTCGATATCACCGAATTGAAACAACGCGAGGCGGAGCTTCGTCTGCAAAACATCAAATTGGACGCTGCCCTGCAGAACATGTCGCAGGGCCTGGTCATGTTCGATGCCGATCGGAAACTGGTCTTCTGCAACCGTCAATATGCAGATCTATATGGCCTGCCGCCCGAACTCATGACTCCCGGCGTCACACAGGCGCAGATTCTGGAGCACCGGACCGCAAGCGGGATCATTCCGAAGTCAAATGCGCTGGAGTACGCCAGGGATCGGGCCGCCAAGGCGGGCGCCGGCGTGAGATCCGACACGCTGGTGGAGCTGAGTGACGGACGCTCGCTTTCGGTCGTTATTCGTCCCATGCCGAACGGCGGCTGGGTCACCACACACGAGGACATAACTGAGCGGCGGCAGGCGGAAGAGCAGATCAATCATATGGCGCATCACGACGCCCTGACCGATCTGCCCAATCGGTTATTGTTGCGCAAACGACTGGAGGCGGCACTCTCGCGCGTCAGGCTCGGGGAGCGGTTGGCGGTCCTCTATCTCGATCTCGATCATTTCAAGCACATAAACGACACTCTCGGGCATTCGATCGGCGACGAGGTGCTCAAGATCATGGCCGACCGCGTGCGCGCATGCATCGGGGAGACTGACACGCTTGCGCGATTGGGCGGCGATGAATTTGCGATCATCCAGACCGAGTTCGAGCAGCCGTCGGACGCCGCCGCGCTGGCCAGACGCATCCGGGATGCGGTTACGGCGTTCTGTGAGCTCGACGGCCACCGGATGCTGGTCGACGTGAGCATCGGAATTTCCGTCGCACCGGACGACGGCGTTGATGCAGACCAGCTGTTGAAGAATGCGGACATGGCGCTCTATGGGGCCAAGGCCGACGGGCGCGGAACCTATCGGTTCTTCGAGCCGGGCATGGATGCGCGCTCGAAGGCGCGACGGGTGCTCGAGCTCGATCTTCGTAAAGCGCTTGCGGACGGCGAGTTCGAGCTTTACTACCAGCCTCTCGTCAATCTCGATCGTAATCGAGTGTCGAGCTGTGAGGCATTGCTGCGCTGGCACCATCCCGAGCGCGGCATGATCTCGCCCCAAGAGTTCATTCCAATCGCCGAAGAGACCGGCCTCATCGTCCAGCTCGGCGAATGGGTGCTGACGAAAGCGTGCGCCGACGCCGCGGCATGGCCGAATGACATAGCGGTCTCGGTCAATGTCTCGGCCGTGCAGTTCAAGAATCGGACTTTGGAATTGACGGTGGTCGGTGCGTTGGCCGCATCCGGTCTCTCTCCGCACAGGTTGGAGATCGAGATCACCGAGACGGTTCTCATGCAGCACAACGAGAATACGCTCGCGACGCTGCACCATCTGCACGACCTTGGGGTCCGAATCGCAATGGACGACTTCGGCGTGGGATGCTCCTCGCTGAGCCATCTGCGCTGCTTCCCATTCGACAAGATCAAGATCGATCGCTCTTTCATCCACGAAATCCTGGAGCAAAACGAATCCGTCGCCATCGTGCGTGCCGTCACCGGCCTCGCCAGCAGCCTCCAGATGACCACCACGGCCGAGGGCGTCGAGAATCAGCGGCAACTGGAGAAGATTCGCGCGCTCGGCTGCACCGAGATGCAGGGCTATCTTCACAGCCGCCCGATGCCGCTCCGAGACCTCATCGGCCTGCTCTCGGCGCGCCAGGCGGATGGGAAGCGCAGCCTCGGGGCGGGGCTCGCGTCATGACGCATCTCCGGGGCGCGCGAGGCATGTCATGAGCGCGCGCGGCCGCGCCGACCCGGTCAGCCGGCCCGCGAGCGACCTCCGTGCCGAGCCGCGGTCGCCTGCGTAGCGCATCCCAAAGTCGGCAGAAGCATGATCGACGCCGCCGCAGGGCGCGCGTCACCGCTTGCCCAGCGTCTTCCACACGCCGTTGGCGGTCGCCACCAGCCGCGATCCGACCACCAGCTCGGCGCTCATGAACACCAGCGCGCGGGTGCGGCACACCACGCGGCACTTTGCCTCGACGAACTCGCCGATCTGCACCGCGTCGATGAAATGCATGTCGAGCTGCACGGTCGCCTGCGGCTGGCGCTCGTTGGCGTACCAGCAGGTCATGCCCATCGAGCGGTCCGCGAAGGTCATCAGCATGCCGCCCTGCACGATGCCGCGACGGTTGTGGTGCTTCGGCTGCGCCGTGAACGCATAGAGATGCGTATCGCCGGAGCGCCGCGTCCAGAACGGGCCGACCAGGCCGACGAAGCCCTCGTCGGTGTAGGGCTCCCACCCGGCGGCCGCCGGATCGAAGGCCGCGGGCGCGGCGGACGGCCCGGCCGACCGATCGATGTCCGTCATGGGATGAGCTCGCCTCGAAGACTGCCGCGGGCGCCGGCAGGCGGGCGGTCTTAGCATCGCGCCACAGTGCGTTCCAGCCGCGCGCAAAGGCCGTCGGGTCGGCTCAAATCACGTGCGGTCGCATCAGCAGGCGAAGCGGATATCAGCTGCGCGCGTGACGCGCCGACGACTCACGCGTGCGCGCCCTCGCGCGCCGCCGTTGCGGGCTCCGTCTCCGGCGTGGCAGCGCCCTTGTAAGCGATGCGCGCGACCGCTTCCTGGGCCTTTTCCATTGCCCGGCTCACGTCGGCCATCAGCTGCTTGAGATCGTTCTCGGCGGCCAGAATCGTCGTCCCCGGTGTACGCATGTCCCTGTCCCCATTCGCCGCTCTCCTCGGCGGAGATGGCTTGGGATCGAGTATCCGGCGCCAAAGGTGAACGGATTCTTAAGGGCCGCGCCAGGTGATGCGCCAGATCGTGCCGCTGCCGTCCTCGCTTACCAGCAGCGCGCCGTCGTGCGCGACCGTCACGCCGACCGGGCGGCCCCAGACCGAGGAGTCGTTGACCACGAAGCCGGTCAGGAAATCCTCGTATTCGCCGGTCGGCACGCCGTTCTCGAGATGGACACGGATCAGCTTGTATCCGGTCCGCTTCGCCCGGTTCCACGAGCCATGCTCGGCGACGAACGCATCATTGCGATACTCCGCGGGAAACTGCCTGCCGTCGTAGAACGCGATGTGCATCGAGGCGGAGTGCGCCTGCACCAGCACGTCCGGCACGGTGACCTTGTCCGCGAGATCGGGGCGCTGGCCGGGATGCTCGGGATCGGGATGCGCGCCGATGTAGTACCAGGGCCAGCCGTAGAAGCCGCCTTCGCGCACGCGTGTGACGAAATCGGGCACCAGATCGTCGCCGAGCGCGTCGCGCTCGTTGAGCGAGCACCACAGGTCGCCGGTCTGCGGGTGAACCGCCAGGCCGACGCAGTTGCGCAGCCCGCTGGCGAAGACTTTGCCGTTCCTCCCGTCCGGATCGAACACCAGCACGTCGGCGCGGTCGGTGTCGTCGTCCCATGCGGCGCCGAGGCCGTGCTCGGCCTCCCAGCGCGCGATCTCGGCCGCGCTGCGCTTGCGCATGCCTTCGCCGTTGTTGCCGGCCGAGCCGACGGAGACGAACATCCGCTGCCCGTCCTTGGAGAAGACGACGTCGCGCGTAGTGTGTCCGCCGCGCGGGAGCGAGCGCACGACCGTCTCGGGCCTCGCGCTCGCCTTGAGATCGCCGGCCCGGTAGGGAAAGCGGACGACCGAGCGCACGTTCGCCACGTAGACCCACTGCGGGTCGGGTCCGGGCGGGTAGAACGCGATGCCGAACGGCTGGTCGAGCCCCGACGCGAACACGCTGCTCTCGCGCGGCCTGGCATCGCCGTCGGCGGCGCGAAAAACGCGGATGCCGCCCGCCGCGGATTCGGCGACGAAGATGTCGCCGTTCGGCGCGGTCACGAGGGTACGCGGCTCGTCGAGCCTGGACGCGAACAGGTCGACCTGGAAGCCGGGCGGCACCTTCGGCTGCGCGTGCGCCGGCCGCCGCACCACGCGCGGGCCGTTGCTCGCAGGCCGCGTCGCGTAGGGCGGCGGAAGATCGTCGGGCGTGATCCTGCGCCGAACCCCCGGCGCGTCGGCGCGCCAGTCGGTGAACGCCGCCGCACCGGTCAGCAGCGGGCCGCGCTCCTCGGCATGGGAGTTCTTCCCTGCGGTCACGGCCAGAAAGGTGGAGATCAACGCGCCGAATGCGACTGCGAGCGACGCGATGCGCATGGGACGCTGCTTCCTTGGGAGGACTGCCCCATCATACTACCACGTCATTGCGCGCGAAGCGAAGCATCTCGCTTCGCTGGTGCATGCCCTTGCGGCCGAGATTGCTTCTTCGCGCTACTCGCAGTGACGCAGTCCGAGCAGACTGGCCTCTACTCCGCCATCACCTTGTCGATGGTGATCGGCAGGTCGCGCACGCGCCTGCCGGTCGCGTGAAACACCGCATTGGCGATCGCCGCCGCGGTGCCGACGATACCGATCTCGCCCACGCCCTTGACGCCGAGCGGGTTGATCAGGTCGTCCTTCTCCTCGACAAAGATCACGTCGATCGCGTGCACGTCGGCGTTCACCGGCACGTGGTATTCGGCTAGGTTGTGGTTCATCGGCCGGCCGAGCGCATGGTCGATCAGCGTCTCCTCGTGCAACGCCATGCCGATGCCCCAGACCACGCCGCCCATGATCTGGCTTCCCGCGGTCTTGGGATTGATGATGCGGCCGGCCGCGACCGCGTTGACGACGCGCGTGACGCGGATCACGCCGAGCTCCTCGTCGACCCGGACCTCGGCGAAGATCGCCGAGTGGGTGAACTTGGCGTGGCTCTCGTCGTCGCCCGGCTCGGCGGTGGCCTCCTGGACGATGCGCTCCACGCCGCCGGCGCGCATCGCGTCGGCGATCGCGACCGCGCGGGTCGGATCATCCTTGACGCGGATGTGGCCGTCGACGAAGACGACGTCGTCGTGCCCGCAGTCGGCGAACAGCGAGCGGTTCATGTCCCGCGCGAGCCGCAACACCTCGCCTTGAATTCCGAAGCACGCCTGCTGCACGGCGCTGCCGAGCGAAGCGGCGGTCCACGAGCCGCCCTCGACCGGCGCGTCGGGGAGCTTCGAATCCGACAGCTTCGTGGTCACGTTGTAGATCGGCACGCCCAGCATCTCGGCGGCGAGCTGCGTCGCGATCGTGTAGGTGCCGGTGCCGATGTCGGCGAACGCGCTGGCGATCTCGAGCCCGCCGTTCATGCCCAGCGCGACCCGGGCGCTCGCCTTCATCTGCAACGCTTCCCAGATGCCGGTCGCCATGCCCCAGCCGATGAGCTCGTTGCCGTCGCGCATCGAGCGCGGCGCGTGGCTGCGCCGCGACCATCCGAATTTCTCGGCGCCCCGACGGTAGCATTCGCGCAGCTCCTTGCTGGTGTACGGCTTGTCCTCCGATTGATCCCGCTCCGCGTAGTTCTTCAGCCGCAATTCGAGCGGGTCGATGCCGGCCGCATAGGCGAGCTCGTCCATGGCGCATTCGATCGCGTAGACGCCGGTCGCGCCGCCGGGGGCGCGCATGTCGCACGGCGTCGCGAGGTCGAGCTTGACCAGCCGGTAGTCGAGCGCGCTCGCCGGGCAGGCATAGAGCTGGCGCGACCAGTTGACGACGTTGTCCTGGTAGTCCTCGTGGCGCGACGTGACGGCCACCGTGTCGTGGCGCCACGACATGAGCGTGCCGTCCTGACGCGCGCCGAGCGCAAGCCTCTGGATCGTCGCCGGGCGGTAGGAAAAGGTGAACATCTGCTGGCGCGTCAGCGCAACGCGTACCGAGCGCTTGAGCGCGCGCGCCGCCATCACGGCGAGCGGCAGCTGGTAGCCCGGCCGCAACAGGAGCCCGAAGGCACCGCCGACGTAGGGCGCCATCACGTGCACCCGGTCGGGCTCGTAGCCGAAGATGCCGGCGACGTATTTCTGGCTGTTCTGCACGCCCTGCGTCTTGTCGAACACCGTGATCTGGCCGTCGCCTTCCCACACCGCCGTCGTGGCGGCGGTCTCCATCGGATTGTGATGCTCGATCGGCGTGCGGTACTCCGCCTCGATCTTGATCTCCGCCTGCGCGAAGGCTTCCGCGGCGTCGCCCGCGTCCTCGGCCGGGCCCATGCTGCCGCGCTCCTGCGGCGGCACGTAGGCCCGCTCGCGCTCGTCGTCCGCATTGGTGACGTGGTCCTCGCGCTGATACTCGATCTGCACGAAGGAGGCGGCGTAGCGCGCGGTCTCGAGGTCCTCGGCGACCACCAGCGCGACCGGCTGGCCGCTCCAGCGGATCCTGTCGTCGTAGAGCGGGCGGTAGGGGGCACCGGGCGGCGCGACCTCATCGTGGTACTTGTCGTCCGAGCTCGCGAGCCTCGGGCGGTTCTCGTGCGTGATGACGTCGAGCACGCCGTCGACCGCGAGCGCGTCGCGCGCATCGATCCGCCGGATGCGGCCGCGCGCGATCGCCGAGGTGATGACGAAGCCGTGCACCAGCCCCGGCAGGTTGTACTCGGCGGCATATTTCGCGGTGCCGGTCACCTTCACGCGGCCGTCGACGCGCGAGGTGGGCACGCCGATGTAGGTGGTCGAGGCGGCGCCGGGCGCCGGGGACATGGGCGGCAGGCTGGTCATGGGTTGCCTCACGCGATGCGCTTGTCGGATTGCGACTGCGGCGTGCCGCGCGCCGCCTGGCCGAGCGCGCGCACGATCGTGCGCCGCGCCAGCTCGATCTTGAAGTCGTTGTGGCCGAAGCCGCGCGCCCCTGCGAGCAGCACCTCGGCGGCACGGGCGAAGGTCTCGGGCGTCGGCCGCCGGCCGCGCAGGGCATCCTCCGCCTCGCGGTCGCGCCACGGCTTGTGGGCGACGCCGCCGAGAGCGAGGCGCGCCTGCGCGATGTTGCCGTCCCCGAGCTCGAGCGCGGCGGCGACCGAGACGAGCGCGAAGGCGTAGGACAGCCGGTCGCGGATCTTCAGATAGGTATAATGCGTCGTGAAATTCGACGGCGGCAGCTCGACCGCGGTGATGATCTCGTCGGCGCGCAGGTTGGCGTCGAGATCGGGCGTGTCGCCCGGCAGGCGGTGGAAATACTCGAACGGGATGGTGCGCTCGCCGGCGCCGCCGGCGACGTGCACGCGGGCGTCGAGCGCGGCGAGCGCGACGCACATGTCGGACGGATGCGTCGCAATGCAGTGTTCGCTCGTGCCGAGGATGGCGTGGCTGCGGTTGACGCCGTGGATCGCGGCGCAGCCCGAGCCGGGGTCGCGCTTGTTGCACGCCGTCGTGGTGTCGTAGAAGTAGACGCAGCGTGTGCGCTGCAGGAGGTTGCCGCCGGTCGACGCCATGTTGCGCAGCTGCGCCGAGGCGCCGGCGAGGATCGCGCTGGCGAGCAGCGGATAGCGCTGCTCGATCTCGGGATGCCAGGCGAGGTTGCTGTTGGGCACCAGCGCGCCGATGCGCAGGCCGCCGTCCTTGGCCGGTTCGACGTCGGTGAGCGGCAGCCGCGAAATGTCGATCACGCGCGACGGACGCGCGACGTTCTCCTTCATCAGGTCGATCAGATTGGTGCCGCCGGCGATGAAGCGCGCCTGCGGATCGGCCGCGATCTGGCGCAGCGCGTCGGCGACGTCGGTCGCGCGTGAATACTCGAAATAGTTCATCGCGGCGCCTCCGTCTGGTCCCTTTGCCCGGCGAGCACCTGCTCGATCGCGGCGAGGATGTTCGGATAGGCGCCGCAACGGCAGATGTTGCCGCTCATCAGCTCGCGGATCTCGTCGGGCGTGCGGGCGCGCCCTTCCGCGATCAGCCCGGCGGCGGAGCAGATCTGGCCGGGCGTGCAGTAGCCGCACTGGAACGCATCGTGCTCGATGAACGCCTGTTGCAGCGCGTGCAGCATCGAGCCCTGCGCCAGCCCCTCGATGGTGGTGACCTCCGCGCCGTCCTTCATCACGGCGAGGGTGAGGCACGCGTTGAGGCGGCGGCCGTCGAGCAGCACCGTGCAGGCGCCGCACTGGCCGTGGTCGCAGCCTTTCTTGGTGCCGGTGAGGTCGAGATGCTCGCGCAGCACGTCGAGCAGCGTGGTCCAGGGTGCGACCGTGAGCTTGTGCTCGACGCCGTTGACCTTCAGCGTGATCGCGATCTTGGCCGGGGTCGGGAATCGTTCGGTGGGCGGGGCGGCACGTCTCTGGGCCATGGTATGTCTTCTCCTGACGCGGCCGGGACGCGGAAAACGACAAAAGCCGCTGCGTGCGAACAGTCTCGCCGCAACGGTGCGGACCGGACTCACGGCTTACGAAAATACCGAGACATCCCCGCGTGCTGTTGCGCCCCGGACCCGCACCGGCAACAGGCGGCGCGGCCGCGTGGTTCCCGGCCGCGTGAAATTATTTGCGGGCGACTACCCTGGGTCAAGTCTTTGAGAGGCGAGCATTCGCCGTCGCGCTTGTGGTTGCACTCGGCCGCATCCGGGCTAAAACGATGCGCGGGCGGGAATGTGTTTGTGATGGTCAGAGCGCTCGAACTCGCGATCGAAGCCTTGAAGAATCTGCCGGCGGCGGACCAGGAGCGCATGGGGCGGCAGCTCATCTCCTATATCGAGAAGCTGCAGCAGCTGCGCATCGAG
>Ga0066903_100002263_pt1 | contig 14906 bp, 8 predicted proteins | sample PanSoiMetaGPlot1_FD_67491 | JGI IMG/M metagenome (GOLD analysis project Ga0066903, IMG submission 67491) | Tropical forest soil microbial communities from Panama analyzed to predict greenhouse gas emissions - Panama Soil - Plot 1 (version 2) | ecosystem: Environmental > Terrestrial > Soil >...
GCGATCCGTCCGGGCTCAGATCGTGATTTCTGGCACTCTGCGTCGAGGTCAGGCTGATGAACCCGCCCGGCACGGGCTCGGGATTGCCGAAGGCGAATCCGTTGGTGGTCGTGACCGGCACGGAGACGATCGGATCGCCGGCCGGAAAGTACAACAGCCGGCCGCCGTCGCGCGACCACTCCGGATGGTGACCGCCAGCCCTCGGCACCACGTATTTCGCGCCGGTCGGCGGCATCGGCTGCACGTAGACGTTGGCACCGGCGGCATTGCGGAGCGTGTACGCCATCCAGTGGCCGTCCGGCGAGAACTCCGAGTTGAACGGCGCGTTCGCGCTCAGATCGCCCAGCGGCGTCGTCTTGCGGTCTGCGATCGAAAACAGGTGCAGCGTGACAGATCCGTCCGATCCAATGTCGCTGAACGAAAACGTGCCCGTCCGTCCGACAAACGACTCAGGTACGTGCGTGCCGCCAGGTGCCGACCTGGTCAAGCGCTCCGCCACACCGGTGCCGTCGGCGCGCTGCCACCAGATACCGCTATCGCCGTCGCGCGTCGATTGAAACAGGATGCGCTGGCCGTCAGGAGACCACACGGGAAACGTATTGCGTCCCTCGAATGTCAGCTGGCGCAGCGACGCGCGCCCTGAAAGATCGTAGACGTGTATCTGCGCCTGCCTCCCCTCGTTGATCATCAGCGCGAGGCGGGTGCCGTCGGGCGAGAAGCGGGGCGATTCGTAGGCGCCCGGAGCGAGATCGACGAGCGTCGGCTTGCCGTCGCGATCGATCATGACAATCCGGCGCTGGTTCGACGCGCCGGCGGCCGGCCCTGACGCATAGACCATCGTGCCGCTGTCCGCGACACTGTACTGGAGCACCCCGACGCCGACGGCGCCGGTACCACGTTCGATCCCTTCCACAACCGGCGTCGCGCTGCCCGACGCGTGCAGGCGCGCGAGATCGAAGGACCGGGCAAACAGGACGCCGCCGACGCCGTAGACGACGTGGCCGGTTGGAATGTAATGCGCGTCGCTGCCCCCTTCCGCGATGATGGTGCGTTCTTTCGACCCGAGTGCCTGCGCGACGACGCGCGCGCTCACCGCGTCGAAGGTCGCCGTGCCTGCAAACAGCGTGAACAGCACGGCGCGGCCGCCCGGCAGCATCTCCGGCCGGTACGCGACCTCGTCGGCGCCAAGCTGGACGAGCGTGTGCGCCGTGCCGCCGTCCGGATCCAGCCGCACAATGGCGCGACCACCCAGCAGGATGCCGCCGTCGTCCCACGAAATGCCTGCCGGCTGGCCGGTCTGGCCCGCCCGTTCCAGCGCGATTGCGGGCCCGCCCACGACGGCCACTCGTTTCAACGTTCGGTCGACAACGCTGAAGTAGGCGATCTGTTGACCGTCAGGCGAAAACGCAATGTCCAGGACGCCGAGCCGCGCGTCCGACAGCGGCGTCGCCTGCGTCTGCGACAGTCTGCGGACGAACAGCTGACCATTGGCGATGTACGCCAGCTGTTTCCCGTCGCGTGAGATCGCGAGCCGGCGTCTGGACGATGTCGTGATGCGCTGCCCGTCGGGTATCACCAGCGAGAGCCTGGCCACGTCAGGGACGTTCGAACGTCTGAGAGACCGATCGAGTACCGCGCCGCCCGCGGCGCACACGATCGCAAGCGCGAGGCCGGCAGCGCCGAGCCGCAGCCACGAACGTCGTGCCGGCCGCACAACGACTGACGCATCGATCGGTCCCGCCGCGATCGTTTCGAGCTCCATCCGCAGATCGCCGGCGGCCTGCCAGCGACGCTTCGGCTGCTTGGCCAGACATCGCTTGAGCAGCTCGAGGAGGCGGGGATTCAGGCTGGGCGGCACGGCCGCGAAGTCCGGATCGCGTGCAACGACTGACGCGAGGATGTCCGGCGCCGTCTCGCCGTGAAACGGCTGTCGCCCCGTGAGCATCTCGTAGAGCACGCAGCCGAACGAGAACACGTCGCTGCGATGATCGGCCGGCAGTCCTTTCGCCTGCTCGGGAGACATGTACGCGGCGGTCCCGAGGATGACGCCCGCCTGCGTCGCAAGCATGCTCAGCGTCGGCGAGTGCGTCGCGTTCGCGAGGATTGGCGCACCGGTTGGCGCGGGCTCGTCGGTCATCGCACGGGCCAACCCGAAGTCGAGCACCTTCACGCGATCGTCCGGCGTCACCTTCACGTTGGCCGGCTTCAGATCGCGGTGCACGATCCCCTTCTCGTGCGCCGCCTCCATCGCCTCGACGATCTGTCGCGCGATGGTCAGTGTGTCCTGGAGGGGTAACGCCCCCCGCTGCAGGCGATCGGCGAGCGTCTCGCCCTCGACGAGTTCGAGGACAATCGCGTTGACGCCGCTCGTTCGCTCGACGCCGTAGACCGCGGCGATGTTCGGATGATTGAGCGTCGCGAGGAGTTCGGCTTCGCGCTGAAACCGGCCGAGGCGCTCCGGATCCTGTGCGAAGGCGTCGGGCAGCACCTTGATGGCAACCTCGCGTTTCAGCTGCGTGTCCCGAGCCCGATAGACTTCACCCATTCCTCCGCTGCCGAGCGGCGCGATGATCTCGTAGGACCCAATGCGATCGCCGATCATTCCGAACCCCAATTCATCACGATCGTGATGGGGGCCGTACGAGTCTCTTCGGTGCGCGTGTTGAACAGAAACCGCTGACCATCGGGAGCTACCGCGTATTTGCTGCGCGGCGACCCGGTCGTTCGGAAGGTGAAGAGCCGCTGGGGCACGCCGAATCGCACACCATCAGTGTCGACGGCCACGCTCGCTGCCATCAGCGCGTCGCCATTCAGATAAAAGAGCTCCTTGCCGTCAGGCCGCCACCTTGGCTCGGTCCCGCCAGACGTCGAGACTTGCCACTCGACACTCTTCGACCGCGGAAACGGCGTGACGTAGGTCTCTCCCCGGCCGGACCTGTAGGACGTGAACGCAATCCAATGGCCGTCCGGCGAGAATTGCCCCTGATTGGCGACTGACGGTGTCTGGAGCAGGCGGACGGGTTTCCGGTCACCTGAGAGCGGCAGGATCCACAACCCGGGCGATTCCGCCGGCGTCACGCGTCTGCTGTCCGCGTAAAGGATGAAGCGTCCATCCGGCGACCAGCTGAGCGGGACCTTGTCGGACATGTCGGTCAGGAGGGGCTCTTCATCGCCGCCGTTCGAGGTTTTCTGAAACAGATCGAACCGTCCCGCGCGGCTGGCGTTGAAGGCCACGCGTTTACCGTCGGGCGCCCAGATCGACGCCTGCGCCCCGCCGTCGTCGAAGGTGAACTTCGTGGGCACGCCCCGAGCGATGTCGATCAGCCATATGTCGCGTTGCCCCCGCGGCGCTGCGATGCTGACCGATGCCTGCGTCCCGTCCGGGGAGAGCTCGACGTCTGCGTACTTCCCGCGCGTTCCGACAACCCCCTGCGTTGTACCGGACCGATCGAACCACGTCAGCTGCGAGCCGATTTCCGCGGAACTGCTGATCTGGTACGCGACGACTCCCGTATCCGACGCCGAGAAGTCGCCAACGGGCGCGCTGTTGCCGTTGGTCTGCACCTGATCCGCAATCGGGACAGGTTCGCCCGTGAGCGCGAGCCACTGTGCGTCGAACGGCTGCGCCATCAACGTCGACTCGCGGATGAACAGCAGGTGCGCGCGAGCGTAGACCACCTGGCCGATGCCATCCGCGAACAACCGCTGCCGCTCGCTCGAGTCCAGCGAACTGACATAGATGCCGCCGCTGTCTGTCCCTCGCGCGGTCGCGCGATAGATGAAGTGCCGCCCGTCAGGCAGGAACACGGGACGCACGTGCAGACCGTCACCGGCACCCAGCGAGGTCGCGGGGGTCGGCTCTCCTCCGGACTGCGGGACCCTCAGCAGCACGCCACCCCCGCCGCCTCCTCCAGCGCGCGCCAAAAGGAGGACGCCCTGCGTCCCCCATGCGCCCGAGTTGAGGCTCGAGAGGCTGCACAACGGAGTCGGCAGCCCCCCGGCGATGTCGACCTTCTTCAATCGGCCGTCGGCGAAGAACGCCACGAAGCGGCTGTCTGGCGACCAGAACGGCGCCATGGCCCCGTCGGTGCCGGCCAGTTCGCGCGCGGCGAGGGTGTCGAACGCGCGCACCCATAAACGGGCGCGGCCCTCCGCGTTTTGCGAGACCATGACGAGCTGGCGGCCGTCCGGCGAAACGGCGAGTGGGAGATTGGCGGCGCCGCCGGCGCCAGCGACATCGAACCCCACAGTCCATCCATCGGGCGGCGCGATCGTAAACCTGATCGGCCTCGCCGCTGCGGCGGAGCGCGTGAAGAGCAGGTACGCCAGCGCGAGCGCGACCACCAGAGCAAGCCCGCACAGCGTCCAAGCGATGCGCGTGTGCCAGTCTGGCGCTTGCGCGCGGGTCGCACGGCCATTCTCTGTTTCAAGCGCCGGCGCTGCCGCATCGTCAAGGTCGAGGCGCGCATCGGCAACGTCGGCGAGGCGCGTACGACGATCTTTGGCGAGCGCGCGCCGCAGCAGCCGTCGAATCGACGCCGGAGTGGCATCGGGCAACGCATTCCAATCAGGGTCGCCGCGCAAGACCGCGGCCAGCGTGTCGCTGACATCGTCGCCTTCGAAGGCGCGCCTGCCGCTCAGCATTTCGTACAACACACAGCCGAACGCCCACACGTCACTGCGTTTGTCGGCAGTGCGTCCCTTCGCCTGCTCGGGGCTCATGTACGCCGCGGTCCCCATGATCAGGCCGGCCATCGTCATCGCGGGCGTCGTGAGCGTTGGCGACGCCGTCACGTCCGGGCCAGGCTGAAGGCCAGCCCCTGCCGCCTCGGACATCTTGGCGAGGCCGAAGTCGAGCACCTTCACGCGGTCGTCGGGTGTGACCTTGATGTTCGCGGGTTTCAGATCGCGATGGACGATGCCTTTCTCGTGCGCGGCCTCCATCGCCTCGACGATCTGGCGCGCGATCGTGAGTGCTTCGTCTATCGGGATCGCGCCGCGCTGCAGCCGATCCGCTAGTGTCTCGCCCTCGACCAGTTCGAGGACGATGGCGTTCACGCCGCTACTTCGCTCGACGCCGTACACCGCGGCGATGTTCGGATGATTGAGCGTCGCGAGGAGTTCGGCTTCGCGCTGAAACCGGCCGAGGCGCTCCGGATCCTGTGCGAAGGCGTCGGGCAGCACCTTGATCGCGACGTCGCGTTTCAGTTGTGTGTCGCGCGCCCGATAGACTTCGCCCATCCCGCCTTGTCCGATCGGCGCAAGGATCTCGTAGCTACCGAGGCGAGCGCCGGCGGTCAAGGACATGCGACGACTCACCTCTTTAACAACGACGGCCAGTTGATGACGACAGTCATCGGTGGCGCGAACGCCTGCGCGGTCTGGTTCGGCATAAGGAAGCGCCCATCTGCGCTGACGTCGAACTCCGCGTCGCGCGTCATGCGGAACAGCGGCTTCGGCGTACTTACCTCCAGGGTTGACGAGCGGCGGACGTCGACGGACATGAGCGTTCGATCCGCCTGGAAGAAGAAGAGCTCGCGTCCGTCCCGGCTCCATACGGGCCGGGTCCCTCCGGCGGTTGACACCAACACTTTCTGGGTCGGCGCTGGAAAAGTCTGCAGGTAGACCTCGAGCCGCTTCGATTCGTCAGATGCGTAGGCGAGCCACTTGCCGTCGGGCGAGAGCCGCGGCTCGGTTTCGTCGAATGCGGTCTTCGCGTACGGGAAACGCTTACCTTCGCCGCGCAGGGGCAGCACCCAGATGTCGCCTTTAGTGGTCGGGACGGCGTGCAGCACCTGCTCGACCAGATACTGACCATCGCGCGACCAGTCGGCTGGACGCATCGGAGCCGTGTCACTATCGACCGGCATTTCGTCCGCGACACCGCTCAACCCTTTTCGAAACACTCTGGGCACGCGATCACGGTCCGAGCTGAACGCGATAGCCGTGCCGTCTGACGACCAGACAGGAAAGGTATTGGTGTGGCCGTTGGTCGTGAAGCGCGAATCGGCACCGCGCGCGAGATCGTGAACCCAGATGTCGGTATTGCCCGACTGCGCATCGAACTTGTCATACGCGACCATGTGCCCATCGGGCGAGATCCGAGGCCGCCGCACAATTACACCGGCGGGCCCGACAGTCCCGATCGCGCGTCCCGCTCGATCGAACCATGTCAGCTGAACTTTCTCATCAACCCAGCCCGACGTGTATGCAAGCACTGGATTCGACGTTCGCGCCTGCGAGATCGAGAACATCGCCTGGGCTTCACTGGGGAAGTAGTCCACGCCTTCCGCAATGGGCATCGCTTCGCCGGCGACGGTCAACGAGGACGTGTCAAACCGCTGCGCGACCAGGGTCCGCTCGCGTACGTACAAGAGGTATCCCAGGCTCGAATAGACCGCGTTGGTGGCGTCCGGCAGAAGCCGCGACCGGGTGTTGGCGTTCAGGTCACCGATGTACACACCGGCTTTGTCTGGTTCAGAGCTTCGGATCGTGTACAGAAAATGATGGCCGTCCGGCAGGAATGACGGATTTCGATGACCGCTTTCGCCGTTTGTGATCGGCGATCGCTGTCCACCCGCAGCCGATACACGCCAGAGCCCGCTGACCGGCGTGGGGGCAAACACGATCACATCATCTGCATTCCATGTACCTCCGCGCCCGTTCTGCGCATCGCACAGCGTCTGCGCAGGGCCGCCGTCGGGATCGATCTTCTTCAGCTTGCCGTCTGCGAAGAACCCGATCGAATGGCTGTCCGGAGACCAGAAAGGGAAGATAGCGCCGGACGTGCCTGGCAGGAGACGAGCCGACGTCGACGTCAGATCGCGAACCCACAGACCCTGTTGCCCTTCGAACGCGAGGCCGAACGTGATGCGGCGCCCGTCGGGAGATACAGCGGGCAACGCACCAGGATTGAGGACGGTCTTGTCCGGAAACGGCGCCGACAGCAGAATCACGCGGGTGTCGACGGCGCGCCGCGACAAATACGCTGCGGCGCCGACCGCGAAGGCCGCCACGATGGCGACGGCGGCAACGCTCCAGGGCACGATCGCCGATCGACGCACGCCCGGATCGCCGGCCGGAATCTGCGATGGACCTTCGAGCCGTGCGTCGTCGATCTCGATGCGCGCCGTCGAAACATCGGCGATCCGAAGCTTCGCGTCCTTGACGAGGCAGCGTGCGAGCAGGCGGCGAATCGGCGCAGGCGTCTCCGCCGGCAGACGCGACCAGTCCGGTTCGGTCTTGATGACCGCCGCCAACGTTTCGGTCACGTCGTCGCCCGGAAACGCGCGCGTGCCGGTGAGCATTTCGTACAGCACGCAGCCGAACGCCCACACGTCGCTGCGCCGGTCGGCGGGCCGGCCCTTCGCCTGCTCCGGTGACATGTACGCGGCTGTGCCGAGGATCATTCCCGCCAGGGTCATCGCCGGCGTCGTGATCGTCGGCGACTGCGACACGTTCGGGCCGGCCTGAAGGCCCGCCCCTGCCGGATCGGCCAGCTTCGCCAAGCCGAAGTCGAGCACCTTCACGCGATCGTCCGGCGTCACCTTCACGTTGGCCGGTTTGAGATCCCGGTGCACGATCCCCTTCTCGTGTGCCGCCTCCATCGCCTCGACAATCTGACGGGCGATGGTCATCGTGTCTGTGAGTGGGATCGCACCACGCGACAGCCGATCGGCGAGCGTCTCACCCTCGACGAGTTCGAGGACGATCGCGTTGACGCCATTCGTTCGCTCGACGCCGTAGACCGCGGCGATGTTCGGATGATTGAGCGTCGCGAGGAGTTCGGCCTCGCGCTGAAACCGGCCGAGCCGCTCGGGATCCTGTGCGAAGGCGTCGGGCAGCACCTTGATCGCGACGTCGCGCTTCAACTGCGTGTCGCGGGCGCGATAGACCTCGCCCATCCCGCCTTGTCCCAGCGGTGCGAGGATCTCGTAGAACCCGAGCCGCGTCCCTGGCTCAATCGGCACGATGAGCGCAGATTCTGCCACGGACCTGATTAGCCGTCGCGTAGGAATTGATCGCGCGCCGCCGCTATCCGCCAGTTTTCGAGCAGATTCTGGCCCCGCGCGCCTGGCACGCCGCTCGCTTCGACGACGCTACAATGAGCGGCATGCCGGAACGTGACGACCGAGCGCCCTCCGGTTCCGGGCTGAAGCTCACCTACGACGACTTCGTGCTCTTCCCTGACGATGGGCAGCGGCACGAGCTCATCGACGGAGAGCACTACGTGACGCCGTCGCCGAACACCAAACACCAGCGGGTGTCCTACAACCTGACCCTCCTCATCGGAACGTGGCTCGAACAGCATCATCACGTCGGGCGTCTTTTCTACGCGCCGTTCGACGTTGTGTTCTCGCGGTTCGATGTCGTCGAACCTGACCTGCTGTACCTTTCCAATGAGCGGATGGCGGAGGTGCTCACATCGCAGCACGTGAAAGGCGCTCCGGACATCGCGATCGAAATCGGTTCGCTAGGCACTCGCACGCGCGATGAGACGATCAAGCGGCGCCTCTACGAACGATTCGGCGTGACCGAATACTGGATTGTCGATCCTGAGATAGACGTCGTTCGAATCTATCGGCGTGAAGGCGAGCGGTTGGGACGTGCTATCGAGCTGTCACGCGAAGCCGGCGATGTGGCGACCACAGCGCTGCTGCCCGGCCTTGATCTGCCACTCGACCGGATCTTCCGGGACTAGTTGATCGATCTCGGGATCCCCGGATCCCGGATCCCGGTCTCGATCCCACTCTATTTGATCGCAAACACCCACACTGCGCCGCCCTCGGGCACTTCCGGAAACGCGCCGGGCTTGATGCCGTTCAGCTGCGACTCCATCCCCTGCGAGTCGACGCCCCAGCCTGACTGCACGGCGATGTACTGCTTGCCGGCCAGCGAGAACGAAACCGGCGGCCCGAGAATGCCGGAGTTGGTCGGAAACTGCCACAGGAGCTTTCCGCTCGACGCGTCGAACGCGTGAAACGCGCGATCGTTGGTGCCGCCGCTGAAGACGAGGCCGCCTCCGGTCGCCAGCATCGATCCCCAGTTGGGAGACGACGGGTACCTGTGCGTCCAGATGCGCTTGCCCGTGTCGACGTTCCACGCCTGCACTTCGCCGACGTGATCGGCGTTCGGCAGCATCGAGAACGTGTAGGTCGCGCCGACAAACCGCTGCCCCGGCGCGTGCGGCGTGCGGTCGTTGTCGCCCGTCATCGTCTCGCAGAGGTTCTCGTTGGCGGGGATGTAGATCATCCGCGTCTTCGGGCTGAAGGCGATCGGCGGCCAGTTCTTGCCGCCCCAGAGCGACGGGCAGAACTCGGCGCGCTTGCCCGTGCCGGGCTTGTGCGCCGGATCGACATCGGGTCGTCCCGTTTTCGGATCGAGGCTCTTGAACACGTTCTGGTTCACGTACGGCGTGCCTTCCACGAATCGGATCGGCCCGTCCGACCGCTCGAGGAACCAGAGATAGCCGTCGCGCGCGACGTCGATCAGTCCCTTGACGGTGCGGCCGCCGCGCCGATAGTCGACCAGAATCGGCGGCGATACCTCGTCCCAGTCCCACGAGTCGTTCGGATGGTACTGATGGTGTCCCTTGATGGCGCCCGTCGCCACGTCGATCGCGATGGTCGACGAGGTATAGAGGTTGTCGCCCGGGCGCTGATCGCCCATCCACGGGCCGCCGTTGCCGGTGCCCCAGAAGGCGAGGTTCGTCTCGGGATCGTAGTTGGCCGACACCCAGATCGATCCGCCGCCGGTCTTCCACGCGTCGTTCTTGGGCCACGTCTCGCTGCCGGGTTCGCCGGGCGCCGGCACCGTGAACGTCTTCCACAGCTGCTTCCCGGTTTCGACGTCGAACGCCGCGACGAAGCCGCGCACGCCGAGCTCGCCGCCTGACGCCCCCACGAGCACCTTGCCGTCGGCGACCAGCGGCGCGAGCGACATGTAGTAGCCGTTGCTGTTCTCGTCGACTTTCGTCGCCCACGCCTCCCGCCCCGTCTGCGCGTCGATCGCCACGAGCACCGCCTGCGCCGAGGCGAAGAAAACCTTGTTGCCAGCCACGGCCACGCCGCGACTCGTGCGGTGCAACTGAATCACATCGTCGGGAAGCGGCCGCCGATAACGCCACAGGAGCGCGCCGCTCGCCCCGTCGAGTGCCATCACCTGGTTGCCGGGCGTCGCGACGAACATCACGCCGCCGCTGACGATCGGCGGCGCCTCGTGCCCGCTCGTCTGTCCCGTGGACACGACCCAGACCGGCTGCAACCGCGCGACATTCTGCGGGGTGATCTGTTCGAGCGGACTGTAGCCCCAGCCATCGTAGGTGCGACGCACCATCAGCCAGTCGCCGTCGCCGGGCTTCTTCAGCTGATCGGGCGTGACCGGTTTGTAGTTCTGAAGCGCCGGTGCCAGCGGCGCCGCGGGCGGCTGTGGCGCCTGTGCCAGCCCTACGGCCGCGAGAACGACGACGAACCCTGCAGTCGCACCACGGCGAAAACCGTCGAACATGATGCCTCCAGCTTCAAGTCAGGCAGGCTCGAATCCGACGCGCGCCGTGAACGCCTTCGCCACGACGAGCCTGCCGTTGGCTGTCGCGAGCGGCAGCGCGGGAAGCGCCCGCGGCGCTGGTCCGTCGACCACTCGCGCTGCGTCTTTCGGATCGAACTTCGAATAGTGACAGGGACAGTAGAGCTGTTCCTCGGCGGCGAGCCATTCGATGACTTCGCATCCGGTGTGCGTGCAGATCGCTGTATAGGCGACCACGCCGTCGGCGGCGCGGCCGCGCGTTTCGGGCGTCAGCGCGTCAGGCGGAAACCGCACGAGCAGGAGCCGGTTCAGCCGCGATCCGCTGCGCACCGTGCCGTCCGGATCGACGGCCCACGCCATGAGCGGTTTCGCGTCGGCCGTCAGGTCGTCAGGTCCAAGCGGCGTCTTCGCGGCATCGTCGACCTTGATCAGAAAGTCGCCGGGCTTCGGCCGCGCCGCGGCCGGATCATCCTGCGCGAGGGCAAACGCCGGCGTCAGCCCGAGACCAACGCCAAGCGCACACTTGAGAAGCCGTCGCCGGCCCGCACGATCGCAGCAATCCATGTCGCTTCCGGATTGCCGCGAGTCTAGCATGAGCGTGTGCGCGCCGTGGTTGTCGGCGGAACCGGGTTTCTCGGACGATGCATCGTTGATCGCCTGTGCGAGGCAGGTCACGCCGTCGCGGTGTTTCATCGCGGAAGGACGAACGTGGCGTTCCGCGAACCGGTTATCAGCATTCACGGCAATCGCACTGAACTCAACCGCTCGGCTCACGAACTGCGGCGCTTTCGCCCGGATGTGATCGTGGACGCCATCGCCTTCACTGCCAGCCACGGTGAGACGAGCGCCGCCGCCGCGCGCGATCTGGGCGCCCGGCTCGTCGTGCTAAGCAGCGGCGACGTGTATCGAGCCAACGTCATCGTGTTCCGTCGAGTCGAGGGCTCTCTCGAACCGACTCCGCTGACGGAGGGCAGCCCGCTGCGCGACCGGATGTACCCATACAAGGGCATGTCGCTGCCTCGCGCGTACGACTTCGACTGGGACGAGTACGACAAGGTTCTCGTCGAACGCGCGACGATAGGCGTCCCCGGCCTGCGCGCCACGGCACTGCGCCTGCCGATGCTGTACGGCCCCGGCGATTGCACGGGACTCAAGCGGCGCTTCCTCGCGTTCGTGAAGCGGATGGATGACGGGAGGCCCGCCATTCTCCTGGACGCGCGCACCGCTCAGTGGTGCGCACCGTGGGGATGCACGCTGGATGTCGCGGACGCCGTGCGTCTCGTTGTCGAACACGACGACGCGGGGCGGGTCTACAACGTCGCCGAGCCCGGTCGCATGACGATGGCCGACTGGGTTCATGCCTGGGCGTCCATCGTCGGGTGGAAAGGAGATGTCGTTATTCGCGACGAGGCGTGTCCGCCGCCGAGTTTTCCGCGGGCGCTGAACCTCGAGCAGCACCTCGACATGGACAGCTCAAGAATCCGGCGCGAATTGGGGTATCGCGAGCGGCTCTCGCGCCGGGAGGCACTGACGACGACGATCGCATGGGATCGCGAGCATCCAACCGAGCTGAAGGCGGAGGAGTTCGACTACGAGGCGGAAGATCGGCTGCTGAAAAGAAAAAGGGATCGGCGAACCGATCCCTGATCCGTGAGCCCTTCCCGAGCCCTGAGGCCCGAGCCCCGAGTTCTATCGCTGCATCGTGCCGCGGTACGGCAGCACCTGCCCGGCCACGACGTCCACCTCGAACACCATCGTCTGCAATCCAGGCGAGCGGACTTCGACGTGATGCCGTCCGGCCGGGAGCCCGAGCGGCTGCGACGTCGGCGTGAACTGATCGGCGGTGCCGACGTAGTTGCCGTCCACGAAGACCTCGGCGTTGCCCGGCTGAATCTCGAAACTCAGACCACCCATGTTCGTCTGCGGCACGACGCTGCCGTTGGCGGCCGGCGGATAGTTGCTCGGCGGGTAGTTGCTCGGCGGCGGGTAACCGCCCTGCGGGTAGCCAGGCGCAGGAGGCGGATAGGCCGGCGGATATGCCGGATATGGATACGGGTAGCCGTAATACGGGGCGTAAGTCGGCACGTAGTACGAGTACGCGTACGGAACCGGATACCCGAGCCACAGTCCGAAGCCGATCGACACGTGCGGATGGAACGCGTAGTACGGATGGTAGAAGTGGACGGGCGCGACATACACGGGACGCGCGTACCCGTGATACGCGTACGCCGGACGAGCATATGCGTAACCGTAGGCGGGCCGTGGCACCGCGCGGCCGACTACGACGCCGCGCGACTGCGCGTATGTGGGCGCCACGACGGCGGCGCGCGGCGCAACCGACGGCGCAACGGTCCGGCCCGCTACGACCTGCGGACGTGGGGCCACTGAGGGGGCCACGGCACGCGGGGCCTCGGCGGCGCGCGGCGCGCTTCGCGAGACGGCTTCGCCGCGAGCTGCGCCGTTACGGTGCTGAGCCCATGCGGGCGACCCTGCGACGGCCGACATCAGAACGGCGGTAATCAGCGACTTTGAAAGGTTCATGGCTCCTCGACCCCCTACCGGGTGGCTTTCTGATCATAAGGGGTGGCAAGCCGGCTGCCAACGCCAGCAGGCCGTTTCCGGGCCGAAAACCGTTCAACCAGCCCTGCCTGGCCGTCCCATGTGACCTCGAGTGGACGCATCACGGACTCATCAAGGGACGCCCCGACTGCGACGGTGTGGCATGCTGGGAGCGTACACCTCACTCAGAACCGCACGATGAAACCGCCCTGGCTTCGCACTCTTGCACTCGCGACCTTCGGCGCCCTCATCGGTGGCGGTCTGGCCTCGGCCGAGAGCCGCCAAATTGACGTCAGTCAATCAACGTTGACGGTCCACGTCTCGAAGTCGGGTTTGTTTTCAGCCTTCGCCGACAATCACACCATTCGCGCGCCGCTCGCCAGCGGCACACTCTCCGACGAGGCGCCGCTGGCCGTCCAGATCGCGGTGCGTTCGGCCGATCTGAAAGTGCTCGATCCTGATCTGGCGGCGTCCAAACGCGAAGAGGTGCAGACACGCATGCTCGGGCGCGACGTGCTCGACGTCGAGCACTATCCCGACATCACGTTCGCGTCGACGTCCATCGATGCCGCTGGCGCGAACAAGTGGACCGTGTCCGGACGTCTCACGATCCACGGACAGACGCGGCCGATCACCTTTGCCGTGGCCCAGGACAACGGCCGCTACCGTGGCAGCGCCACTATCAAGCAGCGCGACTTCGGTATCACTCCCATTTCGATCGGCGGCGGCGCCGTGAAGGTGAAGGATGAGCTGAAGATCGACTTCGACATCCTGCCTGCCCGGTAATCGGCCTTCGAGGCTACACGCGCGTCATCGCGCGGTCACGAGCTTTTCACGCGCACGTCGCAGCGATCACACACCCGCCGCCTACAGTCTCCCCGCTCATCGATATCCGTCGAGCGCGACCGTTTCGCGCGTTCATTGGAAGTCTCGAGAAGGAGGAGAAATGAGGTTGAAGGCCTTAGGGATTTCGTGTGCCGCCCTGACGGTTGTCGCCGTCGTGGCCGCGCCACGCGTGTTCGCCGACCACGATCCGTCCGACTGGGGACTGTTCGCCCAGAATCAGCTGAAAGCCCACGCGTGGACGCTCTTCGGCATTGTCGATCCGCTCGACGAGAGCGAGCTGGGCCCCTTCACTGATCCCGACAGCGTCAGTGCCATCAAGCTCGCGAGCCCGCTGCACGCGACGCTCGTCTCGAAGGCGACGCATACGAGCGGCGACATGATCGCCATGTGGCCGGACGACGAGCACCCCACTCATCTGTACGTCTGCGACGAGGCGGGCGGCGATCCCTCCATCCAGCGCGTCGACCTGTCACAGCCGCCGGCATCGAACGCCACGACGATCGTCACGGGCATGGCCGAGTGCGATCCGATTCGCCGGACGGCCTGGGGCACGATCGTCGCCGGCGAGGAAAGCTCGACGGGCGGCTGGTACGAGCTGATGAACCCGCAGAGCATCGTGAGCCCGATCGCGATCACCAACCGCACGACTGGCGCCACCACGGATCCGCGGCTGGTCAAGCGGCAGGCCGTCGGCCAGCTGGCGTTCGAAGGCCAGGTCATTCTCGCTGACGGCACGATGTATTACGGTGACGAGCTCGCGCCGGGCGGCGCCGCGCCGGGCGGCAACGCTGGCGGCAGCATCTACAAGTTCGTGCCGGCCCACCCGCTGACGACGCACACGACGATCACCAACCCGGCGGACTCACCGTTTGCCGCCGGCACCATCTACGGCCTCAAGGTCGGGATCGCGAGCAACAACGGTCAGGGCGCCGAAATCGGCACGGGCAAGTGGACCGAAGTCAACAAGGCCGGCACGG
>Ga0066903_100002264_pt1 | contig 14900 bp, 12 predicted proteins | sample PanSoiMetaGPlot1_FD_67491 | JGI IMG/M metagenome (GOLD analysis project Ga0066903, IMG submission 67491) | Tropical forest soil microbial communities from Panama analyzed to predict greenhouse gas emissions - Panama Soil - Plot 1 (version 2) | ecosystem: Environmental > Terrestrial > Soil >...
GCGCCGCATCGGTTGGTCAGGCCTCACGCCGCTCGTTCGTCGGCGATCTCCTGGATCTTCGGCGTGCCCTGTCGCCAGCTCTTCCAGCCGGTCTCGACCAGCTCGCGCACGTCGCGCGGCCGTCCCGCGAACACCCCGGCCGCCAGCGCGAAGGCCTCGCGCTCCAGCACGACCCGATGTTCGGCGACCAGGCCGCGCACCGCCTCGACGTCAGCCTCCGATCCGAACCGGCGCGGGTGCCGCTCGGCGGTGGCGGCCGCGCAGTCGAGATCGTGCACGTGGCCCAGAATCTCGCCGAGCTTCTCCACCTTGTCGAGGTAACGCGTCGCCAGCTCGGGCACGGCGCGCCCGACGATTTTCAGCTCGTTCGACAGCAGCTTCACCTGCTTGCGCCAGTCGTGGAAGCGCTCGGGCGTCGGATCGGCGTGGACCTTCGCCAGCGCGCGCCGCGCGTCGCGGTAGGTGCGCACGATCCCCTTGCCGATGGCGCGCTTGCCGCGCTTGACCGGCAGCTTGCGCAGGCGCTTGCGCAACCGCCGCAGTGATCGGCTCGTGCGGCGCAATTCCTTCTCGACCGCTTTCTCGTCCAGCTTGCCCCGCAGCTGCTCGCCGACGTCGCGCATCCGCTCGAGCAAACCAGCGGGCAGCTCACGCGACAGGCGCGTCCCGAGAATGCGGAACGTGTGCGCCTGGACGATCATGTCGCGCGGCCGCGCCAGCCGCCGGCCGCGGTTGCGCAGTCGTCGGTCGGTCTTCTCCGCGGTCTTGCCCAGCTCGCCGCCGATCAACTTCAGCGCCGCGCGCGAGCGCTTGAGCCTGGTCCTGACATCGTGGACGCGCTCTTCCTGGGCGCCGTCCCGATCGCGCGCGGTCTCGATCGCGCGGCCCAGCTGCTCGCGCAGGATGCGGCGAATCCCCTTGCCCACCCTCTCCTTGCGCTTGATTCGGTATGCCATCGGGTCTGTCCTTTGCGCGCGCTGCAGCATCGCGCTGCGCCATCCGCGCGCAGTCTGGCACGATCCGCGCGCGCCCGGCCACGGGATCAACCCTTGAGCGACATGCAGGCTTCTGTCGGTAAATGTAGGCTCTACACGGCTTCTGTCCGCCAAAGAATATCCGGACTCGATGTCGAAGCTTGACCCGTAAGTGTCAAGCTGTTGCACTTGTGCAGGGACGATGGCCGGCGGTTCGCGCTCCGAGCTCGGTTCATCTCGGGGTGACGACACGGTGAGACGCCTCGGGCGATATCAGATCATTGGTCGCCTCGCGACCGGCGGGATGGCGGAGGTCTATCTCGCGCTTTCCGGAGATCTGCCCGGTTTCCGGACATTGGTCGTGGTGAAGCGGATCCTCCCACACCTCGCCTCGAACGCGCAGTTCATCCGCATGTTTCTCGACGAGGCGCGGCTCGCGGCGCTGCTCGATCACCCGAACATCGTTCGCATCATCGAGGTGGGCCACGACGGCGAGGATTACTTCCTCGTGATGGAGCTGGTGCAGGGCAAGCCGCTGTCGGCGGTGCTGCGCAAGGCGGCCCGCGAGCACCGGCCCCCGACGCCGGCGCTGACGTCGTACCTGATCTCGCAAGCGGCGCACGGCCTGGCCTACGCGCACACGCTGACCGACGGTGACGGCCGGCCGCTGGGCGTCGTGCACCGCGACGTCTCGCCGCAGAACGTGCTGCTGTCGTTCGAGGGCGGCGTGAAGATGATCGACTTCGGCGTCGCGCGCGCGTTCGGACGGGTCGCGCACACCAGCCCCGGCGGTCTCAAGGGAAAGATCGACTACATGTCGCCGGAGCAGGCGTCGGCCGAGGAGGTCGATCACCGCGCCGACGTGTTCGCGCTGGGCGTCGTGCTGTGGGAGGCGCTGACCGGGCGGCGCCTGTTCCGGCGCGAGACCGAGCTGGCGACGATGCGCGCGATCGTCGACGATCCGATCCCGCACCCGGCGGAGATCGCCAGCATTCCGCCCGAGCTGGACGCGATCGTGATGCGCGCGCTGCGCAAGCGAAAGGACGCGCGCTTCGCCAGCGCGAGCGAGATGGCGATCGCGCTGGAGCGCTTCGCGTTCTCCAACGCCGGCTTCACGCCGATGCAGCTCGCCTCTTACACTAAGTCGCTGTTCTCCGCCGAGTATCTGCAGTGGCGGAAGACGGCGACCGCGGCGCTGGACCTGGAGGTCGAGCGGCCGCAGAGCGCGGCGTCGACGATGTCGGGCCTCAACGCCGAGCCGCCCACCGCCGGGCCGACGATGGCGCTGCGTCCCGGCGTCGCCTGGCAGGACGGGCGCAGCGAGGCGCGCAGCGCCGCAACCGGCCGCAGCCGCAGCAAGAGCAGCCCCAGCCAGGGTCACGGGCACGCGCCCGGCAGCCAGTCCCGCAGCCGCGGGGCGATCAGTCGGCCGAACGGCGTGTCGCACGCGTCCGGCGTCGCCGTGCCGGTCAAGCGCGATCGCAGCTGGCTGTACGCGGTCGTCGGGGGGCTGCTCACGGTCATGGGCGTCGGCGCCTGGATGATGACCCGTCACCAGGAGACGACCGAATCCGGCAGCCTGGCGGCGCCGGCGACGCCAGCGGCCGCGACCGTGGCACCCATCACCGCGACGCCGTTGCCCGACAATCCGACCGCGCAGTCCGACATCGCCAAGCCGGCGACGCCGCCCGCCCAGGCCGCGACCGCGAAAAGCGAGGCGCCGGCGGAGGCTGCCAAGCCGCCCGTCGAGGCGCCCGCCCCGAACACCGACGGATCGAACCGGAAGGCGTCGTCGCGCCCGGCAAAGTCCAAGTCGCCAAGTGCCCGCCGGCACAAGGCCGCGGGCCCGGCGGCCGCCGCCTCGGACGACGGGGCCGAGAAGCCCGCGCCGCAGCCCGTCGAGAGTCAAAAGGCCGACCCGTTCGCCGATTGAGCGGATCAGTAGAAGCCTGACAGCGGGCGTGTTAGCACTAGGGGTACGTCTATGAGCACCGTGGACATCCCCGGCATCAAGGACAGCGAGTTCGAAGCGACCGCCGCAGTCGACGGCGGCTCACTGGTCATGCGGCTGTGGGGGAACGCCGACCTGCGGGTGAACGGCCCGCTGGGACCGTTCCTGGATCAGGTCGATGACCAGGCGCGCCGGAACCACATGGGCGAGGTCGTGGCTGACTTCCGCGAGCTGGTGTTCATGAACTCGTCGTGCCTGAAAGAGTTCGTCCGCTGGATTGCGCAGGTCGAGGAGAGCCAGGAGCACTACCGCATCCGCTTCCTCTCCGATCCGGACGCGCAGTGGCAGTCGCGCAGCCTGCAGGCGCTGCGCGCCTTCGCGCCCGATCTGGTCACGATCGAGATCGCGAAGGCCTGAGCTACATCGGCTCGGTGCCGTAGACCAGCACGCCGACGCGGTAGACGGTGACCTTCGTGGTGGCCGTGAACGCCGTCGCGGCGTTGTAGGAGTAGTCGTTGGTCTGCGTGAAGGTGGAGAAGTCGTTCTTGTGGAATCCGAGACCCATCTCGGCGGTCACGCCCGGATTCAGGCTGCCCGCCGCCGCCGTGAACCCGATCAGGTAATACGAATCGGCGTTGGTCCTGGCGGGGCTGACCGTGACCCAGCTGCGCGTGATGTTCGTGCACTGCGCCGGCGGCGTGAAGGTGTAGCTGCACTGGTCCGCCTGCGCGACCACCGGGGTGGTGTCATACGTGTACCAGTAGCGCACCGTCAGATCCGACATCGGGATCGGCGTGGTCCCGTTGTTCTTGATCTGGAGGTTCGACCAGATCCACTGCGTCGCGGTCGGGTCGCCCTTCAGGTTCACCGTCAGGTTCGTGTTCGTGCTGCACGTGGTGCCGACGCAGACGTAGGGCGAGCCGCTGCAGTCGCTGTTGCTGCTGCAGGTGGTCTTGCACGCGCCGGTGCCGCACGCGTACGCCCCGCACGACTGCGTCGCGGGCGTCACGCAGGCGTTGCTGGTGTTGCAGGTCGAGGCCGGCGTCAGCGTCGAACCGGTGCAGCTCGCGGCGATGCAGGTCGTCCCGGACGCGTACTTGCGGCAAGCGCCGCCGCCGTTGCACGTCCCGTCGGTGCCGCACGTCGCCGCGGTCTGATCGGTGCACTGGTTCAGCGGATCGGCGCCCGCCGGGACCGACGTGCAAGCGCCCAGGTTGCCCGAGAGCGCGCACGAAACGCACGTCCCCGAGCACGCCGTCCCGCAGCAGTAGCCCTGCGCGCAGATGTTGGTCGCGCACTGGTTCGCCGTCGTGCAGGGCTGACCGTTGGCCAGCAGACCGCACGCGTTGTTGACGCAGCTGTTGGTCGCCACGCAGTCCGCATTGGTGGCGCAGGTCGTCTTGCAGGTCGGCGTCGCCGTATCGCACAGGTAGGGATTGCAGGCGACGCTGGTGACGGTCTTGCAGACGCCCGCGCCGTCGCAGGTCCGCTGCGGCGTCTGCGTCGATCCGGTGCACGTCGCGGGCGCGCACTGCGTGCCGCTGGCCCAATTCCGGCAGGCGCCGGCGCCGTCGCACATGCCGTCCGTCAAGCAGGTCGTCGACACCGTCGTCGCACACTGGGTGGCGGGCGTCGGCGCCGTCCCGTTGGCGACGTTGCTGCACGTCCCGACGCTGCCGGTGATCGCGCACGACTTGCACGTCCCGGTGCAGGCCTGGTTGCAGCAAAAACCCTGCGCACAGAAGCCGGAGTCGCATTCGGCCGCCATCGTGCAGGCCGTGCCGATCGGCTTCAGGTTGCAGGCGTTCGCGTTGCAGATGTTTGGCGCGACGCAGTCCGTGTCCGCCGTGCAGGTGCTCTTGCACGCGTTGGCGGTCGAGTCGCAGTTGTACTTGCCGCAGGGAACGGGCGTCGCCGCCGCGCACGTGCCGGCGCCGTCGCAGTTTCGCGGCGACAGCGCGGTCGTCGCGTTCATGCACATCGGCCCGGCGCACTGCGTGCCGCTGACGTGCTTGCGGCACGCGCCCGCGCCGTCGCAGGTGCCGTCGGTCCCGCAGGTCGACGGGGCGGTCGCCGGGCACTGCGACGCGACCAGCGGCGGATTGCCGGCCGCGATCGGCGAGCACGTCCCCACGCTGCCCGTCAGCGAGCACGACGTGCAGGTTCCGGTGCAGGCCGTGTTGCAGCAGACGTTGTTGACGCAGAATCCGGACGCGCAGTCGGTGCCCAGGCCCGACGGGCACGAACCGCCGATCGGGATCTTGCCGCAGCTCATGGCCACGCAGGTGTTGCCCATCGTGCAGTCCGCCGCGCTGGTGGTGCAGGTGGTCTTGCACGCGTTGTTGGTGCCGCACTGGTAAGGCGCGCACGAGCTGGTGGTCGCCGCGCGGCACGTCCCCATGCCGTCGCACGATCGCGGCGACGACAGCGTCGAGCCGGTGCACCCCGCCCCGCCGCAATTGGTCCCGGCCGCGTACTTGCGGCACGCGCCCGCGCCGTCGCACTTGCCGTCGGTCCCGCAGGACGACCCGCCCATGTCGGTGCACTGCGTGGCGGGCGTCGGCGCGGTCCCCGCCGCCACCGCCAGGCACGTCCCGGTCGCGCACGTCATGCAGGTGGCGGCGCAGCCGGTGTTGCAGCAGATGCCGCCCTCGCAGTAGCCCGACGAGCACTCGATCGCCATCGTGCAGGAAGAACCGTTCGACTTCTGCGTGCAGACGCTGCCGACGCAGGTGTAGCCGGCCACGCAATCCGAATTGGTGGCGCAGCTGGTCTTGCAGGTGGTCGTGCCGCAGACGTACGGGCTGCACGACTTGAGCATCCCCGCCGCACAGGTGCCGGTGGCGTCGCAGCGCCCCGCGACCGTCTGGGCGCCGGCGGTGCAGGAATCCATGCCGCAGACAGTGCCGACCGCATACTTGCGGCAGGCGCCCGCGCCGTCACACTGCCCGTCGAGGCCGCAGGTCGCCGCGGTCCCGTCGTTGCACTGGCCGAGCGGATCCATCCCGTCGGGGACGTTCTTGCAGGTGCCCTCGCTGCCAGCGACCGCGCACGACTTGCACGTCCCCGAGCAGGCGGTCATGCAGCACTTCCCCTGCGCGCAGAACGTCGAATTGCATTCGGCGTCCGCGCCGCAGCTGGCGCCGAGCGGCTTCTTGCCGCAGCTTCCGTTGACGCAGGTGTTGGGCGCGACGCAATCGGCGTCGGTCGAGCACGTCGTCCGGCACGACTTGCCGTCCGTCGCGCACTGATACGGCGCGCACGACTGCGTGGCGGCGCCCGTGCAGCCGCCCTGGCTGTCGCACGTCGCGGTGGTCGTGCGCATGGAGCCGACACACGATTCCATCGCGCAGACGACGCCGGCATTGCCGCTGAAGCGCTCGCACGCGCCGGTGCCGTCGCAGACGCCGGTGGTGCCGCAGGTGTCCGCGGTCTGGGTCGGGCAGCGATCGCCGGGGTCCGTGCCCTGGAAAGCCGGCAGGCAGGTCCCCTCGGAGCCCGGGATCTTGCAGGTGAAGCAGACTTCCCCACAGGCCTTGTCGCAGCAGACACCCTCGGCCGCGCACTGCCCGGACCCGCACTCGGACGCCGTCGTGCACGCTTCGCCCAGCTGCTTGAGCGGTTTGTCGGGCACCCCCGTGTCCATCGTGATCGGCCTGTCCTGCGGCCCCGCGTCCACCACGTGCTGCTCGCCCCCGCCGCCACAGCCGGCCGCCGCCGTCGCCAGATACGCCCCGAAGATCCCGTAGATGGCCGCGCGGGACAGGCGCCCCGAGGTCAGCCGTCCGAAAGTCGGGCGCCCGAAGGCTGGACCGGCAAAAGCTACGGCCATCGGCAAACCTTTCGCTAGGGGCATTTCAATTACATGCGTGCCAAATCCGGCGGTTTTTCGTCACCGGATCAGGTGCGCAAAGGCGTTCCTTATCTTACGCTCCAAGCTGAGCCGAAATCCACCTATCAACGCTCTTTCCAGGAACGAGCGCGGGGATTACGCTCTCTAGGTCGCGATGAAGATTCATCAGGGGCTGGCTGTCGAGCTGGAGTACGAGCTGAAGATCAAGGGCGGTGGTGTGCTCGAATCGTCGGCGCGCACGGGACCGCTGCGCTACGTGCACGGCGACGGGAAGATGCTCCCCGGTCTCGAGAAGCGCCTCGAAGGTCTCGAGCCCGGCGACGAGCGCGCCGGCGAGATTCCGGCCCGCGAGGCGTTCGGCACCGAGGAGATGCTGCCGATCAAGGAGATGCCCTGCTCCGATTTTCCGAACGGCGCGCCGCTGGCGGCCGGGTCGGTTTTCGAGGGCAAGGATCCGGCGCTCGGATCGCAGGTGCGCTTCAAGATCATCGCCGTCAAGGACAACATCGCCAAGGTGCGGCTGCTGCATCCCCTGGTCGGCCGCGACATCGAATACCGCGTGAAGGTGCTGGCGGTCCGCGACCCCGCCGTGCGCAACGTCCCACCCCCCGTACCCGGGGTGGTCGAGCTGGACCCGGAAGAGATCCTAGAAGCATAAAGACGTCCCGGAACCCCCTGTCCGGAGGCGCGACCGTGCACAGCTTTCATTGCGGGGAGAAAACACTCTCCGCAGGAAAGGAAATCGTCATGGCGAGCACGAATGAGAAGGGGGAAAGTCGCGGGAGAGGGTTCGCCGGAATGGATCCGGAGCGTCAGCGCCAGATCTCGTCTCAGGGCGGAAAGGCGGCTCATCAGAAGGGCACGGCGCACGAGTTCGACTCGAACGAGGCGCGCGAGGCCGGCCGCAAGGGGGGCATGGTCAGCGGCGGGCGGAGGCGCGCTCGCGAGCAGGCCCAGGGTCGTCCCAGCCGCGAGGCGGAGCGTGAGGGTGGGGAACGAGAGAGAGAAGAGTCCGAATCCGAAGGTTCCGAGACCACTCCCGACGCCTCGCACCCGGCGGTTTGAGTTTGAGCATCCGGCGATGAGCTCCGCGCGGCCCAGCCGCGCTGCGCTCGAGGCGATCCGGGTGTCCGGTTTGGCGACCGTGTAAACTCCGTGTCGTGGACTCGCACGACGACGCGGGGCTGGTCGCGCTCGGCGGGACGCTCGATCCCGAGACGCTGATCAGGGCCTATCGCTCCGGGATTTTTCCGTGGTCGTCCGACCCGGTGATCTCGTGGTGGTCGCCCGATCCGCGCGCCATCTTCGACCTCAACGGGTGGCGGCCTCATCGCAGCACGGGCCGCAGCGCCCGCCGGGCCGGGTGGCAGTTCACGGTCGATCGCGATTTCGCCGGCGTCATGCGCGCGTGCGCGGCGGCGACGGCCGAGCGCCCGTCGACCTGGATCACCGCCGACTTCGAGCGCTCCTACGCCGAGCTTCACCGCCGCGGGCTCGCCCACAGCGTCGAGGTCTGGGACGGCGGCGATCTGGTGGGCGGGCTTTACGGCGTCACGCTGGGAGGGTTCTTCGGCGGCGAATCGATGTTCCATCGCGCGACCGACGCGTCGAAGGCGGCGGTCGGGTTCCTGATCGAACGGCTGCGGGCCGGGGGCTTCTCGCTGTGCGACGCCCAGGTGCCGACGCCGCACCTCGCGCGCCTCGGCGCGATCAACATCCCGCGGGACGACTACCTGGCGCGCCTGCGCCGCGCGCTGGACGCGCGCGCCAGCCTCACGACTTCTTGATCGGCCCCGAACCGGGGACCTTGATCGGCCCCGAACCGGGGATCTTGATCGGCCCCGAGCCCGGGCCGCCCGGCAGGGGCACGGGCGCGCCGGCGACGCAGACACGGTTGCGGCCCGCGCGCTTCGCGGCGTACAGCGCCTCATCGGCGCGCGCGACCAGATCGATGGTCGTCGCGATCCCGAGGCCGGGCGCGCGCGCGATGCCGACGCTGATCGTCACCGGGATCGCCTGACCGCCGAACGCGAACGCGTGCGCCTCGACGCTGGCGCGGATCCGTTCGGACAGCGTCTGCGCGGCCGCCAGCTCGACGCCGCGCGCGATGACGGCGAACTCCTCGCCGCCATAACGAGCGAACACCTCGTCCTCGCCCAGCATGCTCGTCGTCAGCGAAGCCAGCTCCACCAGCACGTGGTCGCCCGCCTGGTGACCGTGCACGTCGTTGATCCGCTTGAAGTGATCGATGTCCAGCATGATCAGCGACAGCGGCGCGTCGTGGCGGAGCGCGTACTGCAGCTCGCTCTCGACCCGTTCGCCGAAGTAGCGCTTGTTGTAGGCGCGGGTCAGCCCGTCGCGCAGCGCCGACTCCGACATCTGGCGCTGGAAGGCCTCGTCCAGCTTGTCGTGGTAGCTGAACTTCAGGATCGTCGTCGACCCGAGCAGGATCTTGTCCCCTTCGGACAGCGCCTGGCGCGTCACGCGCTCGCCGTTGCAGTGGGTGCCGTTCGTCGACCCCAGGTCCTCGAGGAACATCTGGTTGCCCTCTCTCACGATGCGGGCGTGATCGCGCGAGATGCCGTCGTCGAGCAACCGGAGGTCGGCCTTGTCGCCGCGGCCGAGGACGGTCTTCTCCTTCTCGAGCTTGTACATCTCGCCGACGTTCGACCCGGCCATCACGACCAGGTAGGCGTCGTTCTGTCCGACGTCCTCGGGCTTGGCCGGGGCCTGCGACGTCCGCGTCGTGTCGTCGAGTGGATCTCCGACGCGCTGGCCCCCCATCCTTGCTATTTTACCGACCGTCGCGGCGGGCGCGCAATTTCAAGATTGCCATGAACGTTCTCCCCACATGAACGTCCTGACCGGCACCAGCGGGTTTTCCTACACCGCGTGGCGGGGCAGCTTCTATCCCGACAAGCTCCCCGAGGCCCAAATGCTCGCGTTCTACGCGGACAAGCTGGGCGCGGTCGAGATCAACAACACCTTCTACCGGATGCCGAACCGCGCGCTGCTGGAGCGCTGGGCGGCCGAGACGCCGGCGTCGTTCCGCTTCGCGCTCAAGAGCCCGCGCCAGATCACGCACATGAGGAAGCTGGTCGATGTCGGCGATGCGGTCGCGCGGTTGGCGGAGACGGCGGGCGCGCTGGGCGACCGGCTGGGACCGATCCTGTTTCAGCTGCCGCCGTTCCTGCGCAAAGATCTCGGCGTGCTCGAGGCTTTTCTGGCGACGGTGGCCGCGTCGTCGACGGTGACGGCGCTGCGCGCCGCGCTCGAGTTCCGGCACGCGTCGTGGCTGTCCGACGACGTCTACGAGGTGCTCAAGCGGCACGGCGCCGCCCTCTGCGTCGCCGATTCGGAAGACTTCGCGACGCCGCTGGAAGCGACCGCGGGCTGGGGGTACCTGCGGCTGCGGCGGCAGGACTACGACGAGGCCGCCCTGCGCGGCTGGGCCGACCGGCTGAAGGCGCAGAGCTGGGACGACGCCTACGTCTTCTTCAAGCACGAGGACGAAGGGGCGGGACCGGCGCTTGCGCGTACCTTCCGAAGCATGATGATCTGACCCTGGACCCCGGGGACCGGGACGATCGCCAAATTTGGCAAGTATCCCACCTGGGATTACACTGGCACACATCATGGCTAGAGCTATAGCTGGCGCCACAGTCTCGTTCGGCCTCGTCTCGATCCCCGTGAAGCTGTTCGCGGCGACCCAGGCATCGGCCGGTGTCTCGTTCAATCTGCTGCATAAGAAGTGCAACACCCGGCTCAAGCAGCAGTACATCTGCCCGACGGACAACGAGATCGTCCATCGCGACGACATGGTCAAGGGCTACGAGTTCGCGAAGGACCAGTACGTCACCTTCACGCCCGACGAGCTGAAGTCTCTCGAGGAGAAGGCGACCGGCAGCATCGACATCGCCGAGTTCGTCCCGCTGGCCGCGATCGATCCGGTCTATTTCGATCGGCCCTATTACCTCGGCCCCGAGAAGGGGGGCGACAAGGCCTACCTGCTGCTGGCCGAGGCGATGCGCGAGACCGGTCGCGCCGCGCTGGCGCGCTACGCCGCCCGCGGCAAGCAGTACCTGGTGATGCTGCGTCCGACCCAGGACGGCCGGGCGCTGGTGCTACAGCAATTGCTGTACGCCGACGAGGTCCGCTCGCTGGCCGACGTTCCGCTGCCCGACGGCGAGGTGCGCGAGCCCGAGCTGAAGCTGGCCAAGCAGCTGATCGACCAGATCGCGTCGGACACGTTCGATCCGACGCAGTACCACGACGACGTTCGCGAGCGAATCCAGGCGGACATCGAGAAGAAGGTCCAGGGCCAGGACATCACCGAGGCCGCCGAGGCGACGGCCGAGCCCGCCCGCATCATCGACCTGATGGCCGCCCTGAAGGCGAGCCTCGGCAAGGGCAAGGCCGCCGCACCCGCCGCGCCGCCCGCCGAAGCCGAGGCACCGGCGGCGTCTCGTCGGAGCGCGCAAAAGTCGGCGACGACCGCGAGCGAGCCGAAGCGCGCCCGCAAGCGCTGATAGTTATCCACAGGCGTCGGGTCGAAAAGATTCTGGTGCCGATGCGCGCTGGTATATTCCGGCGCGCGTGAGCGGCTACACGACACAGGACGTCGCCCGCATGATCGGCGTCAGCGCGGGCCGCCTGCGTGCCTACCTGCGCGCCGGCGTCCTGTCGCCAGAGAAAGGGACGCGGGGCGAGCTCCGCTTTTCGTTCCAGGACCTGTTGCTGCTCCGCAAGGCAGAAGGGCTGGTCAGCCAGCGCATCTCGCCTCACCGCGTCCGGCGCGCGCTCATGAAGCTGCGCGAGCGGCTGACCGAAGAGCAGCCGCTGACCGGCGTCTCGCTGGGGACCGACGGGCCGCAGGTGGTGGTGCACGAGCGCGGCGCGCGCTGGCAGGCCGAGTCCGGGCAGGTGCTGCTGGCGTTCGAGAAGATCGAGGGGGCGGCCGACGAAACGCCGCTGGTCGCGCTGCCGACGCGGCCGGCCGGAGAGCGGCCGACCGGGGCCGACGTCGTCCCGCCGACGGTGGAGGAGATCTACGAGCTCGCCTGCGATCTCGACGAGGCCGATCCCGAGCGCGCCGAATCGAGCTACCGCCAGGTGATCGCCCAGGCGGCGAACCACGCCGACGCGCACATCAACCTGGGACGGATCCTGCATGAACGCGGCGAGCTGGCGACCGCCGAGGAGCATTACCGGCGCGCGCTCGCAACCCGGCCCAATGACGCCACCGCCAGCTTCAACCTGGGCGTCGTCCTGGAGGACGGCGGCCATCACGCCGATGCGCTGGAGGCCTACCAGCGCGCCATCGCCGCCGACGAACGCAACGCCGACGCGCACTACAACGCGGCCCGCCTCTACGACCTGATGGGCGATTACGCGTCGGCGCTGCGGCACCTGCGCATCTGCCGCGACCTGGCGCGCCGCCAGCGCTGACCGCTCCGCGCCGACCCCCGCTTGCCCCGGCTGGGCTCGAGCGTTACCTTTCCCCAACGCTGGTGAGCCTCCCCGAGCTTTCGTGCCGATCGATCCTGGTTGTCGACGACGACCCCGACGTGCGTGACGCGATCGCGAGCGTCCTCGTCGACGAGGGCTACGGCGTCACCGGCGTCAGCAGCGGCCGCGAGGCGCTGCGGCACCTGCAGGATCACATGCGTCCCAGCCTGATTCTGCTGGACATGATGATGCCCGAGATGGACGGCTGGCTTCTGCGACAGGAGCTCAAGAAGTCGCCCGAGCTGGCGTCGATTCCGATCGTGATCCTGTCCGGCCACGGCGACGTCCGCGACGCCGCGCTGGCGCTGGGCGCCGTCGATTACCTGCGCAAACCGTTGCGCATGGACAGCCTGCTGGAGATCGCAGAGCGCTACTGCCGCCCCGTGTTCCTGAATTGATTAAAGGCTAGACTCGCCGGCCGGATGCGCAACCGTCGCTGGGCCGTGGTCGTGCTCGCGGGGGGCCTTGCGATCGCGCGCGCCGCGCACGCGGACATCGACGTCGACGTCAACGAGGACGTTCGCGCCCTGCCCCAGCCGCCGGTGCCGAAGGCGCGCTGGTTCACGCTGGAGACGCCGCACTTCGAGCTGCACTTCTATCCGGAAGAACGCGACTTCGCCGAGAAGGCGGCGATCATCGCCGAGCGCGGCTATCGCCTGCTCACGCGCTATCTGAACTGGCAGCCGAAGGGGCGGATCAGCATCTTGCTCCTCGACCAGACCGACAGCGCCAACGGCGGCGCCACGTCGGTGCCCTACAACTTCATCTACGCCTACGGCGCCCCGCCCGACGGCATGGACGAACTGTCGGACTTCGACGACTTCGTCAAGCTGCTGATCACCCACGAGCTGACGCACGTCGTCCACCTGGACACGATCCTGAGCTGGTGCCCGCGGTTCGTCGATTCGGTGCTGGGAAAGATCTACGCGCCCAACCTGGCGCAGCCGACCTGGTTCATCGAGGGTCTGGCAGTGCTGATGGAGACCCGCCAGACGACCGGCGGCCGCCTGCGCAACACCTTCTTCGACATGCACCTGCGCGTTCCGTTCCTGGAAGGCCGGGTGATGGGCCTGGACAAGATATCGGTCGGGTACGGGCCGCTCGCTTACCCGGGCGGCACCGTCCCCTACCTCTACGGCTCCAGCCTTCTCCGCTACGTCGAGGATCGCTACGGGCCCGAGAAGATCCGCGAGATCTCCCACCGCTACGCGGACGAATGCATCGCCGGCGGGATCAACCGCATCGCTTCGCAGGCGACCGGGCGCCCCTACACGGGCGCGTTCGGCGACGACCTCTGGAAGGAATGGACCCTGTCCATGTCGCATCGGTACGCCCTGCAGAAAGAGGAAGCGGAGCGGCGCGGCCTGACCAGCGCGCGCCGCCTGACCTTCGAGGCGCCGGCGCCGAGGGGAATCGGACCGCGGCCGGTCTTCTTTCGCGACGGCACGCTGGTCTACCAGCGCGAGAACAACGATCAGGAACCAGCCTACGTGCGCCTCGACATCAAGACCGGCCGGCAGGAGAAGCTGGCGACCGCGCACGGCGGCGGCCCGGCCGCCCCGACGCCCGACGGCCGCGGGCTGGTGTTCCAGCGGCTGACGTTCATCCCGCTCGGCTTCCGGATCGGCGGCGGCCCGGAAGGGAGCCCCCACCTGAGCTGGAACGACATCTACTACGTCGATCTCGCGAGCGGCAGCGTGCGGCCGTTGACGCGCGGTTATCGCGCGCACGAGCCCGACGTCTCGCCCGACGGCACGCAGGTGGTCTGCGCCCTGACGGGCGAGACCCAGCGCCAGCTCGCCGTCGTTCCAATTCAGGGCGGTGTGCCGCGCCTGCTGGCGCCGGACGCGCCGGGCCTCGTGTACACGCCGACCTTCTCTCCCGACGGCCGCTTGATCGCGTACTCGCGCATGAAGCCGGGCGGCTTTCGCGACATCCACATCTACGACCTCGTCGCCGGGACCGACCGCGCGCTGACCGTCGACCGCGCGATGGACATCGACCCGCGCTTCACGCCCGACGGCCGCTACCTGCTCTGGTCGTCGGATCGCAGCGGAATCTACGACGTCTACGCGTACGAGCTGGCGACCGCGCAGCTCTACCAGGTGACCAACGTGCTGACGGGCGCCTTCCAGCCCGCCGTCTCCACCGACGGCAAGGAGCTGGTCTACGCCGGGTTCACGAACGACGGTTTCGATCTGTACGCGATGCCGTTCGATCCCAAGGCGATGCAGCTGGCGCCGCCGTTCGCCAACGCGCGCCCCGACAGCCCGCCCAACCTCGCGGGCGACAGCGACTCGCCCGACTCCGTCGCCGGCGGGGAAGGCGTCCCGACGATCACGCGCACCACGAACTACAAGCCGTGGAAGTACCTCTACCCGAAGCAGTGGAACCTCAGCTTCTACTCCGACGCCCTCGGCCGCGGCCGTTCCGGCTACATCAGCACGACGATCAACGATCCGGTCAGCAACCACGTCATCAGCGCCAACCTGCTGGTGCCGTTCGACGGCGACCCGTCCGTCGCGGTCGGTTATTCGTACCGGCGCCTGTTCCCTTCGTTCGATTTCAATTTCCGGCGGACGGCGCAGAACGTGCCGGGCCTGACCATCGACGG
>Ga0066903_100002265_pt1 | contig 14898 bp, 17 predicted proteins | sample PanSoiMetaGPlot1_FD_67491 | JGI IMG/M metagenome (GOLD analysis project Ga0066903, IMG submission 67491) | Tropical forest soil microbial communities from Panama analyzed to predict greenhouse gas emissions - Panama Soil - Plot 1 (version 2) | ecosystem: Environmental > Terrestrial > Soil >...
GGATGGGCAAGCCACGCGTCATCGCGGAGACCGGAGCAGGCTCGCACGGGGTGGCGACCGCTACGGCGTGCGCGCTGTTCGGCCTGGAATGCGTCGTCTACATGGGCGAGGTGGACATGGGCCGGCAAGCGGTGAATGTGGCGCGGATGGAGATGCTTGGCGCGCAGGTGATTCCGGTCACCTCTGGCTCCGCGACTCTCAAGGACGCCATCAATGAGACTTTCCGGGACTGGGTCGCGAACGTCGAGACCACGCACTACATCTTCGGCACAGTCGCTGGCCCCCATCCGTTCCCGGCAATGATTCGCGATTTCCAGCGCGTCATCGGCGTGGAAGCCCGCCGTCAGATCCTCGGGCGGGCCGGGCGGCTGCCTGATGCGGCGATCGCGTGTGTCGGGGGAGGGTCGAACGCGATCGGGTTGTTCCACGCGTTCGTTCCGGACGAGGATGTACGGCTCATCGGCTGTGAGGCCGCCGGGCACGGCGTGGAAACCGGCGAGCACGCGGCGTCGCTGTCGGCGGGCGAGCCTGGCATCCTGCACGGCTCACGCTCCTACGTGCTGCAGGACGACGAAGGCCAGATCACCGAGACTTGCTCGATCTCTGCCGGGCTCGATTATCCGGGCATCGGGCCAGAGCACGCGTACTTGCACGACGCCGGCCGCGGCGAATACCGGCCGATCACCGACGCCGCCGCCATGCGGGCCTTCCGGCTGCTCGCCGCGACCGAGGGCATCATCCCGGCCATCGAGAGCGCGCACGCGCTAGCTGGCGCCCTCGAAGTCGGCGAGGAACTCGGGCCAGACGGGCTGATCCTCGTGAACCTGTCCGGCCGGGGCGACAAGGACATGGATACTGCGGCGCGCTACTTCACACAGCGCGCCGATGCGGCAACGCCGGGAGGGGAGAAGTGAACGGGAACCTTCAGCTGCTGGCCGATAGCTTGGCCCGCGCCAAGCAGGAGAACCGGGCCGCGCTCATCACATACATGCCGGCCGGCTTCCCGACCGCGGACGAGGGCATCGCCGCGATCCGGGCAATGCTGGACAGCGGCGCCGACATCATCGAGGTTGGCTTGCCGCACAGCGATCCGGTACTGGACGGCCCGGTCATCCAGGCCGCCGACGACATCGCTCTGCGCGGCGGCGTCCGCATCGGTGACGTCATCCGCACGGTCGCGGAGACATACCGGACCACCGGCAAGCCAGTCCTGGTCATGTCGTACTGGAACCCGATCGAGAAATACGGCGCCGCGCGCTTCGCCGGGGAACTGGCCGAGGCAGGCGCCGCGGGCTGCATTCTGCCTGACCTGCCGGTCCAGGAGTCCGCGCGGTGGCGGGAAGGCGCGTCCAGGCACCGCCTCGCCACCGTGTTCCTGGTCGCGCCGAGCACGACCGACGCCAGGCTGCGGGAAATCACCGCGGCAGGATCGGGGTTCGTTTACGCCTCGTCGCTGATGGGAGTCACCGGTGTCCGGCAGACAGTCAACGCGGCCGCCAGGTCCCTGGTCGCGCGAGTCAGGACTATCACCGAACTACCCGTCTGCGTGGGAATCGGGATCTCCACCGTCGCGCAGGCCGCCGAGGTCGCCAACTTCGCTGACGGCGTGATCGTCGCGTCCGCGTTGGTCAAGGCGATCCTCGACGCGCCCGACGTGGCCGCCGGAGTGGAGGCTGTCCAGAAGCTCACCGCCGAACTCCGTCTTGCAGTCAGTCGGCATGCTGACCTCCGCCACGACCGCCCACCGGGTGTCTAGCCGCCGATCTGGATGGTGAAGCGCGTCGATATGGTCCAGATCCGTGCCCGCCAGGCGGGTCGCCGGGGCTATGTGGAGCTAAGGGGACTCGAACCCCTGACCCCCTGCTTGCAAAGCAGGTGCTCTTCCAGCTGAGCTATAGCCCCAAGAGATTGCGGTGCAACGCGGCTTCATAGTAGTCGTACGCTGCCTGGAGGTCGGTCGATGCGCCGCGCCGGCCTAGTTCTCCAGGCGCCGCCGTCCGCCGATCGGCGAAGGCACATCGACCGCCACGGGGGTGCCCGCTGCAGCGCCACGCAGCGCCTGGGCCGCCGGGATAGCGCCATTATCCGCATCGGCCGCGAGCCTGGCGTAATCCGCATCTAGCCCCGTCAGCAATGCCGGGAGGTCGGCGATGCTGCTGACCACATGCGTTGCCCCCGCGCCGCGCAGTCTCGCAGCCGAATGGGGGCCCGTGAGCACACCGACCATGGCACTCGCGGCAGAACGGCGTCCGCACTCCATTCCGGCGCCGGTACCGTGCACGACGGCTACGTCCTGCACCGCCCCGGCTCCCGACTGGATTACTGCGGTCAGCGCCAGGTCAGGCGCGGGGAAGCCCCGTGGCGCGTCGTCCCCGCTCACCGCCAGGTCAATGTGGCCGAGCAGATCGGCTGAGTTGAGGACGAGGTCCACGACGCGGCGCGGCAAGCTCGTGAGCACGCAGACCTTGCGGCCCGAGGCACGAATCTCCGCCAGGGCCTCGACCGCGCCGGGAATCGGCTGGACCGCCGTTCTGCTGATTGCTTCTGGCAGCGCGCGGTCGAAGGCAAGCTGAGCAGCCTGAGCGCGAGGCTCGTTGTCCGGGAACAGCACCCGGAGCACATCACCGGGTGCCCTGCCACGAGCCTGGTGAACCTGCGACATCCGGCGTGCGAAGGCGCTCGTACCGCTAACGACACCCTGCGTGGCTATCGCCTCGGCGAAGGAGCGCTCGATCAGCCCGTCATCGACCACGAGCGTGCCGATGAGGCCGCAGCACACCAGGGTGATACCAGCCGTATCAGTCAATCGATCCATGGGCAGGCGAACGGACTATTCGTCGTCAGTAGTCGCCGCGGTCCACAGGTCAAGCTCGGCCCGGTCCGCCTGGACCTTCCGCCACACGGCGAAGGCGCTGAGTGCGAGCACGGCGACCACGAGCAGCTTCTTTACCACGGTGTTTGAATCCCTCCGGCTTCCCGGACGAGGCCATCTTCCTTGCTGATCCGGTCCTTTCAGACCCATGCACTCTAGCAAGCCACGCGCTAACGCGGCCTGCGCACGCGAGTCTCGTCAAACACCGGCGCTGGCGATTCGTAAACCTCGCCGTCGGCGCCGAACACCAGAAAGCGGTCAAATGATCCCGCAAACCATCGATCGTGCGTGACCGCGAGCACGGTGCCGGCATAGGACTCCAGCCCTTCCTGAAGGGCTTCGGCGCTGGCCAGGTCCAGGTTGTCGGTCGGCTCGTCGAGGAGCAGCAAGGTCGCGCCGGCCAGCTCCAGCAGCAGGATCTGAAGACGGGCCTGCTGCCCACCCGACAAGGTGTCGAATGGCTGCCGCGCGCAGCCGGCTAGCTCGTATCGCGACAGAGCTGCCATCGCCTCGTTGATCAGCAGGGCGTGCTCGGTCATGAGCACCTCCAGCGGAGTCCGGCCGGCCAGGTCGGGGCGCGCATGCGTCTGGGCGAACAGGCCCGGTGAGACCCTGGCCCCCAGGCGGGCGGCACCCGTATGCGCGACCTGCTCTCCGGCGAGCAGGCGCAGGAAGTGAGATTTGCCTGACCCGTTCGAGCCGAGCACGGCCACCCGCTCGTCGTACCAGACCTCCAGATCGAAAGGCTCCATCAAGCCGGTGAGCTCGAGCTGCTCGCAGATCACCGCGCGCTTGCCAGTGCGGCCGCCGCGCAGTCGCATCCGCACGTTCTGCTCTTTCGGCGCCAGCTCGGGCGGTCCGGCCTCCTCGAACTTCCGCAGTCTGGTGACCGCTGCCTGGTACCGCGAGGCCATGTCGGAGTTGTAGGACGCCTTCTGCTTCAGGGTGAGCATCAGCTGCCGGAGCTTCTCATGCTCCTCGTCCCAGCGGCGGCGCAGCTCGTCGAGCCGCTCGTTGCGCTCCTTCCTCGCCTGCGCGTACGTCGCGAAGCCGCCGCCGTGAATCCAGACGTGCCGGTCCTCCACGGTGATGATCCGCTGCGCGCACGCGGCGAGCAGCGCGCGGTCGTGGCTGACGAGCAGCACGGTCTTCGCGGTGGCCGCTAGTTGCTGCTCGAGCCAGATCTTGCCGGGAACGTCGAGGTAGTTATCGGGCTCATCCAGCAGCACGACCTCGTCCCGGCCGCGCAGCAGCGACTCCAGCACCAGCCGCTTCTGCTCTCCGCCGGACAGCGTGGCGACCTCGCGCCACTGGCACCGGTCATAGCTGATGCCTAGCGCGGCCACACAGCACGCGTCGAAGTGCACCTCGGCCTCGTAACCCCCGGCGTCACCCCACTCCGCCAGCGCATGGGCATACCTCAGCTGCGTGGGCTCATCGTCGCGCTCCATCATCGCCAGCTCGGCGGCATCCACGCCATCCGCGGCAGCCCGCAGGCGCGGACGCGAGATCGACAGCAGCAGATCCCGGACCGTCGTTTCGTCGCGGATACCGCCCACGAACTGGGGCATCACACCGAGGCCGCCGCTGGCGCTCACCGAGCCCGACTGCGGCTGCAACTCCCCGGTCAGCAGCCGCATGATGGTGCTCTTTCCTGCCCCGTTGGGGCCGATCAGGGCCGCGACGACTCCCTCGCCGACACGGAACGAGATGTCGTCGAGCAGCACCCGGCCATCGGGCAGCACATGGCTCACGTGCGCGGCCTCTACATGGCCCATCGGGTCTCCTTGCCTCGCTCAGCGTGTTCCGTCTGCCGGGAGCTATGGCAGACAATAACTACATGGACGCCCACGACTTCAACGAGAATTCCGGCCTGCGGGCCTCCGACGCCGATCGCGACACGGCGGCCGCTGTGGTTAACAACGCCCTGGCTGAGGGCCGGCTGACCGCCGACGAGCACTCAGAGCGGCTGGACGCCATTTACTCGGCCAAGACCCAGTCACAGCTCGTTCCGCTGCTTGCTGACCTGCCGGGCCAGCGCGCTGCGGCGCCGGCCACGGCCTCCTCAGCGCCGCTGGCGCCATCAGGCCGCGGAGGCCGGATCGTCGCCATCTTCAGTGGCGCCACCCGGAAGGGCACCTGGCACCCCGAGCCCTTCATGGAGGTCCTGACTGTCTTCGGCGGCGCTGAGCTGGACTTCCGCGAAGCCGTGCTGCCCGGGAAGGAGATTGTCCTGCGCGCGACTACGGTGCTCGGCGGCATTGAGATCACGGTGCCACCCGAGATGCAGGTCGTCGATAATGGCGTGGCAATCCTGGGCGGCCGCGAGATCCACGGCGGAGCGGCGCCCGCTGGCGCCGACGCACCAGTCCTGCGCCTGGAGGGAATCTGCGTGCTGGGCGGCGTCGAGGTCCGCCGGAAGGAGCGCAAGGGCGTCAGATCAGCGAAGTCCCGGATCAGCTATCAGGGCGGTGACCTGGTTCTGGAGAATATTGTCGGCGACGCGCTCGCGCGACGGCACGAGGTTCGACATCAGATGAGGGAACGACGTCGTGAGTGGCGCGACCAGCTTCGGGACGAGCGGCGCGAGTGGCGCGGCCAGGGGTGGCACGGCTCCGACGAGGAATAGCCAGGCTGGCCGGTACCGCAGGAGTTCAGGTGGTGAAGGCCGCGACCATCGCCCGCCTCCTGACCGGGTCAGCGAGCGCGGCCGCCAGATGGCTGACCGCCTCGAGGGTGTGCCCAGATACCACCGCGTCGCAGTAGGGCCAGGCTGCTGCCATCCCGCCCGCGAGCGGCTCGTAACTTGCACTCTTCGTGCGTGGGTTCATCCAGACGATCCGGAAGGCGACGAGCGAAAGCCGCCGCATCTCGCGGCGTACGATCTCCGGATCCCCGGTATCCCAGCCATCGGAAATGATCAGTACGACCGCACCCCGTGCCATGCCGCGCCGGCCGTAGCGGTCATTGAATTCCTTCAGCGCCTCCCCGAGCCGCGTACCGCCGTGCCAGTCGGGCGCGGCCTGCGCAGCCCTCGCGATGGCAGCCGCCGGAGTAGTCCGAGCGAGCGCCGTGGTCAGCCTGGTGAGGCGGGTGGCAAAGCTGAACACCTCGGCGCTCGCGCCGCCAGCCGCGCAGTACAGCAGCTGGATCATGGCTCTCGCGTAGGGCTCCATCGAGCCGGATATGTCGCAGAGGACGACAAGGCGTCGCGGCCGCTCGGCGGGCTCCTCGCCGATCAGCCGGAACGCATGCCCGCCGGTCCGCCTGGCCTGGCGCAGCGTCGACCGCACATCGATGCGACGGCCACCACGCCTGGTATCTCGCCGACGAGATCGGCGGTTCGGCACGGCCAGCGTGATCCTGCGCATGGCGGCGGCGAGCTGAGCCAGCTCTGCATCGGAGAGCTCGGCGAAGTCGGTGCCGGCCAGCCGCTCGATAGCGCTGCCCAGGTAAGGCCGCAGAATCTGCTGGTCCTCGCTATCGGGCTCTTCGTCGTCCGAATTCTCGGCAGCCGAGCTGATGATGTCCAGCCGGCTCTTCGTCCCATCGGCTGATTCTGCCTGCTGGGCCTGCAGCTCCGGCGGCCCGGTCGGGCCCGGGCTCGGGCCAGGTAGGCCAGCTGGCAGGCCCTCCTGCTCCAGCGGGCCGAATACCTCGGTGAAAACCGCTCGCAGGATGTCCGCGTGGTCCTTGCTGGACACCAGGGTGGCGAGCGCGCAGCTGAACAGATCCCGCCGGTTGGGCGGCCGCACCAGTGCTACTGCCGCGGCGAACCGCTCGCTGCGACCAGGCCCGACCGGGAGACCCGCTTGCCGCAACGCAGCGCCGAACTGCGCCGCCACGGCGGCGAGGTCGTCAGCTATCTCCGGCGCCGTCACCGGCCACCTCGCCATCGCCGCCGGAGCCGCGATCGGCGCCAGCCTCCTCGGTGGCGGTGCCGATAGCGCGGCCTACGACGGATGCGAAGTCCGCGCCGCGGGCAGCGCGCAGGTCCTCCGCGTACTTCAGTACTGTGCCCATGGTCTGCCTAGCCGAGCTGGCGTCTAGGTCGGTGGCACCAAGGACGCGCAGCGCAGTCGCCCAGCTGATCGCCTCGGCGACGCCGGGCGGCTTGGCCAGGTCCAGCCCGCGCAGCCGCTCCACGCCGCTGGCGACCTGGACCGAGAGCCGGGTACCGGCCTCCGGCACCCGGCGGCGGATGATCGCGGCCACCTGGCTGGCGGGCGGGTAATCGATCCAGTGATACAGGCACCGCCGCTTGAGCGCGTCATGCAGGTCACGGGTGCGGTTGGAGGTGAGCACCACCACTGGCGGGTACGCGGCGCGGCGGGTCCCCAGTTCGGGAATGGTCACCGCCGACTCCGCTAGCAACTCGAACAGGAAGGCCTCGAACTCGTCATCTCCCCGGTCAACCTCGTCGATGAGCAGCACCGCCGGGCGCGGCCCCGGGTGATCGAGAGCAGCGAGCAGAGGGCGCTCTAGCAGGTAGTCGTCGCTGAAGAGGTCAGCCTCTCGCGGCGTCTCACCCCGGGCCTCGGCGAGCCTGATCGCCAGCAGCTGCCGGGGATAGTTCCACTCATACAGCGCCTCGGCCGAGGTCAGTCCCTCGTAGCACTGGAGCCGGATGAGCGGGGTGTCGAGCACGGCAGCCAGCGCCTTGGCCGCCTCGGTCTTGCCCACGCCCGGCTCGCCTTCGAGCAGGATCGGCTGGCTCATTCTGGCCGCGAGGAACAGGGCCGTGCCCAGGGGCTCGTCGGCCAGGTAACCCACCTCGTCCAGTGCGGCCAGCAGGCTCGCCACGTCCGGCAACTGCTCGGCAAGATCGCTCATGTCTCCATCTTCCGATAACTGCTCACTCGCGTGAACCGGACCGCATCCAGCCGCGTTATCTCACCACAACGCAAAACGAGCCGTCCCCATGCCGTCCCCAGCGTCCTGCCGGTGCTGTGCCGCCCGTGCACGGCACCTGGACCTGGGTACACCAGCTTCAGGGCACGCTGATGCGCCCTCTGGAGTTCCTATATGTATCGGTCCTGTTGTCACCTGTCGATTTACGTTACGATTCGGATCTGAAATCATCTCTTAGCTGGTCTTTATCCGGTTCGCCTATCCAAAACGGATGAGCAGGCCTCACTGATATCCCCCGCACCTTGCGCTGAGGCGAGCCGCCGGGAAAAGATCCTGTGATACGGCAGTTGATCACGCGGCAGACGGTGGGCGCTGCGTCCCTTGTACGAGGAGAGTGCTCATGCGGATTGAATCTGACGGCAAGAGCAAGGGCAATCCCAGGCTCTACGAGCTGATCGAGCACGCGCCGAAGACTGGCAAGAGTCCGACGGTCTGGGCCTGGCCTGAGCTGATCGACTATCTCAAGGTCGCAGGTCAGCCCGTCTCCGGACCGTGGCCGCCGCACCAGGAGCCGCGGCCGGATCCGGACTACGAGTCTGGCCCGGTGGCAGTCGCAGACCCGCACTCGGCACCACCCGAGGGCGCGGCGGGCGCGAGCGCCGTCGGCTGACCGGAATCGCTGCTCACGAGAGCCGGAGGCTAACCATGTATCCATCTCGGTTCCGCTACGAGGCACCGGGGTCACTAGACGAAGCAATCGGGCTGCTGCGCGACGGCGGGGACTACGTGAAGGTGCTGGCCGGCGGCCAGAGCCTTATCCCGCTGATGAAGCTGCGTTTTGCAGCGCCCGAGCTCATCGTCGACATCAACAATCTGCCGGGCCTCGGCTATCACCGGGCTGACGCGGACGGCACGCTCCGGATCGGCGCCCTGTGTCGGCACGCCGACCTCGAGCACTCCGCACTGCTGGCCAGCAGCCAGCCCACGATGGCAGCGGCCGCGCCGCTGATCGCGGACCCCACGGTCCGCAACCGCGGCACCCTGGTGGGCTCGCTCTGTCATGCCGATCCGCAGGGCGACTGGGCGTCGGTCGTGCTGTCACTCAGGGGCTCGGTGATCGCTCAGGGCCCGGCAGGGCAGCGGTCAATCCCGATGGCGCAGTTCGTTACCGGGCCATTCGAGAACGCGCTGGCTCCTGACGAAATAGCGGTCGAGGCCGTGATCCCGGCGCCGCGGGGGCAGCGAGACGGCGGTTATCTCAAGCTCGAGCGGCGAGTTGGCGACTTCGCCACCGTCGGTGTGGCGGTGTCGGTGGAGCGCGCGGGCGGCATGGTCACTGAGGCGGGCATCGCCCTGACCGGCGTCGGCGGATCGACGATCGCGGCCACCGACGCCGCGGCGGCGCTCATCGGCCGGACGCTCAATGCCGACTCGATCGGCGAGGCCGCCTCGCTGGCGGCCGCTGCCGCACGGCCCAGGACCGATCACCGGGGCAGTGCGGAGTACAAGCGACACATGGTGGCGACGTTCGTCGAGCGCATCCTTAGCCGCGTCAGCGGCGAGGCGGCGGAGAGGGCGGCCTGAGAGATGACCACGTTGTATTCCGAGCCGGCTCGCGAGGCCACTGGGGACGTTCCGGTCAACCGGATCTCCTTCACCATCAACGGTGAGAAGAAGACCGCTGAGGTCGAGCCTCGGCTCCTGCTGGCCCACCTCATCCGATACGGGCTGCGGCTGACCGGCACTCACACCGGCTGCGATACCACCAACTGCGGCGCGTGCACCGTGCTCGTGGACGGGCATGCCGTGAAGTCGTGCACCATGCTCGCCGTCCAGGCAGACGGTCACGACATCGAGACGGTCGAAGGGCTCGCGACGGCCAGCGAGCTGCACCCGCTGCAGGAGGGCTTCAGCGAGGAGCACGGCCTGCAGTGCGGCTTCTGCACGCCGGGCATGATGATGGCCGCCAAGGCATTGCTCGAGCGCAATCCAGATCCCTCCGAAGAGGATGTGCGGTGGGCGTTGTCCGGCAACCTGTGCCGGTGCACCGGCTACCAGAACATCGTCAAGTCAGTCCTCTGGGCCGCTGAGAAGCTGCGGTCGCAGGCTGCGGAGTAGGCAGGAGAGCGGACATGACGCAGGCAGTAGACGAAATCAAGATCGGCGGCCTTGGGGCTAGCCGCAAGCGAGTCGAGGACAGCCGCTTCATCCGCGGCAAGGGCAACTACACCGACGACATCGTGCTGCCGGGCATGCTGCACATGGAGATCCTGCGCAGCCCGCTCGCGCACGCCCGCATCAAGTCGATCGACGCCAGCAAGGCGTGGGACATCCCCGGCGTCCACCTCGTCCTGACGGGCGAGATGATGGCGACCCGCAACCTCGCCTGGATGCCAACGCTGTCCTACGACACCCAGGCCGTGCTGGCCACCGACAAGGTGCGGTTCCAGGGCCAGGAGGTGGCGTGCGTCATCGCCGACGATCCGTACATCGCTAAGGACGCGTGCGAGGCAATCGTCGTCGACTACGAGCCGCTCCCGGCCATCGTCAACCCCGTGGACGCGGTCGCGCCGGACGCTCCTGTCATCCGCGATGACAAGGAGAACCAGCCCGACAACGTCATCTACAACTGGGAAGTCGGCGACGCCGACGGCACCGAGCGCGCATTCGCGCAGGCGGACGTGATCTCCAAGCTGCAGCTGCATTACCCGCGATCCCACCCGTCGCCGATCGAATGCTGCGGCTCCATCGCCGACTTTAACCGTGCGACGTCCAAGCTGACCGTGTATATGACCACGCAGGCTCCGCACATCATCCGCGCCGCGGTCGCGATGGTGGCCGAGCTGCCCGAGCACATGATCCGGATCATCTCGCCGGACATCGGCGGCGGCTTCGGTAACAAGGTCCCGGTCTATCCCGGCTACGTGTGCTCGATCCTCGCCTCGATCCTGCTGGAGCGTCCAGTGAAGTGGATCGAGGACAAGACAGGGAACCTGATCTCGACCGGCTTTGCTCGCGACATCTACCTGAACGGCGAGATGGCGCTGCGCCAGGACGGCAAGATCCTCGGCGTCCGGATGCACTGCGATGCCGATCACGGTGCGTTCTTCTCCGACGCCCAGCCGAGCAAGTTCAAGATCGGGCTGCTGCATTCGGCGTTCGCCACCTACGACATCCCTGCAGCGCATCTCACCGCGCGAGGTACCTACAGCAACAAGGCTCCAGGCGGCGTGGCCTACCGATGCTCCTTCCGGGTCACCGAGGCGATGTTCTTCCAGGAGCGCATGATCCAGGCTGCTGCTGATGATCTCGGCATGGACCAGGCCGCGTTCCGGCGGATGAACTTCGTGCGTGACGACGACTTCCCGCACCGAACCGCCTTCGGCTTCCTCACCGACAGCGGCCAGTACGGCAAGTGCCTCGACGTCGGACTGCAGGCCATCGGCTATGAGGAGTTCCGGCGGGAACAGGCCGAGGCGAGGGCCCGAGGCCGCCTGCTCGGCCTCGGGATCTCCACGATGACCGAGCCGCTCGGGGCTGGCAACAGCCGGGAGTACGACATCCTCGGCATCAAGATGTTCGACTCGGCCGAGCTCAAGGTTCATATGACCGGCAAGGCCATCCTGCGCACCGGGGCGCGCGGCCAGGGACAGGGCCACGAGACGACGTGGGCGCAGATCGTCGCCCACGAACTCGGCATCCCGGCCGACGACGTAGTCGTCGAGGAAGGGGACACCGACACCGCCCCGTTCGGGATGGGAACGTACGCGTCCCGGAGCACCCCGGTAGCCGGAGCCGCGGTCGCGATGGTTGCCCGCAAGATCCGGGCTAAGGCACGCAAGCTCGCCGCGCACCTGCTCGAGGTTTCTGAAGAGGACGTCGAGTGGGAGCTCGGCAGGTTCTATGTCCGCAGCGCGCCCAGCCGCGGAGTAACCATCCAGGAGTGCGCCGTTGCCGCTTACGCCAACATGCCCGATGGCATGGAGCCCGGCCTGGAGAACACCGCTTACTACGACCCGCCGAACCTCACCTGGCCGTTCGCGGTCTACATCGTGACGGTTGAGGTGGATCCGGTCACCGGGGTCTGGGATGTGCTCAAGACCGTCGCGGTCGATGACTGCGGCGTCCGGATCAACCCCATGATCGTCGAAGGGCAGATCATGGGCGGGCTGACCGAGGCGTATGCGATGTCGAGCATGCAGTTCATCACCTTCGACGCCGAGGGCAACTGCGTCGGGTCGAACTACATGGACTATCTGCTGCCCACCGCCTGGGAAACGCCGGGCTTCGAGCTGCACAGCGAGGTTGTCACGCCGTGCCCGCACCACCCCATCGGGGCAAAGGGCATCGGCGAGTGCGCCGCCGTGGGCGGTCCGGCTGCGTTCGTCAACGCAGTGATGGACGCGCTGTCCGGCACTGGAGTCCGGAACATCGATATGCCGCTGCTGCCCGACCGGGTCTGGGAGGCGCTGACCCACCGCCGCGACGTGTACGGGGCACCGCCGGTGCGGTCGGACGACTAGGGGGTGACGAACGTGGATGGCTGGCAGATCCTCGAGCAGGCTGCGGACCTGGCGCGGCGGGGCGAGTCGTTCGCGCTCGCCACCGTTGTCTGGCGGCAGGGTCCGTCCTCCAGCCAGCCGAGCTCGCGTGCCATCATCACCGCGAGCGGCGAGCTGCACGGCTGGATCGGCGGCGCGTGCGCCGAGCCGGCAGTCATCCGGGCCGCCCGGGATGTACTCACGACTCGCACTGCGCAGCTGCTGCTGCTCGGCAGTTCGGACCAGTTCGGCGGCGGTGTTCCGGAGGGCATGGCCGTGGTACCGGTTTCCTGCCAGAGCGACGGCGCGCTGGAGGTCTACATCGAGCCCGTACTGCCCGTTCCCCACCTGGTCGTCGTCGGACGCTCGCCGATGGCGCACACCCTCGCCGATCTCGCCAGGGCTCTCGACTGGCGGGCCGACCTGATCGACGGCGCCGAGTTTGCCAGCTCGGACGCCAGCGAGCGGTCCATGGTCGTGGTGGCCACGCAAGGTCACAACGACGAGGCGGTCGTCGAGCGCGCGGCAGCAGCCCGGCCCGCATACCTCGGCCTGGTCGGCTCCGCCAAGCGCGGCGCGGCGGTGCTTGGATACCTCGCCGACCGTGGCGTGCCACAGGATCAGCTGGACCGGGTCCGGGTGCCCGCCGGACTCGATCTCGGCCGTACGACGCACCCGGAGATCGCCGTTGCGATCCTGGCCGAACTCGTCCAGCTCCGCGCCGCGGGCTCGATCGACCTCGCCGCAGCTCCGGCCCCGGCCCCGCCTGCCGAGGCCACCGATCCGGTCTGCGGCATGACCGTCTCTGCCGGGCCGGATGGCCTGCCCCTGGAACACGACGGCGTGACGTACTACTTCTGCTCCGCCGGCTGCCGGCGGGCGTTCGAGCGGGATCCCGCCGCTTACCGGGAGAGGGAGACTCGATGCTGATCAAGAACGGGTTCGAGGTCACCGAGCCGGTTGAGAAGGTCTGGCAGTTCTTCGACGACATCCCGCAGGTGGCGACCTGCCTGCCCGGAACCGAGCTGACCGAGAGCCTCGGCGACGACAGGTACGCGGGCCGAGTCGCGGTGCGGATGGGCCCGGTCCGGCTGCAGTTCGCCGGCACGGCGGACATCACCGAGCGCGACGAAGCGGCGCGGCGCATCGTCGTGCACGCGACTGGCGCCGAGGAAAAGGGCCGCGGCCAGGCCAGCATGGTCGTCACTGCCACGCTGACCAGGGCAGGCCGCGGCACCAGGGTCGACGTCAGCCAGGACCTGCAGCTGGCGGGCGCGGCGGCGCAGTACGGCCGCGGCATGATTTCCGACGTCACCTCGGTGCTCATGCATGACTTCGCCGTCAACCTGCAGGATCGCATCGAGCGGATCGAGCGCGGCGAGTCTGCCGAGCAGATCGCCGCCGCAGCCGCGACCCCAGCAGGTGGCATCACCCTCGGACTTCGAGCCGCCCGGATGGCGCTGATGCGCGTGTTCCGCCGGTTCTTCCTTCCGTACCAGCCGGCAACCTGAGGAACAGAGGCGTCATGGCTTTGTGGTGGATCGGCAACATCATCCTGCTCGTCGTGGTGCTGCCCGTTGTTGTATTCCTGCTGAACCGCGTCCTAGCCGCGCTGGAGCGCATCCGGCACGCGACAGATGACATCCTGAGCGGCGGTGTCGCGCTGATCGGCGAGCTGACCCCGGTCCCGGACATGCTGGCGAGGACCGACACGGTAGTCGGCGAAATCTCCGTCGGCGCGGTCCGCTACGCAGGATCCGTGGCGAAGCTCCTCGGCTAGGTAGCACAGAAAGGAACCCCCCAATGCCAGCAGCTGCCTGGTTCACCCTGATCGTCTCGGCGATCATTGTCGCGATCACCGCCGTCGGCTTGCTGCGGGTGATCTTCCACCTGCGGGCCATCCGGTCAACCCTGGTCTCAACGACCGGAGGCGTCGAGGCCATCGCGCAACTGACCAGCACGGTGCCTGCCCGGCTGACGTCGGTGAATGCCAGCCTGAAGCCCGTCAGGGACTTCTGCGAAACCGTCTGAGACGCGGCCGGGCAAGGGAACGGAGATCTGAGATGAGCACACATCTGGCCGCCGCCGCAGGCGCCAGTCACTTCGGCTGGACCCTCGGCTTTGTGATAGGCGGCGTGCTCGTGCTGGTAGTCGTCGCGCTGGTGGTGCCGATCCTGCTGCTCGCGCGCTCGATCGGCGACGAGGCACCGAAGATCAACGCCGGGCTGACCGGCGCCGTGCGCAATACCGCGCCGCTCGGCGCGCTGCGCACGACCATCGAGTACGCGATCACCATCATCGGCGGGCTGCAGCGCGGTCGCGCCCGGCTGGGAGGCTGAGCATGCACACACTGGCCATGTCTCCCGGCGAGCACACCGCGTGGACGGTTGCGATCATCCTCGGCTTCGTCGTGATCGTGGTCGTCGTCGCAGCGCTGAGCTTGCTGATCTACCTGGTGAGGCGCATCGACAGCCGCGTCGTCAGCGTCCGCGACACCCTCAAGGCCGCGGAAGCCAACACCGCTGATGCGGCGCTGATCCCGCAGGTCGCCGACGGCGTGGAGTTGGTGCTCGCTGAGGGCCTCCAGCACCATCTGTTCCTCGGCCGAGTGCTCGGAAAGGTGAAGTCATGACG
>Ga0066903_100002266_pt1 | contig 14895 bp, 13 predicted proteins | sample PanSoiMetaGPlot1_FD_67491 | JGI IMG/M metagenome (GOLD analysis project Ga0066903, IMG submission 67491) | Tropical forest soil microbial communities from Panama analyzed to predict greenhouse gas emissions - Panama Soil - Plot 1 (version 2) | ecosystem: Environmental > Terrestrial > Soil >...
GTTCCCTTCAAAGATGTGCCAGCGATTGAGAATGCGATCGCGACCGCCGAACGCGAGTTGGATGGCAATGGACGCGTGGTGGTTCGTTATTCAGGCACCGAAGCGCTGGCGCGCGTGATGGTGGAAGCGGAGTCGGAAGAGAAGATGAAGGCGCTCGCGGATAAAATTGCCGGGGCGATACGGGGAGAGTTGGGAAGCTAGAGCCGTTGTGACGCGCTAACGATTTCCACAGCCGAATTTGCCCCAGCGCAACTAACGAAAACCTTTCCGAGTCGCAATTATTTCTCAAAATCAGAATTCGCTTTACTTGCCGTAACTTATTGATTGCGCTGGAGCAATGAGCGAAATGGTGAAACCATTTTAGAGCCCTTACCATCTTATCTTGTAGACGAGCCCCGGTAACTGCGGGTCTCAGGTGAAACAAAAAAGTCGCTGTAGTCGAAGTCGCCTGAGCACGGTCCAGCAGAAAAATTTATAGAAATGACCTGGTTAATTCTTAATGTCCAGGTGCGTACAGAAGTGTGTTTCGGCAGATACCGTGCCTCGTACTTCATCATAGATAGGAGCATTAAAATCGTGAACTCTCCCGTCCTCGCAATCAACCATCGCACAATCAAGGCTGCGCTTCTTTCCGTGGCGCTGATGATCACTTCCATCGTTTTGTTCTCGGCGCCTGCACATGCGAAGAAGTCTTGCGGCGTTTACCAGGTCACCATCGGCAACAAAGTCTTTTCAGGGAAGCAGACGACTGTCGTGCCTGCCGGTCCTCTTGCCAACAAGATCGCTCACATCCAGGGACAATATACGGATTTCTATCTTGACCTGAACACCTTCACCGTTCTGAACTACAAGCTGGTAAAGGCCAACACTCAGGTTTTCGACAGCAAGACTCCGGTCGTCGCTGGCTCACTGAATTCGCCAATGGTTCTGAAGTTGAACAATGAACAGATGGTGCTCGAGCGCAACAACGATACTTCAGACATGAAGATCCAGGCGAAGGATTGCGATAACGGCGGAACCTTCCAGATGGAAACCGACCGGCCCGGACAGGAAACCAACAAGCTGGCGCAAGGGATCAACTACTGCTTGCAGGATAGCGTTAGCGGCAAGCTGTTCTTCACAAACGGTCCACTGCTCGGTTATGACAGCCCGCAGCTAGCAACGCTCGTGAACTGGACCTCTGACAAGGCGACTTGGTCCCTTGAAGCTGGAGGACGCATCGGAATGGTCACTGGCGAGGATGCCGAAGAAGCGCTGGCAACTACCGGAAATTCGGCTGCCTGCGGACGATAGAACCGGTCGACTTCACAGTTCGCTAACTGTCTAAAGCACGCCCCGTGTCTCACATCCTGTGAGGTGCGGGGCTTTTCATTTGTGTGCACTTTCGAGTTAAGGCTTTAGAATCTTGTGAGAACAATCCGCAAACTCTCATGCGAACACAGTTAAGTCGATCAGCCCTATATGCGACAGCAACCATTGTCTTGATCCACCTCCTTGTGAACTTTGCACATGGTTGGGCGCACCACCAGCTGGAGATTGGTCTTACAACTTTTCAGTCGGCGTTTGTCATCATTGTAGTGTTGGCCTTGCCATTGCTGGCTCTGCAAATGGTCTGGACAGCAAGAATTCGCCTTGGGCTGAAACTATTGTCGGCCTCCATGTTCGGTGCCTTGCTTTTCGGCTTGTATCATCATTTTCTGATTCCCGGCCCCGATCACGTTCATTCGCAGCCTGGTAGCACGTCCGGAACTGTTTTTGTTCTCTCGTCTTACTTGTTGCTGATCACCGAGGCGATCGGGACTTACATCGGCATCTACTTTCTCCGAGCGGAATGACGTTTACGTTATTAGAAAAAAGGCCGCCCGGTCTCCCGAACGGCCCGCCTCACTCAGGAGTCAACTCGTGCTGCTTACTTGCCAGTCTTGCCTACGTCTGTACCAACACCAGTCACGAAATCCCAGCCCACAACGGCCTTAAACTGGCCTGCTTGGCCGGAAGTGATATCGGTGAAACGGATGAGTTGCCAAGATTGCTATAAATCTCAGCGTTTTCTGCAGCAGTGCTCGTGTTGAAGGAGCCGGTAGAGTTGACAACGCCAGCCAAGGCCGGCGAAGACAAACTGGTACCACCCACCGTCAGCCACTGAATGTTGCCGCAGGATGGATTCGTGTTGTACACCGATGCTCCTGAAAATGGATCGGCATCATATGAGAAGTCCGGTGTTCCACGCTTGGTTCCCACGATGTTCTGAATAACATCCTGGTAGCTGGGACGAGCGATGAAACGGCTGGGACCTCCGCCGCTGCCACTCCATCCGGTCTCATTGGTAAAGTTTCCGTTGGTGCGGTTTACGCGAGTGCCGCCAGCGGAGACCACGTTAGCAGAAACGCTGGGCCATCCAATGGCAAAACGTTTGAGAGTGTTGCACAGGCCATTTCCATAATTTGCAACTCTTCTCTGCTCACGTTAACCTCTTTCCCCATGAACCGTCGAACCTTTCTTCAGGGTAGTGCTGCCGCCGCGGCAATGTTTTCTTCACCTCGATTTTCCTTTGGCGAGTCTCCTGACCTTCAACCTGTCTTCAAAGAAGTCGAAAAGCGCCACGATGAAGCCGTCCAACGCTTACAGACGTGGATTCGACAGCCTTCGATTGCAGCTGAGAATCGCGAGGTCGACAAGGGTTGCGAACTCACAATGCAGATGCTGCGCGATGCCGGGTTTCAATCGGTAACAAAGATTCCTACGGACTACCAGCCCGGCATCTTCGCAACGCTTGATGCTGGAGCGCCACGCACGCTCGGCGTCTACTTCATGTACGACGTGAAGCAGGTAAATCCTGCGGAGTGGTCGTCGCCGCCGTTCGATGCCGCGCTCGTGGACAAGCCTGGTGTCGGCAAAGTAATCGTCGGCCGTGGCGCCGTGAATCAGAAAGGCCCAGAGGCGACATTTCTCGCGGCGATTCACGCCATTCAGGGTTCTGGCCGCAAGCTTCCCGTGAACCTGGTTCTTATTGCCGAAGGCGAAGAGGAGATCGGCTCGCCGCACATTGCGCAGATTGTTCGGCGTCCGGAAGTGATTGCGGCGCTGAAGAAGTCGATGGGAATTTTCCTGCCCGACGCCGGCCAGGATCTCGATGGCGGCGTCACGATAGAGCTTGGCGCGAAGGGCGTCGTGGAACTCGAACTCGTGTCGAGCGGAGAAAAGTGGGGACGCGGGCCAGCAGCTGATCTGCACTCGAGCGAGAAAGCGCGTGTGGATAGTCCCGCTTGGCACTTGGTCAAGGCCCTGAACATCCTTGTTTCACCGGATGGTAATACTCCGGCGATTCCTGGATTCGCGGACAAAGCGCGCCCGTTATCGGCGCAAGAAAAAGCGATGATCGCTACCGCGGCCAAGCGCCTGGATGAGAACACGGCTAAGAAGCAGATGGGCGTCAAGCATTGGATCAACGATGTGAGCTGGCAAGAGTCGCTCGAGATGCTGATGTCGCGGCCAACAGTAAACATCGAGGGTCTGGTCGGTGGCTATACCGGTCCGGGCGGCAAGACCATTCTTCCGCATCGCGCCGTGGCGAAGCTCGATTTACGGTTGGTCCCCGACATGAAGGCCGATGAGGCGCTTGCCGCTGTCAAGGCTCACTTGGCGAAACAGGGCTTCGAGGACATCGAAGTCAACATGACGGGCGGATACGATCCCAACAGCACATCGCCGGATGCGCAACTGATTAAGACAGAGCAGGCAGTATACAAGCGCGCCGGGATTGATCCGATCGTCATGCCGCGTAGTGCCGGCTCCTGGCCAGGTTACGTGTTTACGGGCGAGCCGCTCAACTTACCCGCCGGAGGCTTCGGACTTGGCCATGGCAATGGAGCTCATGCGCCGAACGAATATTTCCTGATCGAGTCGAGCAATCCGAAAGTGCAGGGGATGGATGGCGCCGTGAAGGCGTATGTGGAGTTGCTGTACGCAATGGCAGGCTAAGAAGGATAACTATTAGTACAGACGGAAGCTTACTTCCACGTTGATCTGTACCGAGACGGGGTGGCCGTCTTTCATTGCGGGCTCGAACTTCCAGGTCTTCACGGCTTCCATGGCTTTTTCATCGAGACCCAATCCCAGCGACCGGACGATGCGGATATCGCGTGGGCGACCATCTGCCGCGACGATCAGATAGAGGATGACGGTACCTTGATACTTGGCCTTACGTGCTTCTTCCGAGTACTCGGGATCAGGTGCAAAGAGCGCACGGGGCGCGCTCACGCCACCGCCAACACGGTACAATCCGCCCCCAATTCCGCCGCCTTCACCCGGACCAACTCCCGGTCCAATCCCTGAGCCGACTCCGCCTCCGCTCCCGCTGCCGATACCTCCACCAGAACCGGTACCGTTAGATGGTGGTCCCATGACTCCAGCAAGAGGATCTCCGACTGGCGCAACCGGAAATTTGATGGAAGGGGGACCGACCACGGTAGGATCCATGGGAAGTTTTGGAGCTTCATTGCGGACGACGACTACGGGAGGAGTGAACTGATCTCGGGCAAACTTGGGAGGCGATCCTTTGGAAGCCTGCAGTTTGTCGCGGTCTCCGCCTCCGCCACCCCCACCCGCCTGCGTCTTGGATGCCGGAAGAACATAGGGACTGATATCGGTCGCAAGTGAGATCACTTGATTCTTGATTTCTACACGATTCGCGACCACCCAGTGAGTCGACCAGATCAAAAGGCCAGTGACAGCCAAGTTTGCCAAGTAGGAATAGATAAACGCCGTGGGCTTAGCGCGGTAGATGCCGTAGCCTTCCCCGGTTAGGGTGGGCATGACCGGGGTCTGCGGAGTCTCGACAGACGGCTCCTCGACAATCGGCGCACTCGGTGCAACCGGCATGACGTGAGTACCTGTGCAGCACAAGTATATGCCTGTGAAGGCGTATACGTATGTAAATTGATGGATGGTTCCCATCCTCTCCCACTCGAACTGTAGTCCGATTCGGTGAAGGGACAGACTCGCCGATCATTCTTGTAATGGGAATCGAGGCTTGATGTATCCTGCTGCGAAGCAGGTCGAGATGGGCACTTCCGCAGAGAACCCCAGCGCAGCAGCGAGCAATCTCCCGAAGCATCTTACGCAATTGATCATCGTGTTTGCCGCGTACTTTGTAGCGGGCAAACTAGGACAAGCGACAACTAGCATTCGAAGCAGTAATCTTGGCCCGGTATGGCCTGCGTACGGAGTGGCCGTTGCTGCGGTACTGCTGTACGGCTATCGGATCTGGCCTGCAATTTTCGCGGCAGCCTCGCTCGTTGCCTACTTGAGTCCGGTTATTCTGTCCGCCGCGGTTGGGCAAGCAACTGGTGCCACGATAGCCGCCCTGACCGCGGGCTTCCTGTTAAACCGTGTCGTCCAGTTTCATTGCTCGATGCCTCGTCTGCGAGATGCGCTCGGGTTGATTCTCTTCGGAGCCTTGGGAAGCGCATTGATCAGTTCATTGATCGGCACCGCTGTCCTCTACGCGACTCACATCAAGCCGTACGAGGGACTAGCGTCAGCTTGGTTTATCTACTGGCTCGGAGACGCCACTGGCGTTTTGTTAGTCACTCCGCTCCTCCTTACCTTGCCTTCGCTGTTGCAAATTCGTGATCGCAAGCGGCTGATGGAATTAGCCGGTTTAGTTTTTCTTTCAATCGCGGCCAGCTTCCTCGTGTTCGGTGACCTCTCGATGTTGCACGTGAGATTACATGTTCTGGCGTTCAGCATACTTCCCTTCATCATGTGGGCGGCCATCCGTTTCGAGGTCAGTGGGGCGGCGCTATCTATCTTGCTCGTCGCGACGATCGCGACAGTCGAAACGGCACTGGGTTTCGGTCCATTTTCCGCCAACACCCAATTCATGAACGCGGTGCTGCTGGACATATTCTTTGCCGTGTTATCTGTTACCGGCCTAACGCTGGGTACTACCATCGCGGAACGCAAGGAGGCTCAGCGGGTGCGGGAGCAGCTTATCCGTGAGCAGGCACTTCGTCAGCGAGAGGCTGAACTCATTGAAGCGCAGCGCGTCGGTCACCTCGGCAGCTGGCTTTGGGACGTCAAGACCGGCAAAGTTACTTGGTCCCACGAACTGTATCGCCTCTATGGACTCAACTCTGCCCTGCCAGCTCCCACTTACGAGGAACACAAGAAATTGCTTACCAACGAAAGTTGGCAAGCATTGCAGTCGGTAGTTGACCAAGCCTTGCGCAATGGTTCGCTTTACGAATTGGACCTCGAAATTCTGCGCGAACATCGATCGACACGATGGATACGCGCCCGAGGAGAAGTCGTCCGCGATACAACTGGGAGAATCGTTCAGCTTCGTGGCACAGCTGTAGACGTCACGGAACGGAAGCGTGCTGAAGAAACGCTGCGCGAAAGCGAAGAGCGGTTCCGCAGCATATTTCGCGATGCCGGCGTCGGCATGGTTATCGTCTCACCCCGTGGGAAATTTCTTGCCGCCAACGACGCATTTTGCGACTGCTTCGGGTACTCCGAGCGCGAACTCCTGAATATGACGGTGCAGTCGATCATATTTCACGAGGATTGGCCCTCATTCGTACGGGTTCTGGCGAGCGCTCTCAATCGAGGGGAGAGCTTTCGTAAGGTCGAAAAGCGGGGCGTCCACAAAAGTGGCAGAACTGTCTTTACAGAAAGCAGCGGTTCGGTGATACGCGGGCTCAAAGGCAGCACAAAATACTTCGTCGGAGAAGTGCTCGACATTACCGAACGAAAAAAAGCGGAGGCAGCGCTCTCCAGCGTAAATCGCAGGTTGATAGAAGCGCAGGAACAGGAACGCACCCGTATTGCCCGGGAGCTTCACGACGATATTGGACAACGGTTGGCATTGCTGACAATCGCACTCGGCGAGTTGAAAGCAGAACTAAGCGCAGAAGAGAGCGAACCCGCCGACCATATCCGCGAACTTTTACAGCAATCCAATGGCATCTCGACAGATGTGCAAGCGATCTCGCATCGCCTCCATTCATCAAAGTTAGAAGTACTAGGCCTCATCGCTGCCACTCGAGCATTCTGCAGAGAATTCTCGTCACAGCACAAACTCAGGATTGAATTTGTACATGATGAAAGACCGCTAAACCTGCCCTACGAGCTCTCATTGTGCTTCTTCCGCGTTTTGCAGGAGGCCTTGCATAATGCCGCCAAGTACAGCCAAGTCCGACATTTTGAGGTGCGACTGCGCAGCACTCCTTCGGAGATTCACTTGGCAATCTCCGATAGTGGGGTCGGATTCGATCCAAAATCCACGTCCAACATGCAGGGACTGGGCCTGGTGAGCATGCAAGAGCGCGCCAAACTAGCGAACGGGACCTTGACCATTGAATCGAAACCGATGGGCGGCACCACAGTTCACCTGCGCGTGCCGATCAAGTCAGAGTGGGTGACTGGAGTTCTGAACCAGGCCAGCACAGGATGAGCACGCTCCAATTCACAGCCTTGTAATCGATTCCGTTGTTGCTCCCAGCCTAGCGAAAGATCGCGGAGAAGAATCCTTTCAATTTACCGAAGAAGCCATGGTGAGTGGACCTCTCCTCAGCCTGAACCGGAGTTTGGACCGCCGGAGGGGGGCCAACCACTGCACTGCCGAGCGGAGGCTGCCCTCGCGATACGACGACAGGCAATTTCTGAGCCTCGGCTGTCGGTGCTGGCTGTGGGGCAGGCGGATCCGCAGCACGAAATACCAACGGAGCCTCTACTGCAACATGAACGTCGTCAGGATGCGACTCGGGAAGGGGCGCGGTCACAGGAGGCACGACAGAGAGCGTGACCTGGGCAGGTGGCTTTCCCAGTGGAGGATCAGTCGAAGCTGCTGATGCCGCGGCCGCAGACTGTTTTACTTCGTCTCCAGGGCTTGCCAATCGAACCGTCGATGGTAGGTCATCCGCCGAACCGCTTGGTGGCGGCGCTGGTGCTGAAGCCCGCATCATCGGCGGCGACGGTTCCGGGCATCCACAACTGGGGGGTATCACACTGTCTATCTTCGTGATTTGCCCGGAGTGAAACATTACCTGCTCGGCAGGCTTCACCTGGTACGTGCCGTCTCCCATCAATTCGGAAACGATCACCGAGGCCGTGTTTCCCGGGAGCGCACGCACACAGGTGTTGCCGTGCGAATCCGCGCTAATGGCGTAGTCGAATTGTCCCGGGCCAGCCATCAGGATGCGGAAGTCGGGAGTCAATACCGAATCAGCATTGGCGTCCAAAGCATAGTGCGCTTCGAGCGCACCAGTGCTCATACCCAGCATGAGAGAACGTCCATTCTGGGAGTTCGTAACTGAAACGGTTGTTCCCGGACAAACACGTACCTCGCCACCTCGTCCCAATCGCAGAACTGCAGTATCGGAACCCGCCGTGACAGATGACCCCGCCGCGAGTCGATTTCCAGCAAGTACCACGGCACCGTTCGCACCAGGAACAACAGGAACTGCGACTGGTTGCGGCGACGAAGTCAGCGCGGGAACTGTGGGTGGTTTAGGAGCAGCGGCCGTTGCGTTGCCGTCTGAACGAAGGTGAACCAGCAGGCGGTTATCGACGGTATCCCAGCGGTAACTGCTCGCCTTCAGCAAGTCCACAACCACGCGGACAATTGCCGGTGACCTCTGGAACTGATCCACGCGTATGGCGCTGATCGAGTCGTTATGAAAATCGATGCGCTTCCGTTTTACGGCCATCACCGAGTTGGGAAGGTCAACCACGAGGCGGAGCGGATTCTCGACTTGCGTAATGGTTGGAGGGATAGGGCGGCTACAAACGATCTCGACTGCGGTTTCCTGCTTGTCGACCATTACCCCGACGGCGCGAACGATCGCGGGGGCTTGCGTATCGCTGGTTTGGCCAGCACATAAAGTTGCGATCGCCAACACGGTTACAAACGGCAGTCGCAGGCCGGTGCGTCGAGGGGACTTCATTGCAAGTTGAAAGATTTCGCTCAGAAAACAATATCATTCGGCTGAGGCAGAAAGAAGTGGCATCAGGCCAGTCATCGTACCCGCGGTAATGCCTACTCCACTTTAGGTTCGGTTAGGAATTCGTATTCGTCGATCACCGCGGCCACAGCGACTTTGCCGTCGACGGAGGGATTGTTGACACGTACCACCCTTCCCTTGCAGTGGACGCGAATGCTTTCCGTAAGGGTAATTTCCGGAGGGAGAGTGAGCGTGAACTCGATCACCGATCCTGTTTCAATCGCGGAGTCGACGTAAAAACAAATTCCGCGTGCGCTGACGTCGCGTGTTTCAGCCGACTTCTCCTGATTGCCGTTATCCTCGTAGCTCACCGCTACGGGCAAATGAAGTGCAAATCGTCGAGTGGACCGCTTGTCAGGGGCCTCGGCCATGGCTCCTCCCATGGGGTGTAAGCATGTCGTGTGGCAACCGGGTGTGTCAAGGAATTGTTGACCGTAACCTGGGTCACGGTAAGAGTGTAAGCTTGGAACGGTGTCCATGGTTTTCGTTCTCGACAACTACGATTCCTTTACCTTCAACCTGGTCCAGTACTTAGGAGAGCTGGGCGCCGAAGTTGTAGTGCGGCGCAATGATCAGGTAACCGTTACCGAGATTGAACAGATGCGCCCGGAGAAAATTGTGGTTTCTCCGGGCCCGTGCACGCCTCAGGAAGCAGGCATCAGCATTGCATTAATTCGTCACTTTGCGGGTAAGGTTCCGGTGCTAGGCGTTTGCCTGGGACATCAGGCCATTGGGGCTGCATTTGGCGGACACGTCGTCCGAGCCAGGAACCTGATGCACGGAAAAACCAGTGCGGTTTCACACGACGGAAGGACGGTATTTAAGGACATAGCATCGCCGATGACGGCAACCCGCTACCACTCCCTGATTGTGGCCGAAGATACTTTGCCTGCAGAACTGGCGGTCAGCGCGTGGACCACAGAAAAAGACGGATCGCGCGTGATTATGGGACTAAGACACCGTGAGTTCCCGGTCGAGGGAGTGCAGTTTCATCCCGAAAGCGTATTGACGCTTCAAGGAATGAAGCTAGTCAGGAACTTTTTGGAAGGTTAAAGATAGGTAGAGCAGCGAGACTCGATTTCACTTAGAACCCCCAGACTCATCGCGCTTTTCCGCCCTAGGCTTGCAGATCGGGCATCGTTGCAACCGGTGAATAAACCGCTTCCACCGCGGCCAGCTCTGTTTTTCGGACTCGTGTTGCAGCTGTTGCCACCTGCGCCCGAATAATTTCTCGCGAAGCTCTGGATCACTCACCCCCATACTGACAACCCCTTAAATCTCGGTCTTGAAATAGGCTTCGGCCCGGTTTGGTGTGTCTGTTATCTGAGGTGCTGCCAATAAGCCGGCCCTTTGATGGTAAGCCCAGGGCGTATGGGCTGCAAGTTAGCGCGGTTAGCAGATAATGGCACCTCGTGTGACGGGTTTCGATAGTGAAGTTGATCTCAATCAGCCGCTACGCGCCAAGTCCACCGCTCGCAACACCGCGTTCGCCTTGTTCATGCATTCCTGATATTCGCTCTCCGGGACAGAATCGGCTACGATCCCCGCGCCCGCCTGCAAGTACGCTTGCTTGCCCTTGATGAGAAGCGTACGAATGGCGATGCAGGAATCAAGGTTCCCCGCGAAGTCGGCATACAGTACCGAACCTCCATAGATGCCGCGACGCACAGGTTCCAGTTCTTCGATGATTTGCATGGCACGCACCTTGGGTGCGCCGCTCAGGGTTCCTGCCGGAAAACATGCGGCCAAAGCATCGAGGGCGTCGAACCCTTGCCGCAATTTTCCCTCAAGAGCCGAAACCATGTGCATGACATGTGAGTAGCGTTCTACGTACATCAGATCACGAACCTTCACCGATCCATACTCGCTGACTCGGCCTACGTCATTTCGCCCCAAATCGACGAGCATCACGTGCTCGGCTCGTTCTTTCTCATCTTGCAGCATTTCTTCTTCGAGGTGCTTGTCTTCCATCTCGTCGCCTCCCCGGCGACGGGTTCCAGCGATGGGACGATATTCGATTCTCCTTCCATTGACCCGCACGAGCATTTCGGGTGATGAGCCCAAAATGTGGATGTCCCCGCTGCGCAGGTAATAAAGGTAAGGAGACGGGTTTACGGTTCGTAACGCGCGGTAAATATCGAAAGCGGCCACACCGGGAGAGAAACTCAGGCGCTGCGAGAGCACAACCTGAAAGACGTCCCCGGCAGCAATGTACTCCTTTGCCTGAACCACGGACTGAATAAATTTCTTGCGGCTGACCTCCGCCTGCACTTTGAGCTTGGCGCCCGGCGACGAAGTCGAACGAAACCAGTGCCCAGGCCGTAGCCCGGACTGAAGCTTTCGTTCGATGGCAGCAATATCGGAGACCGCACGATCATAGGCGGCGCGGGGCTTGTCTTGCGTCAGATCAGCGGTGGCAATGATGTGAATCTGATGGCGCAGGTGATCGAAGGCCAAAAGGCGATCAAAAAACATGAGTTCGCCGTCGGGTAAAGAGACGTCGCGTTTTGCGTGCTCACCGATCTTTTCCAACTGACGCACAATGTCGTATGCGAAGTAACCAACCGCGCCTGCGGTAAATGGCGGCAGCCCTGGAACCTTCGCCGGCCGATGTTCGCGTAGTAGTGTTTTCAAAACCTGGAACGCACTTCCAGTTTGCTTCTGACGTTTATTGCCGCGTTGAACCTCGATATCCGCCCCGCTGACTCGTACCTGCATGTATGGACGCGTTCCGAGAAAGGTATACCGTCCGATCTGCTCGCCTTTTTCGACTGATTCCAACAGGAAGGCATTCGGCTCGTTGGCAGCCACCGACAGGAATGCGGAAACCGGAGTCAGCAGATCGGCGGCTACGGATTTCACCACCGGTATCAGGGTCGCCTCAGATGCGAGCTTCAAAAATTGCTTGTAGTCAGGAAGCATGAGTCAGCAATCGCAATTATATTCGGGGATCACACAGAAGCCGCATGAGCCAACGTACCCATTCGTGAATTGACGCAGGCCCGGCTTCCATAGATGATGAGTGTTCATCACAGCATTCGACGGGAGCGTATGCGAATCAAGTTTTGGGGCGTACGCGGTTCGACGCCCACTCCGCAGCCGGAGAATCTGCGCTATGGAGGAAACACCTCCTGCGTCGAATTACGCGTCGGGGAGGAGTTGTATATCCTCGATTGCGGAACCGGTTTCCGGGCGCTGGGACAGCGCCTGCGACGCGAATTCAACAGCCGTCCAATTTCGGCTCACATCTTCGTCTCTCATTTTCATTGGGACCACATTCAGGGAATTCCCTTCTTTGCGCCTCTCTATGACAAGCCTGAAAACTGCTTTCACTTTCACAGCTCCAGCAGAACGCGTTCGCTGAAGCGGGTGATGGAGGAGCAGATGGCCGCCCCTTACTTTCCCGTGGACATGAGCGAGATGAAAGCGCGTCGCGACTTCTACGACATCGAAGAAGGCCAAGTCCAATTTGGAGACGTGAAGGTACAGGCTATGTGGCTCAACCATCCCCAAGGCTGCCTCGGATTCCGCCTGGAGACGAACGTAGGTTCAGTCGTCTACGCAACCGACAACGAGCCAGGCAATGAGTACTTCGACAAGAACCTGCGTAAGCTTGCCGCCGGTGCGGACGTCTTAATCTATGACGCGCAGTATTTGCCCGGAGAGTACGAAGCGAGGAAGCGCGGCTGGGGACACAGCCACTGGCGTGAAGCCGTGGATGTCGTCATGCAAAGCGGTGCCAAGGAACTGATCCTGTTTCACCACGATCCTGACCACAACGACGCGTGTATCGACCAGGTTGTGCGCGAAGCCCGAAACTACTATCCCAATGTTCGTGCCGCCGCCGAAGGCATGGAAATCGAACTACGGCCCTGAATTTAAGCATCATAGATTCGAAAGAGCGCTAAGGGAGCACTATGGCCAAGTTTATCGCAGGCCTCATTCTGGGGCTCATTTTGATTCCACTCTGCATTTATCTTTATTTCGTTACTGGAATGGCGCCGATCGCCACCGCGTCACAGGCGATGCCGTTCGAGAGAATGCTGGCGAGCACCGCGCTGCACAAGCGTGTAGAGAAGGAAATGCCAAAGGATGCACCTCCCGTTGGGGCTGATGAGGCAAACCTGACGGCGGGCGCGCAAATTTACATCGCGAACTGCGCCGTGTGTCATGGGCTCCCTCTGACCCCAACCACCGCCATCGCCAATGGGATGTTCCCCAGTCCGCCCACCTTGATGGAAGGCAAGGGTGTAACCGACGATCCGGTTGGCGAGACCTATTGGAAGGTCGCGAACGGAATCCGGCTTTCAGGTATGCCGGCGTTCCAGCAGTCTTTAAGTACGGCGCAGATGTGGCAAGTAAGTCAGCTTCTGGCGAACGCGAACAAGCTGCCGACCAGCGTCAAGCAAGGATTGGTGTCAGGACCGTCGCACTAGTCTACTCACATCGCAACGTCACCATTGGGTCGAATCGACTGGCCCGGCGTGCGGGGATATAGCTTGCCAGCAGCGCGGTGATGCTCATCAGGGCGGCTCCCAGCATTAAAGAGAAGGCATCCGCAGGCGGAACACCATAGAGAAAACTCGTCATGAACCGTGTCGCGATCAAGGCTCCGATCAAGCCAAGCCCGATTCCAACAACTGTCATGCGGATCGCCTGCGTTATGAGCCATCGCAGCACAGTCGTGGGAGTCGCACCTAACGCCATACGAACGCCAATCTCTTTCCTGCGCTCGTTCACTGCGTTACTCAGAAGCCCATAGGCTCCGATCACACCCAGCATCATCGCCAACGCGCCGAAGGCACAAACAAGCGTCATCATCAGCTTGTCTGGCGCAACCTGTTGATCGAAGACAGCGGAAATAGTCCGAATTCTTCCAAACCGGTTGATCCTTGTCGACACTCCACACGGCTCTTCGAATGGAATCGGTCAGAGCTGACGGATCCCCCGCCGCCCTGACAATCAATGTGCCGAAGATTGCGGGCATCTGAGAGTAAGGAAAGTACACCAGCGGCCGGTCGGTATCCCGCAAGTTCACTTGTTTGACATCAGCAGCGACACCAACCACGACAGCACGATGTGTCGGGGCGTGCGTGGGATCTATCCCTGGCCCACGATCGGTGAACTCGATCTCTTGTCCAATCGGGTTCTGGTTCGGCCAGTATTTTGAGGCAAACGAGCGGGTAACGATGATCACTCGGGCACCATCCGGTCCATCCTGTTCACTGAATGTGCGGCCTCGCAGAATCGGGCTTCCAATCGTACTGAAGTAGTCAGGAGTGATGAGGTTTACCAAGGCGGCCGATTGCCCTCCCGTGTTATTCGCAACATCTTTCCCCGGAAGAGTGAACATCATCTCGCCCCAGTTTCCGCTTAGGGGTAAAGCTTGGACAATGCCCGCGGAGACTACTCCGGGAACCTCGCCGACGCGCGCCACCATGGTTCGGTGAAAATTCCACTGTTCCGCCGCGCTCTTATATTTATTTCTCGGAAGGCGATACTCCATACTCAGCACTTTCTCGCCAGTAAAGCCTACGTTGACTGCAAGCAAGGCCCGGAAACTTTTCACTAGCATGCTTGCACTTACCAGGAGGACAATCGCCAATGCCAACTGTGCGATGACAAAACCGGAACGCAGACGATGTCCCTGATGGCCAGCTATGCGAGAGCCGCCTGTGAAGTTCGTCGCTGGATTCATTTTCGACAGCCGAATGGCGGGAACGATACCAGCCAACACTCCCGTAAGGACCGACACGGAGAGGGTGAAGAGCAAAGCTTTCCAGTCAAGCGCTGCACGATGGGGAATGTCGTAGATGGTTGAATAATCCGCGAAAGACCATACCAACCAAACTGCCAGCAGCAGCCCGAACAGGCCACCCACGAAAGA
>Ga0066903_100002267_pt1 | contig 14895 bp, 15 predicted proteins | sample PanSoiMetaGPlot1_FD_67491 | JGI IMG/M metagenome (GOLD analysis project Ga0066903, IMG submission 67491) | Tropical forest soil microbial communities from Panama analyzed to predict greenhouse gas emissions - Panama Soil - Plot 1 (version 2) | ecosystem: Environmental > Terrestrial > Soil >...
AGAGAAGGTGGCGCTCGACAGCGTCACCATCGATTCTGACAGCTCGAATCTGCAAATGCATTTCAAGTCCGATGATAAGAAGTTTCAGTCGTTATTGCATTCGGACTTGTTTGCCGCAGTATCCAAGTAGGGGTCGCTCCAGTGAGAGCGCCCTCTTGTTTTGTAATCCCTATCCTCGACCGCGGAATTGGATGATTCTCTTGCGGTCACGCTTGGATGGCTTGCCGGGCGGAAGGGCTTCGAACTCGCGCATCGCTCTTCGCTCTGCGGCTGCCTTGAGCCGCGACTCCTGGCTCGCCTCGGTTTCGCGGTAAAGCGCTTGCGCAGCAGGGGCTGGCCCACGAACGTCACTCAGGGCCAGCACTTCTACCGCGAAGATGCCACCGTCATTCGTCACGTTCAGCATGTCCCCGATGCGGACCTCGCGGGAGGCTTTCGCTAGCTGTCCATTTGAGAGAACCCTGCCGAGATCGCAGGCACGCTTGGCCAGAGTGCGTGTCTTGAAGAACCGCGCGGCCCATAGCCACGCATCTATTCGTACACCAGTCATAGTTGAGTTGCCCGGCACGCAGATTTCAGCCGCTCACTTATTCTTCTGACCAGATCCTTTTTGTGCTTCGCGCTTGGCTTTTACCCAACCCTCTTTAACAATTTGTCGTCCTCGGCCGATCGCTAAAGAATCTTCCGGAACATCATCGGTGATGCAAGACGCTGCTCCGACATAGGCCCCTCTCCTTACCGAGACTGGCGCGACTAACGTGGAATCGCTACCGATGAACACGTTGTCCTCGATTATTGTCTTGTGCTTGTTCACGCCATCGTAGTTACACGTGATGGTGCCTGCGCCGATGTTGACTCCGGCACCGATTTCCGCATCGCCGAGATAGGTGAGATGGTTGGCCTTCGATCCCTTGCCTAGCCTGATCTTCTTGGTCTCTACGAAATTGCCCACATGCGCACCTTTGCCGATTTCACTCCCCGGACGCAGGTGCGAATAAGGCCCGAGTAAGGCGCCGTCTGCAACAAGGGCTTCATCGAGAATGCAACCTGGACGGATCAGCACCCCGTTTCCGATTTCTGAATTCTGAATGATCGAGTAGGAGCGGATGCGGCAGTCGCTGCCAATGCTTGTCTTTCCCCGAATTTGAACGAACGGTTCAATCACCGTATCAGTCCCAATCGTCACGTCGCTATCAATGACGCACGTCTCCGGATAAAAGATCGAAACGCCATCAGACATCAGCTGTGCGCACTTGCTTCTTCGTATTCTCTGGTCGATATCCATGAGTTCGGCGCGGGTGTTGCCGCCCAGTACCTCATAGGGATCATCGGCAGCTACCGCTACCACGCGCTCTTTTGCCTTCCCAAGAATGGTGGCCATGTCTGTGAGGTAGAACTCGGCGTGGGGATTGTTCGTGCTGAGACGGTCGATGTACTTGAAAAGTGTCTTGGCATTGAAAGCGTAAAACCCGGCATTGATCTCTCGGATTTCTTGTTGAGCTCCAGACAAAGCTTTCTGTTCCACAATCGCTCGAACCTCTGCGCTCTTCGCGGACTTGCGGATCACCCTGCCATAGCCAAATGGGCGCTCAAGGACGGCAGTCAGCAATGTCATAGCCGCCTTCCGCGAAACATGAAACTCTTGCAATTTCTCAATCGTGGGTGCCGTGATCAGTGGCGCATCGCCGGACAGAACTAGTATGCAGTCGAAATCCTTCAGGGCATCTCGGGCGACCATAAGCGCATGGCCGGTGCCTTTTTGCTCGGCCTGCAGGACGAATTGAATGCCCGAATCCGCTACAGCCCTCCGGACCAGCTCTGCCTCATGCCCAATAATGGCGCGAATATTTCGCAGAGGAACTACCTTCGCCGCTGCCTCGATAACGTGCGCCAACACCGGCTTGCCACCAACTTCGTGCAGTACCTTCGGATGTTTCGATTTAAGCCGTGTCCCTTTACCTGCCGCCATGATGGCGATGGCTGTCTTCTGAGGTTTCATGCGGATTCACTATAAACCAGACCGTTCGCGAACGATTGCGTAGGTAGAGCGACTACGGCTTACGGTCTTCTGGCTACGGAGTCGGTTTCGCGTGAAGGAGCTTGCGACACCAATTGCATGAGGTCATGGGCCACCTGGTCTGTGGCGTGCCGAGCGATCAGCGTCTGGTCAAGATAATTTCCGAGTACAGGTGCTACACCCAGTCGTTCGACCTCGTCCAGATCCGCCACTATTTGCGAAGCAGCTTCTAGCGCATACTTTGCCCTTAACTCGGCTGATGCAGGCACCTGGTTGATGAGGGTGTAGTCGAATAGTCGGGGAACCTGTGCATGACGATTCAGTGCAACTATGTGGTCTGAGGCGGTTAATCCCAAGCTTTCATTTGCCTGCGTCATCAGGTTGCAAACGTACACCTTAATCGCGGACGAGGCGACGATAGCTTGGGCAATACCTTTCACCAGGAGATTAGGGATCAAGCTAGTGAAGAGCGATCCGGGACCGATCGTGATCAGATCGGCGCGAGCAATTGCCTCCAAGGTCTGAGGCATTGGCTCCACGTCAGGCGGAACTAGAAACAACTCCTTGATTGTCCCCTTGCTCGCCGTGATTTTGGTCTCTCCCATCACGCGCGATCCATCCTCCATAACAGCCTCCAGTTCAATGTTCGCTGTGGTGGCAGGATAGATGTGACCGCGAGTGAGGAGAATTTCCGACGAGACGCGCACCGCTTCGCTGAAGTCTTTGGTGATCGATGTGAGCGCTGCGAGAAACAGGTTGCCAAAGCTGTGCCCCTCCAGTCCAGACCCCTTTACGAAGCGATGCTGAAAGAGTTGCGAAAGGAGAGCTTCGTCCTCGGACAAGGCAACAATGCAATTGCGAATGTCGCCTGGCGGGAGCATATTGAGCTCTTTTTTCAGGCGTCCGCTTGATCCACCATCGTCACTGACGGTTACGACAGCGCAAAGTTCACTGATATGGGGTTGTTCAGGTTTGGCGGCGGGTGTGGCGTATTTCTTGAGGCCCTTCAGGAGCGTCGAGAGTCCCGTGCCACCGCCAATTGCAACCACTCGAAAGCCCGGACGTTCTGGGTGCTCATGCCGGGCCGACCCCTCAGAAGACCGGGTCTCACTCATTAGCCAGCCTAGCGTTCCTCGTCGGGAACGATCTCGGATGGGGGAATCTCAGCACTGGGATCGGGATATAGCAGTTCGGTGAAGCGTGGATCTTCCGCCAGATGCTGGAAGTCGGAGTCATTTCGTGCCTGGAACCGCAGCGACGGATTGATATGGATCGCCTCGTCTAGGTGGCGAAGTGCGTCCTCAACGTGGCCGGTTAAGCAGTCGAGTGCAGCCATACCGTATGCGACATAGTCTGCCTTGGGGACTTGTTTGCAGAGCTTATCGAGATGCTCGCGCGCGCCAACATAGTCCCCGATGTTCATCAGAGAAACCGCATAGTCGTAGTGCTCTTCCGGGCTTCGGAATTGGGTAGTTGCGCGCTCAGCGTGCTGATTACAGATGTTGATGTGTACATTGGCCCGGTCGACAAGTTCCTTAACCGGCCCAGCGATTACCTTCTGCAGGTAGGTCTTGGCCTTGTCGAACTTGTGCTCCTGCATAGCACGGAGGCCAGCTTCGTAGTTTTGCACCGCCTGTGAATATTGCGGATCATCCATCAGCGATTTCTTCGGTGTCGACTTTTGTGCCATTTGCAGTACTCTTCCTGAGGTCTTCGTAAGCACTCCTTTTTTCAGCGACTTAGATGAAGATAGCTTAACTTTCGCTGGCGGCTTCTTCTTCATCCCGCTGCACCCTTACGCCATCCCTGAAAGGAGGCCGAGAACATGGCTGAGGATAACCATGTCAATGCGCTGGTGGCAGCAGGTTATACGCGGCTTTTGTGAACTCGTCAACTCGGCGCAGGTCTAGTTAATCGAGGACGCCGTCTCCAAATTCACTTGTTTCCATTCGCCGCTAATGATTCCTTTGCGAATTTGGGCGGCCGTCTTGCCCTTCTGGTGCTCTGTGTACGAGTAGTAAAGCTCTTTCAGGCAGACGGAGCACTGCGCGCCATGGGTGCCCTCAAAGCAGCTGTGCAGGCTGTTGTGACCCATGCGGTCGCAATAGCAATAGCACGGTTGCTGATGTATCACACTCGGAATCTTGGACGCGAGCTCGTACGCATGTCTCTGATACGGGTATTGGGCGTTTTCGGCCCAAAGTTGATCCTTGCTCAACAGGGCCGGAAGCTTGGTGCCTTTTGCCGGAGGTCCTGCGTTATAAGCAGGTACTTCACCGGATTCTTGCGAGGTAGCCCACGGGGCCGAAACAGCTATGATAGCTAGAAACAGAAGGGCCGAAGCAAGGCTGCGCTTCAACATGAATGGGTCTCCTCGGTTGCAATATTGTAACCGAACTACGGCGAATGCAGGTAGTCCACGCCAGCGAGTGTTCAAAGGTAATTCGGGATGACTTGCAGGCAACCTTCTATCGGCCCGAGTTGATCCGTATAATCGAGAAAGATGGTGCCACAGGACATTTCTTCAGACTCGGCAGCCGATGCCAAACCGGCGGAAATCAGGTCGAAGCCGACTTCGCGTGCTGTTCCGCTGCTTATGGTATGGCTTCGCGACCTGGTGCTATCACTCGGAATATCCGCATTCATTATTGTTTTTCTCTATCAGCCGGTGAAGGTCGAAGGCACCAGCATGATGCCGTCGCTCCAAGATCAGGAGCGCATCTTCGTCAACAAGTTTGTCTACCGGTTAGAGCCCATCGAGCGCGGTGACATCATCGTCTTCCGCTATCCCCGCGATCCCTCGAAGAGTTTCATTAAGCGGGTGGTGGGGCTTTCCGGAGATCGTATTCGCATCGACCGAGGCGAGGTTTACGTAAACGGGAAGCAGTTGGTAGAGGATTACGTCCCAGAGCCCTATAGCGACTTGAGATCGTATTCGGAGATCGTCGTGCCTCCGAACAGTTACTATGTCCTTGGCGACCATCGCAGCATGTCGAATGACAGCCGCGATTTCGGTCCGGTGGATGCGTCGTTCACCTACGGCAAAGCCGTCTTCGGATACTGGCCCATGGATAAGCTAGGGCGCCTGCGCTAGCTCTTCGATCCACTCCTCATTCCATTTGGCTGAGCTATTCCAGATGTTTACCTTTCGTTTCAGGCAGCTGCGTTGCAACCAGCGAGGCCATGAAAAACGAAGCCGCGCATAAGTAGAACGCTGAGCTCAAGCCTTTACTTTCGCCTACCCATCCGATCACGAAAGGAGCGACGGAGCTCATGGTGCGTGCTCCGTTGTAGGTGAATCCAAGCGCCCTAGCTCGTACGCTTGTCGGGAAAATTTCGCTACCAATAATTCCTGATCCGGAGAAAAATCCAGTTCCAAAAAATGCGACGATGGATCCGAGAACCAGCAAAGCCGAGGGTTGCCGCGCCATTGCGTAGAAGGGTACGAGGACGGCTGCCATGAACGTGTAGAGCATGAATGATTTCCTGCGTCCGAGGTGATCCGCGACCCATCCGAAGCCCGCATAACCTGGAAACATGCCACACAAGTTCAAAACCAGCAGCAACGTCGTCGTTCCCATCACGCTGAAGCCGCGCCCCCCTTGCTCAACTGGCAATGATAGGTACGGCGGGATCCATGTAAACAAACCCCACCAGCCGAACATTCCGAAGAAATTGACAAGCAGCAATGCAATCGTGTGCTTGAGATAGGGTTTTCGGAAGATATGCGTCAAACTCGGTCGCGTTACGTGCGAGGAGTCGCTGTGCCCGCGTGCCTGCTGCTCCTGCCACATAGGCGACTCCGGAACACCCTTCTGGATCCAGAATGTGACGGCAGCCGGAATGATGCCGACAAAAAAAACCATCCGCCAGTTGGAATATTGCAGGACGATTCCGGCTACTAGGGCCGCGAGCGCATAGCCGATCGCCCAGGAGCTTTGCACGATTGCGATCGCTTTAGCACGAAGTTCCGTCGGCCACGACTCGGCAACGAGTGAGGCTCCTGTGTTCCATTCTCCTCCCATGCCAAGGCCAAGGATGAATCGGAAAATCGCCAACATTAGGATGGAAGTGGATAGCCCGGACGCAAACGAACAGACGGAATACGTGAGTATGCTCAGCATCAGCGCTCGCTTGCGACCGATCCGGTCCGCCAGGAACCCGAATGCTACGCCACCGATGCCGGATGCGAGTAAGGTTAGCGTATTCAGCAAGCCCGCAGTGCCCTTGCTCATGCCGAGGTCGCGCATCACGTGCGTTAGCACCAGCGCATACAGCATGGCGTCGAAGGCATCAAGCATCCAGCCGAGGGCGGCAGCCACCAAGGTGCGCCTCTGAGCGCCTGTGATCTGGCGGAAGCCGATGCTGGATGTGGTCATCCGAGGGATTGTTAATTCTCAGCAGGGAATTGGCAAACAAAAACAACCGGCGGAGCGCAAAACTACTTTCGTTCACCCAACAAGTGGAAATAACGTGCGGACCTTTTTACGTCTTTGCCGATCTGTGCCTTCAGGTCTTCGATAGTGGGGAACTTGATTTCGCCGCGTAATCGCTCCAGAAAATGGATTTCAATTTCAGTGTCGGGAGCGACTGTGATCGGGTGAAAGTTCAGCAAGTGGGTTTCGATAGCGAACGAGTCAGTCCCGAATGTGGGACGGTTTCCGACATTCGTGACCGAGTCAAAGCACTCCGGCCCTACGCGTGTGCGAGTGATGTAAACGCCGTCTTTAGGAACGAGTTCCTCGTAGCGGCTGAGGTTAATCGTAGGCACGGTGTACTTGGAACCGAATCCGCGACCTCGGCCCGGCGTGGAAAGAATGCTGAAGGGGCGGCTCAGGAGATGACGCGCGCGGCTAACGCGGCCTGCCTGAATGAGCTTTCGGATATGGCTGCTTGAGACCGATTCGCCACGCAACGACATCTCGGCGAATATCTTCACTTCAAATCCCAGTTCGTGTCCGAACTGCGTCAACATATCCACGTTGCCGGCTGCCTTGTGTCCGAAGTGGAAGTTGTATCCCTCATAAACCTCAAGTGCATGTAAGCGCTTTTTGAGAACGTCATGCGCAAATTCGTGCGGGGTCATCAGCGACAAGTCACGGGTGAAGGGAAGTAGCAACACTGCATCGAGCTCGGTCGTCTCAAGCAGTCGAAGTTTTTCTCCTACGGGAGTGATCAGCTTCAAGCCTGCATCCGGTCGGAGAATGCGGATTGGATGCGGCTCAAATGTGACCGCCACAGCCCTGGCCTGGTGTTCTCGGGCGCTGGTTACCATGTCACGTAGCACAGCCCTGTGCGCACGGTGCACCCCGTCAAAGTTGCCGACGCTTACTATCGTTGGGCCGAAATCAGCGGGAATTTCTTCTAGATTATGAAATACGTGCATGTCTTGATTAGGCGATCACTCCGTTTGTCGATGGATCTTAGATTTCGAAATTCAGTTTCAATCCGTCGTACGACAACCGTACGTTCGGGGGTAGAGCATTGTTGGTTTCTTCATGCGGCAGATCGTGACAAATGTGCGTGAAGAAGGTCCGCGTCGGCTTTAACTGTTCAACGATTTTCAGGGAATTGTTTACCGTGGAATGAGTGGGGTGCGGCTTATGCCGAAGCGCGTCCAGGAACAAGATATCCAAATTCTGCAGTTTCGGAAACGAACTCGCGGGGATCTCACTGAAGTCCGTTAGGTACGCGGCGGAACCAAAACGGTATCCGACAATTTCTGCGTCTCCGTGCATGACGGCGATCGGCTCAAAGCGCACTCCAAACAGCTCCACTGGCCCATCGAGAGTATTCATCTCGACTTTCGCGATTCCGCCATACTTATAGTTATCTTCGAAGATGTAACGGAACATTTGCTGCATTGTTTCGGCAGCATCCGCTTGGGCATACAGCGGTATTCGTCCATTTCGGTGAAAAGTTAAAGGGCGGAGGTCATCCAGGCCGAGAATGTGGTCTGCATGGCCATGGGTGTAAAGAACTGCATCGAGTCGCGAGATCTGTTCACGAATCGCCTGCTCGCGAAAGTCTGGGGTTGTGTCGATGAGTACATTCTTTCCGCCATACTGCACCAGGACGGAGGGGCGCGTTCGTCGATCATGCGGGTCGCTCGAATGGCAGACCGCACAATCGCATCCGATTGTGGGCACACCCATAGAAGTGCCACTTCCCAGAACCGTGAGCGTAGCTTCCATCCCTAATCAGTCCCTGTGTTCTGGACGGGTGTCTGTGGCGGTCGGGCGAGAGAGTTGGTTACTTCCACATAGGCCATTCGCAGTTCGTAGAGGCAGTTCTGCAGGAAATTCTGTTCAACCGGGGTGAGATTCCCCTTGGTTTTTTCAGCCAGTAGGCCGAGCGTATCGATCGTTTGGCGGGCGCCAATGAGATCGATTCGGGGCTGTGCGCCTTCCTCCCGCATCAGTCCCAATTGAAGCATGGCGGTCATGTAAAGCGAGGCCATAAACCGCTCAAACGTCATCTCCAGATCCTTGGCGGACTGGCCGCTAAGTTCGACGCGTGTATCGAGATCCTTCGAAGACTTGCGGTAGGCCTCCGCTTGCTGCTGTTGCTCATGGTCGGTAGGTGGCTCCGGCATGGGACCGCGATCGTCAATTCCACCTCCGAGGTCGCTTTCCCCGGGTGTCGAGGCCGATTGTTGCGGAATAGGTGCAGCTTCAGATGTCGACTGCTCAGTGGCGTCATTGCGCAGATCGCCCTCGGAAGTGAACAGTCGTCGGTCCGTTACCGTGAAGCCCTCTTGTTTCTTTTCTGGCATAGATTCCCCTTAGTGGAACGCTTCTTTGAACGGCAGAGCAGCAACCTCCAGTCGCGCGTCTCCTGTTACCACTTGCGTCCCCGGATTCCCGAACTCACGCCGGACGTAGCCCAGTGCAAGAGTAAGATCAGCCTGTGCCGTGGGAAGCGTCGCAGCGCTTGTGATCTCTCCAATTTCCTTGCCGTCAAACTGAATCTTGCTTCCCGGATTGACGATGCCATCCTGCACTTTGAATCCGGTAAACTTGCGATGAACATTGCCGCGTGACCGAATACGCTCCACAATCTCTTGGCCGATGTAACAGCCTTTGCTGAAATGCAGAGCACGTGCCTGTTCAGTCTCCTGCGGCAGGTCACGGTCACGTATGTCCTGCCCATAACGCGGAATGCCCGACGCAACGCGCAGAAACTCCAGGGCAGCATCGCTGACCGACACGATCCCAGCTTCGGGCAACGCCTGCAGGAGAGGCAAGATAATGGCCGGTTCTCCCTGGATCTCGTAGCTTTCCACAGCTTCGTTGTCAGTGCGGGTTATGGTAAGTAGCACGTCCCGCCACGCAACATCCGTAAACTGCAGACTCGTGAGATCGTCGAACGCAATACCTACATCGTGCAACACCTGCTTGGCACGCGGTCCAGCAACGCCAAGAGCTTTTGTTTTCTCACTCCGATCTTCAACTTCAACATCATCCATGATGATGTAGTGATCGAAGATCCCGAGCACTCTCTGTACATGGGACAAGTCAGTGTCGACGACAAGCGAATCGCCGCGATTGTAGACGTAGAGATCCGCTTGCGGATGTCCCTGCGGGTTCAGCAGAAAACCATAAACTCCATGGCCAACGGCAAGATCACGGACATTATTGGTGACCATGCCGTTCATCCAGCGAACGCGGTCACCTCCGGTCAGAACAATTCGGCCCCGCTTGAGCTCGTAGGTGCCACAACCGGTAGTTAGTGCGCGGAATTCGTCCGCAATATTGTTCCGCTCAGCCACGGTACTGGGAGTGACATTCGACATCGTAACCAATTAATTATATAGCGTGAGCACAGAGCAGGTTCCGTGCTGCTGTGGTACTTTGCATTCGTGAACTCAAGGAAGAAAATAGCTGCCCTTCCAGGCGATGGCATTGGACGCGAAGTCATTCCTCAGGCTGTGAATGTCTTGAAGGCCTCTGGTGCAAACCTGGAAGTCACAGAATTTGACTGGGGCGCAGATCGTTATCTCCGTGACGGAGTAACCGTTCCTCAGGATGGCTTTGCCACCTTGGGCCGTGACTTTGATGCGATTCTTCTCGGTGCCTTCGGCGACCCTCGGGTTAAGACCAACATCCATGCGAAGGAAATTCTTCTCGGCATGCGCTTCAAGATGGATCTCTACGCGAATGTGCGGCCGGTTCGATTAATGGACGCTCAACTGTGCCCCCTGAAGGGAATTGAGCCAAAAGACATCGACTTTACTGTGATTCGCGAGAACACGGAGGGCGTCTATACCGATGCCGGAGGGGTTTTCAAACAGGGAACTGCCGATGAGATCGCGACTCAGGAGGACATTAATACCCGCAAAGGTGTTGAACGGATTATCCGCTTCGCCTTCGAGTATTGCCGCGACAACAAGAAACAAGATAGTTCGCCTCGCCGCAAGGTTCTCATGTGCGACAAGTCAAATGCGATGACTCATGCCGGTGGCTTGTGGCAACGAACGTTCAAGCAGGTCGCCACTGAATATCCGGACATCACCAGCGAACACATGTACGTGGATGCGTTATGCATGCAAATGGTGCGTGATCCACGCCAGTTCGACGTAATCGTCACCAACAACATGTTCGGGGATATCATCACGGACCTCGCCGCCGGACTCCAGGGCGGACTCGGCATGGCGGCCAGCGGGAATATCCACCCGGGCAAAACCTCGATGTTCGAGCCAGTGCATGGATCCGCTCCCCCGATTGCAGGAAAGAATGTTGCCAATCCGTTTGGCGCGATCCTAACGTCAGCTATGATGCTTGGGCACTTGGGATTGCACCGTGAGGCGGACAAGATCGAGAACGCCGTATTAGACGCAGTTCGCGACAAGAAAACCACGGTGGATGTAGGGGGAAATCTCGGTACCCGGGAAGCCGGCGAGTGGGTCACACAGAGGGTGGCAAGTAGCTAGCAGCCAGCGCTTCTGAAGATCAATTCAATTGCGCGCGCATGCGACGAATGCCCGCGAGCGCGGCGGTGTAGCGCTGGTCGATCGCGTAAGCCTTGACATAACATTCTCGAGCCCTCAACCAATCGTTCTTGTGCTCGTAAACGCGTCCTAGATTGAAGTGAGGATAGCAGCGGGCGTCATAGCGTTTAGCTTCAATTGCCCGTTCAAACCACGGGATGGCTTCGTCCCACTTTCCTTTCTCAATCAGGTACGCCCCGATATCGTTGTAAGGATTTCCGAACTCGGGGTCTAACTTGATCGCCTGGAAGCATTCAAACATGGCGCGATCATAATCACCCATGAATGAATATGCCCAACCTCGGAAGGTGTAGGCTTCAGGAGTGGGATAAGCCACGATGGAGCGGCTATAAAAGTCGAGCGCTTGCTCGTAGTCGCCATTAGACTGGGCTTCGAATCCTTTACGAAAGCATTCGGCGGCGGTTTCGAGAGGATCGTCGGTCGACATAAACGATTCCTATGGTTGGACTGAAGAAATTGTACCCAATTTTCCGTCGCTCGATTTGCAAGTTTTTGGTGACCTGGCTGCTTGCCTCGTTTGCCTGCGCCCAGGCCCCCAAGACCAAGCCTACTACCCCCCCTACGAACCCCTCGGGTCAGCTCGAGCAGAATGCTCCGTCAACTTCCCTAGAACCCGCTGAGCCCAAGATTTCGGCCAAAGAGACGGAAGAGCTCTTCCGCTCAGTCGACGACATCCTGAAGTTTTCCAGCCAGGATTCCGGGCTTCCGATCAAGACGGAGGTTAAGCGAAAGCTAGCTAGCCGCGACGAAGTAGTCGCATATTTGCAACAGCATATGTCAGAAGACGAGGACTCGCAGCGATTGCAGCGATCCGAATTGGTGCTAAAGAAATTTGGCCTGATACCGCGAGACTTCGATCTTCAGAAGTATCTGGTGGCGATACTGCGCGAGCAAGTGGCCGGCTACTACGATCCCAAGGCCAAGATTGTGAACATGCTCGACTGGGTCGATACAGAGCAGCAGAAGCCGGTCATGGCGCACGAACTTACACATGCCCTCCAGGATCAATCCTTTGGGCTGGAAGAGTGGATGCGCGCTGGCGCGGCCGACCTGGCCGACAAACGCAACGATGTAACGCCGGAAGACATAGAGAATGACGAAGTCAGCACAGCCCGCCAGGCAGTTGTGGAAGGCCAGGCGATGGTGGTTCTCATCGATTACATGCTGGAGCCGACGGGGCAGTCTCTGCTGGAATCTCCGCAGATCGTCGAGGCGCTCAAGCAAGGGATGCTAGTTGGGACGGCCGATTCGCCACAATTTGAGGGCGCTCCTATCTACCTGCGCGAGGCGCTTGTCTTCCCGTACCGATACGGGTTGGATTTTGAGGCGGCACTTCTCAAGCAGGGGGGGAAGGAAAAGGCTTTTGCCGGAGTGTTCAAGAATCCGCCGCGCAGCACACGCGAAATCATGGAACCGGAGACGTATCTGAACGGAGAACATCTGAAGGCAATGCCGCTGCCCGATTTCGACAAGGTCTTCAAAGGTTATGAGCTCTTTGATATCGGTGCAGTGGGAGAGTTCGATGTTGCGATGCTAATCGATCAGTTTGCAGGTGCCGAGGCTTCCAAGGACATGTACCCGCACTGGCGCGGCGGATATTACTATGCGGTCAAATCCAAGGCGGATCCCGCTGCACCGCTTGGCCTCATGTATGCTTCACGCTGGTCAGACCCGGACAGCGCTGCAAACTTTGCGGCGATCTACGCGAAATCCCTATCTGAGCGCTACAAGAGAGCGCGTCAGGTTGAGGATGGCAAGGACATTCCGGTCGATCTCAAAGCCGTTCAGACACTGACTGGTCGGCATTCCTGGCTGACCGAAGAGGGTGCCGTTGTGATCATCGCGCGTGATGACACGGTGCTGGTAAGTGAAAGCCTCGATGAACCTGCGACAAAGAAATTAGAGGAAGTCGTATTCAAGAAATAAATTTGCGCTCACTTTTTAGTTGTACCGGCTGCTGCTTTTCTTGACCCGGTTGCTAGAAACCTTTCAACTGGCGCTTTCACGGAAAGTTGCTTTCCATCGCGCTCGAGGGTCAGGTCCCGCGTCTCACCAGGACTACCGCCCAATAATGACCACGCCTGGCCCATCGTGCCTCCAGCGACGTCGATGCCGTCAATCTTGACTAGCTTGTCTCCGGCCTTGGCGTCCGGTACGGATGGTGTTCCTGCATAGTCCACGATCCCCGCAAATGGTGTATCGCTCGTCAGATTCCGGTCGAAGGATCACCCCGACTACATCCATTTCAGGAGTTTCAGTCTTCGCCACGCGGTCAAAGTATGCAGTTGAGCGTGCATAGTCGATTCCGACGCGGCAGCCGAGAAATGCATTCGCTCCCAGCAATCCCATCGTCGAAACGCCGGCCCGTTTTCGATACCACTCCATCGATGATTGGGAAAACGACTCCATGCCGACTCGCGAGAGCGTCAGCGAACCGTACTTTAGTTGGTCGATGCGCAACAGTTGCGCGCGAACTTCGTCGTCTGAGCCCCACATGTTAGCTGCGGCAACCGCTCCCGTCATTTGCGGCCAATCAGGATGAGCCGATGCCAGCCTAGCGAGAACATCGCTCGCCAACAAGCTGTAGCTGGCTCCAAAATCGAGGGCGAGATTGTCCTTTGTTCCAGCGATATCGCTCGAAATCTGAACGAGTGCATTCTGTGGATTCAACTGCATCTGGACCGTTGTTCCAGCGAAGTGGATGCTTCCGGGAGGTCCGATGGTGAATTCGCGATTGGGATAGTCGACCATTACGTCGTAGCGTCGTAACAATATCGACGGCAGATTGATCTCCGCGCTCATTCCCGGGCCGACGGCAGTTCTGCCGACCAACACTTTCATTTCTTTGACATCGGAAGGATGGATCGCCAGGGTCCCAATGCGAATCTCTTGTGGTGGCGCGGCACTCTGTATTTTCAATCCATTCTCGTCTTTCACTTCGCCACGCATCGTCAAGCCGAGTTTCTTCGCCATGTGTTCGGTGATCCACATTTCGGGATTGCCGTTATCAACCCACGTGCGAACGCGCGTCGTGGAACCATCCGGCATTGGAACGCGAACGTCGATGATGATGCGATTGTGGTCGAGCGTTACTGGAACAGTGACAGATGTTTGTGCACTGGCGAGGGTGACCAGCGTGCATAGCGCGAGCAGTAGCTTCATGCTCCGTATTGTAGTTCGTCGGGTTGTATAATCGCCGTTTCCACTACGCGCGATACGTCAAGAAGGAGAGCGCTTGTCACAGGCAGATATCGGAATCATTGGGGGCAGCGGCCTTTACGCCATGCCCGGTTTGACCGACATCAGAGAAATACAGCAGAAGACACCTTTTGGAGATCCGTCCGATGCTTACGTTTTGGGCACGCTGGCAGGCCGCAAGGTGGCATTCCTAGCGCGACATGCTCGTGGCCATCGCTTGCTGCCATCCGAACTGAATTTTAGGGCGAATATCTATGGCTTCAAGCAACTCGGCATCGACCGAGTTCTTTCGATCTCAGCCGTTGGTTCGCTCAAGGAAGAACACAAGCCGCTGGAGTTCGTGATTCCCGATCAGTTCTTTGATCGCACCCGTCATCGAGTAGATACCTTTTTTGGCGATGGCGTTGTTGCACACGTCGCATTTGCCGACCCGATATGTTCGGAACTTGCTCAGTCAGTGGATGCGGCTTGCCGCAAGGCTGGTGTCACCGCAAAGCGTGGGGGGACATACCTATGTATGGAAGGTCCCCAATTTTCGACGAAAGCTGAATCGAACGTTTATCGCGGCCTGGGAATGGACGTCATTGGCATGACCAACTTGCAGGAAGCGAAGCTCGCTCGCGAAGCCGAGATGTGCTACGTCACCATTGCCATGGTCACCGATTATGAC
>Ga0066903_100002268_pt1 | contig 14890 bp, 11 predicted proteins | sample PanSoiMetaGPlot1_FD_67491 | JGI IMG/M metagenome (GOLD analysis project Ga0066903, IMG submission 67491) | Tropical forest soil microbial communities from Panama analyzed to predict greenhouse gas emissions - Panama Soil - Plot 1 (version 2) | ecosystem: Environmental > Terrestrial > Soil >...
CCCGACGCGTCCTTGCCGTCGGCTTCGAGGTGCACCAGCCACGTGTCGGGATCGAGCGTCGCTTTCTGCAGCTCGACGCCGTTCGGCCCGGGGTTGATCCGCCCGCCGATCGTCTTGCCGTCCCACGTGAACTCGAGCACGACGTGCGTGCGCTTGTCCTTGGTGGGACCCCAGTCGCCGCTCCACGTGCCTTTCAGCGGGTGACCGAATTGGGCCGACGCCGGCAGCGCGACGAGCGCGAAAAGTAGAACCGTCACGTGTCGAGAGACGTGCATCTGAGGGGCTCCTCGTTCAGCTCGCGACGGTAACTGTATACCGAGTGGAAATGATCTGCCATATCAAGTTAGGATGCGCGCTCATGAAGCTCTTCTGGCGCCTCATCATCACGGTCGCGGTCGTCGCCGCGTGGCTCGCCGGCATGACCTTCACCCATCGCGTCTCGGCGCAGCAGAAGAAGGCCGGCGAGGCGTTCAAGAACGTCACGACGAGCACGCTGAAGGAGCTGACCGTCGACGACTTCATCGCGAGCATGGGCGTCATCTCCGCCGACCTCGGCATCGACTGCGCCGACTGCCACCCGAAGGCCGGCACCGATCAGGCGGACTTCGTGATCGACACGCCGCGGAAGATCAGCGCGCGCCGGATGGTCGAAATGGTCGCCGGCATCAACCGCACGAACTTCGGCGGCGTCCAGCGCGTCACCTGCTGGACATGCCACCACGGGCGCATCACCCCCGCGACGACGGTCTCGCTCGACGCGTGGTACGAGGCGCCGAACATGGAGCTCGACGACGTCGTCCGGGCCGACAGCGGAAACCCGACTCCCGATCAGGTGCTCGACAAGTACCTCCAGGCAGTCGGCGGCGCGCAACGCCTGGCGAGCGTCACCAGCTTCGTCGCGACCGGCACGGCGGTCGGGTACGGCGAGCTCGGCGGGACCGCTGAGTTCTCGCTGTTCGCGAAGGCGCCCAACCAGCGGACGACGCTCATCACCTACAAGGATCATCCGGAGCGCGGCTTCAGCATGTGGTCGTTCGACGGCAAGGCCGGATGGATCAAAACGCCGCGCGCGCTGCTCCGCGAGTACGAGCTCGAAGGCAGCGAGCTTGACGGCGCGCGGCTCGAGGCACAGCTCGCGTTCCCCGGCCAGATCAAGCAGGCGCTCACCGCGTGGCGTGGCTCCACGAACCGCAGCATCGGCGACAAGGACTACGTCGCCATCCAGGGCACCGGGCAGAGAGGGCTGATCGCCACCTTGTACTTCGACCCGGCCACGAGCCTGCTGTCGCGCATGGTGCGCTACGGACCCTCGCCGATCGGCCGGATGCCGACGCAGATTGACTACCTCGACTATCGCGATGTGGGCGGCGTCAAGTTCCCGTTCGAGTACCGGTTCACCTGGCTCGACGGGCGGTACACCGCGAAGCTGACCGAGGTCAAAACCAACGTCGCGATCGATTCTGCACGCTTCGGCCGACCGCCGGCGAAATAGCCCTTATTTCTCGCCTGCGTACGCTCCAAAAGACGGGGCGGGGATCTGGTTTTCTGGAGAAGTGTCCGAAATCGCGCGCCCGGCCCGGTTCTGTTCTTGACACGCCCCGGGACTTCCTTTAAAAGCTGGCAGGTAGACGTCGAAGTGGCATATCAGACGTCAGCGCCTTGGACCGTTTCGCCGAAGGAGGGTCGATCGATGCGTGTGATCGGCAGATGCTGTTGCGTGCTGGCGTTGATGCTGCTCGTGCCGCGCCTTGCGTCGGCTCAGGCATCGATTGCGGGGACGGTGAAGGACACGTCGGGCGCGGTGCTGCCCGGCGTCACCGTTGAAGTGTCGAGCCCCGTGCTCATCGAGAAAATCCGCTCGGCGGCGACCGACGCCTCGGGGCAGTACCGCATCGTGGATCTGCGCCCCGGCACCTACACGGTCAAGGCCACGCTGCCCGGGTTCACGACCGTCCAGCGCGACGGCATCGAGCTCACGGGCTCCGTGACGCTGACGGTTCCGCTCGAGATGAAGGTCGGCACAGTGCAGGAAACCGTGACGGTCAGCGCTGTGTCGCCGGTCGTCGACCTGCAGAACACGCGGCGCGAAACGGTGATCAACGCCGACTCGATCTCCTCGCTCCCCGCCACGCGCGCGTACGGCTCGCTGCTGAACGCGATGCCCGGCGTCACCGTCGACAACAACGGCCTTGCGGCGACGCCGACGATGACCTTCTTCAGCGCGCACGGCGGCCGCACCAACGAAGGCCGCATGGCGATCAACGGCATGACCGTCGCGGCCGCGTTCAACGGCGGTGGCGTCTCGTCCCTTACCTACGACACGAACAACGTCGAGGAAGTGTCGGTGCTCGTGTCGGGCGGCCTCGGCGAAAACGAAACCGGCGGTCCAATGATGAACATGGTGCCCAAGTCGGGCGGCAACAGGTTCGCGGGCCAGGCCTTCTTCAACACCGCCGGAGACTGGTCGCGCGGCGACAACATCGACGCGGCGCTGAGTGCGCCTCCTCCGGGTCCGAACATCACGCGCGGTCCGGGCATCAAGAGTTCGTACGATGCGAGCGGCTCAATCGGCGGTCCGATTCAGCGCGACCGGCTGTGGTTCTACGGCACGTACCGGAGCTATCAGACGACGACCGGCGTGTCGGGCATCGGCGTCAACAGGTTCGCCGGCGATCCTTCGCACTGGGACTATCAGCGCGACGACAGCGTCGAGCCCCGTCTCGTCCAGGGCCGCAAGATCTGGGCGGCGCGCGCGACGGCGCAGATCACGCCGCGCAACAAGGTGACCTTCTCGCAGGAGAATCAGTACCGCTGCGAGGGATCGACCCTGACGACCAGCGGCCAGGGCTGCATCGTGCGCGGCAGCGATTGGATTGCGCTCGGATCGACGGCGCAGTCGCCTGAGGCGAACACGGGCTACTTCGATTTTCCGTACTGGGTCACGCAGGCGACATGGACGTCGCCGGTCACCTCGAAGCTCCTCCTGGAGGCCGGCTACTCGCGCTTCGCCTACCGCCATGCGGGAGGCCCCGGCCAGGTGCCGCCGGACGGCATCCTCAACCTGATCCCCGTCACCGAGCAGTCCGCCATCGACGGGCATCCCGCGAACTTCACCTACCGCGGTCTGGGCACGTATCAAAGCAACTTCGGCAATCCGAACAGCTGGCGCGCGTCGATGTCGTACGTCACTGGCGCGCACAACATGAAAATCGGTTATCAGGGCTCGTATCTGGTTGCCGACTCGGAATTCGACACCAACCAGTCGCTCCTGGCGTACCGCTTCCAGAATCACATCCCGAACCAGTTCACGTATCGGCTGCCGAACTTCCAGACGGCCGATCGCACGAGGGTGACGGCGTTCTACGTCCAGGACACATGGACGCACGAGCGCCTCACGATCCAGGGCGCACTGCGGTACGATCACGCGTCGAGCTTCAGCCCGTCCGAGCACAACGGCACGACACAGACGTCGATCTTCAACACATCGCCGGTGACGCTCGATCGAACAAACGGCGTGAGCTCGTACAATGACCTCTCGCCGCGCTTCGGCATTGCGTACGACGTGTCCGGCAACGGGAAGACAGCGATCAAGTTCAACTTCGGCCGCTATCTCGGCCCGGCGACCAACGACACGATCTACACGCAGAACAACCCGGCGAACCGCATCGTCGGCTACAACCTGACCGCGATCAATCGCGCCTGGAACGACACCAACGGCAACTACGTGGTCGACTGCAATGTGCTGGACCCGAACGCGAACGGCGAATGCGGCGCGCTGACGGGCAACTCGCTGAACTTCGGCCGGCCGGGCACGTCGACGCAGGTGAACCCGGCGCTCTTGAACGGCTGGTTCATCCGGCCGACCGACTCGCAGTGGGGCATCAACCTCCAGCAGGAACTGCTCCCGCGCGTGTCGCTCGAGGTGGGATACAACCGGCGGTGGTGGAACAACTTCACAATCACCGACAACCGCGCCGTCGGGCCGTCGGACTATCAGCCGTGGACGATCAATGCGCCCGTCGATCCGAGGCTCCCCGGCGGCGGCGGCTATCCGATTACCGTCTACACGATGACGGCCGCCGCCGCAGCGCGGCCTGCCGACAACTACGTCACGTTCGAGACCGACTACGGCCCCGCGCGCATCAACTACTGGCATGGCGTCGATGTCACGCTGCGCGCCCGGCTGAAGGGCAACACGACGCTGCAGTTCGGCACGACAACCGGCCGCGACGTCAATGACACCTGCGCGTCGATCCTGAACGTCGACAGCCCGGACCCGCGCAACTGCCGCCTGGTGGATCCGGTCGAAACGACGGTGCGCGGGCTCGTGTCGTACGTGATTCCGAAGGTCGACGTGCAGGTCAGCGCCACGGTGCGCTCGCAGCCGCCCGTCATCTTCGGGACGAACAACCCGACGATCTTCGTCGGCATCCAGCCGACGCTGAACCCGAGCGGCGCGAACTACAACGTGCCGAACACCGTCGTGCAGAACCTGCTCGGGCGCCTGCCGCCCGGCGGCCTCGCCAACGGCACGACGCAGATCACGCTGCTCGACAACGGCCACCTGATCACGCCGTACGGGCGGCGGAATCAGGTGGACATGCGCTTCGCGAAGATCCTGCGCCTCGGCGGGCAGCGGCTGGACCTCGGCCTCGACCTCCAGAACCTGTTCAACACGAATTACGGGACGGTCTTCGAATCGCAGTACGACTACGTGGCGGCGAACGGCGGGACGTGGCTCAACCCGACGTCGATCCTCGGGCCGCGGTTCGTGCGGGTGAACGTCACGTTCAACTTCTGACGGATCGAGCGTTCCAGGGTTTTCTGTTCGGGGTTCAGCTTCGCGGCTGAGCCCCGTTTCTTTTCGCCGATCGCCGTCGAGCAGGCGTATGCTGTCCGCCATGCTGGTCATTGCAGCGTTGACACTCGGCGGCGCTCTGTCGGCGGCCCCGGGATGGACCGTTCCGCGGACACCCGACGGCAAGCCGGATCTGCAGGGCGTCTGGACGAACGCGACGGTCACGCCGCTCGAGCGTCCGAAGGAGCTCGGCGCGCGCGAGGCGTACACCGACGAGGAGATGGCCGAGATTCGGAAGCAGGCGGCCACGCCGGTGCCGACCGCTGCTCGCGGCGGGACCGAAGCGCACTACGACTTCACGCAGTTCGGCCTCGACCGCACGCAGTCGCAGATCGCGTTCAGCAAACGCACGTCGCTCATCGTCGGACCGGAAGGGCGCGTGCCGCCGACCACGCCGGCGGCGCAGCAGCGGAACACCGAACGCGCCGCGGCGAACCGGGGGCACGAGTTCGACGGTCCGGAGAACCGGCCGATCCAGGAGCGCTGCATCATCTGGGCGAACGAAGGGCCACCGATGCTGCCGCCCGGCTACAACAGCTTTCTGCAGATCGTGCAGACGCCCGGCTACGTCGTGATCCTCCAGGAGATGATTCACGACGCGCGCGTGATTCCGATCGGCACGCGCGAGCACCTGCCGCCGGGGCTGCGGCGCTGGCAGGGCGATTCGATCGGCCGCTGGGAGGGCGACACGCTCGTCGTCGACACGACGAACTTCACCGAGAAGACGCGCTTTCGCGGATCGAGCGAGAACCTGCACGTCGTCGAACGCTTCACGCGCGTGGACGAGAACACGATCAAGTACGAGTTCACCGTCGACGATCCCGCGACGTGGGCGAAGCCGTGGTCGGCCGAGCTCCCGCTGGCGAAAGACAAAGGCCCCATCTACGAGTACGCGTGCCACGAGGCGAACTACGGCATGCCGAACAACCTGAGCGGCGCCCGCGCGATGGAGAAGAAAGCGGAAGAGGCTGCGAAGAAGCAGCCGTGAGCGGAGACGATCCTATGCGCGCGACGCGGCCCTGTGCCCTCCTGCCCTGTGCCCTGATTGTCGTCGGCCTCCTGTCCACCGCGCGGCTGGCGGCGCATCACGCCTTCGGCGCCGAGTTCGACGTGGACCGACCCATCACGCTCAAGGGAACGGTCACCAAGATGGAATGGGTGAATCCCCACTCGTGGATTCACATCGACGTGAAGGACGCCGACGGCAAGGTCACGCCGTGGATGATCGAGGGCGGCAGCCCGAATTCGCTGCTCAGGCTCGGCTTCACGATGAACGCCGTCAAGTACGGGATGGAGATCGTCGTCGAGGGCTACCAGGCGAAGGACGGCGCGAACCGCGGCGTCGGCGTCAGCCTGATGTTCGCCGACGGCAAGAGGCTGTTCCTGGGCAGCAACGCCCCCGGCGGAAAAGGCGAGAAATAGCGCAACTCGTAGGAGCGCGAGGCTTCAGCCGAGCGACGTCACGTCTCGAGCAGCCGCATACTTTCCTCGGGATATCGCGTCCCTGCCGCGACACCGGGCGGGAACGTGTCGTTTAACGCGCCCATGTCCGCGTCGCTCAGCGTGATGGCTTCCGCGGCGACGTTCTCCTCGAGATAGCGCTGGCGCTTCGTGCCGGGGATCGGCACGACGATCGGATCCATCGTCAGCATCCACGCGAGCGCGAGCTGCGCCGTCGTGCAGCGTTTCACCGCCGCCATCGACTCGAGCCGTTCGTAGAGACTCAGATTCCGCTCCAGGTTGCCGCTCTCGAAGCGCGGAAGCTTTCGCCGCACGTCGTTCGACGCCAGCGTCGACGTATCGCGGATCGCGGCGCCGAAGAAGCCGCGGCCGAGCGGGCTGAACGCGACGAAGCCGATGCCGAGCTCGCGGCAGGCCGGCAGCACCGCGTGCTCGGGGTCGCGCGTCCACAGCGAGTACTCGCTCTGCACTGCCGCCATCGGATGGACTGCGTGCGCGCGGCGCAGCGTCGCCGGACCTGCTTCGGACAGCCCCAGAAATCTGACCTTTCCTGCGCGCACGAGATCGGCCATCGCGCCGACGGTCTCCTCGATTGGCACCTTGGGGTCGACGCGGTGCAGGTAAAACAGATCGATGATGTCGACGCCGAGCCGCTGCAGGCTCGCGTCGCAGCACGGCCGCGCGCGCTCAGGGCGCCCGTCGACCTCGCTCGCGGGCCCGCCGCCGGGCGGCGGCACGAGGCCGAACTTCGTCGCGAGCACGACCTCCTTGCGCCGCTCGCGCACGACGCGCCCGACGAGGACCTCGTTCGCGCCTCTGCCGTACGCGTCGGCCGTGTCGACGAGCGTCACGCCCAGGTCGAGCGCGCGGTGCAGCGTCCGGATCGACTCTTCGTCGTCGCCCGCGCCGTAACTTTGCGACATGCCCATGCAGCCGAGGCCGATCGCCGAGACTTCAGGCCCCTCGGTCCCGAGTGTTCGCCGATGCATGGCCGTAAGACTACACCACTGGCATTCCGCGACACGATTCGGGATCTCAGGTGAGCGTCACGAAATCATCTTCGGGAGGCTCTTCGCGACGGCCCACGGCGCTGACAGTGACTCTCGATGGAGCCAATGCACGTCCAATCGCCCGCAAGCGGAGCCGCACACTTGGCCTGATCACACGAAAGCGTCAAGGGCGTCGTCGGTGATCGGTCGAGAAAACCTCCAAAACGATCGAACGTGAAACCGAGACTGAAACTGGGCCCAGCGTTGCTCCTCGCGCGCGCCGCCGACAAAGTCAGCCATGGTTTGCTCTGCTTCTTCATGGGTGATCAGGATCGCGAACGGCGGGAGAGCGCCATCGCTGAACGTGGCACCCGCGGCGTCCACGCTTCTCTCCACCTTCGACAACCAGGTATCGCGCCGCGCATGACGAGGGTGATGCCCCGTCGTGCATCCGCCTCGCTGCCGATAGCCGTGACGATTTGCGCCGTCGTCAGATCGGGGATGAGGTTGGGCTGCGCGCGTGCGTGCCCTGTGATGTTGGTGGCCACTACGATCACGAGACTGATCGCCGTGCGCGGGTTCATACGGCCTTGGACCCCGTGCTGCGGCATGCGGTCTTCCGGTGATGCACGTGGCCCGAGACCCAAGGAAAATGGCTGTTCGCGTGTCGTGCCCATCGAGACTACATTACAATTCGCGCGGGTACCACTTATGACACGAGCGATTGCACTCCTCGCGCTGGCCCTCGCCGCCGCGCCGCAGGAGCACAGCTACACGCAGGCCGACATCGAAAACGGCGCGCGCCTCTATCAGGGGAGCTGCGCCGGCTGCCACGGGCCGAACGGCGACATGGTGCCGGGGATCGAGCTGCTCCGCGGGCAGTTCCGCCGCGCGACCACCGACGTCGACATCATCAAGATCGTGCAGTCCGGCATTCCAGGCACGACGATGCCGCCGACGAGCTTTACGGAAACGCAGGCTGGATCAATCGTCGCGTACCTGCGCAGCCGTGCTCCCGCGGCGCCGCCGGCGCCGTTCGGCCGCGGCGGACCGCTGACGATCGCGCGTGGCGACGCGGCGCGAGGCAAGTCGCTGTACGAGACGAAAGGCCAGTGCGCGACGTGCCATCGCGTGGACGGCCGCGGTCCGCGCACGGCGCCCGACCTCACCGAGATCGGCACGATCCGTCCGGCCGCGGAGCTCCACGACAAGCTCGTCGATCCGAACACGAACATCCGTCAGGGCAATCGATACGTCGAGGCGGTGACCAAACGCGGCGACAAGATCGCCGGACGCTTGCTCAACCAGGACACCTTCACTGTGCAGCTGCTCGACGCGAACGAGCGTCTGGTGTCGTTGTCGAGAAACGATTTGAAGGACTTCACATACCTGAAAAACTCGCCGATGCCGTCGTATCGCGACACGCTGACGCCCGGCGAGCTCGACGACGTCGTCGCGTACCTCGTCTCGCTGAAAGGACTCCGGCCATGAAGTTTCGTGTCGCGCTGCTGCTCGTCGCCGCGGCGGGTGCCGTCGCCGTGCGCGCGCAGCAGCTTGTGACTTTCGATCGCATCCTGCACGCCGATCGCGAGCCGCAGAACTGGCTGACCTACTCGGGCGGCCTGTTCAGCAACCGCTACAGCCCGCTGACGCAGATCACTCCTGCGAATGCGAGGAACCTCGAGCTGCAGTGGGTGTTTCAGACGCGCGGCCCCGCCGAGCCCGTCGAAAAATCCGAGGCGACGCCGCTCGTCGTCGACGGCGTGATGTACACGGTGATGTCGCCGAACCACGTCGTCGCACTCGACGCCGCGACGGGGCGGATGTTCTGGATGTACTCGCCGCGGCTGTCGCCGCTCGCGCGCGTCTGCTGCGGACGCGTGAACCGCGGCCTCGCGATCCTCGGCGACACCCTTTTCATGGGCACGATCGACGGGCATCTCATCGCCATCGACGCGAAGACCGGCCGCGCCGCGTGGGACGTCGCCGTGTCGAAGCCCGAGCTCGGCTACTCGCTGACCGTCGCGCCTATCATCGTGAAAGACAAGGTGATCATCGGTCCCGCCGGCGGCGAGTACGGCATCCGGGGCTTCATCGCGGCGTTCGACGCGAAGACCGGTAAAGAGGCGTGGCGCTTCAATACGGTGCCCGGACCGGACGAAAAGGGCCACGACTCGTGGCCGGCCGGCACCGACGCGTGGGAACACGGCGGCGGATCGATCTGGGTCACGGGCTCCTACGATCCCGATCTCAACCTGCTGTATTTCGGCACCGGCAATCCCGGTCCCGACTGGAACGCGGATCCGAGGCCCGGCTCGAACCTCTACACCGATTCGGTCGTCGCGCTGAACCCAGACACGGGCGAGCTGAAGTGGCACTACCAGTTCACGCCGCACGACGAGTTCGACTACGACTCGACGCAGGTGCCGGTGCTCACCGACATCGAATGGAAGGGCCGCCAGCGCAAGGTGATGCTGTGGGCCAACCGCAACGGTTTCTGGTACGTGCTCGACCGCGCGACGGGCGAGTTCCTGCGCGGCCAGCCGTTCGTGCGGGTCAACTGGGCGGAGGGGATCGACGTGCAGGGCGTGCCGAAGCGCGTGCTCAACGCGACGCCCGAGGGCACGCTCGTGTATCCAAACAATCAGGGCGCGACCAACTGGTACTCGCCGTCGTACAGTCCGCGCGCCGGGCTCTTCTACATCCCGTCGTGGATGGACACGTACTCGACCTACACGAAAGGGCCGGCCGAATACAAGGCGGGCAACCAGTACGTCGGCCGGTTCCCGACGATGACCGTGCCGGCGCTTCGAACGGCGCCGGGCAACGTCAACACGCGCACGCCGCAGGAAGGATGGGGCGCGATTCAGGCGTTCGACGCCCGCACCGGCGAGCTGAAGTGGCAGTTCAAGATGGCCGACGTCACCGACAGCGGCGTGCTCTCGACGGCGTCCGACGTGGTCTTCGCCGGCGGCCGCGAAGGATATTTCTTCGCGCTCAACGGACGCACCGGCGAGCTGCTGTGGAAGGGCAACGTCGGCGGCCAGGTGTCGGCGGGGCCGATGTCGTATGCGGTCAACGGCCGGCAGTATGTGGCGATCAACGCCGGCAGCGCGCTGTTCGTCTACGCGCTGCGGCAATAGAGTCATCAATGCGGTCATCCATCACGCTTCTGTTGGCTGCCGCACTCTGTGTCGGGCGTCCCGCGGCGCAGACGCCATCGGGCAAGACGCTGGACGTCTACGTCGTAGACGTGGAGGGTGGAAATGCCACACTGCTCGTAGCGCCCTCCGGCGAATCGGTGCTTATCGATTCGGGCAACGCCGGCGCGGGCGCGGTCAGAGACGCCGAGCGCGTCATGGCCGCCGCGAAAGAGGCCGGGCTCTCGCAGATCGACCATCTCGTCACGACACACTGGCACGGCGATCATTTCGGCGGCATGGCGGAGCTCGCGGCGCGCATTCCGATCCGGGAGTTCATCGACCATGGAGCGAACGTTCAGCCCGGTCCGGCCGCCGATGACTTTGTGCAGAAGACCTATCCGCAACTCTACGCGAGGGCGAGGCACACGGTGGCGAAGCCGGGCGACACGATCGGCGTCACCGGTGTCGCTGTGCTCGTCGTGACGTCGGCCGGCGAGACGATCAAGGCGGCGCTGCCAGGAGCCGGCGCCGCGAATCCGTACTGCGCGAGGTTCAAGCCCGGAGAGAACAATGCCGAGGATCCGATGTCGGTCGGCGTTCACGTCACATTCGGACGATTTCGCGCGATTCACCTGGGAGATCTGACGAAGAACAAGGAATTCGAGCTGATGTGCCCGAACAACCGCATCGGCACCGTCGACGTGTTGCTGGGACTGCACCATGGAGTCGACACGTCGAACTCGGAGGTTCTGGTTCACGCCCTGCGGCCGCGCGTCGCAATCATGAACAACGGCACTCGCAAAGGCGGGCAACCCGAGGTGATGAAGACACTGCACGCATCTCCCGGTCTGGAAGATCTGTGGCAGATGCATTTCTCGGAACTCAGCGGGCAGGAGTACACCGTGCCGGGAATGTTCATCGCCAACCTGCTCGACGTGCCGTCCGCGGCGATGCCGGTGGCGCCGATGTCACCTCCGCAGCCCGCAGCGGGCGCTCCGCCGGCGCCGGTGCACAACGGCACGGCCTACCGGATCAAACTGTCGGCTGCCGCCGATGGATCGTTCACCGTCACGAACGGACGGAACGGTTTCAGCAAGGCGTACACGCATGCGCCGTAGAGAATTTCTCGCGAGTGTGGCTGCGGCCGGTCTGGCGACGTCAGCACGGTTGCAGTCGCAGACGCCGCGCAAGGGCCGGATCAAACAGGCGCTGATGCGCTTCAACTTCGGCCGCGACACGAAGCTCACCTTCGACGACATGTGCCGCGAGGCGGCGCGGCTCGGCGTCGCCGGCTTCGATCTCGTCGGCCAGGCCGACTGGCCGACGCTGAAGAAGTACGGGCTCATCTGCACGATGGCGCCCGCGCAGGGCGTGACGATCCGCGACGGGTTGATCCGGCCCGAGTTGCACGACGCGATCGAGAAGGCGATGCACGAGGAGATCGATCTGTGCGCCGCGAACAAGTACCCGAACATCATCACCGTCGGCGGCGAGCGCCGCGGCATCGGCTACGAGGAGGGCAAGGAGAAATGCGCGGCGATTCTGAACCGGGTCAAGGCGCGCGCCGAAGACAAGGGGGTCACGATCTGCGTCGAGGTCGTCAACAGCAAGTACACCGACCCTGAGTTCGGCCGCGCCGACGCCATCTTCGATCGCCTCGCCTGGGGTGTCGACGTTTGCAGGCGCGTGAACTCGCCGCGCGTGAAGGTCCTGTTCGACATCTATCACGTGCAGATCATGGAAGGGGACGTCTGCGCGAACATTCGTCAGTACTTCCCGTACATCGCGCACTTCCACGCGGCCGGCGTGCCTGGACGGCACGAGCTGGACGACACGCAGGAGCTGAACTATCGGTTCGTCGCGAAGACGATCGCCGACCTCGGCTTCACCGGCTACATCGCCCACGAATGGCGTCCGACGCCGGGACGCGATCCGCTCGACAGCCTGCGAAAGGTCGTCGAGCTGATGGACGTCTGACGCCGGGACCACGAAGGCACGAACCACGAAGAACGAACGACGACACGCATCGGTCGTCTCGTGGGTGGTGGCGCGCGCTCTACGCGTAGATGATGAATTCGAGAAGGTTGCCGTCCGGATCGCGGACGTAGACGCTCGAGCCTGACTTCCTGCGCCCGCCCTGCCGCGGCACCGGACCTTCGAAAATTTTCGCACCGGCGCGAGCGAGCATCGTCTCGAGTTGTGCGGCTGTGCCGTCCCACACGAAGCACAGATCGCCGCAAGGCGGCTTCGCCGCAGGCGCGCGAAGCGTGAACGTCGCGTTCTGCCAGAGCGTCGGCCGATGAAAGTTGATCATCTGATCGCCGACGTACACGGACACGGCGCCGTTACCCTCACTCACGGGAAAGCCGAGCGCGTGATAGAACGCGATCATCGCGTCCGTGTTCTGCATCGGCAGCGCCACGTGATCGAATCCGCGGACGCGGCCGCTCTCCTGTGCGTGCGCGGCGCCGGCGCCCGCCGCCGCCGCGGCCGCGACACGCATGACGAACGTGCGTCGTGTCGTGCGTTTCATGAGAACGATCTTCCTGCGTCCTTCGTGGCTTCCCGCCGTCGTGGCCCCGTTACTGTCGCGGCAGCCTGGCCTTCCAGTGGTCCCACGACCGCTCGTAGTCCTGCATCGCCTGCTTCGCTTCCTGCGGATCGAGATACACGACTTTGTCGCCCGCCAACTGCATCGCCTGGAGCTGAAGCCGCGCGTTGAGGTTCAGATAATACGCTTCAGCGACGACGTGATGCAGCGATCGCGCTGCGACGACGGCGCCGTGTCCGCGCATCAACGCGGCCGTCTTGTCGCCGAGCGTATCGGCCAGCGCCTTGCCGAGCGTCGGCGTCCGGATGAGCATGTCGGTCATGCCTCCGGCTCTGCGAATCTCGAACACCGGCACTCCCTCGCCGACGAAGAACGCCATGTGATAGAGCGGACGCATTGGTACCGACGTCGCGGCGAAGGGAATCACGTCGGGACAGTGGCAGTGGACGATCGCGTTGACGTCCGGCCGCCTGCGATAGATCTCGCCGTGGATGAAGCGTTCGATGTAGCCGGCGCCGGTTCCGGACACCGGCACGCTGTCGAGGTCGTACTCGACGATGTCGCCGGCGGCGACGAGCGCCGGCGCCTGTGAGCGAGCGAGGAGATAGCGGTTCGCGTTCGACGGGCTGCGCACGCTGACGTGCCCGTAGCCGTCGAGCACGCCCTCGTTCGCAAGAATCCGGTTGGCGACGACGAGCTCGTCGACGACGGGCAACGGAGGAGACGGAGGTAACGGGCTCACAAACGGAGCAACGAAGGAACAGAGGAACGCGGAGACGACTGCACGCGCGACCGGCCCGCTACGCGGGCCTCGCGGACGAACAAGCCGCTGCAAAACACAAACCCTCCCGTTTATGCGGTTTGTGTTTTCAGCGGCTTGTTCGTCCACGAGACGGCTGGCTGCGCCAGCCGTCGGTCGCGCCAGAGTCTTCTCCGTTGCTCCGCTCCTCCGTGTTGAGCCCGTTCCTCCCTGCCCTCCGTTTCCCTACGCGGACACCTTTCTCAGCTTCGTCAGCCGTCCGATCTCCACCCACTCGCCGACGAAGATGTTGCCGGCATGGTCGAACCACGCGCCGTGCGGCGTGATGAACTTGCCCGGCTCGAACTGGCTGCGGTCGGTCGCGACCCGCAGCTGATTCTGGCGTCCCGCGTATGCGCCGTCGCCGAGGTGCGCGATCACCTTGTTGTCCTTGTCGAACAGCGTCACGCGGCACTGCAGGTCCGGCACCACCATCACGCCCTTCAGCGTGTGGAAGTGGCACGGCGCCAGCGTCCCCTCGACGATGTCGATCGGCTTGTCGTCGAGCGTGTAGCGCACGATGCGGCGGTTGCCGCGATCGGCGACGAGCAGAATCGGCTTCGCAAGATCGCGCTCGTCGAGCCACACGCCGTGCGGGTTGTTCATGTTCTCGATCGGCGCGGGGACCGGTCCGGTGCCGCGTCCGCGTCCCTGGCCGGGCGCACCTCCGCCCGCACCGGGCGCTCCGGCCGGCGGACCTCCTGCCGGCGCGCCGCCCGGCGCTCCGCCGGGACCTGCGCCCGGCGCGCCGTCGCCGCGGCCGCGCGCCGCCGGCGGCGGTCCGGGCGGCGGGCCGCCGAACGTGTTCAGCAGCTTCGCGTTCTTGTCGTAGTGGAACGCATGGTACGAGCCGTAGCCGTCGACGACCCAGAAGTCGCCGTTCTGCGCGATGGCGATGTTCGTCGGACGATAGTTGAGGCCGGGCTTGCCGGGACCCTTCTCGTACGCCGGCGACTCCTGCGGGTAGCCGCGCGTCCAGACCTCCTCGCCCTTCAGCGTCCGCTTCGTGACGATGCCGTGCTTCTCGTCGCAGAAGTAGAGAAACTCGTCGCGTCCTTCCTTCTGCAGGTGCATGCCGTGCGCGCCGTT
>Ga0066903_100002269_pt1 | contig 14889 bp, 11 predicted proteins | sample PanSoiMetaGPlot1_FD_67491 | JGI IMG/M metagenome (GOLD analysis project Ga0066903, IMG submission 67491) | Tropical forest soil microbial communities from Panama analyzed to predict greenhouse gas emissions - Panama Soil - Plot 1 (version 2) | ecosystem: Environmental > Terrestrial > Soil >...
CGTTCCCGGGCTAGGCATTCCGGGAGACGGAGCGCCCGAAGCTGATATTCTTGCTTTGCACCTGCTCTGCATCAGCTGACATCTCTTCAGATGATACGCGGCCCCTCAGCATCACGTCGATGGTCATCATGATGATCCGCAAATCCACCCACAGCGACGCATTGCGGACGTACCACTCGTCCAACTTTTCCTTGTCTTCTTTGGTCACGAGCTTGCCGCCGTTGACTTGCGCCCACCCGCTGATACCGGGGCGAACCGATAGCCTTACCGACGCATCCAAAGGCTGATCCTCGGGCAGAAGCGGTCGCGGCCCGATCAAGGACATCTCGCCGAGCAAAACGTTTAACAGCTGCGGCAGTTCATCGATACGCGTCGTACGAAGAAACCGGCCAATTGCTGAAGGTCGCCTACCCTCAAGTGTTGCATTGCCGGCAGAGTCAAACGGCGCGTTTAAAGTTCGAAATTTGTAGACCAGGAAAGAGCGTCTTTTCCAACCAAGTCGCTCCTGCCAGAAAAGTATTGGCCGACCTACATCCAAAAAAACCAGCACACTTGCGAGCACTAGAACTGGGAAAAAAAGTACGATGAGCGCAAGTGATCCGACCATATCGATCCAGCGTTTCAGCCGAAAGAATGACGACGGTGCAAATGACGATTCTTCCTGCATCCGTTCGGAGGAGAGCACCGGTTCGGACGAGGCAGCTACGTTGCTCGGTCTCTGCTCGGTTACACCGATCATCCGCGGCAGGAAAGATAGGTCAATTTGCCGCTCTTTGCAGATATGCTCTATCTCATTCAGAACTGCAGGGCTCAACAAGTTTACTTCGCCGGCGATCACAATCCGATCCGTGCGGATCCCGTGAATCGCAAACTCGCTGATAATCGCGCCGAGTTCATGCGGTGTCCCAAGTACCTGTATTCCTGAAATGGCTCGACCGATCATCGCCGCGTTCTCATCCAGCACCGCGATTACGGGCTGTCGCTGGGGCGCATAGGCGTTAAGCAAGTGGATGAAAGCTGAGGCGAAGGGATTGGCGCCGATTAAGATGATTCGCTCCTGGCGAGAATCATGGTCGAGCGGCTCGTCGCTGCTTACGATGCGAACAAACATCCTGGCCGCGATTAGCCCAGTTGCCAACAGCAATCCATGAACGAGCAGTACCATACGCGGAATGCCGTCGAGACGAGTAACAGCGAACGTTACGGCGCAGGTCGTGAGTTGGGCAAAAAGCACCGCCTCGGCGATATTGAGCGCCTCGCGCACCGAAAAATACCGCGTCATGCCGTCCTGGATCCTAAAGGCGGAGAAGGCCAGGAGGGCAAAAACCGTGGAAAGCACCCAATAATAGCCAACCACCCCCCAGTCAGCGTGGAATGGATCGATGTCACGCAAATAAAGAGCCATGATGGGAGTAACGAGGGCCCAAAGTAGGTCCCAAAAGGATACGTAGATCCTACTCCCGCTGCGCGAAGTCGGAGATGGGACGGCCATATGGGACGACTACGACTACCAAGCGTTGAATACAGTCCGCCCTCCATAACAGAGGGCTCTGTGACCTGCGTTCTCTTAGGCGGCGTTAGGCGGCGTCTTTACGTTACATCTAACATATATAACGTTATTCGCTGCGGCAGTCAAAAGCAAAATTTGTTGTGTGGCGCTCGCCCAATGCAGGCGTAGGCGAAACCCTGCTTCTCCACATCTTCCGGACGATAGACGTTTCTGAGATCGACGATCACCGGGCAGGCCATGAGTCCTCTCATTCTTTCGAGGTCGAGCGCGCGGAGCTGTTCCCATTCGGTCACGATCACTGCGGCGTCAGCTTCCTCGACGCAATCGTATGGTCCCCGGCAATAGGTCACGTCCGCCAGCACGTGCTTTGCCTGCTCCATTCCCATAGGGTCGTAGACGCGCACCGCAGCGCCCATGTCTTGGAGCGCCGTGATCAGCGGAATCGAGGGGGCCTCACGCATATCGTCGGTATTTGGCTTAAAAGTTAGCCCTAAGACCGCCACCGTTTTGCCGCGCAGATTTCCTGCAAAGGCCCAAGAAACCTTACGCGCCATCGCGCGCTTTCGCGTATCGTTGACGGTCTCGACTGCCTCGAGGATCCGCATCCGCACGTCATGGTCCTGCGCAGTCTTGATTAGAGCACGCACGTCTTTTGGCAAGCACGAGCCGCCGAAGCCCGGGCCGGCGTGTAGGAATTTCGGCCCGATTCGATTGTCGAACCCGATTCCGCGCGCAACTTCCTGCACATCCGCACCGACGCGCTCGCAGAGATCGGCTATTTCGTTGATGAAGGTGATCTTGGTGGCCAGGAACGCGTTCGCCGCATACTTGATGAGTTCCGCCGTTCGGCGGCTGGTGTAGAGGATTGGAGCTTGGTTCAAGTACAATGGACGATAGATCTCAGCCGCGACTTTCTTGGCATGCTCGTTCTCGGTGCCGATGACGATGCGATCCGGATGCTTGAAATCATGGATCGCGGCGCCTTCGCGCAAAAATTCCGGATTCGACACGACGGCAAAGTCCGCATCGTGCCTGAGCTCTCGGATGATGCGCTCAACCTCGTCCCCGGTGCCGACCGGCACCGTTGATTTGGTGATGACGATGGTGAACCCATCGAGCGCCCCGGCGATTTCGCGCGCCGCCCCGTAAACGTAGGATAGATCGGCATGCCCGTCCCCGCGACGCGATGGGGTGCCGACCGCGATGAACACGGCGTCGGCGTCGCGCACAGACTCTCCCAGCGCGGTGGTAAATGCCAACCGCCTCTCCTTGAGGTTCGAGCGGACGATATCTTCGAGCCCGGGCTCGAAGATTGGAATTTCGCCTGCATTCAGAGTCGAAATCTTCGTACTATCCTTATCGACGCACGTGACCTGATGGCCGAAATCCGCAATACAAGCGCCCGAAACGAGGCCCACATAGCCGGTGCCGATTATTGCAACCCGCATGCCCGCCACTCCTCACATCAGCCGCAATTTCAAGCCGGGGGTTGCATCGCTACCATCTCGGCTTCGGCGGATTAAGACCAAATGTTATGCACGGCAAATAATGTTATGTCTACGTGATATCGCTGCCGCGGCCTTGGCAGCGTCCCACGCCCGCCGGCCACCCTGTAGAGGAAGGTGCAGGCGCTCTCGAGGTCGGCGGCCGATCGCCGGACGAGACCACCTTCGGAAGCCCCGGCCGAATTCGTTAGAATGCACAGCACTTAGGAGGCCGAGACGGTCGCGGGCCGCTCGCAGCCAACAGCCTCTCGGCCCGAACAGGGCAGAGCTGCGGATTACGGAAAGCCCCGGCCCGTCGGCAGCCGCGGCGGTTTAACATTCCCGTCGGGCAGGCCATAATTTAGCCGCGGCGTTTTAACATTAGCGTCACAGACGACCGCTTTACTTTGTGGCCGAGATTGAATTAGATTCGAGCTCGATTTCTAGTGCGCAGCCGAAAAGGTTGAGATGCAGGTAAAGAGCCGTATGCCCGAACCCAGCTGAGCGGTAAGACGCCGGTAGCAGCGTGTTGGCGGCTCGGGCCACGCCAGCGCCAAAAATTTACTGCCAAGAGCGGGTTTGGAATAGGGCTGATGGCGCAAGCACTGAAGCTTGGTTCCGAATGTTGGGGGGACCAGCTAAAGGTCGGTGACGTCATGCTTCAAATCGAGAATCCGCAGGCAATTTCGGTCGCTGGGTCTGAATCCTCAGCATCCGACGCGTTTAGGGAGCACGTCACTTTCGTGATTGGCTTCGGGCGTCGACAGCGGTGGGTCATTTTATTTTGTTTGTTGCTGTCCCTGGCCCTCGGTGCATTGTACCTTGTCATAACTCCTCCGACCTTCACGGCTTCGGCCACAATGATGATCGACCTACGCCGGGGTCAATTATCGCGGATGGAAATAAATGATGTTCCACCTGACGGGGTTTGGATCGAAAGTCAAATCGGCCTCTTGAAATCGGAAAACGTTGCGGCACACGTGGTCAAGCAGCTGCGTCTTGCCGAAGATCCCGAATTCATCGAATCAGAGCCCGGGCTGCTCGACAGACTCCTGGCTTTGGCATCCAGGCGTCTGGGCTGGAATGTCACCAAGTGGGACCCTCCGAAGCCCAAATCGGAACCGGAGCCGGTGAGAGACGCGGTTGGTGCAGTCCTAGGGGGACTTGAAGTTCGACGTGTCGGTTCAAGTTACCTGGTTAGAATTGATTTCCGCTGGCGCAACCCGGCGCAGGCCGCCGCGGTCGCGAACGCCGTCGTCGATGCATATGCATTCGAACAGCTGAGCGCCAAATTCGATGCAAATCGGCGTGCGGGCGATTGGCTTCGAGACCGCCTTGATACATTGCGCCAGCAAGCCTCGACCGCGGAACGTGCTGTCGTTGAGTTCAGATCGAAAAACAACATCATCGTCGCCGGCGCCACGTTGATGAATGATCAGCAGCTCGCCGAGCTCACTAGGGAGCTGGATGCGGCTCGCGCACGCACCGCTGACGTAGAGGCGCGGCTTAATCGCATTGAGGGTGTAATCCGAGCAAACCAGTCCAAGGCCACAGGCGACGAGACCGTTTCCGACACTTTGAACAACCCGATCATATCGAAATTGCGAGCGCAATATCTCGATGCTGCGAACCGAGAGGCTGATTGGTCGGAGAGATATGGAAGGAACCATGCCGCCGTGGTCAATCTTCGCAAGCAAATGCAAGAGGCCCGTAGGTCCATTGCGGATGAACTCGGAAGGATTGCGGAAACATATAAAAGCGAATACCAAATTGCTAAAAGCCGTCAAGCAGAATTGGAAAACCGCTGGGCGGCGGTAGTCTCACAATCGCAGGACGTCAATCAGGCTCAAATCACTCTGCACAGCCTCGAAAGTGCGGCCCAGAGCTACCGCAAGCTTTACGACGATTTCCTCCAGCGGCATACGGAATCTGTTCAGCAGCAATCATTTCCAATGACGGAAGCTCGGCTGATCACGCCAGCCTCCGTAAACAAGAGTCATCCGAGAACCTCCTTGGTTTGGATAACGGCGATCCTGGCCGGAGGGATGGTCGGCGTTGGTTTTGGCGCAATACGAGAATTAATGAGTCACGTGTTCCGAACGGGTCGGCAGGTGCAATCTGTTCTCGAGACCGAGTGCCTCGCGATGGTTCCACTGCTAAGGAATGACGGCTGGAAGAGGCTGGTCCCGCGGCAGTGCCTTGTTGATCAACGAATGGATCTGAGGCGCACCTCCTCTACTTCAAGAATGGCACGGGCCGTCATCGATGCACCGCTCTCGCCATACACGGAAGCAATCCGGTCCCTGAAGCTGACCATGGACTTGAATCTCGGAGCAAGAGCGTCTAGAGCGTCTAAAGCGTCTAAGGTGATTGGCTTCACATCGTGTCTTTCGAGCGAGGGCAAATCCACCATTGCTGCAGGTGTTGCGGAGCTCATCTCCCAGAGCGGGTCGCGGGTGATTTTGTTGGATTGTGATCCTCGCAACCCTTCGCTTTCGCAAATCCTTGCTCCGGACGCGCGTGTCGGATTCGGCGCTGTAGTTGATAACAATAAATCCCTTGAAGAGGTGGTCTGGACCGATTCAGCCACTAGCATGTCCTTTTTGCCAATGGTCATCGATCCGGCGTCGCAAAGCTGGACCGAACTCCTTCTCTCGAACCGAACACGATTGCTTTTCGAAGCACTCCGGTTGAAGTACGACTACGTGATCGTAGATCTTCCTCCGCTTGTCGCGCTGGGGCACGTGCGCGCGACCTTGCCCCTGATCGATTCGTATGTCCTGATCCTTGAATGGGGACGAACAAAAATCGATCTGGTGCAGCACGCGCTCGACAGTGCACGGGGTGTTCGGGAAAAAATCGTTGGGGCTGTGCTCAACAAAGTAGACATGCGTGCTATGAAACATTACGACAGATTCAGCAAGAGATACTCTTACAATGAGTATGGACACGCGAGCTGAGGTAGAGGTATGTGGCAGGTTAACGCCGAGACCCCTCGAGTGCCCGAGGGCAAAGGGAGGTGGTTTCTGGTTCACACCCACCCGCGTAGGGAGGGTAAGGCCGAATTTCACCTTCGTGCGCAGGGATTCACGACATATCTTCCGCAGTTTCGCAGGACGATTCGTCACGCCCGCCAACTTAGGACAATCCTCGCTCCCCTGTTTCCACGCTACCTTTTTCTGATTCTAGATCTTGAACGCGACCGCTGGTTATCGGTGCGCAGCACGGTCGGGGTTTCGTCTCTGGTCACGTGCGAAGGTCGGCCAATTCCAGTCCCCATCGGCGTCGTAGAAGCGCTGATCGAAAGGTCTGAGGGCAACCTGACAACGTTCGATCCTGTCCTCGTCGAGGGGCAGTCCGTCCGCATCCTCTCCGGACCATTTGCCGATTTCGTCGGCATGCTGGAGCGGCTGGACGGCGCCGGACGGGTACGTGTTTTGCTGGAAATGATGGGAACCGTGGTTCCCGTTGCACTGCACCGTTCGGCGCTTTCGCCGGCGGCGTGAAAGCCGTATCGCGCCGGTGGCGCGCTGCTAGTTCTGCGGCAAGCTCGGGGGGCACCACTCACCCGAAGGGCGGTAGCGTGGTCCAAGCACATCAAAGTTGATCACATAATTACCGGAGCTAAGCGAAATGCCATGGAAACCGACAAGTGGAAAGATTGCCCTGGGATTCGGGGCGGGTGGTTTTATCGGTCATCACCTTGATGGCTTTTGGGTCCGGGGTACCGGTGGCGCCCCGAAGCAGACGCTGGAGCAGGGGATCATCGCGTCGGGATAACGATCTCCGGAAGACCTCTGACCGGTGGTGGGCTCCTGCGACCGAGGATCCAACACATGGCCGACACGCGCGAGGCCTTGGGTAAGGCCCTCTCGTGGCATTGCACAAGCGTATGTGTGACCGACTCAGGATCTTCCGCCTGCGGAGCGATCCTCCATGGTTTCGACGGGGGGAAGAGAATACCGCTCGATGTCTATACCGAGGCGACCGGGTACGCGATCAGCCTTTTCCACTTTCTCGCGCGCACGCGCGGTAATGCGCCGCTGCTCGCGACGGCGAAAGAGGCGGCGAAGTTCCTGATGAGGATCCAGGCGGACGAGGCGGCGTACCCTCAGCTGTCGAACGGGGCCGCCACGCCGGCGCGCCTCTTTGCCTTCGATAACGCGGTGTGCATCGTTGGCATGGCGCGCCTCCTGCGCGCGACGGGCGACGAGCGGTACCTGCGGAGCGCGGTCGCCGCCGGCGAATGGCTCCTCGGCATGCAACGGCCGGACGGTTCTTTCTCAGCAATGGCTCTGCGCGGAGGGGGCATGGAGAATCCCGGAGGGTTCTTCGGCGACGGAAGCTGCATACACGCGAAGAACGCCATCGCCTTTCTGGAGCTTCATGCTATGACGGGCCGGGAGCAATTCAGGGAGGCAGCCGCCCGAGCCTGCCGGTATACGCTCAGCCTTCAGGACACGGACGGAGCTTTCTGGAGCCGTCCCGACCGTAGCGGCGTCTTCACTCACGCGCACTGTTACGCATGCGAGGGGCTCCTTTATGCAGGTCACGCGCTGGGTGAGCCGGGGTATACGGCCGCCGCCGGCAGGGGGATCCAGTGGCTGGCGGACATTCAGGGATCCGACGGCGCATGGCTCGCGAGTCACAAGACCGCCTGGTCGCCCCGGGGCACACTCGAATCGATTCGGAGACCGCGGCCCAGTGACGCGGCGGCGCAGGCCGCGCGGCTTTTCAGCCTGACGGCTCCCCGCTACGAGCAGAACCGGCTTTCGGCCCTCCAGTTTCTGATGGGCTGCCAGAAAAGTAATGGCGCCTTCGCTTATCAGCGGACGACTTTCGGATACACCCATGAGTTGTACACATGGTGCGCGCAGTTCGCCATTCAAGCGCTAGCCTGGGATACGCGCCGCGCCGCGATAGAGGACCTGTTTTGAGCGAGATCGAAAGGCTGATCTCCGGTCGCTTCGACGAGCTGGCGGGGACCGCCATGTTCCCCCGCGATGTTTCACCCGACGACTTCGAGCTGAGAGCCGTCCTGGAGTGGCTGGGCGACGTGCGATCCCGTCTCATCCTGGATCTTGGATGTGCCCGCGGCAGATTCGTGAGGGCTCTGTCGTCATCGGGCGCTCAAGTCGTCGGGGTCGACAGGTCGTGGGAGCTCCTCCGTACGGCGTTGGACAGCTCCGGCGACAGCTCTTTCGTCCTCTCGACGGCGACGCGGCTGCCCTTCGCCGATTCGATCTTTGACGGCGTGGTATGCATCGAGGTGATCGAGCACGTTCCGGTGCTGGGGGCGGCGCTTTCCGAGATCGCGCGCGTGCTGAAGCCCGGAGGCCGGGCGATCATCATCGACAAGAACCCGGTCGGCGTGGGTTACCACCGGTTCTATCCGAACTGGCTGTACAAGGCGATGATGGAGCGCCTCGATAGGTGGTCCTATCCGAAGGGGTTCCCCTTCAGGGAGCGGTGGCCGACATCCTGGTCGGTCCAGCGGAAGCTGCGGAGCCGCTTCGCCCGCGTGGATATCCGCTATCTTGATGGACGCATCAAAGGTCTTCGCGGATTCCTCCTCGGACCGTTGTTCAAGCTCGTTCCCGCGCTGTGTCCCGATGTCGCCTGGTGCTGCCAGAGATGAAGGATCGGACGATTGCCTACCGTTGCCGCGGACGATGCCGAGTTCATCTCCCAGAGCGGTCGCGCGTGATTTGGTGGATTCGTCGCGACCCTTCGCTTTCACAAGTACTTGCTCCGGGCGTGAGTGTCGGATTTGGCGATGTAGATGATCGCAACAGACTCCTTGAAGACGCGGTCTGGACCGATTCAGCCACCAAACATTTCCTTTTTGACCAACGAGCTTCGATCCGGCTTCGCAAAACTGGACCGAACTCTTTCCCTCGGAGCGAACACGATTGCTTCGGCACTCCAGGTGAAATACGACCTACGCCGCAAGCTCGGCGGGGACAGGGACTCACCCGAACGGCGGTAGCGTGGGCCAAGAAGATCAAAGTTAATCAGCTAATTACGGGAGCTAAGCGAAATGCCATCGAAACCGACAACCGGAAAGATCGCCCTGGTATGCGGGGCAGGTGGTTTTATCGGTCATCATCTTGTGAAGCGGCTGAAGCGCGAAGGCTTTTGGGTCCGGGGTGCCGACCTCAAGTTCCCACGCTTCAGTGAGACAGAAGCTGACGATTTCATTATCGGCGACCTGCGCGACCCGTATTTCGTCAAACATTTGATCGACCGTCGTTTCGACGAAGTCTACCAACTGGCGGCCGATATGGGCGGAGCCGGCTACATCTTCACTGGAGAACATGATGCTGACGTGATGCACAACTCTGCAACTATCAACCTCAACATTGTGCATGCTGCATATGCGCGAAACAGCAAGCGAATCTTCTATTCCTCCTCTGCCTGCATTTATCCCGAATATAACCAGCTTGATCCGGACAACCCGAACTGTACGGAGGCGAGTTGCTATCCCGCTGCACCGGACAGTGAATATGGCTGGGAGAAGCTTTTCAGCGAGCGTCTCTACTTAGCGTATGGACGCAATTATGGCATGCAGGTGCGCATCGCACGCTACCACAACATCTTTGGACCGGAAGGGAGCTGGAACGACGGGAAGGAAAAAGCGCCGGCAGCCATATGCCGCAAAGTAGCGATGGCCTCCAACGGCGCAGAGATCGAAGTCTGGGGAGACGGAAACCAGACCCGATCTTTCCTCTACGTTGATGAATGCCTCGAGGGTACCCTGCGGCTCATGCGCTCGGATTTCACGGGACCCGTTAACATCGGTTCCGACGAAATGGTGACCATTGACCAGCTGGTCGATCTGGTGGCCGAGATTGCGCGTAAAACGATCAAGAAGCGCCACGTCGACGGCCCGACTGGGGTGCGGGGCCGCAATTCCGATAACGGGCTCATCCGCGAGACGCTCAACTGGGCGCCATCGACCATACTCGTCGACGGTCTGCGCCCGACATATGAGTGGATCAGTCGCCAAGTGATGCGCAATGCGCGATCCGACGGGCAGACGCCTCGCGTATCAGCCGCCGTATCGAAGCAAGGAGGCCTGCGCGCATTTCAATGATTGGCGGGACGCGGATCACGACTGCCCCCGGCTGTTCGCGATGAACAAGCGGCTCGTTTATATCTGCGATTGGCTCCCGCCGGATTTCGGGGCAGTGGGTCAGTATGCTGTCCTGTTCGCGCGTCAATGGGCGAGCGATGGATGGGCTGTCACACTGGTCGGATTAACCAGCGGCAGATCCAGTCGTGAAGCGACCGAGGCCGTCGGTCAGGGCACACTCGAGGTGATCCGGCTCCATCGGCGAACCTACAAGAAACAAAAGTTCGGATCGCGCCTGATCTGGACTGTCCTCTCCAACCTCTTGCTGCTACGCGCAGCCTTAGGTGCCATGCGACGGGCTGACGCGGTGCTGTTTACCGGCAGTCCCCCGCTAATGCTGCATTTTATCGCGCCCCTGAATGTCCTGCTGAGAAAGCGGCTCATTTACCGCATCACTGACTTCCATCCAGAGTGCCTGATAGCCGAGCGCGGACGGAGCGGACTGCTTCTTCGTCTGCTGCTACGGCTCACGCAGCTCTGGCGCCGTCGCGTCGATACATTCGAAGTGTTGGGCCTCGATCAGGCTGGGCGACTCGCCGAAAGCGGTATCCCGGAGGAACGGATCCGGCTGAAGCGCGACCCCTCTCCGGTGACGTTCGCCCCGGGACTCACGCCTCTGCCGTCGCCGCAGGAGTTGCGTGGCTGCGGAATAATCCTTTACTCGGGCAATTGGGGCGTTGCCCACGATGAGGGCACATTCATCGATGCGTACTCGAAATATCTTGCTCAATCGCAGCGGGGCCTCCGGTTTTGGCTGAATGCCGTAGGGGCGAAGGCCGATCGCGTTGAAAAGAGCCTCCTTTCGCAGAGGCTGCCCGTTTACAGATCGAGCTTAGTCCCACTTAAGGATGTTCCGCGACTTCTCCTCACAGCGGATGTGCACCTGATCACTCTCCGCGATCCCTTCGTCGGCTATGTGCTGCCCTCCAAGGTTCACGCGTGCATCGAGTCAGGAAAAAGAATCTTGTTCGTTGGCAGCCAGAGGTCCGATGTCCATCTCCTATCCAGCCGTGCGCTGCCTTCCGAAAGGTACCATCGGGTCGATGTTGGCGACGTGGATGGACTCGTGACCGCGCTGCACCAAATCGAACACGCCGTCATCCGTGAACGAGAGCCCCGGGTTTTGCACAGGGATGGCTTATGTCCTGCCCCTGCCCAAACACGACATTGCTCAAGCCAGCACCAGATGCAGGGGGTATCCTCCAGTGCTCGGGGGGCATTCGTTCGGCGCTCACAGGATTGAAACGTCCCAGGTCCAATACCGAATCGATGCTGCGGGCGAGCGCCGTGTGAACCAGTCGAAAACTTCGATCCATGTGTGGAATTGCTGGCATTTACGCGTATCACTACGCAGCCAACGCGGTTGATCGAACTGAGCTGCAGCGGATTCGCGATCATATGGCCGCGCGCGGACCCGATGGACTTGGGGAGTGGTATTCGGAAAACGGTCGTGTGGCCCTCGGACATCGCCGGCTCACCATCATCGATCTTTCTGAACGCGGCGCTCAACCGATGGCGAGCGCCGATGGCAAGCTCGTCGTCACCTTCAATGGAGAGATTTATAATTATCGGGAATTGCGCGCGTCGCTCGAAGCAAAAGGACGCACGTTTCGCACTCAGACTGATACGGAGGTCTTACTGCACCTCTACGCCGAAAGAGGCGAGGCCATGGTCAATGACCTCCGCGGCATGTTTGCGTTCGGTCTATGGGACGCCGAGAAGGGTGCTCTTCTGCTCGCGCGGGATCCTTATGGCATCAAGCCGCTGTACTATGCGGACGATGGCTGGACCTTCCGCTTTGCATCGCAGGTCAAAGCGCTCTTGGCAGGTGGGAAGGTCTCCCGAGATCCGGAGCCGGCTGGTTGGGTTGGATTCTGCATGTTCGGCAGCGTTCCTGAACCCTTTACGACCTATCAGGAGATCCGTGCTCTGCCTGCCGGTTCGATACTCTGGGTAGATTGCGTCGGTACGCGCAAGACCAAGCAGTATTTTTCGATTGCCGAGATCTATCGCAACGCCGAGGCCATAGCGTCCTCAACCGATGATCATCTACGGCTGATCGCTCGGGAGGCCGTCCTAGATAGCGTGAGGCATCACCTGGTGGCCGATGTTCCGGTCGGCGCTTTCCTTTCCAGCGGAATTGACTCTGGTGCCCTCGTTGGCCTGATGCGCGATGCGGGACAGCAGGAGATCCAGACAGTCACTCTGGCATTTGAAGAGTTTCGGGGGAGGAGCGAGGACGAGGCGCCGCTCGCTGCGGATGTCGCGGCGCAATATAGCACGCGGCATAGCACGCGTATTGTCACCGAGCAGGAGTTCCGCAACGACCTGCCCAAAATACTCGAGGTGATGGACCAGCCTACGATCGATGGGCTAAACACTTGGTTCGTCAGTAAAGCTGCGCGGGAGCTTGGGTTGAAAGTCGCCATTTCCGGCCTGGGCGGCGATGAGCTGTTTGGCGGCTATCCATCGTTTCGCGATGTTCCGCTCTGCGTGCGCGCGCTCGCTATTCCCGGGCGAATACCAGGGCTGGGCGATCTCTCGCGGCAGCTCCTAACCCGTGTTTTCGCTCAGTCTGTCAAGCCGAAAGCGGCAGGCCTGGTGAAATACGGCGGAACTTATCCCGGTGCATATTTCTTGCGCCGCGGTCTGTTTATGCCGTGGGAACTGGCAGCCATGATTGGAGCAGAGACCGCTCGGCTGGGACTACGCCGGCTCAACCTAATTCAGCACATTGACGCTCTTTTGCAACCGCAGCCGAGGACCACCTTCGGCAGGATCGCCGTGCTTGAATCCTCGCTGTACATGCGCAATCAGCTGCTGCGTGACACGGATTGGGCCAGCATGGCACATTCGCTCGAGGTGCGGGTTCCGCTCGTGGATGCCGAATTGCTGAGCCGTTTGGCCCCGATCACGGCTAGGAATAAATCGAAATCCAAGCGCCTACTGGCAAGCAGTCCGCGCGTGCCGCTCCCTGCCAAGGTTGTCGAACGTGCGAAAACCGGGTTCGGAACACCCATTCAAGACTGGCTCCAGCGCGACAAGCGCCTGCAGCGATGGCGGCGAGTTCCCGCGCTTGCGGTCGAGAACTGCACATGGGCGAGGCGTTGGGCATTTCAGGTAGCCGTGGCCTGACGGGAAGTGCGATGGCTGAGTCTGCGTTGCGAGTTCTCGCGCTGGTTACCGATGCATTCGGCGGCCATGGAGGCATGGCGCAATACAACCGTGATTTGATATCATCGCTTGCAGCGTGTGATTGGATACGTGACGTGATTGTCCTACCTTGGGCAGCCGCGAAGTCAGTAGAACCCCTGCCTTCCGGAGTTCGGCAGCTTCCTCCTGTAAACGGCAGGGCCGGATTCTCGTTTGCTGCGCTCCGAAGCGCACGAGCCCACGCGCCTATTGACGTTGTCTTTTGCGGTCACTTGTTCATGGCGCCAATAGCTGCCTTGGTGAGCAAGCTGTTGGGCGCCCGGCTTTGGGTTCAAGTACACGGCGTCGAGGCCTGGGAAGAATTGTCACTCCTGCATCGGCGGTCTATTGAAATGGCGGCTCTGGTTACTTCAGTGAGCCGCTACTCGAGGCGGCGGCTGCTTGGGTGGGTCTCAATAGATCCCACTCGCGTGAAGGTACTTCCAAACACTGTAGATCTACGTTTTCAACCAGGCCCAAAACCCGGTTACCTGCTCGAACGTCATCGGTTGCACGGCAGAAAGGTGCTCATAACGGTATCGCGTCTGGCGAGCTCGGAACGGTATAAGGGACATGAACGGGTGATCCGGCTTTTGCCGCGTGTGCTCACCGAACAGCCCAATACAGTGTACCTTATCATCGGCGACGGCGATGATCGTTCCCGGCTCGAAGCGCTTGCTGCAGAACTCGGAGTGGCGGAAACGGTCTGGTTCGCGGGTTCGGTTTTATCGGAAGAATTGCCCGATTATTATCGTGTTGCGGATGCGTTCGTAATGCCGAGCACGGGTGAGGGTTTTGGCATCGTCTTTCTTGAGGCGATGGCTAGCGGCATCCAGGTGATCGGCGGAGACCGAGACGGGAGCCGTGATGCCCTGTGCGATGGTGCGCTTGGAACCTTGGTTGATCCTGAGAATTGCGAGGAACTGATATCCGCGATCCAGGCTGCGCTCGATCATTCGGCATGCACCGGCGACCGTAGCAACCGGTTCAAGCGCCACCTTTTTACGGGGTATCTCAACACGCTGTGCCAATTCATTTGGGACGAAACGGTGAGCGCGAACGCCGCCGGCCGACGAAGATGACGCAACGGCTCGCGTGTGAGGCAAATAGCCGCCGCGCCGGCCGGCGCAGCCGGTGCTGCTTGCGCAAGCAGATCGTCAGCCGGTTTCCGACAATTCCTATTGCGAGGTCTCGAGTAGGTGAGAGGCGAGTGGGCGATGATCTGCGCCGTCCATAACCTGCCCACGCTCGCACGGGCAATCGGGTGAGCCCATGCCTGCTGCTCAGCGCCAGATCTTTCTCGTTCCTTCAAATCGGCATTGCAGGGACAGCCCGGTAGACGCGGATAAGGTCGCCGCAGAGATCGTATCCAGTTTGCTGATGGCTTTTTTCGATCAGTCGGACCTTTGGTCGGACTTTGTTCAGAGGGGATCTAAAGGGTGTCAACATTGCTCGTGACGGGTTCCTCCGGCCTGATTGGCTCCGAGGTGGTCGACTACTTTTGCCAGCGAGGCTGGGAAGTCCACGGTATAGATAACAACATGCGCGCTGATTTTTTCGGACCACAG
>Ga0066903_100002270_pt1 | contig 14889 bp, 16 predicted proteins | sample PanSoiMetaGPlot1_FD_67491 | JGI IMG/M metagenome (GOLD analysis project Ga0066903, IMG submission 67491) | Tropical forest soil microbial communities from Panama analyzed to predict greenhouse gas emissions - Panama Soil - Plot 1 (version 2) | ecosystem: Environmental > Terrestrial > Soil >...
CATGTGCGGCTCGACGTGGTCCTGCGCGTGTCACTCGTGCCACAATCGGACCGCCGACGGTCAAGCTGTCAGAATCGGTTCACGGTGAGCGAACTCGGAGAGGTCGCGGTGATGGCCAAGCCGCCCCGGACGCGGAGGCAGCGTTTCGTCCATATCGGCGTCTGGTTCCTGAGCCTGGCCGCCTTCATCATCGTCCTGGACGCGCTCGGCGTCGACGTGACGGGCTGGATCTCGAGCTTCTGGGACCAGGTTCAGGCCGTCCCGGACGGCTACCTCGCGTTCGCCCTCCTCTTTCAGCTCGCGTACACGACCCTCTGCGGGTTCTCGTACTACTCGATCCTCCGCTACGCCTACCCCGGCGAGGTCAGGCTGGCGCCGATCGTCACAGCCTACGCGGTCGGAGTCGCGATCAACGGCTTCGTGCCTGCGAGCCTGGGGACGCTCGTCACGCTGATGATGTTCATCGCGATCATCCCGTCGGGGACGTTCAGCGGATCGATCGCGGCCTACCTCGTCCAGAAGATCTTCTTCACGATCGCCGGGACCTTCGTGTACGTCTACATGTTCCTATCGGTCCCGAACTCGTTCAACCTCAACTTCGGCAACCTGACCGCCCACCCGTGGGCGGCGGCGATCATCGTGGTCGGCGCGTTCGTCCTGATCGTCATCCTGGCGCGGATCTTCTGGCGACAGGTGAAGAAGCTCTGGGAACAGGCCAAGCAGGGTGGCGCGATCCTCAAGTACCCGAAGAAGTACCTGGAGCTCGTGTTCCTGCCCTCGTTCCTGGGCTGGTGTTGCAAGCTGATCGTGACCGGCATCTTCCTGGCGGCGTTCTCGATCCCGGTCACGTTCGACGCGATCATGTGGGTGTCGGGCTCGGGATCGCTCGCGGCGGTGACGTCGTTCACGCCGGGTGCCATCGGGATCACGCAGGCGACGAACGCGCTCGCGCTCAAGACCTGCTGCGGCGTGCCGCAGGATCAGGCGGTCGCCTACTCCACGGCGCAGCAGCTCATCTGCACCTCCTTCAACATCCTGTTCGCGCTGATCCTCGTGGTACTCGTGTTCGGCTGGACGGGCGGAAAGGAGCTCGTCGGCACGTCGTACGGCCAGGCGAAGGAGAAGGCTGCCGAGCTCAAGGAACAGCGGAAGCGAAAGAAGGAGGAGAAGAAGGCAGCCAGGGGCGGGGCCTAGCCGGGGCGTGCCGCCGCCTGCATCGGTCCGTCGCGCCAGCGGTCGAGCAGGTCGTCGATCTGCCGGCGCGAGCCGACGCTCATCATGACGTAGAGTCGATCGCCCGCTTCCACCATCGTGCTCCCGCGCGGCGGAATGCCGGTGCCGTCGCGGACGATCAGCATCACGATGGCGTCGCGCGGAAGCGCCGTGTCCCGCACGTGGAACCCGACGACAGCGTCCCCCGGGTCGACCTCGTGCTCGACGATCTCCGCGCCGACCTGACCCACGCTGCCGACCTCGATCGGAGGCCGGTAGAGCGGCCGACGCTCGGTCGTGAGCCCGAGACGGTCCGCGAGCGGTTCGACCGTCATCCCCTGGACCAGCGCCGACACGAGCACGACGAAGAAGACCGCATTGAAGATCGTCGTGCTCTCGGCGAGTTTCGCGGAGAGCGCGAACGTGGCGAGCACGATCGGCACAGCGCCGCGGAGGCCGGCCCAGCTCACGAAGACGCGCTCCTGCCAGCGGAAACGCATGAGCGGCGTGGAGAGAACGACCGCGAGCGGCCGCGCGACGAGGACGAGCACGGCGGCGAGCACGAGCGAGTCCACGGCGACCGAGCCGAGCTGGCTGGGAAAGACGAGCAGCCCGAGGACGACGAACAGCGCGACCTGCGCCGCGAACGCGAGCCCCTCGTGAAACCCGACGATAGATCGCCGGTACGGCATCGGGCGATTGCCGATGAAGACGGCGACCACGTAGACGCAGAGGAAACCGCTGCCACCGGCCGCGTCGGCGGCGCCGTAGGCCGTTGCGGCGATCGCGACCGTGGCGACGGGCGCGAACCCTGACAGGTCCGCGGGAATCACTGGCAACGCCCACGAGGCCAGGATCCCCAGCCCGATGCCGATCAGGAGCCCGAGCCAGAACTGACGGGCGAGCAGGACGATGATGTCCTCGACGCCGTAGGTCGGCCTGGTCACCCAGGAGATCAAACCGATCGTGAGCGCGACCGCCATCGGGTCGTTGAAGCCCGACTCGACCTCGAGCAGGTTCGCGATCCGCCGCCGCAGCGCCGTGAAGCGCAGGGCTGCAAAGACTGCGGCCGCGTCCGTCGAGCCGACGATCGCCCCGAGCAGGAGCGCGCCCGACCAGGTCAGGTCGAACAGGCCGTACGCCGCAATGCCCACGACCGCCGCGGTCACGATCACCCCGACCGAACTGAGCGACAGGGCCGGCACGAGCACCCGTTTGACCGACCGCCACTCGGCGGTGAGGCCGCCCTCGAACAGGATCGCGACCAGGCCGACGATCCCGATCGCGCGCGCCAGCTCGGCGTCGTCGAAGTAGATGCCGCCCGGACCGTCGGAACCCATGAACATCCCGAGCCCGAGGAAGAGCACGAGCACCGGAACCCGGAGGCGACGGGCGGCGATCGCGGCGGCCACACCCAGCAACAGGATCCCGCCGAAGAGCGCAAGACGATGCTCCACCGAGTAGGTGGCGGCCGCCTGCATGGTCAGATCATCGCGGCTCGACCACCGCGAGGTCGATCAGGCCCAGGGAAGCTCGTCCCAGTACGAGGGCCGGCCGCGCTCGGGTCGGTCGAAGCGCGCATACGCCTGCTTGGGGTCGGGCGTCTCCACCTCGGCGCTCGCGCCGTACCGGGCCGCGAGCTCCGAGACCGGGTAGAGCAGCTTCTCGTCCTCCGTGCGCGCGCCGGTCATCAGGATGACGCACGGGCCGTCGCCCGCCCCGACGAAGACATGCTCGACACCGGCCGGGCAGTGGACGAAGTCCCACGCCTGCAGCGGCCGCTCCTCGCCCGCGACGAGCAGCTTGCATTCGCCCGCAAGGACGAGGAAGTCCTCCTGCTGCGACTCCGAGTGGTAGAGGCAGTTCGGCTGCCCCGGCTCGACGACGCTCAGGTTGATGCCGAGCTGCTTGAAGGGGTGCTCGCGGCTCTCGAATCCGCACCCGGAGCCAAAATCCTTCGTCACCCACCACTCCGTGTCGCGCACGTTGACCACGAACCAGCCCTCGCTCGCCGGAGCCAGGCCTGAGCCGGAGTCCTCGAGCTTCGCCTCGGGAACGGGCACGCCCTGAGTCTAGTCTCAGCCCGCTCCGCGCTCGGCGCGGAGTGCAAGGACGGCGTCCCGCCGCTCGAGGCTCTGCGCGGGCCAGAGCTTCTGCGAGTCGTAGTAGACCTCGAAGGCCGGCGCGTCTGCCGGCAGCGTGACCCACGGGAGCTTCGACCTCGTGAAGATGTGGACGTCTGGCTCGACCGACGACGGCTCGTCCAGCGTTCCGCCGCGGACGAACCAGATCTCGGGCCACCCGTACTCGCTGAACACCGCGATGCGACAGTCAGGGCAACGGTAGATCCGCTGGGCGCTGCCGTCGTCGCGAGGCGTGTCGACCGGCTGCGGATCGCCCGCGAGGATCTCCACACGCTCGGACTCGATCAGCAGGTTGATGACGAACGCGCTGCCCGTCTGGCGCTGGCAGTTCAGGCAGTGGCAGCAGTGGACGAAGAGCGGCTCGGACGCCAGGCGGTACCGCACCGCCCCGCACGCGCACCCGCCCTCGCGCTCGCCGCTCATGGCCCGAAGGAAACCACACGCGCTCGGGCGGCGACGTGGCCGAACACGTCGAGGGCCGACATGAACGGCCTCGCCGTGTCACTATCGCCACGTGTCGGTGTTCATGCCGGGTACGTTGGCGGCGCTGGCAGCAACAGTTGCTGGCTGCCCCGCGCCGGCTGCGCTCCCGTCACCGCCCGCGGGCCGGCCGACGTACGCGATGACGCTCTCGATCGGCGCCGGCAAGAAGATCGTCCGCGGGACGTCGCGTGTGAGCTTCGCTCTCGATCGGGCGAGCGACCGGATCGTCTTCCGCCTCTGGCCGAACATGCCCGTGCAGCGGCAGGTCGGCGCGCGGCTGGACGTGGCCAACGTGAAGGTCGGCGACATAGCCGTCCCGACGAGCACGCCGGACCCGACGACGCTCGTGCTCGCCCGGCCCGTCGCCACAGGCGAGCGCGTGGTCGTCTCGATGCGCTGGACACTGCAGCTGCCGGGGAAGCCGACAGAGCGGCTCGCATCGCGTCCCGGCGTACGCCTGAGCTCCTTCTTCCCGTTGCTCGCGTGGAGCGGAACCGACTGGGCCCTCGATCCTCCGGCGCCACAGCTCGAGACCTGGACGTCGCCCGTCGCCGACTTCGACGTCAAGATCACCACGCCCAAGGGCATGCGGGTGTTCGCGAGCGGAGCGAGCCGCGGCAACGGGCGCTGGCACGCGACCGCGATGCGCGACTTCGCCCTCGAGGCTGGACGTTTCTACGTCGCTCGCCGGACGGTTCATGTTCCCCGGCCCGTGGTGGTGACGGTCGCCTCCACCGCGCCGGTGTTCTCCCTTCAGTCGACCCTCGACACCGCAGCCCAGGCGCTGACGGGATTCTCGCGGCGCTACGCGCCCTATCCGTGGAGCAGGTACACCGTCATGATCGAGAACGGCGGGCTGTCGCTGGGCGAGGAGTATCCATCGATCGTCTTCCTTTCCCCAGACCTGCCTTCGATGAGCACCGTGCACGAGACGGCGCATCAGTGGTTCTACTCGCTCGTCGGAGACGACCAGGCGCGCACGCCCTGGCTGGACGAGTCGCTCGCGCAGTGGGCGACGGCGCGGCTGACCGACGACGTCGAAGCCGAGGCGTCGAGGGAGATCCCGGCCGACGTTCGCAACCATCTCGGCGAGCCGATGACGTTCTGGGGACCGCTGCCGTTCATGCCGGACGTCTGGGACGGTCTCTACCTGCAGGGCGTGAGGGCATTTGCGTCTCTCGGCGACGACGATCGCGTCGACTGCGCGCTGCAGAAATACGTCCACGGCCAGGCGTACAAGACCGCGTTACCGAGCGACCTGCTCGCAACGCTGACACCGACGTTCCCCGACGCAGAAGCGGTTCTCACCGGCTACGGCGTGCATTTCTGAGCGCTGAGCGCGCTTGCATCAGAACGGGCAACGGCGTACCCTGCTCGCAATCGTCACTGCGGCAACGGAAGGCGAGGTTTCGGATGACCGATGTCGCAGACGAACGGCTTGCCACCGACGGCTTCGCGGCTGCACCGACCGATCGAAGCGAAGGGGCCGTGGCGCAGAGCGGGGCCGCGCTCTTCCCCGATCTCGTGTGGGCGCACTTCTGCTGGGAGCGGCGCCGAAAGGGCACCGTCGATGCGCAGTGCGAGGCCCTCGAGAGGACCTACGCGGAGAAGCTGGCGGAGTTCGAGTCGAAGGTCGGGCAACTCGAGGAGGTCTACTGGTCGACGCGGGCCGCGTCGGCGGTGGCGATGACGGTTCGCCGGGACGGCGACGACCGGTACACGCAGCCAAACGGGGCCGGGAAGACGGCGACCGCGCTGCATCGAGGGCAGGCAAAGGGACGGAGCTGGATCCGGTCACTCCGTCTGGGCGAGCCCGATCAGGTTGCGCGGCTCCACCGTGTCAGCGACTGGGTCACGCGTGACACCAACGATGTCGCCGACCTCCTGCAGCAGTGCGACCTCCTCGCCATCAAGGTTCGGGAGGTCCTGCGCGGCACGACGGAGCTGATCGCGCTGCGCTGGATCTTCGGCGTCGAGGCGCACGTGCTCGGGTTCATGGAGCGTGGCCCGCGAAAGCCTGACGAGGCGGCGACGAGGAAGCTGATCCGGTCGCAGCGTCGCGAGCTCGCCGAGATCGAGGACTTCTACCACCGGGCGGCGAGCAAGGCCGGCCGGCTCGTCTACGTGACGGGAATGCTCATCGGAATCCTGGTCGCGCTCGCTCTCGGCACGCTCGTCGGACTGTTGCTGTGGATCTCGGACCTCTGGAACGGCAATAGCCTCATCATCCTCTGCTACGCGGCCGGAGCTCTCGGCGCACTTGTGAGCGCGCTCTCGCGCATGGGCAAGCCCGAGACCGGGCAGTTCAACATCGACTTCGAGCTCGGGCGCCCTCTCCTGCGGCGCCTCGGCTTCTTCCGCCCGTTCGTCGGCGCGTTGTTCGGCGTGGCGCTCTACTTCCTGTTCTCGAGCGGCATTCTCCAGATCAAGTTCGACGAAGGCTCGAAGACGTTCTACTACGGCTTCGCGGCGTTCCTCGCCGGGTTCAGCGAGCGCTACACCACCGTGGTGTTCGGAGCAGCCGAGCGCAAGCTCGCTCCGACAGCAGGCACGTCAGGCGACTCCTCGCTCTCCGGAGAGAACGGCGAGCCGGACGAGCAGGTGGCCAAGAGCCTCGACCGAATCGAGAGCGGACTCGCCGATCTCGAAGCGCGACTCAAGTAGGCGACGCCGAAGACATAAGGTCTCCTCGATGGTGCTCGCCGAGGATGCCTTCACGCTCGCCGGCATGGCCGTCGGGTTTGCCCTCTGGCTCGGACTCTGTTACGCCGTCTACCGCTGGGGCCCGTTCGAGGAGGAGGGATCGATCCGCGCGGCCATCAGGGCCGGGTGGGCGAGGCGCCGCCGGCAATGAGGTCCTGGAAGGCGGGCTCCTCTCGGATCGGATCGAAGTCGGAGTCCTCCTGCGCCATCTCGCGACAACCTTCCCAGATGTCGATTGCCCGGCGCAGGTGCTCGACGGCGTCCGCCGCTCGGCCGGCGAGGCTCTCGCAGCACGCCGTGTTGTAGAGCAGGTACCCCTGGTCGGGACGGGCCTCGATCAGCTCGAGGCCCTTGTCCGCCGCATCTGCGTACCTGCCGGCCTCGTACAGGGGTTGCGCCTCATCCCACCACAGCTCAGGGGCGACGCGCTGAATCGAGTCGGACAGTCCCACCCAGGGATAGCGGCGCGAGTCGTAGCCCGACACCGTGGGAGGCGGGAAGGACGGGTCGGCGAACGAGCCGACGGACACGACGACCAGATCCGGCTCCGTCGGCTCGGTGGAGAAGACCTGCGATCCACAGTCGGGGCAGAAGTGGAAGACGTGCTCCTTCCGGTCCGCCTCGTCCGAGATGCGCGAGTAGTCGCCGAAGCGCCCAGTGACCTGCACCTGGTCCGCCTTGAAGCCCGCCTGCATGCCGAAGGCGCTTCCGGTCCGACGCTGGCACGCGAGACAGTTGCAGATCGAGACGGAAAACGGCTCGCCCGCGACCTCCAGGCGGAGCTGCCCGCAGTGGCAAGCTGCCTCCCGGCTCGGCATCGCCGCGAAACCTAGCCCAAGCTCAAGCCGCCCCGGAGTCAGACCACTGCGTTCGCGCGCGACGCCGCCCTGAACCACTCGGCGCTGAGCTTGGGTGTCCGCTCGAGCGTGTCGAAGTCCACGTAGATGAGCCCGAACCGGTTGCCGTAGCCGTCGATCCACTCGAAGTTGTCCTGCGCGCTCCAGAGGAAGTACCCGTCGACCGGCACGCCCTCCGAAGTCGCGCGCTGGAGTTGACCGAGGCAGGCGCGCAGGAACATCACGCGGTCCGTGTCATAGACCTTCCCGTCCTCGGCGACCACGTCCCCCGTCGCGCAACCGTTCTCGGTGATGAAGATCGACTTCGAGCCCCAGATCGACTGCATCTGTTTCGGCGCCCAGTACATGACCTCGGGATCGAGGACGTGCCACGAGGACTGCATCTTCGGGTGCGAGGCGTTGATCGGGATCTCGCGGTACCCGGGCGGCTCGTCCGCGGGCTCGACGTACCACCCGGGCCTGTAGACGTTGATGCCGACGAAGTCGAGTGGTGAGGCGATCGTGTCCAGCTCGTCGTCGGTGAACCTCGGCCCGCCGCCGGCCTCGGCAAGGTACTCGTCCGTGTAGCGACCCTCGAGCATGACCGTCATGAAGCCGGCGTTCCGCTCTCGCGTGGCCGCCTCCGCCGCCGCGACATACTCGGGAGCGTCGACGATCGGGACCGCGACCCTGATGTTCTCCGCGAAGCCGACCCTCGTGCCCGCCGGCCCACGAGCCCGGATGGCCTGGACCGCCAGCCCGTGGCCGAGGACGGCGTGATGCCGGACCTGCTTGAGCTCCGCATCCGAGAGGCGCAGCCCCGGTGCGCCTCCGAGCTGGATCGTCTTGCCTCCTACTTTCACGTCGACGAGCTGGTACCCGCCCTCCACGAACGACCTGAACTCGTTGATCGTGAAGTAGTGCTTCACGCGGTCGCCGAGCTGCTCGGCCACGTATCCGGCGTAGTCGGCGAAGGCCTTCGCGGTCTCGACCGACTGCCAACCGCCGTGCTTGTCCTGGAGGGTCTGCGGGAGATCCCAGTGATACAGCGTCGCGAACGGCTCGATGCCAGCCGCGAGCAACTGGTCGACGAGTCGGCTGTAGAAGTCGAGGCCTTTCGGATTCGGTTTGCCGCTTCCGGTCGGGAAAATCCGCGGCCACGCGATCGAGAACCGGTACGCGGTCGTGCCGATGCCCTTCATCAGCGCGACGTCCTCCTCGTACCGGTGGTAGTGGCCGTTGGCGAGGTCGCCGTTCTCGTCGTTCCTGATTTTCCCGGGCGTGTGGGCGTACGTGTCCCAGATCGACGGGCCCTTCCCGTCCTCGTCCCACGCGCCCTCGATCTGGTACGCGGACGTGGCGACGCCCCAGTGGAATCCTTCAGGGAAGCGGCGCTGCATCACAGGAGCAAGCCCATGTCGACCAGGTCCCAGAGCTCGCCGTTCGAGCGCCGGATGTGCTTCGTGCGCCGTCCTTCCTCCACGAAGCCGAACTTCCGGTACAGGGCGACCGCCGCCTCGTTGTGTGGAAACACGCTCAGAACCAGCTTGTGGAGCCTACGCGTCCGAGCCCAGTCGATCGCGGCGACGACCAGCGCGCTTCCGACCCCACGTCCCCGCCAGTCGCGCGCGACGAACATCCCGAGCTCGCCGAACCCGAAGCCGCTCTCGTCCACGAAGAGGGCCCCGACGATCTCGCCGCCCGCGAGCGCGACAAACGTGCCGCCCAGGTGCCAGTGCGCGGCCCGCCTCTCGACGTCGACCGGCGGCTCGGCGGCGATCCCGTCCCGCTCCTCCGCGACGGCCGCGAACAGGAGCGCCATCGGCAGACGATCGGCCTGCTCCGCAGGCCGGATCTCGACGGTCTCGGCGGACACGCGCGAATCGTGGCAAACGCACGGTCGACTTGAAAGGCGACAGCCCCCGGGTTAGAAGTTCGCATCGCCGAAGACGCTGTCCACGAGTGGCTGCTCGATGGCGATCCCGCCATCCGCTGGCAGGTGAAGCGGGACCTGCTCGACGCACCGGCGGCCGAATGGGAGGCCGAGCGTGCGCGCGTGGTCGAAACCGGCTGGGTCGCGGAGCTGCTCGGGTACCAGGGTCGCGACGGCGAATGGCCCAAGGGGCGCTGGGGCGCCTCGACGTGGACGTTGCTCCTGCTCGTTGCTTGCGGCGTTCCGGAGCGGCATCCCTCGGCAGCCGCTCCGCTCGACGGACTGCTCGCGAAGTTCCTCCCCGCCGGCGAGCAGACGGATCCGGGATTCCTCCTCAGGCGCGTCGATCTGTGCCACCTGGGCTTCTGGCTCGGCCTCGGTGCGCACTTCATCCCCGACGACCCGCGTCTGCGGCCGCTCGGCGAGGCGGTGCTCGCCGCGCAGTACGACGACGGTGGCTGGAACTGCCAGATGCGGAACTACCCCGACCGTCTGCACAGCTCGTTCAACACGACCTTCAACGTCCTCGAAAACCTGCGCGTTGCAGCCGCCCACGGAGCGGTCGATGAGCGTTCCTTCCAGGAAGCGGAGGCGAGGGCGGTGGAGTTTATGCTCGCCCATCGGCTGTACCGCTCCGACACGACCGGCAAGGTCATCGCCGAGCGCTTCACACACCTCACGTATCCATGGCACTGGCACTACACCGTCCTGCGCGGCCTCGACTACCTGCGACTGACAGCAGCGATCGATGACGAGCGACTCGACGACCCGATTCGGCTCCTGCTCGACCAGCGCAGACCGAACGGCCGCTGGCCGCTCCAGAAGCGCATCCCCGGGAAGCTGCTCGTGGAGATGGAGAAGCCGGGCGGCGAGAGCCGCTGGAACACGCTACGGATGCTCCGCGTCCTGCGGCGGCGCGGCGACGCGGCCTAGCCCGCGGAGCTGCCGTCCCAGCCGGGGATGGAGGCCGCCTGCTCGACCCACGCCGCCATCTGCTTCTCGTCGAGCTCGTCCGACTCGCGCACGTCCAGGGAACGCGCGTCCTTCTGCTGGCCGACGGGGGGAACGGGATCGAGCGAGGTGCCCTTGAAGAAGGTGAACTTCACGTGCTGCTGGAAGGCCGCGAAGGCGAGGAACCAGCCCTGCCCCTCGACCCCGTAGAACGGGCAGTGCCACCTCACGGCTTTGCGAACTCCGGGCACGTGCTTCATGACGAGCGCGTCGACGCGCCTGGCGACAGCGCCCTGCCACGGCTCCATGCTGGCGATGAACGCCTGCACGCCCTCGTCCCCGTCGGACTTGGGCAGCATCGCGGGCTTGCGGGCCTTCCTGGGCGCCGGCAAGAGCCCTACTTCGACGTGTTGAGCTCGACGGCGGCGCGTATGAGCGCCTTGAACGCGGCCGGATCGACCTCCTCGCCCTCCTGGATGTCGATCGCCCGCCTGACGTTCCCCTCCAGGCTCGAGTTGAAGAGGCTGGACGGGTCCTCCAGCGACGCCCCCTTGGCGAAGGTCAGCTTCACCTTCGAGGCGTACGTCTCGCCGGTGCAGATGATGCCGCCGTGCGACCATGTGGGCGTGCCCGGATTTGTCGCCTTCGCCCATTTCCACTCCTCCACGACGTCCGGGTCGGCCTCCCTGATGAGCTTGCGCATCCTGCCCAGGGTCTCCCCGCGCCAGTCCCCGAGCTCGGCGATTCGCTCGTCGATCCGCGTAGATGCCGACAGGTCATCGGTCATGTTCTCCTCCTGATCTTGTGGCCGGGGGCGGTCCCGCCGTGAGGGTACCCCCGCGTGCTCCCGGCTATGACGCGGTTCTCTTCGATCTGTTCACGGCGCTCCTGGATTCCGAACCGTTGTGGTGCGAGGTCGGCGGCAGCGCGGCAGCAGGTGCGAGGTGGCGGGAGGAGTGCAGCCGGATCACGTACGCGGCCGGATCGTATCGCCCGTTCGTCGAGATCGTTGCCGAGGCGGCGCGGCTTGCCGGCCTGTCGCCGACGCGGGCCGGCGACCTGGTTCGCGGAATGGAAGAACTCGCTCCCTGGCCCGAGGCGCCGGACGTTCTTGTACGCCTGAGCGAGCAGGTGCGGATCGGCGTGGTGACCAACTGCTCCGAAGGGCTCGGGCAACTCGCAGCTGCTCGCGTCGGCGTCCGCTTCGACACGGTCGTGACGGCCGAGGCCGCAGGGGCGTACAAGCTGCGGCCGGAACCGTATCGCCTCGCACTCGAAAGGCTGGACGTCCAGCCGGCGCGTGCACTGTTCGTGGCCGGTTCACCCGGCGATATCACCGGAGCCCGCAGCGCCGGGATGGACGCCTGCTGGCACAACCGCCGGCGACTCCCTCTCGGCGACCGCGACCCACCGCTCGCGGAACTGGACTCGCTCGAGTCGCTGCTCGCGCTCGCCTTATGACGCGCGCGTCACGGGTGCGGCCGGGTCGCCCGGAAACACCGGGGCCGTGTAGACGGAATACGTCCCGCCAGGCTCGTGCACGCCACCGGTCCTCGGTGACGGGCACCGGAAGGCGATCGTGACGGGCTTCTCCCCGGTGACGATCTGGTTCGCAAGGAGTGCGGGCTGGTCGCTCACACCGGGTCGGAGCGGCACCCATGAGTCCTCGTAGCGCTCAGGAATCGGCGAATGGAGGGCGTGGCTGTACTCCGTCAAGCCCACCACCTGCGGCTGCGACCCGCGTGGGATCGAGAAGGTGGCGGTCGTTCGACTGCCGGGCCTGCACGGTGCCGTCGTCGGGTGCGTGCCGAAACCGCAGTTGCGAAGCGGGCCGATCTGCTCCCGCGTGCACGGGGTATTGATCAGCCCGAGCCCCTGCCGCTCGACCCTGTCGCGGACCGACTCGAAGTTGTTCGCATGCCAGTTTGGCTTCAAGCGACAGAGCGGAGCTTCGACCTTGCTGCCGTCAGCGGTCTTCAGGCGGGTCGGCGCCCACACGACGGGTTGGCGGGGACCGAGCGGCGTGCCCTGTTTGTCGACGAACGTGCCTTCGCACAGGACCCCGTACGGATTCGAATTGAAGGACCTGACTCCGGTTCCCGGCGCGAAGGTGGTGGTGTCGACCCACTGACCGGAGATCCCGATCTGGTACTGGTCGACCCACCCGGCCGCTATACCCTGGTAGTCGCAGTTCTCGAATGGTCTCGCGCTCGAGGCCGCAATCGACGCGGCGCGCGCCGCCGAGGCATCCCTCGACTTCTCGGCTGCCGAGACCGCTTGCCTCGACTCGACGACAGGGGCTTGCGTACGCGGCGCAATCAGCGGAGACCACGCTCCAGGCGGCGATCCGGGTCGCCTCGGACGTGGACCTGCTCCGGTTCGCGACCGACGAGTTCGGGATCGGGCGCTACGACCCTCTGACGTCGGACGTACTCGCTCGCCTGACCCCAGGCTGAATCTGCAAAATGGCCGGTCGGTAGCCGACGTTCTCGCGGCATCGGATCGCGGGGCGCAGTTCGATCACGTTCCGACGCACAAGGAGGCGATATGGCCGAGTTATTGCTGTTCCACCACGCGCAGGGTCAGACGGCGGGGTTCCAAGCCTTCGCGGACGGTGTGCGGCGGGCCGGCCATGTCGTCCATTCGCCCGATCTCTTCGACGGGCAGACCTTCGCGACGATCGAGGAGGGAATGGCCTACGCCCAGGAGCTCGGCTTCCCGGACGAGATCCTCGCCCGCGGCGAGCGCGCCGCCGACGCGCTTCCGGGCGAGCTCGTGTACGGCGGCTTCTCGCTCGGCGTCCTTCCCGCCCAGAAGCTCGCGCAGACGCGTCCGGACGCGCGAGGAGCGTTGCTCTTCTACGCGTGTGTGCCGACCGAGTTCTTCGGCGCCTGGCCGGCAGGCGTGCCGGTACAGATCCACGGCATGGACAACGACCCGATCTTCGTCGGTGAGGGTGACATCGACGCGGCCCGTCAGATCGTGGACTCGACCGAAGGCGCCGAGCTGTTCCTCTATCCCGGCGACCAGCACTACTTCGCCGACTCCAGCCTCCCCTCCTACGACCCCGACGCCACGGCGCTGCTGACACAACGCGTCCTCGAATTCCTGCGCACGCGTGGATGAGCGGGATGAGCTCGAGGCCGCCGGCTAGCTGGAACCCTGACGATCGCCTGCCCGATCGGCGATCAGACAGGGCACTACGCCAGCTGGTCGCGACGGCGTGTCAGATAGGCGGTCTCGGCAGTGTTGCCCGCGAGCTCGATGGCCCTGTCGTAAGCCTCGCGCGACTTCTGGCTGCAGCCCAGCCGGCGCAGCAGGTCGGCGCGGGTCGCATGGTAGGCGTGGTAGCCGGCCAGCGTGCCCCCGAGACGGTCGACGGCTGCCAATGCGACCTCCGGGCCGTCGAGCTCGGCGACCGCGACCGTCCGGTTGAGTGCGATGATCGGCGAGGGGTCGAGGCGTACGAGCTGGTCGTAGAGGGCGACGACCTGCGACCAGTCGGTGTCTCGTATGTCGCGGGCGGAGGTGTGCACGGCGTTGATCGCTGCGAGGATCTGGTAGCGACCCGGAGCCACACCGGCGGCCAGGCGCTCGCGCACGAGCCGATGACCCTCGGCGACCAGCGCCGCGTCCCAGGCCCCCCGGTCCTGCTCACCGAGGGGGACGAGCTCGCCGCTCTCCGAAACCCGGGCGGTACCGCGCGCCTCGGTGAGGAGCATCAGCGCCAGCAGCCCGGCCACTTCACCGTCTTCCGGCATGAGGGCACGGAGCAGGCGAGTGAGCCGGATCGCCTCGGCGGTCAGGTCTTGACGGACGGGATCGGTGTCGGGACCGGTGGCCAGGTAGCCCTCGTTGAAGACGAGGAAGAGGACCGCGAGCACGCCGGAGACGCGTGCCGGCAAATCCTCCCTGGACGGCACCCGATAGGGGACGCGAGCGGCCTTGATCTTGGCCTTCGCCCGGGTGATCCGCTGCCCCATGGCGGCCTCCTGCACCAGAAAGGCGCGGGCGATCTCGGACACGGTCAGACCGCCGACCATGCGCAGAGTCAGCGCGACGCGGGCCTCCAACGCGAGCGCCGGGTGACAGCAGGTGAAGATCAACCGGAGCCGCTCGTCGTCGATGGCGCCCGACGGATCGTCAGTGTCGGCGCCGTACAGCATGCGAGCCTCCCTCTGCTTGTCGTCGCGCTTGTTCTCGCGCCGGATCCGGTCGATCGCCTTGCGGTTGGCGGTGGTGGTCAGCCAGGCGCCGGGGTTGGGAGGTACACCGTCGGACGGCCACCGCGCGACGGCGGTCGCGAACGCCTCGGCCGCCGCCTCCTCGGCGATGTCGAGATCACCGAAACGCCTGGCCAGTGACGCGACCACCCGCGCCCACTCCTCGTGGTGGGCACGGATGATCGCCTCCCGGACGTCGGTCACAGGAACGGCCGCACCTCGACCTTCCGATTACAGTGCTTCGACCCCTCGGCGGCCAGCTTGAGCGCGACGTCGAGATCGGGGGCCTCGATGACCCAGAAGCCGCCGAGGTACTCCTTCGACTCCAGGAACGGCCCGTCGGTGAACACCATCACCCCATCCCGGTTGTCGATCACGGTGGCCGCGCTGGGTGACGCGAGGCC
>Ga0066903_100002271_pt1 | contig 14887 bp, 14 predicted proteins | sample PanSoiMetaGPlot1_FD_67491 | JGI IMG/M metagenome (GOLD analysis project Ga0066903, IMG submission 67491) | Tropical forest soil microbial communities from Panama analyzed to predict greenhouse gas emissions - Panama Soil - Plot 1 (version 2) | ecosystem: Environmental > Terrestrial > Soil >...
CCCCATCCCGACGGCGACGGCGTCGACCTGGGCGCGCAGCTCGTGGACACGCGTGCGCGAGTCAGGTCCGGAAATCCACCGTGTGTCTGGCACCGCCACGTAACCGTCCAGCGTCTGCGCGAGCTTGAGCACGACGAACGGGCGTCGCTGCGAGACCCACGTGCGCCAGTCCTCGTTCTGCGCGCGCGCCGCGAACGAGTCCACGAGCTCGACGTCGACGCCGGCGTCGCGCAGGGCGTCGAGGCCGCCGCGTGCCTCCGGATTCGGATCGAGCGCGCCGGCGACAACCCTCCGCACCCCCGCGCGCTGCACCGCGTCGGTGCAGGGCGGCGTCGTGCCGTGATGCGCGCAGGGCTCCATCGTCACGTAGAGCGTCGCGCCGCGCGCACGGTCGCCGGCCGCGTCCAGTGCGACGACTTCCGCGTGCGGCCCGCCCTTGCGCTCGTGCCAGCCCTCGCCGACGACCCGGCCGTCGCGGACGACGACCGCGCCGACGACAGGATTCGGATGTGTCGTGCCGCGCCCTCGCTCCGCGAGCTCGAGCGCACGTTCGAGGCTCATGCGAGCTCTTGTAGCAACCGGCGATACGCGCCCGGCAGGTCCTCGTGGCCGAAGATCGACGAGCCGGCGACGAACAACGACGCACCGGCGTCGCGCACAGCGCGGATGTTCTCCGGGTCGATCCCACCATCGACCTGAACTGGAACCTCGGGCGGCAGGAGCGAGCGCGTCGTGCGGATGCGCTCGTACGCCTTCGGCATGAACTTCTGGCCGGAATAGCCGGGCTCGATGCTCATGCACAGGACGATGTCGACGCGGGACGCGAGCGCTGCCTCCGCGGTGTCGGCGGCGTTCGTCTCGGGCTTGAACGCCATCCCGACCTGCAGTTCGTGCGAACGGGCCGCGCGCACGACGGCGGGCAGGTCGTCGCACGCCTCGTAGTGGACGGTGACGCTGTCGCCGCCGGCGGCGGCGATCGCACCGAAGTGCTTCTCGGGATGCTCGGTCATCAGGTGGCAGTCGACGTGCGCGCCGGCGTCGTGGATCTGCTTCGAGATCGACTGCAGGACGATCGGGCCGATGGTGATCGGCTCGACGAAGTGCCCGTCGCCGACGTCGAAGTGGAAAATCCGCACGCCCGCGCCGAGCAGGGTGTCGATCTGGTCGCCGAGGTGCGCGAAGTCCGCGGCATACAGCGACGGCTCGACCTCCACCGTCCGGATCCAGTCGTTCCAGGCCACGGCTCGACTCTACGGCGTGAGCCGGGCGATGAAGAAGCCGGTGGTGTGGTGGACGTGCGGCAGCGTGAGCAGGAACTCCGGCCGCCGAGGATGGCGGAACTGCGGCCACTCGTCGCCGAGCGGCTCCGTGTTCAGCCCGGACGCGTCCACCACCGCTTCGTTCTCGGCTGCGTTGATCGTGCAGACGGAGTAGAGGATCGTGCCGCCCGGCTTGACGCGCTCGGCGGCCACCCGCAGCAGTTCGAGCTGGAGCTCCGGCGACGGCTCGGCCCGCCAGCGCAGGTCGGGGCGCGCGGCAAGCACGCCGAGACCTGAGCACGGCGCATCGACCAGCACGCGGTCGAAACCCGCCAGCTCCGCGGGGAGCTTCGTCGCGTCGGCGTTCACGACGGTGACGTTGTCGGCGCCGAGCCGGCGGCAGTTCTCCTCCAGCTCGCGTGCGCGCCCCGGGTGCAGCTCGACGGCGACGACCTCGCCCTCGAGCTGCGTCGCCTTCCCGCCCGGCGCGGCGCAGAGGTCGAGCGTCCGCTCACCCGGCCGCGCGCCGACGGCGAGCCCGGCCAGCTGCGAGCCGAGGCTCTGCGGCCAGGCCAGGCCGTCTTCGACTATGTCCTCGGCGGACCCTTCGAGGTGCCAGACACCCAACACGTCTGCATCAGGCGTGCCCGGAAGGGTCGTGGCCTTGCGGGAGTTGATGCGCACGACACGTTTCGGCGGCTCGTTCTGCGCACGCATGAGCGCGATCGCGTCGTCGCGGCCGAGCTCGTCCCACCAGAGCTCCGCGACCCAGTCCGGATACGAGTGCTTCAGGGCCGCCGCGCGTGGCGTGTCCTCCGAGAGCGAGGCGAGAAGCGGCTCGATCCCTCCGGACAGCCGTCGCAGCACGGCGTTCGTAAACGCGACCGCGCGTTCGAGTCGAGCGCGCCGGACGAGCTCGACCGACTCGTTCACCGCCGCGTGCGTCGCCACCTCCGTGTAGCCGAGCTGGTACGCGCCGAGCCGCAACGCGGCCCGAACGGGCGGATCGAGCTTGCGCACCGGACGCTTGCCGAGCGTCTCGATCGCGTAGTCGAGCGTCCGCATGCGCTGAACGGTTCCGAACGCGAGCCGCTGCGCCAGCGCACGATCGCGCCCGCCGAGCCCTGCGGCCGCCGACCGCAGGACGCGGTCCGCATACGCGTCGTCCTCGAAGACGCGCAAGACGACCTGGTACGCCGCCTCGCGCGCCGTCAACGGAGGCCCCGCAGGAACTCGTCGTACGCCATGCGCCGCTTGCCGTCCGGCTGCACCTCGAGCGGCTCGAGCCGGCCGCCGGCGACACGCGCCTTCCAGATCGTGACGCCGCGTCCGTGGAGCTTCGCGCGCGCACCGATGTGCGGCGAGAGCGCGCGGATCTTGTTCAGTAGCTCGTCGGGCGGGTCGTTCCAGTCGAGCTCGCGGTCGGCTGCGGAGATCTTCGCCGCGTAGGTCGCACCGAGGTCGCTCTGCGGTGTGAACTCCGGATTCGGCAGGACCTCGTCGAGCAGCTCGACCGCGAGCGCTGCAGCCTTCGCGAAGACGGCACCTGCGTCGTCCTGCTCGCCGATGGGAAATGCGCGCTGCGCGGCAATCGGCCCCGCATCGAGCTCCTTGACCGTCTCGTGGATCGTCACGCCGGTCTCCGCGTCGCCGGCCATGATCGACCGCTCGACCGGCGCCGCGCCGCGCCAGCGCGGCAGCAGAGACGGATGGACGTTGAGCCAGAGCCTTTCGGACAGCACCGACTCCGGAATCAGTCGCCCGTACGCAGCGATGACCACCGTGTCAGCGCCGAGCTCCATGCCGGGCTCGGGCCGCTGGGGCTGCAGGACGCGGATGCCCAGCCGCTCCGCAGTCTCCTTCGCCGGCGGCGGCGCAGTCTGGCGGCCGCGCCCCCGGGGGGAGTCAGGCCGCGTCAAAAGCGCAGTGACGTCGTGGTGCTGCGCGAGGCGCTCGAGGACGTCGGCTCCGAACGGCGCCGTCGCCGCGACGGCGAGTTGCATTAGCGCAGGACGAGCCGGGGCCGCAGCGCCGCCATCGCCTCGCGCCGCGCGTCGGGGGTCGTGCGGTCGAGCATCAGCTTGCCGTCGAGGTGGTCGTATTCGTGCTGCGCGATCCGCGCCGCCATCCCCTCCAGGTCGAGCGAGACCGGCTCGCCCCGCTCGTCTTGGCCCTCGAGCCGCACGGCGGTCGACCGCGCGACGGGAACGGTCACGCCCTGGATCGAAAGGCAGCCCTCGTCGTCCGTGTCGGTCTCCTCCGTCGTGAGCGTCAGCGTCGGGTTGACGAGCGCGAACACGCGGTCCTCCTCCGGCGAGAACACGAACACGCGCCGAAGCACCCCGACCTGCGTCGCGGCGAGGCCGACGCCGTTCGCCTCCTGCATCAGATCCTTCATCCGCTCGACGAGTCGCTGCAGGTCCTCGTCGAACTCCTCCACGGGACGCCCCTCCATCCGCAGCACGGGATCTGGGTACTGCCGGATCTGCGCCAGCGCAAGCTGCCGCCGAGCTTCGCGCTCGGGGTCGAGCTCCTCGGTTCGAACCTGGCCTTCGACTTCGTCGCTCATGGTGCAGCGGGCAGACTAGCGTCGTGGAACGGCGCGAGCGCGAAGCGATCATGAAGCAGGGCGTGACCCGTCCCGAGACGCCGCGCGACCGGCGCGAGCGCGAGGCGCTGGAGGAGGACGTCCGCGGCAATCCGCTCGCCGGCCAGCCGCTGCGTCGCCGGATGCGGAACTTCCGGCCGGCACCGGACGCGCAGATCGCAGCGCTGGGCGGCCCCCTCGCCTGGATGCGCCGCCTCCGGGCGATCGAGGTCGAGCTCGAGCTGCACGAGCAGCAGCTCGCGGCAGCGTATGGGCAAAGGGAGTCGCCGGAGGAGTGGCGCAGGCTCGCCGAGACCTGGGACTTCAGCGAGGTCAACGAGCTGATCGAGCGCCACAACCGGAACTATCCGGCTGAGTCCCGTCTGCCGATGAACCCGCGCACCGGCGACTTCGTCCTCGTGAACGGCCGCCCTTACACCCGCGAGCCACTCGACGAGACCTGGATCCTGTCTCGTTTTCCGGCGGAGGGGCAAACTTAGCCCATGGACTCGCTGGCCGGCCAGTTCCTGATCGCCTCACCCGCGATCTACGACTCGAACTTCCACCGCGCGGTCGTCTTCGTCACGGCGCACAGCGAGGAGGGCGCTGTCGGGCTGATTCTCAACCGGCGCTCGAACGCGACCGTCGGCGAAGCGGTGCCGCAGCTCGCACCGGTGACGGATCTCGCCGATGCGGTCTTCGTCGGCGGTCCCGTCAATCCCGAGGGCGTGGCCGTGCTCGCGGAGTTCCACGACCCCGACGAGGCGGGCGTCGTCGTGATCGAGGACATCGGCTTCGTCGCCTTGAACGACGCGCTCGAGGACGGCGCTCCGGATTTGGAACGCACGCGCGTCTTCGCAGGTGTCGCCGGCTGGGGCCCCGAGCAGCTCGAGGACGAGCTCGAGCGGGACGACTGGATCATCGAGCCGGCCGACCTCGACGACATCTTCACGGAAGATCCCGACGGCCTTTGGAGCGCGATCCTGCGCCGCAAGGGCGGCGAGTACGAGCTCGTTGCGCGGATGCCGCTCGACCCGTCGCTGAACTAGCGCGCAAGCAAACTGCTGGGGTCTGACCCCTGCGGGGTCAGACCCCAGCCTTTGGGTGTCAGCACAACCGTGCCGCTGCGCACGGCGACGAGCCCGTCGGCGAGCGCGTCTTCCCAGATCGTCAGCCGCGGGCAATGCGAGTGCCAGGCCTCCATCGTCTCGGCATACGAACGCTCGCGCTCGCCGATCCATTCGAGCAGCTGCAGCGTCGGTGACGAGATCACGCTTCCACTCTAGAAGCCCTGCGGATCGACGTCGACGACGGCGCTGAGACCAGCGCGCCGCATCGCCGGCGCCGCCGCGCTCAGCAGGCGACCTGCCTGCGCCGCGATCCGTCGTGGCTGATCCGTCTTCGCCACGAGCTGGGCACGGAACTTCCCACGCAGCCGCAGCAACGGCGCCGGCCCGAGCAGATCTCCCGTGAGCCCGGCCTTCAGCTCCGTCAGCGCCCGCAGCGGGGCGTCAGGCTCCGGCCCGGCGACGACGATGCGCACGAGGTGCTTGTACGGCGGGTACCCGAGCGGCCGGCGCCGCTCGAGCTCGCCGGCAAGGAAGCGCGGCACGTCGTGGTTCGCCGCGAGTGCGATCGCGCGCGAGTCTGGCTGGAACGTCTGCACCAGCACGCGGCCCGGTGCGTCGCGGCCGCTCCGTCCCGCGAGCTGTGTCAGCAGCTGGAACGTCCGCTCCTCCGCGCGGAAGTCCGGCAGTCCCAGGCCCGTGTCGGCGTCGACGACAGCCGCGAGCGCAACGCCGGGAAAGTGATGTCCCTTCGACACCATCTGCGTGCCGACGAGCACGACGCGGTCGCCCTCGGCGAAGCGCCGCAGCGCGGCCGCGAGCGCACCCGGACGCTCGACCGTGTCCGCGTCGAGCCGAATCCGTTCGAGCTCCGGCAGCTTCGCCTCGAGCTCGCGCTCGAGCCGCTGGGTCCCGGCGCCGAGCCTCGCGAGCTCCGTCGAGCCGCAGACGGGACATGTCTCCGGTTCGGGCTCGGCGTGCCCACAGTGATGGCAGCGCAGCTGCCGGTCGGCGTGCAGCACGAGCGCGACGTCGCAGTTCTCGCAACGCAGCGTCGTCCCGCACGCGCGGCAGTGCAGCGCCGGCGCAACCCCACGGCGGTTGAGCAGGAGGATCGCCTTGCCTCCGCCCTCCGCAATCGCTCCGAGCTCGGCGAGGAGCGGCGCCGACAGCGGATAGCCGGCTTCGCGCCGCAGGTCGACGACGCGCACCGGCGGCAGCGGCCCGGCGATCCGGCCGCCGAGCTCGAGCCGTTCGAGGCTCCCCCAGGTTTCTGGGCGCGGCGTCGCAGTCCCGAACACCGCGACGGCGCCCTCGAGCGCGGCGCGCTTCGCCGCGACCGTGCGCGCGTCGTAGCGAGGATCGGACTCCTGCTTGTAGGACGCGTCGTGCTCCTCGTCGACGCAGATCAGGCCGAGCCGCGGCACGGGCGCGAACACCGCCGAGCGAGCGCCGAGGACGATCGGGGCGTCGCCGCGCGCGATGCGTGCGCGCTCGTCGCGTCGCTCCGCCTCGGTGAGCGCCGAGTGCAGCACGGCGATTCGCTCGCCGAAGCGCGCGCGGAACCGGCCGAGCGCCTGCGGGGTCAGCGCGATCTCCGGCACGAGCACGATCGCGCCGCGCCCGCGCGCGAGCGCCGCGGCGCACGCCTGCAGGTACACCTCCGTCTTTCCGCTGCCGGTTGCGCCGTAGAGGAGGAAGTTCGCGCTCTCGCCCGCGTCGAGCCGCTCGACGATGCGGGCCAGCGCCGCTTGTTGTGTCTCGCTCAGGGATGCCGGCGGCGCCTCGCCCCCGAGCGCGTCGCGCTCCGCAGGCTGCGCACGCTCGCCGCGCGGCTTGCGCTGCACCGGCGCGACGAGCGCGAGCGCACGTCCCGGCGTCGAGCCGTAGTAGTCCGCGACCCACAGTGCGAGCTCGACGAGCGGACGCGGCAGCTCCTCGACGACGCGCTCGACCGGCGCCGCCTTCACGCCGTCCGGCAGCGCGACGCCGACCTCCGTCACGACCCCGCGGCGCTTCGCGTTGCCGAACCGGACTTCGACGACGGCGCCCGGCTCGACCTCGTCGGGCACCTCGTACGTGAACTCGCGCGCGAGCGCGCGGGCGGTGACGAGCGGATAGACGGACGCGAACCGGCTCAAGACGACCAGCGTAGAGTGGAGCGGTGACGCAGTGGCATTGGGACCCCGAGACGTACCTGAAGAACATGCTCGCGGAGGTCCCGTCGTATCCCAACCTGCAGGCGGAGACGGCCAAGGCCGCAGCCGACGTGCAGGCGCAGACCATCCTCGAGCTCGGGATCGGCACCGGTGAGACCGCGAAGCGTGTGCTCGCCGTGCATCCCGACGCGCGGCTCACGGCGATCGACTCCAGTCCCGAGATGGTCGAGCGCGCCCATGCGGTCGTCCCGGAGGCCGACCTAAGACTTGCGCGCCTCGAGGATCCGCTCCCGGAAGGGCCCTTCGACCTCGTCGTCTCCGCGCTCGCCGTCCATCACCTCGACGGCCCGGGCAAGCAGGATCTGTTTCGCCGCATCGCGGCCGTTCTCGAGCCGGGCAGCGTGTTTGTGCTGGCCGACGTCGTCGTCCCGGAGAACGAGGCCGACGTCGTCACGCCGATCGACGGCGTCTACGACCAGCCCGACCGCGTCGACGACCAGCTGCAATGGCTGCGCGAGGCCGGTCTCGATGCCGTAACGGTCTGGTCCTACAAGGATCTTGCCGTCATGCGGGCTACGCCGCGGCAACCGGGATGACGCACGTAGTTGCGAACGCGCTCTGCCCAAAGCTGATCGGGCGGAGCGACCAGCTGTTCGTGCTCGAGGACGCCTTGCTCGCCGCGTACCGGGGGGAGGGTCGAGCCGTCGCCGTCGGCGGCGAGGCGGGGATGGGAAAGACGAGACTCGTGCGCGAGCTCGCCGAGCGTGGGGAACGCCTCGGGTGTGAGGTCCTGTCGGGGACGTGTAGCGAGGCGGAGCTGCCACTGCCGTACTTGCCGCTCGTCGAGGCGCTGGGGAATTACCTCTCGAGAAGCGACGTGGACGACGTCGCGGCGTCGCTCGGCGCCAGCCGACGTGAGCTCGGACAGCTCTTCCCGCAGCTTGCGCCGCACGACGCCACTCCGCTCGGGGATCCGGCGCAGGCGAAGCTCCGCCTGTTCGAGGCGGTCGTCGCGCTCCTGAGCCTCGCAGCGAGTGACCGCGGACTTCTCCTCATCATCGACGACGTCCACTGGGCCGACTCGGCCACCCGTGAGCTGCTCGACCACCTCGTTCGCCGGCTCACGACAACCCGTTCGCTGCTGGTGATGACGTATCGAAGCGACGAGCTTGATCGGCGACATCCGCTGGCGCCGCTCGTGCAAACGTGGCGCCGGTCCGGAGCCGTCGAGCTGGTGGCGCTTTCGCCGCTCGAGGAGCACGACACGCTCGAGCTGCTGGCCGCGATCCTGGATGACGACGCCCTTGCGCGGCAATACCGGGACGTGCTCCACGGTCGCGCCGAAGGCAACCCCTTCGTGCTCGAGGAGATGCTCAAGGAGGCGCTCGACCGAGGCGAGCCAGTGGAGCGTCTGCGGGTCCCGGAGACAGTCCGCGACGCCATCCTCCTTCGGTTCGGCCGACTGGACGCCGAAGCGGCGCGGGTGCTCGAAGCTGCCGCGGTCCTCGGAAGGACATTCGACTACACGACGCTCGTCGCAGTGAGCGGCGCGGACGAGGATGCGGTTCTGAGGACGCTCGAAACCGCGACCGCGCAGCAGCTGGTCGAGGGAGCGGACGGGGGCCGCGCGGCCTACCGCTGGCGGCACGCCCTGACGCAAGAGGCGGTCGCCGACGAGATCGTGCTCCCGCGGCGCCAGCAAATCCACAGCGCCGCCGCGGACACGCTCCGCGACACCGGCGCGGACGCCATGACGGTCGCGCGTCACCTGCTCGGCGCCGGTCGCTTCGAGGAAGCCGTACCCGTCTGCATGGCGGCGACCGACGAAGCCGAGGCGTCGCTGGCGTTCAGCGAGGCGCTCGAGCTGCTCGAGCGGGCCCTGCCGCACGTCCAGGAGCCGCTCGTCCGTAGTCGGGTCGTCGCCCGCATGGGACGGTTGGTGTGGATGACCGGCCGTCCCGCAGCAGCGGAGCCGCTGCTGAACGATGGCTGCAACGGCCTGGAGGTGGCCGGCGAGGAGGTCGAAGCCGCGCGGTATCGGCTTCTGCTCGGGCGCTGCCAGTGGGAACAGAGCCGCCCTGCGGAGGCGAGAGCCACATTCGAACAAGCGCTGCTGGAGCTCGAACGCCATGGCCCGTCGGCCGATCTCGCCCTTGCCTACCTACGCCTCTCCGGCCTGTACAAGTTCCAGCACGAACACGCTCCCGCCGTCGAGGCGGCTCGCAAGGGAGTAGAGGTCGCGCGCGCCGCAGGCGCGGACTTCGAGCGTGTCTGGGCGACCTCCTGGCTTGCGTTCGCGCTGTTCGACACCGGTCATGCAGACGAGGCGCTCGCGATGCTCGATGAGTGCTTCGAGGAGGCGCTCAGTCGCGGCTACATGTTCATTGCGCAGAACGTCGCGTACAACGACGCGTTCACACGGCTCCACACCATGCTCCCCGGAATCGCGACTCGGCTCGACGCGCTCGCGGCAGAGCCGGGGCCGCCGGTCATCACGGACATGGTGGGAATCGCGACGAGCTGGGGGATGCGCGTTGCCGGCGACCTGGAACAGGCACTCACCGCAATCGAGACGGCCGCTGCCACGACTCCTCTCGGCGCGAGCGAGAAGGTGTGGTGGCGGACGAACGTCGAGCGGGCCGAGGTCCTGCTCGAACTCGGACGTGCCGATGAGGCGGCCGCGGTCCTTCCCCCGCTCTCCGAACGGGCCGAGCTTCAGGACGTCGTGTACGACGCGGCCGCGCAGATACGCGTTCGGCTTGCACTGGGCGAGATCGACGAAGCGGTCGCCGTCGCACGCGACGTCGCTCAGAACGCAGCCGGCTTCGCGCCCTATTTCGACGCAGTCGCAGTGGCGGTCGAAGCGCTCGTCACGGCCGGCCTGCTCGCCGAAGCTCAGGCTCTCATCGACATCGCGCGCACGGACGCCCGCGACGTCGGCACTGCTTTTCTCGATGAGGCGCAGGGGAGGGTCTTCGTCGCCGGTGGGGACACCGAACGCGCGCAGCCGCTCCTCGAGTCGGTCGTTGCAGAGGCGGCAGAGCGCCGCTTCCGTCTGGTCGAGTGGCGCACGCGCCTTCTACTCGCCGAGACGCTCGCCGCCGCCGAGGCGGGGCAGGTTCTGGACGAGGTCGTCGCCGAAGCGCGCGCGGTGCGCGCCGGTCGCATCGTGGAGGAAGCCCGAGCCGTCGCCGAACGATGCGGTCTCACCGTTCCGGAGCCGGCACCGCCGGGCACCGGCGCAGAGCCGGAGATCGTCGCCGGCGGCGAGCGGGTCGTCACCTCGATGTTCGCCGACGTTCGCGGCTACACGAGAATCGCAACGGCGTCGGCGCCGGCCGATCTCGCAGAGCGCATCGAGTCGCTCTATCGGTGGGCCGCCGCCGAGGTCACCCGCCATCACGGTTTCGTCGACAAGTTCGCAGGCGACGCGGTGATGGCAACCTTCAACGCAACGGGGACGCGCCTCGACCATGCGACGCACGCGGTCGAGGCGGCGCTCGCCCTCGCCGGCAAGGCCGCACTCCTCGACCTCGGCGTCGGCGTCGGCATCGCCGTCGGACCTGCCGTGATCTCGCGGACGGTCGTAGACGGAAACGTCTCCGTCCTCGGCGAAACGACGAATCTCGCCGCTCGCTTACAGACTGCGGCAGCTGCCGGGGAGATCGTCCTCAGCGAGGATGCGCACAAACGCGTTGCGGCATGGCTTGCGGATCGTGGTTTCGAGGCGACCTCGCAGACACTCGAGCTGAAGGGCTTCGAGGAGCCCCAACGCGTGTGGCGGCTGCGGCAGGACTAGGCGCCGGCGGCGACGAGGATGAAATCCGTCCCGAAGCCCAGGAAGAGCCCGAGCAGGATGCCCCACGTGATCACCGGCTTCGACGCGAGCGCACGACCGACGTTGAGGAGCTCCATCACGACGTAGAGGATCGACCCGGCGGCGAGCGCGAAGAACAGGATCATCACGCTCTCGTTGACCCACGCCTGGCCCACGACGGTGCCGATGAACGTCGGCCCGCCGCCGATCAGCCCGAGCAGCGCGAGAAAGCTCCAGCTCGGCCGCTCGCGGTCGCCCGTCAGCGGAGCGCAGATGCCGAGCCCCTCCGTCGCGTTGTGCAGGCCGAAGCCGATGATCAGGACGAGTGCGAGCGACAGCTCGTTCGCAGCGGACGCCTGCCCGATCGCCAGCCCCTCGGAGAAGTTGTGCAAGCCGATCCCGACCGCGATGAACGTCGCGAGCCACCGCGCGGGCGACATGCCCCTGAAGTGGTGCTCCTCGAACTCCGCGGTCGAGGCAGCGCCCGGCCCGAGGAACGCCTTCCGCCGACGCCGCTTCATCCACAGGTCGTAGTAGACGAGGGTCATCAGGCCGACGGTGAAGCCGCCGAGCAGCAGGAACGCCCGCCAGAGAAACGTTCCGTCGTGCCCCGCCGTGAGCGCGTTCTCGATCGGCTCGACCGCTTGACTGAGCACGTCCCAGAGCAGGAAGATCAACACGCCGGTCGCGACCGCGGCGAGGAACGCCTTCGTCGCGGCGCTGACGTTCTGCATGCGGCCGATCGGCAGGCCGAGAAAGATCGTCGCGCCCGCGATCGCGCCGAGCAGCAGAGTCTGTCCCGTGCTCATGTAAGGCTCACCTTACACGCTAAAGTCACTCGGGCTGATGGCTCAGGGCCACTCGATCGACGAGTATTTGGAGACGATCTACTTCCTGGCCTTTCCGATCGGGGAGTACCCGGTCGCCGGCGGGAGCGCTCCCACGCTTGCCTCGCGCGTCGCGGAAATGCTCGGCGTCTCGCGTGCGTCAGCCGGCGAGATGCTCAAGCGGCTCGAGCGTGAGGGCCTGATCGAGCGCGGCGAGCACAAGGAGGCTTTGCTGACCCCGGCGGGACGCGAGCGCGCGGAACGCGTCGTCCGCAAGCACCGCATCATCGAGCGGCTGCTGACCGACTTCATGGGCTACACCGCGGCCGAGGCGCACGTCCACGCGGACGAGCTCGGGGACACGTTCACAGAGGACATGGTCGAGCGAATCGACGAGCGACTCGGCCACCCGGACCGCTGCCCGCACGGCTGGCCGGTCGACCCAGAGTTCGAGCAGGAGGAGAACCAGCAACTGGCCCCGCTCGCGGAGCTCGAGCCGGGCGCGCGGGCGACGATCGTGCGCCTCGCCGAGCACGACGGCGACCTGCTCCACTGGTTCTACGACGAAGGCCTCGTCCCGGGCCGGGAGCTCGAGGTGCGCGAGTCGCAGCCGGCCGCCGGTCAGATGACCGTGCGGCTGAACGGCGCCGACCGCGCGATCGGCGAGAAGGCCGCCGCCGGCCTGTTCGTCAAGCCCGTCTAGGCGTGGACGCGCTCGGGCTGCGCCAGCCCGGCTGACTCGCGCAGCGCATCGGCCTTGTCGGTGCGCTCCCACGTGAAGTCGCGGTCGTCGCGGCCGAAGTGCCCGTACGCAGCGGTCTTGCGGTAGATCGGCCGCTGCAGCTCGAGATCGCGCAGGATCGCGGCCGGGCGCAGGTCGAAATGCTCCCGCACGAGCTCGGCGATCCGGTCGGCCGGGATGTGCTCCGTGTTGAACGTCTGCACCGCGATCGAGACGGGATGAGCAACGCCGATCGCGTACGCGACGTTGACCTCGGCGCGGTCGGCGAGCCCCGCCGCCACGATGTTCTTCGCGACGTAGCGAGCCGCATAGGCGGCCGAGCGGTCGACCTTCGTCGGATCCTTGCCCGAGAACGCGCCGCCGCCGTGCCGCGCGGCGCCGCCGTACGTGTCGACGATGATCTTCCGGCCGGTGAGGCCGGTGTCGCCCATCGGGCCGCCGAGCACGAACTTCCCGGTCGGGTTGACGAAGACGAAGTCGCGGTCCGCGTGCAGGCGCTTCTCGTCGTACATGTCCGCCGGGAGGATCGGGTGCAGGACGCGCTCGATGATGTCCGGCTTGATCAGATCCTCGGACGAGATCCCATCCGAGTGCTGTGTCGACACGAGCACGCGCTCGATCTCGACCGGCCGCTGGCGACCGGACTCGTCCTGCTCGTAGCGGATCGTCACCTGTGCCTTGCCGTCCGGTCGCAGGTACGGCAGGTCGCCGGCCTTGCGCACCTCGGCGAGGCGCTTGCAGATCTTGTGCGCGAGCATGATCGGAAGGGGCATCAGCTCCTTCGTCTCGTTCGTCGCGTAGCCGAACATCATCCCCTGGTCGCCGGCGCCGACCTTGTCGAGCGGATCCTGGTCGCCCGGGTCGTGCTGCACCTCGTACGACGCGTCGACGCCCTGCGCGATGTCGGGCGACTGCTCGTCCAGCGCCACGACGACACCGCACGTGTTGGCGTCGAAGCCCCATTCCGAGTGCGTGTAGCCGATCTCCGAGATGCGCTCGCGGACGAGCTTCGGGATGTCGACATAGATCTCCGTCGAGATCTCGCCGGCAACGACGACGAGGCCCGTCGTGATCAATGTCTCGCAGGCACAGCGGGCCGCCGAGTCACCGGTCAGCACCGCGTCCAGCACGCTGTCGGAGATCTGGTCGGCGATCTTGTCCGGGTGGCCTTCGGTGACCGACTCGGAGGTGAAGAGGAACTCTCGCGCGCTCATGGGCCGTGAGGTTACCTGCTCGATTCGGGAAAGAGATCTGAACTATCGGACAGAGATCGCTACTCGGCGGTCGGAACTCTCCCCATCAGGCTCGCGAGGAGCGAGTCCAGGCTCTCGCCGCCGAGGACGCGGCACACGCCGTCGGTGATCGGCAGCTCGACGCCGAGGCGGTACGAGAGGTCGCGCAGGACCGGCGCCGTCGTCAGGCCCTCCACCACCTGCCCGATCTCGTCCATCGCCTCTTCGGCCGTGGCGCCGCGGGCGATCAGCTCGCCGGCGCGGCGGTTGCGGCCGTAGCTCGAGAAGCAGGTGACGATCAGGTCGCCCATGCCCGCAAGGCCGCTGAAGGTCTCCGACGCGGCGCCCTCCGCCTCCCCGAGCCGCGCCATCTCGACGAGCCCGCGCGTGATCAGGCTCGCCTTGGCGTTGTCCCCCAGGCCGAGGCCGTCGACGCCGCCGGCTGCGAGCGCCATCACGTTCTTCGCCGCGGCGCAGAGCTCGACGCCGACGAGATCCTCGTTGACGTAGACGCGGAAGATCATCGAGTTGATCGCCTCCTGCAGCCGCTCGGCGAGGTCGTGGTCCTCGCTTGCGATCACCGCGGCGGACGGCAGGCCGTCCGCGATCTCCTCCGCCATGTTCGGGCCGGACAGGACGGCGACCGGGCGTCCCTGCACGCGCGTCGATAGCCGCTCCCCTGTCGCGGGGTCGAGGCCCTTCGTGAGGCTGAGGACGGGCGCGTCGCCCGGGAGCGCCGCGGCGACGTCTGCGAAGGCGCGGCTCGGCACGGCGAGGACGACGAGATCGGCGTCCGCGATCGGCGCCGCCTCGATGGTCGTCGCGGTGATGCCCTCGAGGTCGGCGTTCACGAGGTAGCGCGGGTTGTGTCCCGTCGCGTTGATCACCTGGGCCTGCTCCGGGTCGCGCGCCGCCAGCGTCACGTCATGACCGCGGTGCAGGAGCACGCACGAGAAGCCCGTCCCCCACGACCCTGCCCCCACGACGACGACCTTCACGCGGGAACAATCGCACGCCGCGGACGGCTTAGCGCGGGACGAAGTCGATCGACACGGGGACGCCCTCCAGGCCGAAGCGGTCGCGCAGCCGGTTCTCGACCCAGTACCCGTAGTCGCGCGTCACGTGCCGGCGGTTGTTCACCGTGAGCCGGAAGCGCGGCGGGCGGGTCTCGACCTGCGCCCCGTAGAAGATCCGCAC
>Ga0066903_100002272_pt1 | contig 14886 bp, 11 predicted proteins | sample PanSoiMetaGPlot1_FD_67491 | JGI IMG/M metagenome (GOLD analysis project Ga0066903, IMG submission 67491) | Tropical forest soil microbial communities from Panama analyzed to predict greenhouse gas emissions - Panama Soil - Plot 1 (version 2) | ecosystem: Environmental > Terrestrial > Soil >...
TAGTCGGCGCGCCGCATAAAATTCACTCAGAACGAACACGAGCGAGGAAGCCCAAAGAATGGATCTCGTTCTCACGCTCAAAAGACATTTCGGCTACGATCAATTCCGGCCGTTGCAACGCGAGATTATCAGCGACGCGCTCGCCGGGCGCGATGTGTTTGTTCTAATGCCCACCGGCGGCGGAAAATCGCTCTGTTTTCAGTTGCCGGCTTTGGTTCGTCAGGGTCTGACGATTGTCGTATCGCCGCTTATTTCATTGATGAAAGACCAGGTCGACGCGCTGCAAACCAACGGGATCGCAGCGACTTATCTGAACTCAACGCTGGACCGACACGAAGCGACGGTGCGCTGGCGTGGACTGTATCGGGGGGATTACCGGATGCTGTACGTCGCGCCGGAGAGATTGATGCTCGATACATTCTTGGAGCGCGCGGTGAATTGGAATATCGCGCAATTCGCCATCGACGAAGCGCATTGCATCAGCGAATGGGGACACGATTTCCGTCCGGAATATCGCGAGCTCAAGAGATTGCGGACGCATTTTCCGGACGTGCCAATGATGGCGCTCACGGCAACAGCCACCGAACGGGTGCGGGCCGATATCGTAAAGCAGCTGAAGCTGCGGGAGCCGGGTGCTTATGTCGCGAGCTTTAACCGGCCAAATCTCACTTACCGTGTTGTTCCAAAAACCGCGCCCTATGAACAGTCACTCGAGTTCATCCGAATCAGGTCCGGCGATAGCGGCATTGTTTACTGCGCAAGCCGGAAGAGCGCCGAGTCACTGGCCCGAAATCTCAACCAGGATGGCATAAGTGCGAAGTCGTATCATGCCGGCCTAACGACTTCCGAACGTACAAAGAATCAGGAAGCGTTCCTTCGAGACGACGTTCGCGTCGTCACTGCGACAATTGCGTTTGGGATGGGCATCAACAAGCCAAACGTTCGCTTCGTCGTGCATTACGATCTCCCGAAAAATCTGGAGAGCTATTATCAGGAGACCGGGCGCGCTGGCCGGGACGGCCTACCCAGCGAATGCGTGCTGCTGTTCAGCGCAAGCGATGTGGCCAAGCAACTCCATTTCATCGACGAAAAGAGCGAAAGCGAAGCGCGAATCGCCCGGACACAACTCCAACAGATGGTTCACTACGCCGAGACCCGCGACTGCCGGCGCGTCACTTTGCTCCGATATTTTGGGGAAGAATCCGCAAACGTATCGTGTGAAGGATGTGACAATTGCCTCACTCCACGCGAGACATTCGACGGTACAATTCCGGCGCAGAAATTTCTCTCGTGTGTCCATCGCATCCACGCTAAGAGCGGATTTGGATTTGGGGTCAATCACGTCGTCGATGTTTTGCGCGGCGCAGACACGGAGGCGATCCGGCAACGAAGCCATAACGAGTTGTCCACTTACGGGATTGGCCGTGAATTGAAACGCGAAGCCTGGCAAGCAATCGGGCGCGAGCTGTTGCGACTGGGACTCATTGAATGCGCGCCTGGAAAGTTCGCGACCTTAAGTCTCACACCAACTGGCCGCGACGCCTTGCGCCACCGTACGCCGATCACACTCACAAAGCATATCGAAGTTGTCGCACGCGACAAAAAGGTCCGCGCGGGCGCGATCGAATGCGACGAAGTGTTGTTCGAGCGGTTACGCGGTCTGCGACGTGAACTAGCGGACGAACGCAATGTGCCAGCCTACGTCATCTTCTCCGATGTTTCGCTTCGTGAAATGGCGAAAAATTATCCGACGACCGGGGCCGAGTTTCGCCGGGTTCCGGGCGTGGGCGAGCGAAAGCTGAAGGATTTTGCCGGCGCGTTCCTGAGCGAAATTAAAGATTATCTCGCCGCCAATCCACGCCGCACATTTCCCAGTGATCTTGATCCTCTACGTCCGCCGCTCCGTACTCGCTAAACCATTCCGCCCGGATACGTGTCGTGGGCAAAACCGCCCACGCGAGCGATGAGCAATGCGAAGCCAAAAAGAAACGTCGTTTTCATGATTTAGGCGAAGTTTGAGCCGCCGTTCCGCAGGAATCGATTTCTTTTCTCTCGACAATCGAATGCAAATTCTGGAGAGAAGTTGGAGGGGCTGTGCAATACTTACTTAACTTACCGCCGCCGGTATCATTTTTTATCGTCTCGGCGATTACGACCTTCTTCGCGCTCGCGGGCCTTTACATCGTGCGAAGAAAGTATTCGGCGGATGTCCTAAAGGAGAATCACGAAGTAGCTGCCATCATCTTCAATGCCTTCGGCCTGTTCTACGGGGTGCTGCTCGCATTTGTAGTCTTTGTAACATGGAGCGGATACGACGACGCCACAAAGAACCTCCAACTGGAAGCAAATGAGGTCGCTGACATCTTCCACATTACACGAGTATTTCCCGACCCCGCGCGTGAAATGATACGGCAAACACTACTGGATTATGTCAGTTCCGTTTATCACGATGAACTGAAAGAAATGTCGCAGGGAGAGATAAGCCTCCATTCCAACGAAGCAATGCTAAAGCTTATTACAGGGTTCTATCAGTTGGATGAGAAGTCCGCCCCTAACATAGAGATCTACGCCGAAGCATTAAAGCGCCTAAACAACCTGGCTGAGTATCGTCGACTCAGAATATTTGCCGGGAATGACACGGTGCCGGGAGTTGTCTGGCTGGTCCTACTTATTGGCAGCGTAATCAGTATTTCGTACACCTATTTCTTCGGAATGAAAAACATCAGGGCGCAATACTTGATCGCAGGGTCTCTTACGGTGACGATCACTTTAATTCTGTTTTTGATATATATTCTTGACCATCCCTTTACCGGAACGAGCAGGGTGAGCTCCGAGCCTTTGAAACAGGTCATGCAGATACTGCAGACGCATGGACCCTCGGACCCTTCGTCGATTCCTTAGCGCCGCTTTTTTCTCGTCGGTTTCCCTTTGCGTTTGGTTTTGGCCATTCGGCGCAGCTCTTTTTTGCTCATCGACTTGTACATTCCTCGCGACGCGTCTTTAAGAGACAACTTGGACCGTTTACCGCGCTTGGCCGCGAGCGCAGCACCAACAGCCATTTGCTGTTTCTTTGATTTTGCAGGCATACGAAAAGAGTTCGCGCCTCAAACACGTAACGGACTTCTTTCGATTGCAGCGAACTTTAGCCAGAAGAAGTACGCCGGCACTCCGGTCAGGACGATGAGAATGCCGATTCCCGAAGTTGCAGGCGCGAGGAAGCCAAGATTAATAACCAACAATCCAGCAAGCAGGACCGAGATAATTGGCACGAGTGGATAAGCCCAAGTGCAATATGGGCGCTCCGCATCGGGTTTTGTGCGTCGCAAGACGATTACGGCTACAACCATTAAAATGTAAAAGAGCAAATCGGCCGAGACGATGTATTCGAGCAGTTGATTGTAGACATTTCCATAAAAGACGTGACGGGTCGTAGGATCACGCATGACGGTGCGCGGCAAAGTCAAGAGCACAGTCCAGAGTCCCTGTGCTACCAAGGCTGCCGCTGGAACATGAAAGCGATTGGTGGTTCCAACTTTCTCAAAAAACAGACGGTCGCGCGCCATCGCATAGTAAACGCGAGCTCCGGAAAGGATCAGACCATTGTTGCAACCAAAGGTAGAAATCATGATTGCCGCTGCCATACATAGCGCGCCAGGACGACCGAAAATCGTATTCATCATCGACACCGCGACGCGATTTCGAGGCGCGTGCTCAATTTCCGAGAACGGCAACACTGCGACGTAGGCGAGATTGGCGAGCACATAAAGGATGACGACACTGCCGCAACCTATCACGAGCGCGCGTACGAGATTTTTTCCCGGGTCGCGTATTTCGCTGCCGACAAACGTAACGTTTGTCCATGCTGTCTGCGCGAAGAGCGGACCGACCATCGATTTCCCAAACAGGAGCACTAGAGCGAGGCCGCCGACAAATGTAAAGCCAGGCTGGGCCGTCTGCGGGCTCCAACCGTTGGCCCACGAGTTCCACCAGGTCGAAGTCAGCGCCGCGGAATTGGCATTCCAGCCTAACGACAGGCCGATCACAATCACAGCGACGAGCGCGGCCGTTTTGGCGAACGTGAACGTATTCTGCACGATCTTTCCGACTTCAAGGCCACGCGTGTTGGTCCACGTCAGCAAGGCGATCAAACCAGTCGCGGCCAGTTGTTCCGTGGAAAGGCTGATCGCGTACCCGCCGAGTGAGATTGGTTCAATCAAATAATTGTCGGGGGAAACTGCCGCCATAAAAACACCGAGGAATTTAGCGAATGCGATCGCCACTGCGGCGATGGTCCCGGTTTGAATCACCAGAAACAAAGTCCAGCCGTACAAGAATCCGATGGAATGCCCGTATGCTTCGCGCAGGAAGATGTAAACTCCGCCGGCACGCGGCATCATGGTTGCCAGTTCCGAGCAACAAAGCGCACCTGTGATCGTCAACAAACCGGCGAGTGCCCAGGCGAGAAGCAGCCAGCCTGGTGCACCGCTCAGCCGAGAGGATTCCGCCGAAGTGATGAAAATCCCCGAGCCGATCATCGAGCCCATCACGATCATCGTGGCGTCAATCGGTCCGAGCGCGCGCACGAGGCCGGTAGCGCGTGGAGACTCGCCCTCGGGCCGAAGAAATTCTGATCGGCGCGGCGGCGCGCCGGCTCCATGGTTGCTCTCTTCCGTCACAACGAACTTTGCGGAGCTCTGATTCTCACGCCTTCGCGCTCGAGCTGTAAGCGCAATTCACGGGCGAACTCAACCGCGCCCGGTGTATCGCCATGGACGCAAATCGTTTCGCCGCGCACCTCGACGTCACGACCTTCGACCGAGCGCACCTTGCCTTCGCGCAACATCCGTAGTACGCGCTCGGCTGCTTCTTTTGGATCATGAAGCAAGGCATCCGATCGCGTGCGTGGGACCAGCCATCCGTCGTCCAAGTAGTTACGATCGGCAAAAATTTCGCGCGCAACTTGCAGCTTCGCCTTTTCGCCCGCTCGCTCCATCGCGCTATTCGCCGGCGCGAATAGAATCAAAGCAGAATCGACTGCCAGGACTGCGTGCGCAATGGCCTCTGCCATCTGTTCGTCGCGCACCGCCATGTTATAAAGCGCGCCGTGCGGTTTGACATGTCGGGCCCGCGCTCCTGCTGCTAGCGCAAGGGAATAAAAAGCCCCGATTTGGTAAACCAGCTGCGCGAACAACTGCTGGACTGGAACTCTGATTTCCTTTCGCCCAAAGTTCTCACGGTCGTCAAAGCTCGGATGAGAGCCGACAGCAACGCCATTTTCTTTAGCCGCGCGGATCGACTCGAAAATCGATTGCGGATCGCCCGCGTGAAATCCCGTCGCGATATTCGCTGAGCTAATGAGTTCGAATAGTTCCTTATCATGCCCTGCGCCTTCGCCGAGATCTGCGTTGATATCGACGGATAATTTCATGTGCTTTGCAGACTGATACCAATACGGAAACGCTCAAATTCACGTTCGCGTTCAAACAATAGCCGATGCGCATCCGTCAGCGAAACTTCGGAAAAACGGACGTGATCGCCAGCGCGGAGTTGTGCTGCGATGCTGAGATCAACCGTAATCACGTGCGCCATTTTCGGATATCCGCCGATGGTTTGGCAATCTCCCAAAAGCAAAATTGGTTTTCCGCTCGGCGGAACTTGGATTGTACCTGGTGTCACCGCTTCCGAGATCAGATCGCTCTGGTCCACTCGGTACAGTTCTGGACCATCGAGGCGCACGCCCATACGATCGGAGTCCGGTGAAACGGTGAACGCTTCGTTCGTTAGGCGTTGAAGGGTTGAAGCGTTGAAGCGATCCCAATCGGGACCGCGAACGAAACGTAACGTTGGTTTCGGCGTCGCCGGGCTCACCCAATCGTGTGGCGCGGTCCATGAGGAGATACCTGTAGCCGTGGTCGGACTGTGTGCCGCAGCCTTAGCGAAGGCGAAGGACGCGGGCGACAGGGTCAACGGAATAACATCTTGATCGCGCAGCGTGCGCCCTTCAAAACCGCCAAAGCCGGCACGTAAATCTGTAGACCGGCTCCCTAAGACAACCGGCACGTCGATCCCGCCGGAGACAGCCAACCAGGCGCGGCAACCAATTCGCGGCCGGCCGAACCTTAATTCTTCGCCGGCTTGGAGACGCGCTGTGTGCCCGACTGGCAATGCCTTCGATCCAACCTGAACATCGAATTCGCCACCACACCATGCGACCATTCGTTCGTCACTAAAGCGCAACTGCAAGCCGCCTAGCGTAATTTCGAGTCCGGCGGCACCTTGATTGTTGCCGACCAGCAGATTCGCCACGCGCAGTCCGAATGACTCGAGCGCACCGCCCAACGAAACACCAAGCTGGCGATACCCGGAGCGACCCAGATCTTGCACGCTGGTAAGAAATCCCGCGCGCCTAAGAATTACGCTCATGACGCCACTTAACGCTTGGACGATTCCTCGGCCGCCCCAGCCTCGGCCAAGGTGGCAAATTCGTCGCGCGTGATTGCGCGGAAGCGCACGCGTTGCCCGGCGCGCAAAAGTGTGGGCGGATTTTTCTGAGGGTTGAATAAGCTCAATGGCGTGCGGCCGATCAGATTCCAGCCGCCGGGGGAGCGTAGTGGATAAATTCCCGTTTGTCCGCCGCCAATCCCGACAGAACCGGCGGGAATCGCCTTCCGCGGCGTTTCCCGGCGCGGAGTAGCCAGCTTCTTAGGAAGACCGGTCAAAAACGGAAATCCCGGGACAAATCCAATACAGGCGACGCGATACTGAAAAGTGCTGTGAAGCTGAATCACTTCACTTGGCGAGATATTGGCGCGCCCCGCAACATCATCGATATCGAGTGCGAATTCCGCATCGTAGCAAACGGGGATTTCGATAGTTTGCGATCGTAACCGAGTCCTTTTGCCGGGGGCAGTGAACCCGGCTACAACAGCGCGAACGCGCGTCGCGATCCAATCGAACGTTTTGTCCGGTATTTCAGCCGATTTAGCGACGACGATGGGATCAAAGAAAACTGCGACGCTCGTATAAGCTGGTGCAAGCTCAATCACTCCCGGAATGGCGGCGTGCTGAAGCTGCTGAAATGCGCGAAGGACTGCGTCCAGTGTTTCCTCGGGAGCATCGTCAAATCGCTCACGCACCCGCAGAATCAATGCGGCATCTCCGAGGGGCACAATTTCCATCAGCTTATCTTGTCATCTTGAGCCAACTGAAACATCTCTGTTTAGCCCGTCATCGTGATCGGATTCAAACAGAGATTCTTCGCTTCGCTCGGAATGACAGTGCGTGGCGCGGTCGAATGTTGAAGCTTTCACTCTGCTCGCTTCGCCTCGATCTCGATGTTGATCGCAACGGTTTGGCTGATGCCCGAGACCGTCTCCTCGGCCGGAGCAAACATCAGGTTAAAATCGCGTCGTGTGATTGGATCGACTGTTACGGCCCAGCGCGTCTGCTTCGTCTCGTTAAGCGGGGTAGTCAATTTCACATGAAGAGTGACCTGCTTTGTCACGCCATGAATGGTGAGGTCGCCGAGAATGTCGCCGCTTTGCGGCCCTGTCTGTTTTACGCTCCGACTCTTGAACGTGATCTGCGGAAATTTCTCGACATCAAAAAATTCCGCGCTACGCAGGTGATCGTCTCGCTTTTTGATGCGCGTATCGATGCTGCGCACGTCGATCTGCGCCGTCACCGCGGAATTCTCCGGATGCTCGCGTTCGACGTTAATCTTGCCATTGAACACAGTGAATTTTCCCTGAGTCGTGCCCAGGAATTGACGCACACTAAAACCGATCGTCGAGCTCGATGGATCGAACCGGTAGGTCTCGGCCGACAATACAGCTGGACTCAAGCCAGCAATTGCGATTGCCGCGATAAGATTGCGTGATCTCATTTGGAACTGTTCCGGGTTTTCGCGTCCGTGGCCAGTGTTTTCAAAAGCGGTGTACGGGACAGGGGCAGTCGGCCGAACAAACTCCCCAGCGCAAACGCGGGGTCAGCCTTCAATTTTGTTTCGTCGTGCACGCCGGTGATGCGCGCCAGTTCCGTCTCGAAATGCGAGACCGCGCGGTGGCTAGGGTCGTTGGCGTCAAGATAACCGAAAGCGCGGCGCAACAATCCGAACAATTCCGGTTCCCGATGATCTCGTTCTGTGCAAATCTCGATCAACTCGACGAAGTACGCCGCCGTTTGCGTGCGCAGATAGTTGCTGCGAATTGCGGCGAATGGATTCTTCAACACAACCTCGGTAAGCGTGTGCAGGTCGGATTTCCTGCTTCTGACAATCGAAATTTCAGTTTCGAAAAATAAATCCAGCTTTCCCACAAACGGACTTTTAGGTCGGCGCGCCCCTTTGGCGACCGTTTGGATACAGCCGAACGACTCCGTGCACCAGGAGACGATCAGGCTCGTGTCGCGGAATTTTCTTTTGCGTAGGAGGATCGCCTCAGTGGTTTCCACCGTTCATTGTTAGCGCGAGCCAGTGAAGGAGACAATCCTGTCTGCCAATCTAAGAAGAAGCGCTCTCCAGATCGCCCCGGCTGCGGACTGGAGATCGCCGCTGCTTGATGCGTGCGAAACTTGAGGAGACGTGGTCTCTTTTGTGATGCCGGTAAGCACTCCCGAAACAGCCCGCGTACCAGAAGACGTTAGCGGGCGGCCGCGTCGCCTGCTCGTGGGCGGCGTGACTTGGCGGCATACATTTCGCGCTCTACAACATCGCAATTACCGACTCTTTTTTTGGGGGCAACTCGTCTCACTCATTGGTACGTGGATGCAGCAAACGGCAATGAGCTGGTTCGTTTATGAGATTACCAATTCGAAACTGCTGCTCGGTATCGTCGCCGCCATGGGGTCGGCGCCTATGATGTTGTCCTCAATCTGGGGCGGTTCGCTGGCCGACCGTCTTCCGAAGCGCTCGATCCTACTCGCGACGCAGACGGCGCAAATGGTTTGCGCGTTCGTCCTTGCAGCCGGTGTTTGGGCGGGTTTCGCCACGCCTTTGTTCATTATCATTGTCGCTGCATTGAACGGCGTTGCGATGGGCTTCGATATGCCAGCGCGCCAGGCGTTCACAGTTGAAATGACAAGCCGCGAAGATTTGCTGAACGCAATCTCGCTCAACAGCTCGATCGTGAATGGCGCGCGGGTGGTCGGCCCATCGGTTGCTGGTTTACTGATCGGCTGGGTCGGCGTTGAGATGTGCTTTTTTTTGAACGGCCTGACTTTTGTAGCCGTAATTGCCGGTTTAACGATGATGCGCTTGCCATCGTTTCAACAGCCTACGCAGGTGGTGTCCGCCGGTGAACACGCCTGGAATGGCATTGTATATTCATTGAGACATCAGCGAGTGCGGACAATCCTGTTGCTCTTCCTCGCAGTCGGTGTCTTCGGATGGTCGTACGGTGTGCTAATGCCGGCTTTCGCGCGCGACGTGCTCGGTCGCGGGGCGAACGGGTTCGGCATCCTAATGTCGGCGAGCGGAACGGGCGCGTTCATCGGAGCGCTCGTTGTAGCAACTTACGGACATCTGTTTACACCGCGACGACTGGCGCTCGGCGGCCTTTGGGTATTTTCTATTGCGCTATTCGCCCTTTCGTTAAGCCGAAATTTTTACAGCTCGCTCGTATTTCTTCTTGTTGCCGGATTTGGAATGCTCCTGTTCTTCTCCACATCCAACACCGTGCTGCAAACAATCGTGCCCGATGAAATGCGGGGGCGGGTGATGGGAGTGTGGTCGCTCGTCTTCGGCGCAATGATTCCACTAGGCGGTCTCGAAGCCGGTGCGGTCGCGCATTGGTTTGGCACACCGTTCGCGCTCGCGTTCGGCGCAATTTGTTGCGCAGGTTCCGCGCTGGTGACGCTGCTTGTAATTCGGCGACGCGAGGCGGCGAGTTCGAAATAATTTCAAGCAATCCACTGACTTCCGCTACGCGACTGCAATCAGCGGTTCATAATGTGGAGCGCGCGCTTCTCCACGTTCAACGCGGCTTCTCTGACTGCTTCGCTCAGGGTGGGATGGGAATGAGTGGTGCGCCCGATGTCTTCGGAGCTGCCGCCAAATTCAATCACGGAAACGGCTTCCGCGATCAACTCTGAAGCGGCATGGTGCAAAATGTGCCCGCCCAGAATGCGATCGGTCTTGGCGTCGGCCACGAACTTCACCATCCCCTCCATATCGTCGGCTGTAAGCGCGCGACTGTTTGCACGGAATGGAAATTTGCCAATACGGACTTCGATTCCCTTTTCCTTTGCCTGATCTTCAGTAAGACCAACGCCGGCGAGCTCGGGATTGGTGTAGATGATGCTTGCGATGGCGTCGTAGTTGACATGGCCGGCCTTACCCGCAATGATTTCGATGCTAGCCATTCCTTCATCCTCTGCCTTGTGCGCCAGCATCGGCCCTGCGGTTATATCGCCAATTGCATAAATGCCTTCGACGTTCGTGCAGAAAAGTTTGTCCACTTTAATGCGCTTCTTTTCGTCAAACTCGACACCGACTTTCTCTGCGTCCAAGCCATCCGAGAACGGGCGACGTCCCACTGAGACAAGCACTTTATCGGCTTCGAATTTCAATTCTTCCTTGCCTTTTGTAGCGATTACGGTCGCGCGACCATTGTCGACCTTCACCGCGCTAACCTTGGCCTCCAGGTGGAACGTCATGCCCTGAGCTGTGAGCAGACGCTGAAGTAAGTGGGAGAGCTCAAGGTCGAATCCGAGTGCGATGCGAGGAAGAAATTCCAAAACGGTCACTTCCGAACCGAGGCGATTCCAAACGGAGCCCAACTCCAGGCCAACTGCCCCTGCCCCGACCACGATGAGCTTCTTCGGAGCTTCGCTGAACGTAAGCGCTTCGGTGCTGCTCACGATTGTTTTGCCATCGAATTTTGCAAACGGCAGTTCAATCGGGGCACTGCCGGTGGCGATCACTATATTTTTCGTCTCGATATCCTGCGTCTCGCCGTTAGACGATGTGACCAATACCTTTCCAGGCGCGGTAATTTTGCCCATGCCTTCCAAGACAGTCACCTTGTTCGTTTTCATCAGCGAGCGCACACCGCTGTTAAATGTCTTCACAACTCTGTCCTTGCGCTCCTGCATCTTCGCCAGATCGACATGCGCGCCGTCAATTACAATGCCGTGCTTGGCGGCTTCCTTTTTGACGAACATGTAATGGTCGCTCGAGGTCAGGAGCGCTTTGCTCGGGATGCAGCCCACATTCAGGCACGTGCCACCGAGTTCCTTGTCCTTTTCCACGAGGGCAGTTTTTAAACCGAGCTGGCCAGACCGGATCGCAGCAACGTAACCGCCCGGTCCCGAGCCGATGATAACAACATCAAATTTTTCCATATGTTACTTTGTCATTTCCAATCACGTGGAGCAATCGCCCTGACCAAAGCGGCGGAGCGCCGCCGCAGTCTAAAACGAGGCCGTCATTCCAAAGTCACATGTGTGCCGGCGTCTTGAATGCGGCAGTAGCCTGTTGTTTTTGGTTCAAAAATCCAAGGGCAGTTTTTTCGGGTCTTCAATGCAATCCTTCACTTTGATCAGAAAAGTGACTGCTTCTTTCCCGTCGATTGCACGATGATCATAACTTAGTGCTAGATACATCATCGGCCGGACTTCTACTTTCCCGTCAAGGGCGACTGGTCGCGGCATGATCTTGTGCATCCCCAGGATGCCGCTTTGTGGCGGATTCAGAATCGGCGTTGCGAACAGCGAACCGTAAACTCCACCGTTTGTAATGGTGAAAGTGCCGCCCTGAAGATCCTCGATTTTTAATTTTCCGTCGCGCGCTCTGGCGGCATAATCGGCGATGTCGCGCTCCAAATCCTTAAAGCTTTTCTTGTCCGCATCGCGCACGACCGGAACCACGAGTCCACGCTGTGTTCCAACCGCGACGCCGATGTTATAGAAATTGTTTTGGATGAAATCATCGCCGTCGATCTGGCCATTAACTACCGGTACAGCTTTGAGCGCCTCGACAGAGGCCTTAACAAAAAAGGACATCAAGCCGAGTTTGACGCCGTTCTTCTTCGTAAATTCGTCTTGTCTGTTCCGGCGCAATTCCTGAACTGCGCTCATGTCACATTCATTGAAGGTGGTCAGGATCGCTGCGGTGTGCTGTGCCATGACCAGTTGCTGAGCGATTTTCCGCCGCAATGGCGACATCTTTTTGCGGACGAACGGGCCATCACCGGACGGTTCAACTTCGGTCGCTGATGGCACTGCTGTCTCACGGAATCTGACAGCTTCTGTTACAGATTCGGCCTTGCGATGCTTCTCTGCTGCCGCTAGGACGTCACCTTTCGTTAGGCGACCCCCTTCCCCTGTGCCTTGGATTTTTTCCGGCTCTAGCTCTTCCTCTTCGACGATGCGACGAACGGCAGGCGAAAGTGCTGTAGCTGGAGTCGTTGACTCCGGTCTCCCAGGTTCAACGGTCCCCGGCTCTTTCTTGTTCGGTTTCTCTTCCTTCTTTTCCGAGGTCGGCCGTTTCGAATCGTCGATTGTGGCGACTACCTCGCCGATCTTCACTTCCTGCCCTTCCGGAACCTTCGTTTCAAGTACGCCTGCTTTTTCAGCAACGATCTCGGTGGAAACTTTGTCGGTCTCCAGCGTGAAGAGGGCTTCGCCTTCGTTAACGAAGTCGCCAGATTTCTTATGCCAGGCAGAGACAACACCGCTTGTAATCGATTCACCTACTGAGGGAATTTTTACTTCAATCGCCATGGGTAGGAATTACCTAAGCTAATCGAGCGTCGCGGTCGAGACACCTTTCGTCAATAAGTGTCCTGCTTGTCCCACAAGTCAGGTCGGCAGAATAGACAGACGGGATCAAACCGAAAACGCGTCTGCCACCAAGCGGGCTTGTTCGCGCTTATGTCGAGCCAACGCCCCAACCGCAGGGCTTGCGCTGGCTTCGCGTCCGGTGTACGCGATTTCGCTGCAGAAAAGCGTGCTCAGCCGCGGTTCGATAAAGGTCCACGCGCCCATGTTTTCCGGTTCTTCCTGACACCAGACGTACTTGGCGCGTTTTGGAAATGACTTGAGCATTTCTCGCAGCTTCTTTTCTGCCAGTGGATAGAGCTGCTCGATCCGAATGATCGCTGCGTCGTCGATTTTGCGCTGGGTTCGGTAATTGAGCAGGTCGTAATAAACTTTGCCGGAGCAAAGGATGATCCGCTTCACCTTGGCGGAAGAACCGGCTTCGGGGGAGCCCAGGATCTCTTCAAAGCGGCCATAGATGAATTGTCCCACGGGCGAAGAAGCAAACTTCGCTCGCAACAGACTCTTAGGCGTCATAATGACCAGCGGTTTAATGAAGTCGCGCTTCATCTGACGCCGCAACACATGAAAATACTGCGCGGCCGTAGTCAGGTTGCAGACCTGGATATTGTCGTCGGCACAAGCTTGGAGGAAACGCTCGAGCCGGCCGCTGGAGTGTTCGGGTCCCTGGCCTTCATAGCCGTGCGGAAGCAACATCACAATACCACTCGGTCGCTGCCATTTCGATTCCGCTGAAACGATGAACTGATCGATAATCGTCTGCGCGCCATTGGAGAAATCACCGAATTGGGCTTCCCACAAGCAAAGCATCTTCGGGTAATCGAGAGAGTAACCATAGTCGAACCCAAGAACGGCAGCTTCTGAAAGCGGGCTGTTGTAAATGCAAATGCGGGCTTGTTTCTTGGCGAGATGCATCAGCGGCACGTACGGCTCGCCTGTTTTTGCGTCGTAAAGCACCGAATGCCGTGTGCTAAAAGTGCCGCGCGAACTGTCCTGACCAGACAACCGAACTGGAATCCCATCTAACAGCAGCGACCCAAAAGCGAGCGCTTCGGCGTAATGCCACTCATAAGGACCGCCGTCCTCGAAGACTTTGCGCTGATGGTCAATTACGATGCGCTTGATCTTCGGCTGAACCTCGAAACCTTCGGGGATGCGAGTCATACCATCGACAATAATTTTCAGAGTCTTCTCACTGATCGCGGTAGGCTCAGACTCACTCGAGTATTCCGGTTGAAAAATCGCTGTCGATTCTTTGAACCTGGCTTTCTCGGTGGCCTTCCGCTTTTCGATGGCGTCGACTTCATCTCGCGTCATTTCGAGTCGCAAACCGAACTCAGTTTCAAGAGAGGCGGCATCGTCTTCGCTCAGGGTTCCCGCTTCGAGCAGCTCGCGCTTGTAAAGCTGCGTGACTGAGGGGCGCTTCTCGATTTTTGCGTATAGATCGGGCTGAGTAAATGAGGGCTCGTCACCTTCGTTGTGGCCATAGCGACGATAGGAACACATGTCGATCACCACGTCGCGCCCGAATCGCTGCCGAAAATCAAACGACATGTCGCTAACAAACTTAACCGCCAGCGGATCGTCCCCGTTCACATGAAAAATTGGCGCCTCGATCATCTTTGCGATATCGGTGGAGTAAGTTGATGACCTCGCATCCTTGGGGAGTGTCGTGAATCCGATCTGGTTGTTCACGACAATGTGGATCGTCCCGCCGGTATTGTAGCCGTGTAACTGCGACAAGTTAAGCGTCTCGGCAACGATTCCCTGCGCGATGAAAGCAGCATCGCCATGCACCAACATCGGTAAAACCTTGCGCCGGTGCTCCGTGTCACCGCGAATTCGTTGTCTGGCGCGGGCTTGTCCTTCGACCACCGGATCTACAGCTTCGAGGTGGCTGGGGTTCGACGAAAGCCTGATCTCGACTTCTCCGCCGGAAGCAAGTCTCCGTACCGAGTGATACCCGAGGTGATACTTCACGTCGCCATCGCCAGCGACTAATTCGGGAACGTAATTCTCGGTAAATTCGGTAAAGATAATCTTCAGCGATTTGCGTAGAAAATTTGCCAGGACGTTGAGCCGGCCACGATGCGCCATGCCCATGCAAAT
>Ga0066903_100002273_pt1 | contig 14883 bp, 12 predicted proteins | sample PanSoiMetaGPlot1_FD_67491 | JGI IMG/M metagenome (GOLD analysis project Ga0066903, IMG submission 67491) | Tropical forest soil microbial communities from Panama analyzed to predict greenhouse gas emissions - Panama Soil - Plot 1 (version 2) | ecosystem: Environmental > Terrestrial > Soil >...
CTGATCCAGCAAGCGCGGCACGAGCGAGCGAACGTTGCCGAAATGCTGAATGTAGCGCGGGTTCTCGGCACGCACGCAATAGCGAACCGACTGGCGCAACAGCGTGTGTGCCTGCTCCCGGCCAATGATGCCCATCAGGTCCCAGGCCCGATACGGAAGCACGACTCTGTGCACTTCGGGGGCATCCTGGACGGCATAGAGGACATTGTTGAGCGCGTCGTCGGCAGTGCGGGTCAGGGCGGCATAGGTGCGCTCGGCGTCGTTCATATTCGGCCGGCGAACAGCGTCGCGCAGGACCTCGGCGCCGGGCCGGTCCGACGGCAACTCCGCTGCCTGCACCGGATGCAAGACTTCGCGCGGCCTGCCGCCAAAATCCTGAATGCGGCTGGCATTGCGATGGAGAACCTTGAGCACAGGTAAGGCTCGGCGGGCTTCGGGTAGTTCGCCAGCCATGTGATAGGACGGGGCAATTGCCATCATCGTGTGGAAGCCGATGTAATCCTCGCCGCCAAAAGTGCGGGCATTGGCCAGTGCCGCTGCGGCCACCACATCCCGCAGCGATGTGCCGTTCCGGAGCCGTTCCACGATCATCGGAATCAACCGCGCGGCCGGGGTTTCTTGCATCAGGCTGACGAGCCGTTCCTGGCCGCCGAAGGTCAAACGTTCCGGCCCTTCGTCGGCAAAAGCGGAAGAGAACCCCAGGTCCGCCGCCAGGCTGGAGCCAACGCTGGCCACCACCACCCCGGTGCCAACGTCTTTCAAGAAGTCGCGTCGCGTTCGCTGGATCATGATCGTGCTCCCATGAGGAGAGAATGGCCCCGCCAACGTTCCACGCCGGCGGCGCCGTTCGGGAAGGTAATGTAGATCAACCCGGAGTCTAACACGCGTGAGTAGTGACCGCAAATGATTTTTCGGTAGTAGCGAGACGAAACAAGGCTTGCGACGGTAATCGCAAGCCTTGTTTCAGTGGAGGCGCCGGGAATTGAACCCGGGTCTCGGTGTACTTCAGCGCAGGCTTCTACGTGTGTAGCTTGTCGATGCCCGGCAGGCCGAAGCTTGTGGCCTCGCCTGCCCCGTTCGCTCAAGCCGGCCCCGGCAAGCAGGGTCCGGATCAAACTAACCGGCTGTGAAATCTAGCGGCTGCCGCCTCCGGTGGCGACCGGCCCCGAAGGACCAGCCCAAGCGACCGCGAGCCTGATTTGGCGACCGAGCCGGGACCTCTCAGGCAAAGCTCCCGGAGACTCGGGGTTGCCTATCTCTAGGCAGCCATGGAGAACTGCGGTTCAGCAGTTAAGTGTGTGATCAGATTTTAACGTGGCCATCTGATCAACCACGACACGCCACCTGCACCTCAACTTACCCGATCGAAACCAGATCGCCCCCAATCGGGCAGCGGGCAGGCTGCAACTACATTATATCGGCAAAAGTCGCTTCCGATACCACGCTGATGCCAAATTTGCACGGTACCCCCTGTCTCAAAATGGTTCTTTTCACGGACTTGGGGAGGCCTTTTTTCGGGGCCCGGCACACGGCTTTGCAACGCATTTGCCGACAAGGTTTCCAGGATGATCCAAGATACTATCCGACAGAAACCAAGGGGAGGGGTGTCACACCCTGAATCCTGACAAAACCCCCCTAAGCAGCGATCCAAGTTACTGATTCAAAAGGAGATAGATTCCAGCGGGGGTCTTCCCAGCAGGGTGTTCTTGAGAGAAGACCCCCCCGCCCAATTGGATTCGTTGCAAAGCCCCGGCAACACCGGCAGTTTCGAGTTCCGGCGTGGCGGCCAGTTGGCCGCCAACTTCCGCCAACTTTCCAATTCCGTTTTAAGATAAATTATTACAAGGACTTATAGATGAAAAAGTTGGCGGCCAAGTGGCCGCCAACTTGGGTGCCTGAGACAGTTGCCGACGAATTCCTGTCTCCATTTCATTTCGATTTGATTTCGGCCAGCAGCCGGCTTACCAGTTCCAGCGGGTGGCTCAGTTTTTCATTGGAATTCTTGCGGAGGGCATTCAGGTAACCTTCCAGGCGGCTCATGGTGTGTTGCCGTCTTTCCGGCGGAAGCTGGCCAAGGTCCATCAAGTTATCGAAGATATCCGCCAGCTTGCAGGCCTGAACTTGCCACGGGGCTTGGGCCAAATGGTCGATGTAGGCCTGTTCCCGCTGTTGTTCCTGGAGCCGCTTGTCTTTCGACAGAAACGCCACCCACTCGGCGATATCCCGGCCGAAATGCTCTTCCAGATCGTCGAAATCCGTGGTCGTGTCTTCGACGGTGTCGTGCAACAGCGCCGTCATGAGCACGCGCTGGTCACTGATGCCGAAGATCTCCCGGGCCACCAGACACACCCGGAAGACATGGCTCACGTAAGGAGTTTCCTTGTCCTTGCGGAATTGGCCCATGTGAGCGCGAGCGGCAAACGCAGCCGCTTCCAGTAACTTTCGATAGGTGCTTTCCAGCGATTCAGTCATGAAGTGAACATACCTCGATGAGGCATCGTCGGCAATCAGGTGCGGCCTCGACATCAAGCGGGCCGGGTTTGATGGCGATAGATCAACAGCAATCCCGCCATCAGAGTTGCGCTGACTGCCATCAGGTAGAACACCGGATTCAGCGACGAATACTCCTTCCAGATCACTCCCACGACCTCGGCGCCCAGGGCGCCGATGCCAAACGTGAGGATGAACTTGATTCCGTAGGAAACGCTGCGGCGACCAGGGGATGTGCTCTCCGCCAACAGAGAATTCTCCACCGGTTGCTGCGCGAACATGCCGATGCTGAGAACTCCCGCAATCATCGCCGGCACGATCATGCCCGGCAGCCAGCCCAGGAGGAACGACAGGGGAATCAATGAAACAACCAGGGCCAGATAGATGGTGCGGGCACCGAGGCGATCCGCCATGACTCCGCCCATGATCTGCCCGCAGCTTCCACCCGCAAGCATGACGAGAAAGGTGGCGATGCCGCCGGGCAAAAACTGGTCGGTTGCCGTTTGGCCCCCGTTCAGGAAAGCGGGCAACGCTGTCACGAGAAGGCGGTAATTGAAACCTGCCAGGGTCATCACTGCCAAAAGCAGAACCAGGGAACCTGAGGATTTTCTCCGGTGCGGATTCACTTCCGCTTTGTCATCTGCAGGAACGCTCCGATGCCAGGGCGGCAGTTTCCTGAAATCCAGGATCATCACGACGGCAAACAGCCCGGCCAGAGCAGCAAGGATGCCATACGCCAGCCGCCACATGCCGATATGACTTGCCCACGAGCCGAGCAAGGGCGCCAGGGCGATGCCGATGCTGCCCGCCACGCCGTTGATCCCCAGACCCCGGCCCCGCTGCCGGACTCCCATGGATATCATGGCCAGGCCGGTCGGATGGTAGATGCTGGCGGCCAGGCCGAGCAGCGTCAGGCCGACAAACAAGTACGGAATCTCCGGGGCCAGCGCCACCGCAAGTCCGGCCCCCGCCATCGCGACAAAGTAAATGAGCAGAATCCGCCTTGGGTCCCAGGCATCCGCCCACAAACCGACCGGCAATGCTCCTGCGCCGAGAAGAATGTACCCTAGAAGAGCCAGGGCCGTCGCCTGATGCTGCGGCAATTGAAACTCCATCATCACCGCCACCATCACGCTCGGAAAAATCAACTCGCCGAGATGGCAAAGGAAATGTGCCAGCGAGGTGATCTTGATGATGATCCATTCATCGCTGTCCTGGATAAATGCCGATTCCGGAAGGGGCGTCATCTCCGTGAATGCGGATTCCAAAAGCGGAGTACGGGCGGGTCGGATCGACATACCATGGATTTTCCAGAAAATGCCAAGCGCCGAAAGTCCTATTTCCCCCGCATGCTCTCAATCAAGATCTTCGCCGTCTCCGGCCGCATCACGCGGGGGTCCGGCAACTCGCCGGCGCGGAGCTTTTCTCTCAAGTCGCGGCCGCTAATTGAGACTTGCTTGTAGCCCTGCGGGGCACATTCATCCACCAGGCCAACCCGGCCCAGCTCTTCGTAATAGGCTGCGAAACCCACCTTCACAGGCTTGATCAAAAGCTCCCCCTTGAGCTCGTCGAATTTGCGCTGGGCGGCCAGGCCGTCCCAGATGTCCTTGCCGTCGTCGTAAGGAGCGTCAGCGTGCTTACGGCCAATGATAATGTCGGTGAAGCCGAAGTTCTGGCGATAAATGCCGTGCATGATCGCTTCCTTCGGTCCGCCGTAGAACATCTTGATGTCGAGGCCGAGGAGGATGAGGTTGTCGTAGAACCCGCGGCCGACTTTCTTCCATAGCTCCTGGTCGAGATCGCCGTCGCCGAGGGCCTTGTTCTCAATCAGGGCCCTGTAAGTGCGCATGCGGTTCAGGGCATTCACGTCATCGCCTTTGACTTCGCCGATGAGCGGATTGAGGACGGCGCCGGTGAGATGGCCTTCGCGCGTGAGCCGTTCCATGCCGGCGACCAGGGCGTATTCATGGGCGCGGTGCAGGGGATTGCGCGTCTGGAAGGCGACGACCCGTTTCCAGCCGCGCTTCTTGAACAGGGCGCGGGTTTCGCGCGGCGTTAGCACGAATTGGCCGTACTCCGGATGTTTCGGCGGCGGCAACACTTGCACCTCGCCGCCCAGGAGCATGTCGCGCTCATCGGTCATCACCATCTTGCCGCCCGGATGGTCGGTGCGCTCGGTCTGGTAAACGCCCTTGATGTACTTGGCCTTGTCCCAGGGAAAAATGTCGGAAATCTTGAGCGTGCCCACCACGTCGTTCTTCGAGTTGACCAGGGCAACCGTTTCGCCCGTTTTCAAGGAGCCGGCCGACATCTTGTTGATCGGAAAGCTGATCGGAATGGTCCAGGCGTAGGCCTTGCCATTGCGAACGATGACCTCATCATCGAGGACCTTGTTGAAGGTCGCACGATCCATCGGCCCGGTCAGCGGACTGAGCCCGCCGTCGCCGAAGCGATACAGGCTCGACAAATCCGCATCGCTGACCGGCACTTTCTTGAAGGATGCTGCCTGTTTGGTGAATTCGGTAATCTGGTTGGCGGGAACGGTGCGTTCGACAGGCTCGGACAGGCCTCCATGCGGCGGGATCAGATCCGACATTGCGAAAATCTCCTTGAAAAAACAAACGCCGCTTGCGACCCGACTATGGCGGCAAGCGGCTGATGCGCCTGAGGAAAGATTAGGAATGCACCGGGGATTTTCAAGAGACGGCTTCGGGACGGCAGCCAGATTACTTCATTTCCGCCGCTGCCAGCACCGCGCGGATGATCTTGTCATATCCGGTGCAGCGGCACAGGTTGCCGGCGAGGAAATGGCGGGCTTCGTGTTCGGTCGGATGGGGGTTCTTGTCCAAAAGCGCCTTGGCGGCGACGATGAAGCCGGGGGTGCAGATGCCGCATTGCAGGGCCGCCCCTTCAAGGAAGCATTGCTGCAAGGGGTGCAGGGCCTTGGGTGTGGCGATGCCTTCAATCGTGGTGACGGCACGGCCCTGGACCTCGGCCGCCATCACCAGACAGGAGTTGACGAGCCGTCCATCGAGAATGACATTGCATGCGCCGCAGTTGCCATTGTTGCACCCTTCCTTGGTGCCGGTCAGGCGCAGTTCGTCGCGCAGCACTTCCAGGAGGCTCTGGCGCGGCTCGCACAAAAACTCGCTGTCCTTGCCGTTAATCTTGGTTTGAATGTGAATTTTCTTGGTCATCAGTTAATCTCGTTGCTTGATTGCGACAATGCGTTCCACATCGAGCAGCCAGTTTTTGCCGGCGTTGGTGGTGATACGGAGGTAGCGGCGGCCAAAGACGTCCACGACGGCCGCGATCTGCCCCTCGACCGGCTGCGGATTATTGTTGAGGAAATACACGGCAACCTGGCTGCTGCCAAAAGTGGACTTGAGGGCGCTGATGTCTGCGGCTGGGGTCGGCAGACTCTTTTGAGCGTGCGCGGCCGGCTGACCGGACGAGAAGATAATAAGGAGGATCCCCAGGCCGATGCCGAGGAGCCAAACACCCTTCTTGGAGGAGAAGATCGGAGTATTCATGGCCAGGCTCCTTTCAGGTGAAGACTCGTCACGCGGAGCGTGACGACTACACTAAGTTTTATTGGCCCGTTCCACGGCGCCGGTGATGGCACGTTTCACCAAGACGCCCACCAGATGTCGGCGGTAATCAGCGTCGCCGCGCATGTCACTGATCGGTTTGGCGGCTGCCTGAGCAAGAGATGCGGCCTTGTTGATCAAACTCTCGTTGATAGCGCCGTCTACCAGGGCGGCCCCGGCATCCGGAACCAGGAGGGGAGTCGGCGCCACGGCTGCCAGGGCAATACGGGCCGACACACAGCGGGATTTCTTGTCATCCAGGATGACCGAAGCGGCGGCGCCGGCCACGGCAATGTCCATCTCATTGCGAGGAATGAAACGCAGATAATGCGTGCCCGAATGCGGCTTTGGCGGCGGCAATTCGATCCATGCCAAGAGTTCGCCTCGCTCCAAAACCGTCTTGCCGGGAGCGGTGCAGAATTTCTCGACCGGGACCTGCCTGGTTCCCTTCGGTCCAGCGATGACGCAAATCCCCTCCAAAACGATGAGTGGCGGAATGGTGTCGGCGGCGGGGGAGCCATTGCACAGGTTGCCGCCCACGCTGGCCCGGCTCTGAATCTGGATGCCGCCCACCAGCGACACCGCATCGATCAAACCGGGATAGGCCTTGGCAATCTCCGCATTTTCGTAGATGCCGTAGCAAGGGACCGCCGCTCCGAGCCGTAATCCTTTTTTCGGATTGTAAGCCAGCTCGTTGACCTCGGGGATGTATTTCACATCCACCAGAAGATCGAGATCGCGGCGATGCTCGCGCGCTTGAACGATGATGTCGGTGCCGCCGGCAAGAACGCGGGCCCGGTCGCCCTTGTCGTTCAAGAGCGTGACTGCTTCCGTCAGAGTTCGCGGAGCGGCGTAATCGATATCTTTCATATCGTATCCTGCAACAAGGAATGTTTCTCAGTTTATTGGTCAAACGAAGAGCGGCGAGCCTCACCACAACGCGCTGATCGCGACACTGGCAATCAGCAATCCCACCAGAGCGGAGGCGATGGCGGAAACCACGACAGGTTCTCGCGAAACATCCGCAGCGCCCTGCTTTTCCAGGCGCAGACCGAGAAACAAGCCGCACACCGCGCCCACCAACATGCCCGCGATGCCGACGCCCAGGATGGCACCAGCAAAGCCAGCGGATTTAGCCGCAGGGATTCCGAAAGATGGCCTTCCAGCGTCAGACACGCCAGACCGACAGCGTTGCCGCTCACAAAACCGGCAATAAGGACTGCTCTGATGCCAGGCATGGGATCAGGAGTCGGCTGGCTCATGGCTGTGATTTTGATCCTTGGGCCTAACCTTCGCGTAGCCGGATCGCCAGATACTTGGTTTCCAGGTACGCTTCCAGTCCTTCATGGGCCAGTTCGCGGCCCAGGCCGCTTTCCTTCATTCCGCCGAACGGGGCCTGCGGAACGGCCGGCACCGGCTCGTTCAGGCCGATGATGCCGGCCTCCAGGCCTTCCGCCATACGCCAGGCGACGGTGAAATCATTGGTGAAGACGTAGGCGGCCAGGCCGTAGCGAGTGTTGTTCGCGGCCTGGATCACTTCCTCCAGCTTGCTGAAATCCAGAAGCGGCATCACCGGGGCGAATGGCTCCTCGGTCATCATGCGTGCCTGGCTGGACAGGTTCGTGAGCACGGTCGGCTCAAAGAAATAGCCTTTCTCGAAGCGGTCGGAGCGTTTGCCGCCGGTGAGGACCTTGGCCCCGGTCTTCTTGGCGTCTTCCACCAGGCCGACGGTGTTGTCCATCGCCTTTTTCTCGAACATGGGACCAACCTCGATGCCGGCGTCCAGACCGTTGCCGAGCTTGAGGTTTTTCGCGGTTTCCACGGCCACTTCGGTGAACTTTTTTTGCACGTCCTTGTGGACGAAAAACCGGCTGGGAGCGATGCACACTTGGCCGTTGTTGCGGAACTTGCCAATGACGGCCGCCTTGGCCACCACTTCCGGATCGGCGTCCGGAAAGACGATGAACGGAGCATGGCCGCCCAGTTCGAGACTGACGCGTTTCATCTGATCGGCACAGCCCTTCATGAGCTGCTTGCCGACTTCGGTGGAGCCGGTGAAACTGATCTTTCGGCAAATCGGATTCTCCAGGAATTCATCGGCGATTTCCTGGGCCGGTCCCATGACCAGGTTGGCAACGCCGGCCGGCAAACCCGCTTCGATCATGCATTCGAAAACTTGGATCAGGCACAAAGGGGTCTGGCTGGCCGGCTTGCAAACCACGGTGCAGCCTGCTGCCAGGGCCGGGGCTATCTTGCGTGCCTGCAACGTGACCGGGAAATTCCACGGGCTGATGGCGCCGACCACGCCTACCGGATGTTTGAGGGTGAGGTGCCTCTTGCCCTGTTGCGAATGGGGAATGAGTTGCCCGTAAGCCCGCTTGCCTTCCTCGGCAAACCATTCGAAGGTATCGGCCGAGTGAAGGACTTCCGCCTTGGCCTCGGGCAGCGGTTTGCCCTGTTCCAGGGTGAGAGTGCGAGCAATGGCGTCGGCCCGTTCGCGCATGAGATCACCGGTTTTTTTCAACACCTTGCCCCGATCCCACGAGGTCAGCTTCATCCAGGAAGTCATGGCCTTGTGGGCGGCTTCGAGAGCCCGTCGGGTTTCCTTTCGGCCGCCATAGGCGATCTCCGAGAGCACTTCCTCATTGGCCGGATTGATCACTCCCAGCGTGCGCCCGTTTTCGGCTTCGCACCATTTGCCGTCGATGTACATCCGCTTGAGCGTCGCTGTTGCCGTCGCCATGGGGAACTCCTTGCGTACTTTTGTAGAACGGAATTCATTCCGTTCGAGTCGTTGGATGGTAGTGGAACGGAAGAAACTTCCATTCTACGATTGTTGCTGTGATTGTATCAACCAGCGGGGCAGGGCGGTGGGCAATTCGTCGATGAATTTGCTGCGTGGCAGGACCAGATCGCAGCCGGCCTGGCGGGCGGCATTCAAAGTGGCGGCGTCCACATGCGAGCCGAATGCTACCAGGTACGGTCCCTTTCCTTCCGGGCGCAGCTTGCGAATGAGATCGACGATGACCAGGCCCGGATTGGCCAGATCGATGAGGACACAGCTGGGGGACTGCTGGGTCGCGAGGGCTTCCAACTCGGCCTGGGAACGGACTGACTTCAGGGTCAAAGCGTGAGTCCGGGCGGTGCCCGTAATCCGGCTCGTGAACATCAGGTCGTCGCACAACAGCAAGCCGAGCGGTTCAACGGTATCAGCCATGATGTCTCCATATCGCGAAAAAGGCACGAGTTTACCACACGTTAGTTTTATGATCCGGGCGAGCCGGTGGCGTGAGCCACCGGTGGCTCACGCCACCGGCTCGCCCACTCGCACGCGCCACATTTTGAGTGATTCGAAATGTTACAGAGATTCTGAAAGATAAGCTTGTACGGCGCCAAGATTTATGCGATTATTTTGGGTAATGCCCGTTCGAGATCACGGTTTGATTCGTCTTGATTATCGAGGCGTACTAGTTCCTTTCACGAGGGAGACCGGGGCCATGATGAACCGAGTGACCGGGATGCTGCTTGGTGCGGTGTGTGTGGCAATAACTCCGGGACTGGGCGGGGCCCAGGACAAACAGGCGGATGACTACAAGGCCGATGTCTTGGCCTTGGCCAGCCGCATCGATGGTTTCATCAACAAGGGCCTGAAGGAAGCGGAGGTGCCCGCTTCGCCCAAGGCATCGGATCATGCGTATTTCCGCCGCCTCAACCTCGACCTGGCGGGGCGGATTCCCGATCTCCTCGACATCGGCGATTTCATCGACGACACCCGGCCGGAGAAACGCTGGATCTGGGTCGAACGTTTACTGGGCAACGATGCGGAACGCAAGGATTTGCAGGCCGCTTACAGCAGTCACTTCGCCAATGTCTGGCGTGCCCAGATGATCGTCAACAGCAACAACAATTTCCAGGCCATCAACCTGACGCCCCAGTTTGAGAATTGGCTGCGGGAGAAACTGGACAAGAATGTCGGCTACGACAAGATGGTGCAGGAGATTCTGACAGGTGCTCAAAACGTCAACATGCAGCCACAATTCGGCGGCGGCCGGCGTATCCAGCAGAACCTGCCTGGTTCCACGGCGGCTTTCTACTTCGCCAATGAAAACAAGCCGGAAAACCTGGCCGGCACCACCGCACGCCTGTTCCTGGGCGTCAAGCTGGAATGTGCCCAGTGCCACCCGCATCCATTCGCCAAGTGGACCAAGGACCAGTTCTGGGAATTTGCCGCGTTTTTCTCGGGAGTCAATCAGCAACAGTTCCGCCAGCCCAATCAGCGCATTATTCAGCCCGGCAACGGCCGACAGATTCAAATTCCCAACACCAAGGAAGTAGTGAAGTCCAAATTTCTCAACGGCAAAGAGCCGGAATGGAAAGACAATCTGAGTGGTCAGCAGGTGCTGTCCAACTGGATCACAGCCAAGGACAACCCGTTCTTCGCCAAGGCCACGGTCGATATGGTCTGGCAATACTTCTTCGGCGTGAGCTTGCTGGAGCCCATCATCGAGCCGCACGACGACAGCCCCATCACCCATCCGGAATTGCTCGACGATTTGGCGAAGGAATTTGTGGCCCACAATTACGACCTGAAATTCCTGATCCGCGCCATCGTTCATTCCGACGCCTATCAGCGCAGCAGCGAGCCGGTTGGCAAGGGCACTCCCGACGATTTCCTCCTGTTTGCCCGGATGCCCGTGCGCGGCATGAGCCCGGAACAGTTCTTCGATAGCCTCCTCAAGGCCACGGATTACATCCCGTCGCAAAACAATGTCAACATGAATCGGGGTTTCCCGTTCAACCAGCAAGCCGGCCCGCGCGGCGAGTTCCTCTCCAAGTTCGCCAGCCAGGACCGGCGCAATGAAACCCAGACCTCCATCCTCCAGGCCTTGTTCATGATGAACGGCAAGTTCCTGGAAGCCCGGACCAAGTACTTCCCCAATATGACCATGGAACGGATCGCCGAATTGACCGACGCCCGCGCCAAGAACAACGTGGTTGTTGAGGAAAACCTGTCCTTGCACACCCTGGGACTGCAACCCACGCCCACGGCCCAGAAAGTGAAGTCGTTGTACATGCTGGTGCTATCTCGGCCGGCCCGCCAGGACGAAATCGACCGCATGGTCCGATACATTGATGGCGCCGCCACCAGTACCGTCCTGTCCATGGGAAGCACCATCGGCGCCGTGAGAGATTCCCGCAGCGCCATCGCCGACGTCTACTGGGCCCTGCTCAACAGCGGCGAATTCATGCTGAATCACTAAACCGCAGATTCTCGAATCCTGACCTTTCCCAGCCCACGGGCAAAACCCGTGGGCTTTTTTGTTTGTTTTTCACCATTTCTTGTGACAAACTCATCAATTGTATTGCTACGATCTGGCCAATACCAAACACGGACTCCTCATGATCTGCATCTCAATCAATCAAGAATCACGGCGGTTAGCGCTGGTGGACATGCTCAACGCGGCCCGGCAGTGCGATTTGCTGGAGGTCCGCCTGGATCGCTTTGGCAAGGCCCCGGAGCTTGGGGAATTGCTGGCGGCCAAACCCAAGCCGGTCATCATGTCCTGCCGTCGCGCCCGGGACGGCGGCAACTGGGAAGGCGGCGAGGAAGAGCGCCTCGCCCTTTTGCGGCAGTGCATCATCAGCAAGGCTGACTATGTCGAAATCGAATTAGACGTGGCCGATCAGATTCGCCGCTTTCCTCCCAGCCGGCGAGTCATCTCCTACACCAACTTGCAGGAAACCCCGGCCGACATCGCCGACATCTATGCCGAGGCGCAAACCAAGAACCCGGACGTGATCAAGCTGGTGACCCTGGCGCGAACTCCGGAGGAAGCCTGGCCGCTCGTGCAGGTCCTCGGCAAGGCGCGGGTCCCCACGGTGGTCGTCGGCCTGGGAAAACCGGGCGTGATGCTGTCGGTGCTGGGCAAGAAAATCGGGGCGCCCTGGACGTATGCCGCCCTGGAACGCGGCATGGAAGCGTACCCCGGTCAGGCGACCGTCAGCGACCTGAACGACATCTATCATTACGGCAGCATCGAGAAAGGCACCCGGCTCATCGGCGTGACCGGATTCGGCGAGCGCGAGGTCATCGCCACCGCGGTCCTGAATGCAGTCATGGCCCATCTGCAATTGCCGGCGCGCTGCTTGCCCCTCGGCGTCGGCAACGTCAAGCTGTTTCGCAAGGTGATGGAAGCGGTCAAGCTGGCCGGGGCGATTGTGGACCAGGAGCATCAGCACGCTGTGGTGGAAATTGCCACGGAGCTACACTCCGCCGCCAAGCAGGTCGGCGCCGTGGATGTCCTGATGCACAAGAGCGAAGTTTGGCATGGTTTCAACACCTTCGTTCCAACCTTGATCGAGGGCCTGACCCGGACGCTGAGGGCCAGGATGGAAAGCGATCATCCCATCAAGGGCCGGATGATGGTCCTGGTGGGTCTGACCGCGGCCACACGAGCGCTGGCCGCCGAACTCCAGCGCCAGGGCGGCAGCGTGATCCTCGCCAGCCACCAGAAGAAGGCCGGCCAGCAGCTGGCCCAGGAACTTGGCTGCCGTTTCATCCAGTTCGAAGCCCTCTACAGCACCATGCACGATGTGCTCATTGTGTGCGCGGAGGAAAAGGACGAGGTTCCAGGCCGAACCGTGGGGGTTCACGCCGGCTACCTCAAGAAGGGCATGACGGTGATGGATCTGACCGCGACATCCCGGCGTTCGGATTTTCTCCAACAGGCAGCCGACCGGGGCGCGCTGATGGTGGAGCCAAGACAGCTTCTGCTGGCTCAGCTGGAATTGCAATGCAGGTTACTGACGGGGAAACAAGTGCCGCGGGAGGTTATCGACAAAGCGGTGCCGGAGACGTTTGCGGAGGACTAGAACACGCTACCGGATCAAAGCGGTGCGCCAGCCGCCGGCTGTTGATGTCCAGCGCTTCGAGGATTTCCAGCACCGGACCCATGGGAATGGACCAGTCCAGGGCCCACAGGATGACATCGAGATTTTCTTGTCCGGTTTTGAGGCGATCGAGAATGCGATCGAGGAGAAGAGAGTTGTCGTTGAAGCGTCGCTGGAGGAGGCCGAAGTCACCGCGGTCCAGCTCGACCCAGAAGCGTTTGCCGTGAAGGTGTTCGAGCCAGCGTGCTCGCAAATACCCCCACCAGTGGTTCTGGACCCAGCGGCGGATGGCTGCCTCGCCCAGATCGCAGCCGGCCTTTTCACTTTCAATCCATTTATATTGTTGGGCTTCCTTTTCGCTTTCGGTGTAGACGCTCGAAATATCCACGGCTCGAATCTCCTGGCCCCCCCGGTGCCACCTGTCCCGTGCATATACAGCACAAGGAGCATGCACAGCTCGAAAATTCTCCTAAGATATCGTACACTTCTTTTTCGCAACCTTCAAGTCGGATAGGGGTCCGGCAAGGCGGGAAAACGGTAAGAAACCTACGGGAGTGAGGGAAAAAAGGGGGTTTGCGGGTGAATTGGGGCGGTCCCGAAAAGCCTCGTCCCCAAGTCTCGTTTTCTGACTCACGTACGTCGACTCGTGCTTCCTCGATTCTGGTTTCCAACCTCCTCTTCAAGTTTGGGAACGGGGGTGAAAATGCCAGCAGTTACTCGATGTCATGGCTTCAAATGTTCCTGTAACCTGGACTCGAGATACTGTTCTAGCTGGATACTCGTTTTTCCCCACTTTGCGTCGAAGGGACGAAGATAGTATTCTCGATATTTCTTATCATCTGTCCAAGCGCCGTAATCCATCACGATGGTGGCAACGTTATGCATGGCGTCAGCCAAATCAAAAAGTTCCGCGTGATCGATGTGGTGTGAACTAGCGCGAAGGAAGAGGAAGACTTGGTTGATTAGGTCGCCGTAGGCCCGAAGAATTGCGTCCGGTGGATGAACAACTGGCTTCATAGGGATTCCCAAGCTAAACAAACGCAGTCTATTCCTCCAGCCCCAGCATCTTCATCTTCCGATACAGATTCGGCCGGTGCAGGCCCAGGAGTTTGGCGGCTTCACTCATGTTCTTGCCGGCGCTCTGGATGGCCCGGTGGATGTGTTCCTTTTGAAACTCATCGGTGGCCTCGGCCAGGTTCATGCCGGCAAAGCGATTGGCATCCTTGGTGGCGGGGGGAAGGATGAACGCCAGGTCCGTGCCATCCACCTTGTCATGCGGACACAGATAGGCGACGCGCTCGATCAGGTTGCGTAACTCACGGACGTTTCCGGGCCAGTGATGCTGTTCCAATCGTTTGCGAGCCTCGGCGCTGAGCTTGAGGGTCTTGCGGCCGGCGGCACTGCAAAACTGCTGCAAGAAATGCTCCGCCAGCACCAGGATGTCTTCACGCCGTTCCCGCAAGGGAGGCAGATCAATCGTGACGACCGTAAGCCGATAGTACAGGTCCTCGCGGAACTTGCCCGCCTGGACCGCCTGCGCCAGGTTGCGGTTGGTGGCTGCCACGACTCGGGTATCGACCGGAATGGCCGCGGCACTACCGACTCGATAAACGGCCTTTTCCTCTAGGACGCGAAGGAGCTTGGCCTGGCCGCCGGCGCTGAGATCGCCGATCTCATCCAGGAACAGCGTGCCGCCGCTGGCTGCTTCGAATTTCCCCGCACGGGTGCTGACTGCGTCCGTGAAGGCGCCTTTTTCATGGCCAAAGAGCTCGCTCTCCAGCAGCGTTTCCGCAATGGCAGCGCAGTTGACAGGAATGAAAGGCTGGGCCTGCCGTGGACTGCTGTAATGGATGGCGCGGGCCACCACTTCCTTGCCGGTGCCGCTTTCGCCGAGCACCAGGACAGGCAAATC
>Ga0066903_100002274_pt1 | contig 14881 bp, 16 predicted proteins | sample PanSoiMetaGPlot1_FD_67491 | JGI IMG/M metagenome (GOLD analysis project Ga0066903, IMG submission 67491) | Tropical forest soil microbial communities from Panama analyzed to predict greenhouse gas emissions - Panama Soil - Plot 1 (version 2) | ecosystem: Environmental > Terrestrial > Soil >...
GAATCGGAAGCCGCCAAAAGTCTCATCGCCAATCGATGTGATGCCTACGTCATGCATGGTGATTCACCAGCGGTCGTCGCAGCGAAAATCCAAGATATGCGGGAACGGCGCGATCGCGCTGGCTTACCGCCAATGAAATTTGGAGTTGCCGGCTACGTCATCGTTCGCGAGTCCGAGGAAGCAGCCCGCGCTGAACTCTCCCGTATTACTGACGTAAGACAAAGTGCAGCTGGATATGAAAATTATCAGCAATGGCTGGACGGCACACAACTGGAGCAACGCATTTCACTCGAAGACTATTCGGTCTCGAATCGCGGTTTGCGATCGGGCCTGGTTGGCACAGCTGAACAGATTACCCGGCAAGTCGAGGAATTCGAAAATGCTGGCGTCGATCTCCTGCTCTTGCAATTCAGTCCACAGTTAGAGGAAATGGAACGTTTCGCGGATACGATAATTTGATCAGCCAGCGCGTAATTTTTTATTACTGCTTTGATCGCCCGACATAAACCAGATCGGGCGTGCAAGAATGGCTCCAGAGGTAGGATTCGGAGGTTCGCGTCCTAACGAGGCCATCTTAAACAGAGTGGCGTCGATTACACGTCCGGGCTTGGCCTCCCCCTAGTAGATAACTTTTAAGTGGACCGCCAGCGGCGCGGGGTTGTTCCAACTTTCGATGTGTTTGTACGCACCGCCGAAAAATGTAACTCCCATGAAATTTTTCGGTCACACACACATTTCGCACACATCTTGCTTGGATCCACCGTTATGCCCAAGCAACCTGCTTATTTTGACAGCCAAGCGTCCGCCGCAGCGGCGCTTCAGATCGACATTGCGGAATTACGCGAAGCCAAAGGTCAAGGATGTCCGGCCTTTCGGAGCGGGCGTGTTTACCGCGACCAACTTTTGAGCTGGTTGCAGGAAAGAGATCTCAAGAAAACTGGATCGGTAAAGGCGAATCGCGCTGGACTTGAAGAGAATAGATTTGTTATCGCGCAGACGATTCGAGGTCTCAGCGTTTGCGCCAATCTAGGCGTCCTCACGCCTCAACAGTACTTTGATTTTGCCAAAACGATTGTTGATGCCGCTAAGGATTTCGAACTGCGAGAAGTTTTCCGGCAGACGATTGCGAATTGGTTGCAACTGAATTATTCGAAGATAGAAAAAGCGAAAGCCCGCAGAGCTCATCCAAGAATCATTTCCTGGTTGGCTGCCGAGACCAAAGCGTCTGCTGGTCGCGATCCAGCATTGATCGACCTGCAAGCGCAACTCCGGAAGCTCACAGAACCCGTAAAGCTGCCAGCTTTCTTGGGACTATAAATTTACCGGGACATGGCTTGAAATTTTTTGCTACCCGATTTTGTGTACTCGAGCCCTAAAATTGCGTAAAATTCGGCGCAATTGAGTCGAGCACTTTTCAAGCTTGCGCGAGAGCAACTCACTTTCTCTCAGCACATTAGCTCGATTCAGTGCACTAGAGTTCGAGTGGGCAAAAATTACTAATCCCACTTAAGAGTCACTTGCTCTACCAGCTGAGCTAACGGTGCGTCTTTGCGATTTCAGATTTTAGATTGCCGATTTTCGATTTCCAGAAAAACGGTCTTCTCGCCGCAATCGAAAGCAGACTTTTTCTAACTGCGTTTTGGTTCATCGGCAACTTGGCGCGCGATTTTTCCGTCGGCGCGATGTGTCGAGCGATTGGAAGATTGTGCCTTTGTGGCATCCGTTTTTGGCGCCCCCCCAGTGAGGATCCGGGTGGCGACAAAAAAGTTGAACAAAATAGTTGACTGGTCGGTCTACATGCCTTACCGATCGACATGCCAAGAGTCAGCGACATGAAAGAGCGCCTCATGGAGGCCGCAATGGACCTCATGTGGCAAAACAGTTATGGCGCGGCCTCGGTCGACGCCATCTGTGAACGGGCCGGCGCGAAGAAGGGAAGCTTTTATTACTTCTTCAAGTCGAAATCCGAGCTCGCGGCTGCAGCTTTGGAAGGCGATTGGAATAAAAAGAAGGCGGAAATGGATTCGATTTTTTCGCCAACGGTTCCGCCACTCGATCGATTCGATCGGTACTTCGATTTTGTCCACGATCGCCTCGCGGAGCTGCAGAAAAAATGCGGTTCCATCCTGGGATGTCCCTTTATCAGCGTCGGTAGCGAAGTAAGTACTCAAGATCAAATCGTGCGTGAAACCATCGATCGGATCATGGACCGAAAGTTGAATTATTTTATCTCAGCGGCGCGCGACGCCCAAGCGCAAGGATTGATTGATGCGCCGGACCCGGCGGCGAAAGCGAAAGCGCTGTTCTCCTGCTACCAAGGGACAATGGCGCAGGCGCGGATCCAAAATGACATCGAGCTGCTGCGCGAATTTAAGCACGTGGCGAAGGACGTCCTCGGCGTAAAACGCGCCGAACCTGTCTCAAGATAACCCCTTTTTTTGCCAATTTTATAGACGACCAGTCAAATATAACCACCTAAACCGGAAAAACTCAGCCTCATGAAAACTGAACAGCATGAACCAACCACCACGGTTTTCCTCCAGACGGTCGCGCTCGCGATGAGCGATTTGAAACAACAGCTCCAGCGCGATTACGAACAAGCCTACCCGGAGCTTGCCGAGATCGTTCACCTGGTGCTCGACGAAGAAGAATCGCGCGCGTGGAATCTAACTTCGTTTCCGCACCTCGTGCTTCCGGATTTGGTCGAGGCGCACATCGCGCAATTAGATCTGCGTCCGGTCAAAACGAAGCACGCTGACATGTTCGCGCCACATCATTTCAACCCCTACGGCGTCTACGAACCAGCGATGGCGTTTTGCGGATAAAACAAAACCACAGTCACGAACGATGAAAATGAAAGCAGCTCAGATCAGCAAAGCCGGCGGTGATTTTGAATTAGTGGAGCGTGAAATTCCTGAACCAGGTCGCGGACAAGTTCGCATCAGAGTGGACGCGTGCGGGATTTGCCACAGCGATGTTTTGGTCAAAGAAGGTCTTTGGCCCGGACTTCAATATCCGCGTGTGCCCGGTCACGAAGTCGCCGGCAAGATCGACAAGGTCGGCGATGGCGTTACGAGCTGGAAAAAGGGTGCTCGCGTCGGCGTTGGCTGGCACGGCGGCCACGACTTTGTGTGTGACGAATGCCGTCGCGGCGATTTCACCATGTGCGCTCAGCGCAAAGTTACCGGAATTGATTTTGATGGCGGTTACGCTGAGTACATGATCGCGCCCGCCGAGGCGGTTGCGAAGATTCCGGATGACTTGCCGGCCGAAGAAGCCGGGCCATTTATGTGTGCCGGCGTCACCGTCTTCAACGCCTTACGAAAGTCCGGCGCGCGGCCCGGTGACGTAGTCGCGGTCCAAGGAATCGGCGGACTCGGACATCTCGCCGTTCAGTACGCGCGCCAAATGGGATTCCAAACGATCGCGCTTGGTCGCGGGAAAGATAAAGAACCGCTCGCCAAAAAACTCGGCGCTCACGGTTACATCGATTCAAACGTCTCGGACACGGTCGCGGAGTTACAAAAGCTCGGCGGCGCACGCGTGATCTTGGCGACCGCGCCAAGCGCGAAAGCGATTTCTTCGGTTGTCGAAGGCTTGGGCGTGGATGGCAATTTGTTGATCCCGGCCGCGCCGAACGATCCGCTAACGATCGGAGTCTTCCCGCTGCTGATGGGACGTCGTCAAATCTCGGGCTGCTATTCGGGGAGCGCGCGCGACTCGCAGGACACCTTGGAATTCAGCGCCCTGAGCGAAGTCCACCCGATGATCGAAAAACTTCCGCTCAGTCGCGTGGCGGAGGGTTACGAACGGATGCATACCGGTAAAGTCCGGTTCCGCGTCGTGCTCACAATGAACGAATGAATTTAAAAAACCAAATGAAAGAAACAAAAATGAATAATGGAAAATTCTCAGGAAAAGTTGCGCTTGTAACCGGAGGAACCTCCGGCATCGGCAAAGCCACTGCCATCGCGTTCGCTCGCGCGGGCGCCAAAGTGGTGCTGACCGGTCGCCGTGAAAAAGAAGGCGCGCAGGTTGTGAACGAGATCAAGAAATTTGGCGGCGAGGCTGCGTTTGTGCGGGGCGACGTCGCGAAAGATGCAGACGTCAAAGCGATGGTCGATTCCACCGTCAAGAAATTCGGCCGGCTCGACATCGCGTTTAACAACGCCGGTGTTGAATGGATGGGTCCAGTTGATCACGCGACCGAATCCGAATATCGCCGCATCTTCGACATCAACGTTTGGGGCGTGCTCAATTCGATGCGCCACGAAATCCCGGTCATGCTCAAGAATGGCGGCGGCGCCATCGTTAATACTTCCAGCGTGGCTGGTCACGTAGGTCTGCCGCAGGTGAGCGTTTACATTGCTTCCAAGCACGCCGTTGAAGGGCTGACCAAATCGGTCGCTCTCGAATTCGCCAAGCAAAACATTCGGATCAACGCGATCGCTCCTGGGGTAATCCAAACCGAAATGTTCGATCGCTTTGCCGGTGACGAGATGCGAGATCAGATCGTCGCGATTACTCCTGTCGGGCGAATCGGCGCCAGCGAAGAAATTGCCGCGGCGGTTCTCTATCTCGCATCCGATGATGCGAAATTTACGACCGGTAGCTCGCTGGTTGTCGATGGCGGCTTCGTCGCAGGATAGACGAGATCACGAATGAAAGGAATCAATATCAGTTCGACCGCCAGTGCCGTAAGGCCCCCAGCCGCGGTGGTTTATCATGGGACCAAAGGCTCATTGACGCCATCGCCCGTACACTGCAAAGGAACTCGAAACGAAAATTTTTGTGCGTGGCTAATCAGGACAAATCAACCCAGAGGAATTAGCAAAATGAAAACGAAATTGTTAGGCGTCGCGCTCTTTGTCAGCGCGGCTCTGCTCGCTTCAGCACAAGCTCATGGCGGCGGTGGTTTTGGCGGTGGAGGTGGTGGCGGCGGCGGAGGACGGGGCGGCGGCGGTTTTGCCGGCGGCGCGTCGTCCCGCGGCGGCGGTCTTGGCGGTGGCTCGTTCCACTCGATAGGGATGCGAAGTTTCAGCGGCAATCGAATGATGTATTCCGGCCAACGCTTTTCGTCGGCCAACTTTCGATCGCCTCGATCAATGGAATTCCGTTCACGTCCCGTGAATACGAACATGGGCTCGTTCGCTGGAAGTCAGTTCGCGCGTGGAAATATGAATCGCGGAAACAACCGTTTTCCGAACGGCGGAAATCAATCACTCGCTAATGTAACGCGAACCGGTGGCGGCCAGATTCACAATGGAAATAATCTTCCAGCGAACTGGCACAACCACGTCTTCGCGCAGCATTCAGCAAACTGGCATCCCAATTGGAATCACAATACGGATCACTGGTGGAACGGGCATCGTTGCCACTTCTTTAATGGTTCGTGGGTGATCTTCGACGTCGGATTCTGGCCGTGGTGGGGCTGGCCGTACTGGGATCCGTACTATTACTACGGTTACGGATATGGCTACGGCTACAACGATTACCCGTACGGATACGATTCGAATTACTACTCCGGCGAACAATACTACGACGAGAACAGTTACGCCGATCAAACCGGTAACTCGACGATTGCCGCGGTGCAGGAGCGGCTCTCTCACGACGGCTATTATCGCGGGCATATCGATGGTGTGTTTGGCTCGGAGACTCGCGCCGCACTGGCGGAGTTTCAAAGCAATCACGGATTGCACGTCACCGGCACGTTAACGAACGACACGCTGGCCGCTCTCGGATTGCGTCGAGTCGCGAGCTACTGACCAATCTATGATCTCAACAAAATTGAATCCCGCTACTGACTCGGGCTGGGACTTTTCGTTTTGGTTTGCCGTTCTCAGCCCGGTCATTGGGGTCGTGGTCGGCCTTCTCGCCTTAGCGGTGCTCTAATTCACGAAATCAAAAGCAAGACCTGATGAACCTGAATATAAAAACTTCGCGCGGCAATCCCGCGCGAAGCCGACGCGGAAGACTTGGCCGTCGTTGGCAAAATCACGATCCATTTCTCGTCCTCAACATGTCGATCTTTAATTTCGCCGGCGGCTGGGATCGCTTGCTGTACCGTGCGGGAGTTTACACAAACGCAACCTAACCGCGCCCCAGAAGCTGTGGCTAAACATTTCCTGAAATGGTGGAGGGAAATTCTTGAAATAGAGGTGACACACAAAAAACGCTGCACGTCTCTTCACCTAAATTGACACATGGTAAACATCACCCGAAGTCAAAGAATCGGGCCCGAGGGTCGGATCAGGGATAACGTCGCCTAACGAAGGAGCCAAACATGATTAAACCTATGATAAAATCTAACTCGCAAAGAAAATCCGAACTCACGCAGAGACGCGACGCGCCGCTCGCAACCCGAACTGACCTGTCGCGTGCCGCAGTCAAAGATATCAGCGGAGCGATGAACGCTATTCTCGCAGACGTATTCGCGCTGTATTTGAAAACGAAAAACTTCCACTGGCACATGAGCGGTCCGCATTTTCGGGATTATCATCTGCTGTTAGACGAACACGCGGACCAACTCTTCGCGATGACGGATCCAATCGCCGAGCGGGTGCGAAAGCTTGGTGGAATCACGCTCCGATCGATCGGACAAATCTCGCGCACGCAACGCATCCTCGATAATGACGCTGAATATGTCGAACCGCTCGATATGCTCGCGGAGTTGGCGGAAGACAACAAGACGCTGACCGTACGCCTTCGGCAAGCGCACAACGTTTGTGACAAACATCGAGATGTCGCGACCGCAAGTCTGACCGAAGTTTGGATCGACGAGACCGAGCGCCGAACCTGGTTCCTGTTCGAAAGCACGCGGCGCAGAAACTAATTTCAGCGTTTCTCAAAAAAACAGAAAGGAATTCCTATGCCCTACGTCACTAGCGGAAAAGAAAACGGACAGAACATCGACATCTATTATAAAGATTGGGGCAGCGGACAGCCGATCGTCTTTAGTCACGGCTGGCCGCTCTCGGCGGACGATTGGGACCCGCAGATGCTTTTCTTCCTCAGCAAAGGCTATCGCGTCATTGCGAGCGATCGGCGCGGACATGGTCGCTCGACTCAAACCGCCGGCGGACACGATATGGATCATTATGCCGATGATCTGAAGGCGGTCACCGATCATCTCAAGCTGAAGAATGCGATTCACGTCGGTCATTCGACCGGTGGAGGCCAGGTGGTGCATTATCTCGCCCGTCATGGCGACAAGAATGTAGCGAAGGCGGCGATCATCAGCGCCGTGCCGCCGCTGATGGTAAAGACAGAAAAGAATCCGTTAGGCACGCCCAAATCGGTCTTCGACGATCTGCAAGCTCAGCTCGCCGCCAATCGTCCCAAGTTCTATTATGATCTGCCGGCCGGTCCGTTCTACGGCTTCAACCGTCCTGGTGTAAAAACGATCGAGCCTCTCATTTGGAATTGGTGGCGACAAGGGATGATGGGCGGCGCCAAAGCGGGCTACGACGGCGTCGTCGCGTTTTCACAGACCGACTTCACTGAAGATCTAAAGAAGATCAACGTGCCTGTGCTGGTCATGCACAGTGAGGACGATCAGATCGTTCCTTATAAAGCCGCCGGTCCGCTCTCAGCCAAGCTCCTAAAGAAAGGCACGCTGAAGACATACAAAGATTTCCCGCACGGGATGATCACGACGCAAGCCGACGTAATCAACGCCGACCTGCTCGCGTTCTTCAAAAGTTAATTATGAAATCGGACCAATTTTCGAGCGTATCGCGCCGGCAATTTATTGTTTCCGCCAGCCTCACGGCGGCAGCATTCGGACTCGCGCCATCTTACCTCAGAGCGGCGCCGCAAAGCCTGGTTGAAAAAGCCCGGCAGTCGGGTGCAAGCGCGAAGATCACCACCCAAACTCTTCGAGGAAATGTCAGTGCTCTGATCGGATCGGGCGGAAACATTGGGGTTCTCACCGGACCGGACGGCAAATTGATCATTGATTCAGGATATTCAGGATCGCAGAAGCAGATCGCTGATGCGCTGGCGAGTATCAGTGGCGATCCGATCAAACATTTGATCAACACCCATTGGCATTTTGATCACACCGACGGCAACGAGTGGATGCACTCGGCCGGTGCGACGATCATGGCGCACGAGAATACGAAGAAGCATCTGTCCACGGCAACGCGAGTCGAGGATTGGAATTTCACCTTCACGCCTTGGCCAGCGGGCGCGATTCCAACTGACGTGTTCGCCACCGACAAGACGCTTCATGTCAATGGTGCTACCATTGCGCTTAAATGTTATGGCCCGGCGCACACCGACGGCGATATTTCCGTCTATTTCGCGGAAGCCGATGTTTTGCACACCGGCGACACGTGGTGGAACGGATATTTCCCATTCATTGATTATTCCACCGGCGGAAACATTGAGGGAATGATCAAAGCCGCAGAGGCAAATCTCGCCATGGTTCACGAGAGCACGATCGTTATTCCCGGCCACGGACCAATTGGCGGGCGAAGAGAGCTTACCGAATATCGTGATGTGATCGTCACGATCCGCGACCGTATTTCCGCGCTCAAGAAACAGGGCAAATCCCTCGACCAAGTCGTTGCGACCAAACCAGGCGCTGCTTATGACGCGAAGTGGGGAACCGGTTTCATCAACGGCGATTTCTTTACCAAGCTGGTCTACAAGGGCGTTGGATAAAATCCAATCCATTCGCACGAGTAACGGCGACACAAGAATAAAGAAACATGAAGATCGTAGTCATTGGCGGGACTGGACTGATCGGAACAAAACTTGTAAACAATCTTCGCCAGCGTGGACATGAAGCAATCGCGGCGTCCCCCAAATCGGGCGTCGATTCGTTCACTGGTGCGGGAGTAGCTGAAGCGGTAACAGGCGCTCAGGTCGTTGCCGATCTGGCGAACGCGCCACAGTGGGACGATAAGGCGGTGCTGGAGTTTTTTGAAACCGCAGGCCGTAATTTACTTAACGCGGAAGCGACGGCCGGCGTACGTCACCACATAGCGCTATCAATCGTCGGGGCGGATCGTCTTCCGACGAGCGGCTATTTGCGCGCGAAGGTGGCGCAGGAAAACGTGATCAAGGCCTCCAAAGTTCCATATACGATCATTCGCTCGACGCAGTTCTTCGAATTCGTAAAAGGCATCGCCCAATCAGCCACCGAAGGGCAAACGGTTCGGTTGTCACCGGGTATGATGCAACCCATCGCCGCGGACGACGTCGCTGCCGCCGTAACCGATGTCGCACTCGCCGAGGCAGTGAATGGCACGGTTACGATCGCCGGGCCCGAACCGATCCGAATGGACGAATTCGTTAGGCGTTTTCTGAACGTAACGAAAGACCCGCGAAAGGTTACCACTGACGCCCACGCCCGATATTTCGGCGCAGAGTTGAACGACCAAAGTCTCGTCCCCGGCCCTGGAGATAATCCCCGCCTCGGTCCGACGCACTACGACGACTGGCTCAAGCGCTCGGCTTCCTAGCAAGAACAATCGATGAACACGGACAAGCTTAAACAACTCGCTCGCGATTTAAGAAAAACACCACCGCACAGCCCCCGTGACACACTCGGCGGGTTTGTCATTGCCGCACGCATGCTCGACAAAGCTCGGGCCGATCTGCTCGGCATCAATGGCGAGTACAACTTCTATCCATGCGGGTTAGGCGCGTACTTTTGGAAGTTCACCGGGTTGGGCGCGATGAAGTTCAAGGAGTTCGTCGGCACCGGCGCGGCCGACGAAGACGTCGACCACTGGATACGCGACAACACAACGCAAAAAGATCCCAAGGCGATTATCAAGTGGAATAATGAGATGCGCTGTCTCCGTTTGTGCGACCTCTCTGATCAGGTGCAGGAATATTTTGAAACTTACATTCCGGAATTCTGTCATCCGCCAAGTAAAGTGAAGTTTTTCTTCGATGTTTACGATGTCGAAGAAGGAGTGCTTTAGCGATGCGCGAAAGGATATCACAATGAAAAGAATCCGAGTTTCAAGACCAGTCGGACGACCGCGCTTCATCTGCGCACTTAGTTTTTGCGCACTCATCGCGGCTGTCGGCGTGAATACAGGGATAGCCGGTGACGAAGGTCCGAAGGTGACGGTCGTCTTCGACCACGTTCTGCCAAATGTTCCGGGCAAAAGTATGAAAGGCATACTCGTCGAATATGGTCCGGGCGTTAAGTCGTCGGCTCACACGCACCCCAAATCTGCTTTCATCTACGCAACGGTTCTTGAAGGAGCGATTCGAACTTCGGTCAATGATGGGCCGGCGGTTATTTATCGCGCCGGGCAAAACTTCCCCGAAATGCCCGGTGATCGACACAGCCTCGATGAGAATGCAAGCACGACCGAACCCGCCAAGCTGCTGGCCGTGTTCGTGGTCGACACGAACGAGAAGGAACTGTTAACGCCGTACAAAAAGTGAGACGACGCGACCGTAAATAGTCAAGCGGAGGAACTTGTATGAAGGCAAAGAATTCTGAACCGGAATTCATCGTGACGGCAACCTTAATTGTGGCCGACATAGCTCGTTCGCTGGCATTTTATCGTGATGTTCTTGGCGCGACGGTGTTGCGTGAGGGCGAACCCACATTTCTGCGCCTTCAGAACATTTGGATAATTATTAACAAAGGAGGCGGCGGAACAGACGATAAGCCAGAGGTCATCGCGTCTCCGCCAAAGGATCTCAACACGCTGAGCTCATTTCTTAATCTCCGCGTGGTAGACATTAAACAATGTTACGAACTCTGGCGTGCACGCGGCGCAAAATTCATCACCGAGCCGAAAGTTCACCAAAGCGAAATGCGCTGCTACATGCGCGATCCCGACGGATATTTGATCGAAGTCGGGCAAACTACAGCGACCGCTACCCCACTCGAGTTGTATCGTTAGTTGTATGTGGCGTCTCGCTTCGGCACTCGACGGGAAGGTTGGAACAACCCGACCAGCGAATGACCGTCGGCTGAATTGGGATGCACGCTGTAAACGATGGTGCAGGATGCCGGCAAGGCAGGCGTAAAAATGGTTGCTCGCGATTTGCAAAATGTCGCTGTTAGTTTCTGAATGTGAAGCACTCGCATTGCCTCTCGTTATCGCGCGCGCAGAGAATCGATGCGCCGATCACCGGTGTGTCTTACTCACGCCTGTTTCCCGATCTCCCAGCGTTTTCCGCGGAGGAGGTTTTTCTATATGCGCTCGGCCGCTCCGGAGGGTTGTGTGATTGCGGTAACCAGGAGGACGACGATGCCTCGCTCGGAGCTGAAGCTGCCGGCTGGCCTTTTTTCGGCCAATACATTGCGCACGACATTACCGCTGATCGCTCGGCCCTGAGATCGCATGTCGATCCGTTACAACTACGGAACGCGCGGTCGCCCCGGCTAAATCTTGAATCTCTTTACGGCGACGGACCGGTTGGCAATCCGTACCTCTTTGCGCGCGATGATCCCGCAAAACTACTGACTGGGCCGGATGGAAATGATGTGCTGCGCAACTCAGAGGGAACTGCGGTCATCGGAGATCCGCGGAATGACTCTCACGTATTCATGTCGCAGATGCACCTTGCGTTCGTGCGGGCGCACAACTCCTTCGTCGATCTGGTGCGCTCGGAAGGCGCGCCGGAATCAGAGGTTTTTGAAACTGCGGCCCGAGAGCTTCGCTGGCATTATCAGACAGTTGTCCTGCGAGAGTTTCTTCCTCGGCTCGTTGGTGCTGAATTGGTTGCTTCCCTGCTCGACAAGGGACCGCGCTACTATCTTCCGCGCGGCCAGCCCTTCATTCCGCTCGAGTTCGCCGATGCAGCATACCGCTATGGACATTCCCAGATCCGGCACAAATACATCCTGAACGATAGAAGCGGGCCAGTGCCGATTTTTCCCGATCTTATTGGATTTCGACCCGTTACCCCAAATGAAACAATCGATTGGGCACTCATTTTTGATTCACCAGGGCGGCCGGCAGCTGCGCGCGCAAAGAAAATTGATGGTCGTTTGGTAGGCGCGCTCATCGCGCTTCCGGTCGCGCTCACAGGTGACACTGAAGTCCAGGAGTTCCATTCGCTTGCGGTCCGCGATCTTCAACGAGGACAGGGCGTCGGCCTTCCTTCGGGCGAAGTCGTCGCACGGTTTCTAAATGAAGAACCACTGAGCAGGGACGAAATCGGCGCTGATAAGGTGGGCTGGCCGGGCGAAACACCGCTTTGGTATTACATCTTGCGAGAGGCCGACGTCCGCAGCAACGGTAACCGACTCGGACCAGTCGGCGCGCGCATTGTCGGCGATGTGCTCATGGGACTGCTTGATCTCGATTTGTCGTCCGTGCGCCACGCACCTGTCGGCTGGCAACCCAGGGCGTCGCTCATTGAGCTGCTGACAAAATTCTAGCACGCAGTCGCCGAAGATAAGCGATGAAAGAGATCTTTATTGGAAGCAGCAAGGAAGGACTAGACCAAGCAACACAGGTGGCAGCCGTCATCTCGGAAGCGCCAGATGTAAAGCCCCTCCTGTGGACAGAGTACTTCAAGCCGGGCGAGATCACGTTCCTGGGTATCGAGAACATTGCCAGTCGAGTTGCTGGCGCTGTCTTCCTTGCCACACCTGACGATGATTCTGTCATTCGCGAGCGGCGGATCAAAACCCCGAGGGGAAACGTGTTGTTTGAATACGGCTATCTTTCCGCCACGCTGACTCGGAGCAGAGTTGCACTTTGCCATTACACCGGTGCTGAGCTGCCATCGGACTTCGGTGGAGTGACCTACATCTCGATGGGTCTTCTTGAGCCAAACAAGCCTCTTACTGATCAGGCGAAAGCAAGGTTGAAATCATGGGCGACTGACCTTCCCACAATTCAGGCCGGATTTTCGCCGACTTGTCAGATGCACGGCTATTCAGGGCGTTGGCAAGTTGAAGCAACGTATGAGGTTTACCGTCACATCAAGCTCAAAGACCCGGATTATGCGGTTTTCAATGGAAATGTGATGCTGCAGATTCCAGCCGATGGGAACAGTGGCTTCGGCTGGGGTTACGGCAATTTGCAGATCCAGGTTGGTGATTGCTACGCCGAGTTTGACGCCAGCGACCGGATCGTCGATGCCAAGGTCTTTAGCGATGGAAGCATGAAGATCCGCAATGCAATACAGAGCCGACAGTGCATCAAATTGGAAGGTGATCCTCCACAAAGGGACGGGTTCGAGTCCGACTTTCGAGGGGCCCGAGAGCTCGACGTGTTCCTTGATTGTCCCGGTGATGAGCTAGGTATACTCCGCGCCCGCTTCTGTAGTGATGTCGGAGACAATATTTATTCGAAGGCAACCGGAAAGTGGTACAGGTAGTTACTAAATAGGAGTGCTCAGCGCTAACCATGCGCTGCCGCAGATACGGACGAGAAGGAACTACTGACACCGTCCGAAAATGAGACGATGCGATCGCAAATGAAAGCAGCGATATGCTGAACACCTAACTATGCTCACGCTGGACGAAGCAAATCGAGTCATCGCCGCGGCGCTGAATTACGCCCGAGAACACGGGTACCGGGTGAGCGTGAGTGTATGTGATACTTCCGGTTACCCCGTCGGTCACCAGCGAATGGATGGCGCTTTGCTGATGTCGTCCCGCTATTCCATCGCCAAAGCGGTCACTTCAGCCGGGTTCGGTATTCCCAGTGAGGAGGAGTCGACGGCGGAGTTGCGCACATTGCCTATCGCGCTTGCGGTTGGCACCGGGTTGCCGCTAAGCCGGGTGCCCGGTGGTATTCCGCTCGTACAAAACGGCAAAGTAGTCGGCGGTATCGGTGTTGCAGGCAGTCCGTCATTCGAAGCAGACGAAGATTGCGCGAAACGCGCAGTTGAAGTAGCTGGGTTTTCCGCGACGCCGCGCCAGCAGTAACGGGCAAATCGTTTAGGCGGTCTGCCGAACTCATTCTTACAAAAAGGAGACAGCTTTGACACAGCCTCGGATCGTCATAGTGGGCGGCGGCTTCGGCGGACTCTATGCGGCGCGCGCCTTGGCCGGCGCGCCCGTCAGCGTAACGCTCATCGACAAACGCAACTACCACCTCTTCAGGCCGCTACTTTATCAAGTGGCTACAGGCTTACTTTCGGCAGACGAAATTTCTGGTCCGCTGAGGTCCATTCTCAGTCGCCAAAACAACATCGACGTTCTCCTGGGCGAGGTGACCGGTGTCGATACTCAGAAGCGCGTTGTTCGCCTTGAACAGCACGACGTCCCATACGACTTCCTAATCCTCGCTACCGGCGTTCAGTATAACTACTTTGGACACGACGAGTGGTCTCGCATTGCGCCCGGCCTGGTGTCGCTAAGCGACGCCGACCGCATCCGCGCAAAGGTGCTGCTGGCATTTGAACAGGCTGAGGAGCTCGCTGCACTCGAATCGGCCGAGACTACATCTCCGCAAATACAAAAGCTGCTTACGTTCGTGCTCGTTGGCGCAGGTACGGTGGGAGTGGAAATGGCCAGCACGCTGGCAGAAATGTCGCGCATGGCTCTCGCACATGACTTTCATCATATCGATGCGCGGTCTGCGCGGATTCTGTTGTATGAGGCGGCGCCGCGCGTGCTTCCGTCGTATCCTGAGGTCCTATCGGCCAAGGCTCAGCGGCATTTAGAGCAGTTAGGCGTCAAGGTTTATACGAACACAAGCGTCACCAGAATAGACGCCGACGGAATCATTGCTAATGGCGAGCGTGTCCCAGCCGCAACTGTGCTCTGGTCAGCCGGCGTTCTCGCTTCTCCTGCGGGGCGATGGATAAATTCTGTTACGGACAAGTCCGGCAGGATCATCGTGAATTCTGATCTGTCGGTCCCTGACCATCCTGAGATCTTTGCAATTGGTGACACAGCCCACGTCGTTGCCCATTCACGCAATCTCCTGGGCATCAA
>Ga0066903_100002276_pt1 | contig 14875 bp, 20 predicted proteins | sample PanSoiMetaGPlot1_FD_67491 | JGI IMG/M metagenome (GOLD analysis project Ga0066903, IMG submission 67491) | Tropical forest soil microbial communities from Panama analyzed to predict greenhouse gas emissions - Panama Soil - Plot 1 (version 2) | ecosystem: Environmental > Terrestrial > Soil >...
CGATCAACGGCAATTCGACGTGCTGGTTCAGAATCAGAAACTGGCCTTGAGGCCGACGAATGATGGCGATGCGGCGACCGCGACTGGGTTAGTGCTTGACCGATCTGCCAATGTGCAAGTCGGCGGCAATCTCGCGATTGGCGGCGCGGCGCTCGGCACCACCAACGTCGCGCGCATCGATGTCGCGAATACGTTTACGGCGTCCGATCAGTATTTCCAGGCCACTGGCGATACACGGCTCTGGCTGAAGGATTTATCGCAGCCGGTGGATACGCGGGCGTGGGACATCATCAATAACAGTCAGAATCTCGCATTTAGGGCGATGACTGATGCGGCTGGTTTGGTCGCGAATACGTTGATCCTTTCACGAGCTGGTGATGCCTTAGTGGGCCGCGACCTCTACGAAAAAGCCCGCACCACGCCGATGGGGCACTGGATCAACGTGCCCTTCAATGCCGCGAATTTCGCCGCCGTCTCGCCGATGACGTGGACCGTCGCATCGGGCAACATTGTCAACAATCGCTACGCGGTCGTCGGCAAGACGGTGTTCTGGAATCTGTGGATTCAAGGTACGACGCTGGGCGGCTCACCATCGACTGTGATTTTTATAGCACCCCCAACCGGCGGGTTAAGCATCAATCAACCCAATATGGGGCAGATCATCAACGCGGGAGTCGGGTCCGCCGGAACAACGGTGTATTACAGCGGCAACATGGCGGTCCAGCGCGTTGATAGCGCGAATTTCACGCTTGGGAGTCTCGACATTCGCATCCTGATGATCTACGAACTCCCATAAAAAGGAGCATATGGCTGTCGACATCTCGACCAAACAGATGGCGCTGACCCGCGACACGCTGCCGGGCGGGTTCATGGACAGATTTCAAATCATGCTGACCCGGCAGGCCGGCGAGGTGCTCGACACCGAAACCGACGCCACGCCGTTGCACAGTCAGCGGGCGCTCTATGCGCGGCGGGTCGTCGAGAACCCGATGGGCATGGCCATCGCCGGCGGTCCCACGATCGTGATGGGGATCAACGTGGTCTCGACGACGACCTATGACGAAGCGACCAAGACCAGTACGTGCACGATTGCCGATCTCGATCTGCAAAGCCAAATCGCGACGTTTTGGAATCGCCTCGGCGGGATCGACACCACGTCCGCCTGAACGTGACCGATGCCGTCGTTGCTCCTGCTGCTGAACACGGGCGTTCCCGGTACCGTCACCGGGATCACCATCGATCAGATCGGCAACAGACTTGCGGGCTGCACGGTCAAGGCGTTCAACTCGATCAGTAACGTCTTCGTCAACCAGACGATCTCGGATAGCAACGGCGTCTACACCTTCGACCTGCCGCGCGGCAATACCTACTTCTTGGTCGCGTACAAGTCCGGCTCTCCAGACAAGGCTGGGACGAGCGTGAACACGATCACGGTCTGAGATGGCCGCGATCAACAAGACGACCATCGTCCTGTGGCCGTCCGAACCCGACGCGCACACGATTCGCCTGCACGATCTCACGTACATCAGCGACTTCGCGACCGACACGCGGATCAGTCTGAAGGGGTACGGCACGCTCCTGGCTGGCGCGCGGTTCGCCGCCGCCTCGACGATCCGCATCACGACGACGCCGCGCTTGAACGTCATCTCGAGACTGGCCGCCAGCAGCACGATCGCGGTGGGCACCCAGACGTTCCTGCCGCTTCAGAATCCGCTGGCGGCGCAGGCGACCCTTCACGTCCACGCGCGCGGCCATCTGCGAACGACGCCGACGCTGGCGAGCGCGAGCGCGCTGCAGGTGTCGGTCGTGCCACCGAATCTGCGTGCCCCGGTCCGGTTCAGTGCCCGGTCGTGGCTCCAGGTCTCCACGTCGAATCCGAAGCTGTCGCGGGTGCCGCAGTTCTTTCAGGCGAGCGCCGGGATCAGTCTCCGCACCAACGCCAACCTCGTGCTGATCGGCCGCGGCGCGACGAACGTCCTCATTACGTTCAACAACGTCGAAGTGCCGAACGTGCGCCTGAACTCGATTCAAATCACCGACATCCTCAACGAGGCGCCGAACACCGCGACCTTCCTGCTCGACGACCGGGCCGGCCTCGGCCCGCCGGCGATCGGGACGGTGGTTCGCATCGGCCTGCGCGACATGCTGGCGCAGAATATCCTCTTCGCCGGGACCATCAAACAGACCGAGCAGTCCTTCGAGCCGGTGCCGAGTCACCCGGTGTGGCAGGTGACCTGCGAGGACTTCAGTTTCCTGCTCAATCGCCGCCGCGTCTTCGGAACCTGGAAAAATATCTCGGCCACGCAGATCGCCACCGACATCCTGACCCGGTTCACCGCCGGCTTCTCGAGCGCCGGCATCGCCGCGAACCTGCCGGTGGTGCCGAGTGTGACCTTCAGCGGCGAGTCGGTGATGGACGCTCTGACGCAGCTGGCGAACACCATCGGCGGCTACGCGGGCGGTCCCGATTACCAACGCACCGTCTGGCTGTTCCTCACCGACCCGCGTCCGAATCCGGGCCCGGTCACGCCGAGCAGTCCGCTGTTGCAGCTGCACCCGCCGATCCGGCAGACGCTCGATGTCTCCCAGACGCGCACGCGCGTCGACGTGAAAGGCGCGTCGGTGCAAGTCGGCGGGCCGCCCGACTTCAACATTGACAGCAGCTTCGGGCAGCTGCCGGTGGCCGAGTCGAAGATTTTCACGCCGGGCACCGGCGGGCAGGTCCTCACCGAGGACGCGCAGATCGTCGGCTACACCGATGTGGCGCCGGGCGGGCGGGCGACCATCGTGCGCGGCAACGTCCCGGCGCCGATCGAGGCGCCGCAGGCGCAGATCGCCGTCGGCCGATCGGGCGGGCTGTCGGGCAGTAACTATCAATGGAAGGTCGCCTTCGCCAATGCCCTCGGCGAAACCGAAGTCGGGCCCGCCTCGACCCCGCCGCTCCAGGCCAACCCGTTCCCCGCGCCGGGCGCCGCGTTCGGGATTGGCGTGTCACCCGCGCAAGTCGGGCCGCTGGTCGGCACCTACACCTACGCGGTCTCCTTTGTGACGAGTCTCGGCGAAACGCTCGTCGGCCCGACGCAGGCCATCACCGCCGCGCCGATCAGTCAGCCAGGGCCGCCGGTGGTGCAGGAGGCGAACGCGGCGGGCCCGCTCGACGTCGGGCAGCGCTACCGCTACGTGACCAGTTACCTGACCATCTACGGCGAGACCATCCCGAGCGCCGAGACGTGGTACACGCCGTCGGCGGTGCCGGGCGTCTCGCTCGACAGCTTCAGCCAGTGGGACTTCGGTGGGTTGGAGAACAACGCCGACTATCGCTACGGCGCCAGTCTGGTGACCAAGTTCGGCGAAGGGCCGGTGTCGTGGTGGCCGGTCCACACGAGCAGTTACGTCGGCGTGCCGACGGGCCCGGCCATTCTCAACGCCGACTTCAACGGCCGCATTCCCCCGGGCGCCTATACGTGGGCGTGGAGCTATTACACCGACAGCTTCGGCGAAAGCTATCTGAGCACGCAGGTCTACGGCTCGGTCGGCGCGGCGCCACCGGGCGTGGCCGGGGCGCGCGTCCTGCTGTCGGTGCCGGGGCAGTCGAGCCGCGCGAACGGCATCCGGCTCTATCGCGGGTTGCAGGGCGGGAATCCCTGGCAGCTGGTCGCCGACGTGCGCCAACCCTACAGCATCGGCTCGTGGTGGGACGGACTGGCCGCAGGTGGGAATCCGTGGCCGGTCTCCGAGCGGCGCAATGGCGGCGTCGCCATCCAGTTCTATGTCTACGCGACCAGCGCCGCTGAAGTCGTGGCGCGGCGCCTCTATCGCAGCAAGGCGAACAGCACCGAGCTGTACCTGATGGCCGAGCTCCAGCACAACAACGGCGTCTACTACTACGACACCGCCTTCGATGGGGCGTTGACGGTGCGGAGCCCGGCACTGGCGACGACGGGTCGCGCGGCGGTCGTGACCCTCCCCGGCAATCCGGGCATTCCCTCGTACACCGGCTATGTCGGGCGCCGGGTCTATCGCAGCAAGGCGAACGGCTTCACCTTCTTCCGCATCGCCGATGTCAAGGAGATGAACTCGACCTACCTGACCGATACGACCGCTGACGGGTCGCTGTCGAGTGAGGGCCCGGCGAACCCGTCGACGGCGGGCGGGGCGGCGCTGTCCCTGCAGTCGATTCCGATCGGGCCGGCCGGGACGCTCGCGCGCCGGATCTATCGCACGACCGCGAACGGCCAGGAGTTCCGGCGGCTGGCCGAACTGGGCGACAACACCACCACGACCTATCTCGACACCACGCCTGACAGCGCGCTCAGTGCGAGCGTGCGGCCGCTGGTCAACACGGCCGGCGCCGCCGCCGCGCAGCTGACGCAGATTCCGCTGGGCGGGCCGAGCGTGACCCAGCGCTTGCTCTACCGCACCAAGGCGGGCGGCGGCGCGTTCTATTACGCCGGGTCGATCGACAACAACACCGACACCAGCTTCATTGATGACAAGGCCGACACCGAGCTCGGGCGCCTGCCGGTGACCCTCTCGACCATCGGCGCCTTAGCGGGCGACACCTCGGTCCTGGTGCAGTCGGCGGCGGGCTGGCCGTCCTCGGGCTGGTTCGAGGCCGATAGTCAAATCATCCGGTACGGCGGCATCACGGCGGCGCCGTTCAATCAGGGCGACATCCTGACTGGGATTCCGACGCTGCTCCAAATCACGAGCCTGTCGCGCAGTGGCACCGTGGCGACGGCCACGACCGCGAGCGCGCATGGCTTTCACCTCGGCCAGCGCGTGGTGGTGCTGGGGGCGACCGAGCCCGATTACAACGGCACGCGGACGGTGACGGCGCTCGTCGGGGCGACCGGCTTTCAGTACACGGTGGCGTGGGGCAGCGACACCGCGCAGGCGCCGCTCGGCAAGCGCATGTGGACCTCCTATCCCGGCGCGATTACCGGCGCGATCGCCGGCGGCACGACCGTGCTCTCGGTGCCGATGCTCACCGGCGTCTCGGGCATCGGCGTGCCGCTGCCGGTCGGCTCGTCCCTCAATCTGTGGATCGTCTGTGATTCGACCGCCGGGCAGCAGGCGCTCGCGGCGCTCGAGGGTGGCGACGGCGTGCACGAATACATCGTCACCGATACGACGCTCGACTCGGTGGCGAGCGGCCGCGCGCGCGGGCAGGCCGAGCTCCTGGCGTTTCAATACGTGGGCGTGACCATCGACTATGTGACCCGCGACCGGCTGACCCGGAGCGGCGCGCTGGTCACCATCAGTATGCCGGCGCCCCAGTCGATCAGTGGCAGCTTCCGCGTGCAACAGGTGCGGATCGATCAGATCGATATCGCCAAGCGGCTGTATCCCCGGTACACCGTCAGCTGTTCCAACACCAAGTACTCGCTCATGGACTTGTGGCGGCACGTCGTGTTGAATCACGACCACGCTGCCTGAGAGGACCCGATGCCCTTACGTGCCGCGATGTGGCGCTTCGACCCGACGACCACGATCGCCGACCCCGGCGCCGGCCGGCTCCGCTACGACACCGCGCCGCCGGTGACGGTGACGGCGATCGCGCTGGCGACCACGAGCGCCGATGGGCAGGACATCACCGCGTGGGTGGCGCAGTGGGACGTGGGGCAGAGCCTGCGCCTGCAGGTGCAGTATGAGGCGGCGACGCAGGCCGACTATGTGCTCGATGCGACCCCGCTCGCCAGCACCGGGTGGTATCAGCTGGTGGTGCATGCGACCACGGTCAATGATCCGCTCGGTGCGCTGGCGGTGCAGGATCAGGCGATCGTGCTGGTCGCGGACGATGCGCTGACCACGGCCTTTGTGGTGGGCGATCTGGCGGTCATTGCTGAACCGTATCAGCTGGTGCCGGGCGGCGCGCGGGCGCTCGCCGTGGCCGTGACGAGTGACGCGACGATGCTCCTGTGCGAGGACGGGACGGCGGGCTGGTTCACCGCCGCGGACCTGGCGGCGTTCCGCGTGGCGAAGGCGGGGCACAAGGCGAAGTTCGAGGACTACGAGTACGACTCCGAACTCGACCTCCATGAGGATTGGCGGGGCGGCTACTTCGATCGCGCGTGGACATGAGCCCGTGGCGCTTGCCCTGATCGTGCTCTGCTGGGTGCTGGTGCTGCTGGCGATCGCGGTGCGCTGGCGGGACTAGTGGCAGGCGAAAGGGACCGTGCGGGCGGGAGCATGCGGGTACAGACCCGACTATGAAGTGGGTTCAGGGCAGAGTGGGTGCAGAGGGAAGTGGCTGGAAACGGTGAGGGTTAGCCGGGATGTAGGTGGTCTCATAACCCAAAGGTCGCGGGTTCAAATCCCGCCCCCGCAACCCAAATTTATTAAGGAAAATGCCTAGTTGCACCCCGAAGAGGGCGCAGCTATGCCGTGGGTTCAGACCGAAAAAGTTTTGCAGAATCGCTAATGTTTTTGAACTGAACCCACACAGTGGGTTCAGTAATTGTGGGTTCAGATTCCGGAACCGTGGAGGGGCGAAGGTGCCCAACGAGCTCCGGAGCGCTTCTCCGTGGGAAAGTGCAATGGTTCCGGGCCTGTGGCGAAGCCGAAGCGTGCGGAACGGCGACCTTTGGGTCGCGGCCCAACAGCGGATTAGTGGCGAGGCAGGAGGATAGCGGGCGCCTGTCGCGTGTCGATCCAGCAGAGCCCGAGGTCCGTATAGAGGACCGTGGTAGCGAGCCAGTCGAGCGCGGCCTCACAACTGGGAAAGGTGCAGAGTGTGAGGGCGCGATAGCCATCGACGCTCTTGGTCAACTGGCGCACGCGGACGCGGCTCATTGCACCGACCCGGCGAGACCGAGCGCCACGAGCTCGGCCCGCTGCAGCAGACGATCGCGCGGCGCCGTCGCCGCTTCCGGGCGGCCGGTGATGTCATAGCCGGCCACCTGCCCGCCCGGATTGCAGCCGCTGGCGTGCGCGAGGCGCGTGGCCGCGAGCAACCATTCGGCATCGTTGTCCGGGTCGGGCATGTCATGGCGGGCGCGCAGGTCGGACAGGAGGCCGCGCGCGATCTCCGCATCGCCCTCCAAGACATCGACGATACACACGCCGAGATGGCGCTGCCCGGGCGGGCGGGTCTCATCGAGAAACGAGAGCCAATAGGTCCGCGTCATCGCTCGCGCTCCTGTTCGTCATCCTCGTCGCGTTCGATGTTGATCACCTCATAATCGTCATCCCCAAGTCCGCGTCCGCCTGTGGCATCGCGTTCGCTTTCCCAGCGGCCAGACGCCGCCTGATCGCGCGCGTCCTGTTCGTCCTCGGCTTCGATGTCCACTTCCACCCACACCGTGCGCGTCACTGTCGCTCTAAACCACGCCATGTTTAGTTCACCGCCTTCAGCGTGAACATCTCGGCGAGCCGACCCTCGAGCCGCGCCGCCACCTGCCGCTGCCGGCCGATGGCGAGCGGGCCATAGAAGCTGCGCGTGGTCAACAGCGTTTCATGGCCGGCCACGCCTTGCACATCGGCGAGGTCCACGCCGCGATTGTTCAACGCATCCATCACCAGCGTGTGCCGTGCGTTGTAGGGCCGAATCCCGTGCGGCCACCCGGCGCGATGCAACCGATTGGCGTGGACCGTGGTGTCGTACGCGCCCCACGCGTCGGCGGCGCTGAACGCCTGCCACGCCTGCTGCATCTCTGTCGTGAGAATGATCGTGTGCGCGGGCGCGCCCTTGGCCGAGCGCACCATCCAGGTCGCGCGCGCCAGGTCGAGATCCTCCGGGTCGGTACGCATCACCTGACAGGGCCGCTGCCCGGTCGTGACTAAGACGACATAGCGGGCGTACGTCTGCTGGTGGTCGCGCTGCCGCGCCTGCTCGCGCGCGAGCCACGCCGCGGGATCATGCGCCGGGCGCACGCGCGTGCGCGGGCGGGCCGCTTGCGCGAGCCGCACGGCCACCGCGAGCATCACCGCTTCGTCGACGCCGACGGGATTCGGTTTCGGATTGGCCGGGCGCTTACAGCCCTCGACCGGATTCGGCGCGCCGCCGAGCGTGTCGTACAGCTCACTGAGCACGCGCAGCCGATGGCGAATGGTCTTCGAGGCGACCACCCTGCCGCTGGTGGCGGGGATGGCGCGCTCATGCGCGGGCATGTGGACGCCCGCCCGGTCATAGGCGGTGACCCGCACGCGCCGCACGGCGTGCGCCGAGACCTGCGTCCGCCAACTGGCGATCATGACATCGACATCCTCGGTGGTGAGCGCCGCGCGGTGCAGTGTGCCGATGACCACGAGCGGGCCTGTCACGGTGCGCCGAATCGCGGTGACGAGGCAGGCGCGCAGATGCGAGCGATCGGCCTTGTAACTGGCGCGGCCCTCGATGCGCCGCAGGAAGCGCGGCGCGTCCTCATCGAGGGTGCCCGCCGTGACGTGATGCGGCCGGCCGGCCTGCAGCGGGGCACGGGCGCCCGAGGCGGCCCGATCATCGCCGAGGCGTGTGCGGGTGTCCTGCACCCACTGCTCGACGTCTCGACGCTGAGCGGTCGAGAGCACTCCGGTGCGGCTCGTGTCCGCGTCGGGCCAGAAGTAATACGCGGGGCGCTGCGTGCCGACTTGCACGCGCGCGCGCCAGCGGCCGTCTTTCACCGGGCCGACATTCGGGGGTTTCGGGGCTCGTCTCATCGGTGGCTCCTGTCGAGGCGTGCGCCCGCGCTGGACGCGAGCGCTCAGTGTGGTGGAAACAAGTCATAAGAGGGAGAGGGTAGGCTGAGGGAATCTTGAGGCGCAAGGCTGAGCCGTGCAGTGGCAGGAACCGTGGGGACCGTGACAGCAGAGCACAGGAACATCCTTCATGCCCGGCCTGTCAGTTTTTTTTTACGCTCATGCTGGTTGTACATTGCAACGGAGGCGACGACCGCGTAACGTGCGGATCTTTGTAGGAAAGGCGGCGGGGACATGGGACGGCGACTCGGCGGCGACATCACCTCGGCCGATCGGCGCTTCTTACGGTTCCTCCATGCCCTGCCGGCGCCGATGCGCCGGCATCTCAGGCACGCGCTTTTTTTATCCGTGCGGGCCGCGCTGGCCGCTGGGCAGCTGCAGGATGACGCGCCCAGTCTTCCAACAACTGCAAGGCAATCGATCGTGAGCGTGGCGGGAGACTCCGAAACATCTCGATCAGGCGCGCTTCGTTCGGGTCGCTGGGCATCAACAAAAGCGCGTTGACTGTGTGATCGAAGACGGCGGCCAGCCGTTGCAGCGTGATCAGGTCGGCTTCGAATTTCCCCGCGAGATAGCGACTCACCCACCCCTGCTCTTTGCCGATGCGCGCGGCCAGGTCGCGCTGTGTCATCCCGCTGCTCTTGATCCACGCGCGCAGGCGCGTGCGGGCGATCGCTTCGAGCGAATCGGGCGGCAGGTGTGATCGCATCACAAGGCTGGTCTGTATGGGCTGTCATGATAACACTGGTTATCACTAACAAGCATATGCTTGACAGGGTTGATGTTCAAGGAGAATCATCTGATGCCTCATGACCATCACCCGGCGGCGCGCGATCGTCCGCTATCCTGACCTCCGCACCTACTTCGCCAAGACCCACGACACGCAGGCGCGCGTCGCCGCGGCGGTCGGCGCGACGCAAGGGCAAATCTCGCGCATCCTGCACGGCCAGATCCTGCCGCGCCCGCCGCTGGCGCGGCGCCTGGCGGCCCACTGCTCGATTCCCTTCGATTCCTTCTTCCTCACCTATTCGCGAGGCGAGAGCCATGACTGACAACCGATCGCTGGTCGGGGAGCGTCTGCCGGCGGTGCTCGACCTCAAAGACCTGGCGCGCGTGATTGGCAAGAGCGAGCCCTACACCTCCATCCTCGTGAAGCAGGGCGCGTTCGACTTTGCGCTGCTTCAGCCCGCCATCGGCAAGTGTAAGAAGCACTTTTCCGGGCGTCGCATTCAAGAGTGGATCGACAAGACGGAGCTCGCGCCGACCCCAGTGGGCGCGCTCGAGCAGGTTGACCCGCAGCCGATCAAAGTCGAGGAGCCACACCGCAACTATTTCAGTCGCCGTGTGCGCCGAGGCTGACCATGCGCGTGCCCCCTCGCGAGCGCCGCTTCCTCAACGGCACGATGGTGCCCGATAGCTACGTCGAACTCGTCCGCATCGCGGACGTGAAGTATGAGCAAGTGGGCGACGAGAAACGCTTCTGCCTCTACTTCGATGGGCATCACAAGGCGCTGTCGTTGAACCGCAGCAACCTCACCGCCCTCGTCGGCCTCTTCGGCGATGAGACCGATCGCTGGCTAGGCCAACGTATCGAACTCTACGCGGTGGCGACCAGCTATCAGGGCAAACCGGTGCGTGGCATTCGCCTGCGACCCGCGCCGCAGCGCCAGGCCGAGATCCCACCGGGACCGCGCCCGGTCGCGCGCGAGCCCGGAGACGATGACGAGCCGATCACGCACACAGCCATTCGGTGGTAGCAATGCCGAGAAAGCGAGCGCGTATGGGCACGACCTTTCCGACCGATGTCACCACGGACCGAATCATCGAATTCATGGGGACGATTCGCGCGATCGCCGATGCCGAGATCGGGCGCGACCCGTATCTGAATCCGTCGCCGACGACTGACGATGCCTGCGGCGCGATCATGTTGCTTGATGCGATGAACGGCAAGACCGGCGCCGAGCTCCAAGCGTGGCTGCACGAGCAACCCGAAGCGGTCGCCTTTCGCACGACGCCGCCCGAGCCGCCCCAGCCCGAGCCGACCCCGGGCACCGAGTACGGGCCGCTGCACATCGAGAAGCCGACCATTCGCGATGAGGACGGCCTGTGCTGGCAGTGGCGTGGCTTCACCGACTTCCTCCTGTTCTATCGCTTCCTCACCGGCGTGAACATCGATCCCTATCTCGATGAGCGGATTGCCCTCGGCGCCAATCTCCTGCGGGTCTTGTCCATGGTGGCGTGGGACGAATGTGAGCCGCGCTTCTATCCGGTGAACTTTCCTGACTACTACACCCGGCTGCGCCAGTTCACCGATCGCCTGGCGGCGCGCGGCGTGCGCTGCGAGCTGACGATCTTTGCCGATGCCCAGATCGTGATGCCCGATCAGGATCAGCGGACGCAGCACCTTACCGACTGTCTCACCGCGCTCACCAACAGCTGGAACACGGTGGTGGAAATTTGCAACGAACCCTTTAAGAACTTACCTGGTGGGTCACCGGAAGCGATCGAGCTCGCGCGCCAGGCGCAAGGGCATGGCGTGCTGGTGGCGAGCGGCGAATACGAGTCGTGGCCGCCGGCGCCGTGCGCCGACTGGGGCAACACCCACTGCGATCGCACCGATGACTGGCCGCGTAAGTGTAAGGACCTCAAAGACCGCACCGATGAGAGTGACAACACGCCGTGGGTGGGGGACGAGCCGATGGGCGCGGCCGAAGTGAGCGACCCTGGGCGCCGCGACGCGAACCCGGACAATCACGCCTGGTATGCCAGCGGGGCCCAGATGTTCGGGCCCGGCGCCACCTTTCACTGCGACGACGGGATTCACAGCCGGACGCCGATGGGACCGCAGCAGATGGCCTGCGCGAAAGCCTTTTTCGAGGCGTTGAGGTGGACGCCAAAAGAGGCGCTGCTCTGGCCCTATCAGCGGGGCGATATGGGCTCAGAGGCGGGTATCGGGAACATGCCAATCCTGCACGATGATGCGAAAGCCTCGCGGACCTACTGCAAAGGCAACGGATCGCAAGAGTGGTGCATCGCGATTCAGTGCACCGATGAATGGGAGGCGATTGCGCGTGATGGATGGCGCATTGTGTCGCAGCCACGACGCGGATTTATCTATCTGGAGAAGCCGTGACGGCAACTCAATTTTGGGAACGGGCGGATCCCACGCCGCGCGATGGCTGGCGTGTGGTCAGTGAACCGAGGCGCGGCTTTGTCTATCTCGAAAAGCCGTGACACCCGATCGCTATGCCTCGGTGCCCGAGCGCATCACCTGGACGGTCGGCTTTCGCTTGCCGATTGACAAGCATGTGCTCGGCGCGCTGTCGACCTTCGCGAGTTTCAAAACCGGGAAGCAGGCGCAGATGAGTCTCGACGCCTTAAGCAAACGTGCGCGGACCAACCGCCGCACCTTACAGCGGGCACTGCGCCGGCTGGAGGCCGATGGCTTCGTCTCGGCGACACGGCGGCTCGGCGCACCCACCCGGTACGACATCAACCTCGACCTGTTAGCAAGCTGTTGGACGCCTGTGCAAAGCCTGTTGAAAACCTCGGGTCTGGGTGACAGCCGTGTCACCCCGGGGGATGACATGCGTGTCACCCCCTTGCCCAGGGAGGGGGGTGACACCGGTGTCACCCGATCCCCTGTACGTACTGATCCCCTGTACAAAGATCCCCTGTACAAAGAATCCCCAGCGCTCCGCGCGACCCTTCCCCCCGAACAACTGAGCTTCGGACCGCTGAGCCTGACGGAGGACGAGATGCGCGTCTATCGCGCTCGATCGCAGCGCAACGTCGGCGAGCCGTGTCAGTGCCCGGAGTGCCGAGAAGCAGGCGTCACGCACCTGCGCCGCGTGCGGGTCCCCGCCGACGACTTCTGCTCGGAACCTCGCTGGCTGCACGGAGAGGACCTCCGACGCTGGTGGGCCACGCACGACCGGGAGCTCGCCGAGATCCGGGAACGGCTGGCGCGATGACCACCGCGCTCGAAACGGTCATCTGGACCCAATCGCTCCTGACTGCGTGGATGGCGAGCCACGTCGGCGACGGCCACCGGCTGACGATGCGGACCGCCGATGAGACCGAAGCGGGGACCTTCGTCTGCGAGTGCGGCGCCGAGCTCCACGCGCGCCCGGTCGTGCCCTTCGACCCGGCCAGTGGGCTCTATGCCGTGACCGGTCCCCGGCCGATTCCCCTGCCGTCACTGCCGGCGCCGGTGCGCGCCCGTGACGGCGCGCCCGAGCGATCCGAGATGGCGCGGCGGCTGGCGCGGATTGCCGATGCGCTGCTGAGCATGGCGACCCACCTCGATCGAAAGGCGGACTAATGGCGACCCGGGGCTGGGAAGGCGCGATCGCCGAGCAACGAGCCATGTCTACGCCGCGCCGCAAATACCGGAACACCACGGTGGAGATCAACGGCCTGCGATTCGACTCGCGCGCCGAGGCCGATGTCTGGCTCAAGCTGCGCGACCGGGAAGCGCGCGGCGAGATTCAGGCGCTGCGGCGGCAGGTGCCGTTCGACCTCAAATGTCCGATCGAGCAGTGTGATGGCCTGGCGTCGCCGCGCCCGATGAGCGCGTTCGTCTGTCGCTACATCGCCGACTTTGTCTATCTCGAAGCCGGCGTCGAGCATGTCATCGACGTGAAGCGGCCCGCCACGAAGACCGCGCTCTATCGCCTGAAGAAGCGGTGGCTCGACTTACAACTCGACATCGAGATCGAGGAGGTACCGGGATGACCACGCTTGGCCTCGTCTTGTTGCTCGTCGCGTTCCTGTTCTTCGTGCTGGCGGCGGCGGGCGTGCCGAGTCGGATCAACTTGGTGGCGGCGGGCCTGGCGGTCTGGGTGCTGTCGCAGCTGCTCGCGGTCTGGCGCTAGTCGAGGTCGAGCACCTCGCGAATGCGGCAGAGCTCGCGCTCGATGTGGTGCAGTGCCGTGGCTAGCCGGTCGAAGGACTGATCGCGCACCACGATGGTTTGCGCGGCCGAGGCCGCGCGTCGGATGCGATCGAAGGCGAGGTCGAGCATGCGCCAGTCCAAGGCGGTCGGGCTCGCCAGCACACATGCAGGATAGCGAGCCCGTGCCCGGCTCGCTATTAGGAGTCGCCCTAATGACGTTCTGCACGATGCCGAAGCTGGGGCTGTTCTGCACGACCTACAAGCCGACGACTGAGAAGCGGCGTACCGAGGACATCACCGTCGTACGCGTGACCTTACAGGTCGAGCCGTTGACGGTGGAGATCGCCGCCGCGATCGATCCGCTGGTGCGGCGGACGCTCTTCCGGCAGCAGCACCCGGAGCCGGCGCCCTACATGCACGAAGTCACCTTCGCGCTCGACCCGCCGCGCCAGCAGCTGCACGTCTTCGCGAGCACCGACAGCGACCGCGCGTCCATCCTGCTCGACCAGGTGGCGATCGGGCGGGTCCGGGCGCGGCGCGGCAAATTCGCGTGGGCGCTCGCCTTTCATGCGACCTTCGGGCCGCCCGATGCAAAGCAACTCCTGTTCGTGCAGCAGTGGTTTCGGTCGCAACGCTTCGTCACCTTTGAACCGAGCGAGGGCGATCTCTTCGAGGAGCCGCGTGAAGACCTCGACGACGCGATCAGGGAGACGGCGGAGACGTTCGGCGGTGAGGACGAGCCTGCGAAGCTGATGGTCGGGCGGCGCCGTCCCCGATCCACCCACTGAGGACGTCATGAAGCAGGTCTCTATCGCGGAAGTCATCAAGGTACCAATCGACAGCATCGTCGTCGGCGAACGACGCCGTCAGAAACTCGGACGCGTGCAGTCGTTGGCGAACAGTATCGCGGCACGCGGTCTGATCCATCCACTCCTGCTTCGTGGCAACCAACTTGTCGCCGGCCGCCGTCGACTGGAGGCGTGCCGACGACTTGGATGGAAGACAGTGACAGTTCGACGCGTTGACGGACTCACTGACGATGAACTGCGTGCCATGGAACTCGAAGAGAACACCGAACGGGAAGCGTTGACGGACTTCGAAACAACCAAGGCGCGGCTTGCGGAGATCCGGCAGGCCGAGGCCGACCTGAAACGCGAGGCGGCCGAGGAGGAATTACGTCAATGGCGATCACGATCAATGTGAAGGACATCAAAAAAGCCACGCCGTGGAATGCGGTGGTGGCCACCCTGGTCAGTCTCGAGGAAAAGATTGGCCATGGCGAACACGACGCCATGACGG
>Ga0066903_100002277_pt1 | contig 14875 bp, 8 predicted proteins | sample PanSoiMetaGPlot1_FD_67491 | JGI IMG/M metagenome (GOLD analysis project Ga0066903, IMG submission 67491) | Tropical forest soil microbial communities from Panama analyzed to predict greenhouse gas emissions - Panama Soil - Plot 1 (version 2) | ecosystem: Environmental > Terrestrial > Soil >...
TCGTCACCTCGTTCAATGCCGACTATCCCATGATCCGGCTTGCCACCGGCGATCTCTCCGCCGTGCTGCCCGGGACTTCGCCTTGCGGCCGCACCAACATGCGCATCAAGGGCTGGATGGGTCGCGCCGATCAGACCACCAAGATCAAGGGCATGTTCGTGCATCCCGGACAGGTGGCCGAGATCGCGCGGCGCCACCCGGCGCTCGGCCGCGTGCGCCTGACGGTGACGCGCGTCGGCGAGCAGGATGCGATGACGCTGGCGGCCGAGTGCGCGGCGCCGGCCGGCGGCCTCGCCGAAGCGGTCGCGGCGACACTGCAGACGGTGACCAAGCTGCGCGGCGAGGTCAGGCTGGTCGCGCCTGGGAGCCTGCCCAATGACGGCAAGGTGATCGCCGACGAGCGCGGGGCGTAGCCCGGGATGGACTGTAGCCGAGGCCCAGACGAATCTCCTTGCTTGATCGCGAGCAGGCACATGCCGGCGAGGGCCATTGGCTGTCAATGGAACAGCATGTGATGATTTTGATTGTCCGCAAATGCTCGACCTGCGTTGAAGCCGATCTCGAACATCCTCTCGATATTTGAGCTGGCCCAATCGAGCATGTTTGGCCGATGCTGTTCGGGAATCGAAAATTCGACCCGGTAGAGCCGCGGCCGCCGCGAGTTCACATATGCGGCCTGCTCCGCCGAGCGAACGGAAGTTCCGTAATCGAGCCAATATTCGAACATAGCGAGTTCGTTGCGTGCATTGGCGACGAGGGGAACTATGATGGACTGGGCATATGCATCCCACAGATTACGCGGCCGCCAGATGAGGTTGAGCGTCATTACGTCGATCAGGACTATATTGTCGACGTCCTGCTCGCTCACCAATCTGGCCAGCGGCAGACACTGATAGGCCGCTCCTTCGAGATAGCTCTTCGTGCCGATGCGGTATGGCGGATAAATAAACGGAAATGACATGGATGCGCGGAAGTGATCGATCGTGATTTCCGCTTTGCGGAACGATACGACTCGCATGTCTTCGATACAGTATGCGCTGACCAAGCAGTCTGGCGCGATGCTTTTCAACTTCTCGAAGTCGACGAGGTGCTCAATGAACGGGACATGCGCACACAATCCGGCGCTGAAATAGCTGACGTCGCTCGGACACACCATGGCACCAATAAGCAGGATCCAATCGCTGAGCAGCTTTTCGGCGCGACTCTTTCCGTGCTGACGCATCGCATCCCGGACCGTCGGCAAGCTGTACCAGTATTCGCGAAATATCTCGGCGGAGGGGCCGAACTTGTTGAACAGTTTGTAGTTGATCGGAAAAATCGAATAGATCAGGTCGGAAATGCCAAAGTTCACGGTACTTTCTAGCGCCTGTTCTGGACTCATCGATTTCGGAGAGAGATAGAGCAGGCCGATCACGCCTCCGCCGCCCGCCATCGAAACAATGTCAAACTTCAGTCCAGCTCGATGCAGGGCGAGCAGCGCTCCCGACATGAGCGTGCAATGGGGAGCGCCCCCGCCGAGAACCAGTACGGTCTTTCCCATGACGCCTCCCGCCACAGCGAAAAACGCAAAGCGCTGGAGCACGTTCCGTTCCGCGAGTCGGAACGTGCTCCGGATTCGTTCGTTGGCGCGTACTCTTGTCGGCGAACCGGTGTCCACCCGGATCAGGTCGGGGCAGGCTTTCGCCAGAATAGCGCTAGGGCGGTCGCAATTCGTCGCCGATGACCCTGTGAATGAATTCGACGTCTTCGACGACTGCAAAGTGTGCCCCGGGTCGCATATGGACTTGGAGCCGCGAGTTCGTGAATCGTCCCCATCCGAGGGCGTGGCGCCGCGACACGTATGGATCGCCGCGTGCGGCGAAACAGGTGATCGGAATCTCCCAGGGCGGCTCGGGGGAGAACTGATAGTCATTGGCCATTCGAAACTCGGCGCGGATGACCGGAAGCATCAATTCGCGAAGCTCGGCGTCGTCGAGCAGTTGCTCGGTAGCTTCTATGTTGAAGTGCCGGATCAACTCGGCGAAAACATCGTCGGGTTGCAGAAATGATGGAAGATTGATCCGAAATTTCGCAAGATGCAGCATATCCTCCATCAAACGCTCTTCAAATGTCCCCATATCGGACATGCGGTCGGGAGGTCTTGCGCCTGAGGCAAAGAGATGGGCGGGATAGAGGTCGGTCGTGTGGATCAGGCGCCGCGCAGTCTCGTACATGGTCAAGCCACCCAGACAATGGCCAAAAAAGGCGAACGGCCGGTCGAGCAACGGGACCATTTCGGCGCTGAGTTTATCGACGAATTCCTCCATGTCTGAGACTGGCGTCTCGTGGATACGGCTCAAGCGCCCGGGCGGTTCAACGCTGACGACCTCGATGGAGGAATCGAGCGCGTCGGCCCAGCTGCGAAAAACAGCAGAGCCGCCGCCTGCAAATGGAAAGCAGAACAGCCGGAAACGCGCCGAGGCTCGCGGACGGGCGGGGACAAGCCACGTGCCTCCGGCGTCCGAGGGAGGCGCGATGGCGGGTTGCGGCGGAGTTCGCTCGTCACCTTGCAGAAACTCGAGTGCGACATCTTCCGCGAGCTGAGCGATGCTCGGTCCTTTGATCAATTTGGTCACGGGGATCCTGACACCCAATCCCTGTTCGACTCGATTGATCAGGGTCACCGACATGAGCGAATCGAGGCCGAGTTCGCGAAGCGGTTGCGTAACGTCAACGCCCTCGCTCAGTCCAAGAACCTGCGCGACCTGCTCGCGTAGGAAGTCGACCAGCAGGCCGCCGCGCTCCTGAATCGGGCTGTCGAAAATCCGGGTTCGCCAGTCGGGTCCGGCGCCGTTCGTCGTCTTCGTCTCAAGCGCGGCGTACTCCCTCTCCAGCTCACCGTAGAGGCGCGGTCGGTTCGAAAACTGCTGAAGAAATTTGTCCCATTGCGTAAGTGTGATTGCGGCGTGTGGCACATTTCCCGCTATGAGCGCCTCAAGGGCGTCGATCCCTGTTGCAACAGGAATGTATGTCGTTCCCCGCGCACGCCAGATTGCCTTGCCCTTGTCGCCCGAAAGCGTAGCAAGTCCCGAATCGGCCCACGGACCGAAATTCAATACGGTCGACGCCAGATTTTCGCTACGCCGATTGGCGCCAAGCGCATCGAGGAATGCGTTTCCGGCGGCGTAGTTCGCCTGACCGGCGGATCCGGTCAGGCTCAAAATGGAGGAAAACAGCACGAAGTGATCGAGCTTGAGGCGCCTGGTATGCGCGTGCAAGAGCCAGGCGCCGAAAATCTTGGGTGCCGTGACGCGCTCGAATTTAGCCCAGTCCATTTGGGCGAGGATGCCATCGTCGAGAATTCCCGCACAATGGAACACCCCTTTCAACGGTCGATCGCGTAAATGCACGCGGCCAATCAAGCCCCGCACGTCGGTATCGCTGGTAATATCCACTTTTTCCAACTGGATTTTTGCGCCAAGAACCTCGAGGCTCGTCCGGATCTTTGCCGCGCTCGGATCATCCTCTCCTCGACGGCTCGCCAGCAGGATGTTGGTGACCCCACATCGCATCGTCAGCCACTTCGCGACCTCGATTCCCAGCGCGCCCAGACCGCCTGTGATAAGATAGGCTCCCGCCGGATCCCATGTCGCCCTCGCCGGTTCCGGAAGAGGAGCGCGAACGAGGCGTGCTCCCAAACGACGCCCAGCCCGCACCGCGATCTGGTCTTCACCATCAGTGCGCAGCAGCTCGGCGACGAGAGCGTCGGCGTCGCGGCTGTTGTTTTCCTGCTCGCGCTGTTCCAGGTCGATCAGTCCTCCCCACAGCTGAGGATATTCGAGCGCGGCCGTTCGCCCGACGCCCCATGCCACCGCCATCGCGATTCCGGCCGCGGCATCGCCGGGCAAAGCCGCGATGGCGTCGCGGGAAACAAGCCAAATTCGCGGAATTGCCGCCGTCTGGTCGCGAACGATCTCCGCAGCCTTGAAGAGGGAAATGGAGGAGCCGGCGACGATTTGCTGCGCTGTTGCAAGCGTTTGAACACTGAGCTCGCCGCTACTTACGTCCAAGGGCCAAAGATTGACGACCCCTCGCAACGGACGTTCGCGATCGCGTGCCAGATCGCTCAATAGTGCGACAAGCGGTTGCACGAGGTCGTCAGGCATTGCCCAGCCCCGCGCTCCGCGGTCGCCCTGCAGGTCAGCCATTTGGACCAGACGGCACGACCCGCCCTGCCGGGTGATCACCCGAGCAACCTCTGAACCCAGTCCTGCGCGGTCGGCGAGAATGAGCCAGCAACCCGCAGATCTGTCGGCCTGTGATGGCAATTGCGGACATGGATGCCAGCGAAGCTGATAAAGCCAGTCAACGCTCTGCACACGAGACTGGCCCAACGCTGCCGGTGCCAGGCGTTTGAGCGACAACCCTTCCAGGGCGGCGGCGAAGCGTCCATCCGCCTGATAAATGCCAATGTCAATCGTCAGCACATCGGGGTCGATATCTGTGCCTCGGCGCGTCGCATGCGCCCAGACCTCGCGCGCGTCGATCCCAACGTGGTGGAAAGCATCGACGCCGATCGGAAGGTAAGTATCCCGCGGGCTATCCGGAGTCTCCGTGAAGCCGCCGTGGTCGTCGACAAATGCTGGAAAGATGTGCAGGCAGGAATCGAGCAGCGCCGGATGAAGCCGTGCCTCCGGATCGTCCGGAAGACGGTCCGGCAGCTTGACCTTGGTGAGGACCTCTCCGAAGCCTCGCTGCACGCTCTGTATGCCCTGAAACGACTCACCGTATTCCAGACCGATAGCTCGTGCCGTGCGATAAAAGCGGTCGCGTGAAATAAATTCCGTGCAACGACGCTTCACGTCCTCGATCGCGAGCGAGGTCGTATCGAAACTGTCTGTCACTGCACTCGCTCGCACCATGCCGACAAGATGCGTGCGCCAACCGTCCGCGGCGTCGCCGCGCCCGCTTACCAGACGAAATTCTGCTGTCCGGGCGTCGAGTGGCGCAAGAAGCAGTTGCACGACGCGCTCCCCCGCCTCAGGCAGGACCATTGCCTCCCGGTATTGCACGTTCACCAGGTCGATCTTATCGGTATTGAAGGCACGACGCCCCGCTTCGCGCAGAGCCGTCAATGCTGCTGTGAACGGCAGCACAGGCAGCCCATAGATGCGATGATCGCTGAGGTAGGGCAGTCGGTCGAGGCTGTAGATCGTCTCGAATTGAATCTCTGCCAGGGCTGAACGCAGGCGTGCGCCGACGAGAGTTGCTGCTGCCGGGAGGATGTTCGAGGGCAGGGGGCCGCCTTCGACCCAGTACCGCTTTTGTTCAAATGGGTATGTCGGCATCGAGACGCGTCTGTGCGCGCCTTCCCGATGGAAAGAAGCCCAATCGACGTCGTAGCCGCAGCAATAGAGTGCTCCGAGGCTCGAGAGGATCTCGGTTGATTCACCACCCTTGCGCATGCAGGCGAGCCATGTCAGGTCTTCGTCGACGCTCAGGCGCCCAAGCGTCAGCAACGCGCTGCCGGGACCGATCTCCAGGATCTCCGTCGCGCCTCGTCTGGCAACCTCGCGAATTCCATCGGCAAAGCGGACCGGCCCCAGCGCCTGCGCGCGCCAGTAGTGCGCGTCCGGCGCCGTCGCCCGCAAACCTCCTGAGGCCGTCGACACCCAATCGACTTCCGCGGGCTTGCCGGCAAACCCCGGGCCACGCCTCGTGAATTCTTCAACCGCCGGGATCATCAAGGGTGAATGGAAAGCGTGCGAGACGTTCAACGCGCGACATTCGATGCCCAGTTTCGCAAATCGGTCGCTAATCGCATCGATCTCGGTGCGAAGTCCCGAGATGACGGTAGCCTGCGGCGCATTGATCGCCGCGATGGAAACGTTCGTCGCGCCGAGATCTTCGATGGCTCGTGCAGCAGAATGCTCGTCGGCGAACACCGACAACATTGCCCCGTCGCGGGGCAGCGCCTGCATCAGGCTTGCGCGATCGGCGATCATGTCGAGCGCCTGGTCGAGGGTGTATACTCCGGCGCAATAGCACGCCGCGAACTCGCCGACGCTATGACCCAAGACGATGCGGGGCGCGATCCCCCACGACCGCCACAATTCGACTAGCGCGACCTGCACCGAGAATAGAGCCGGCTGGGTGATGGCTGTGTCGTCGATGAACGCGGCTTCGGCGTCGTCGAACAGAACCTGTTTCAATTGTCGCGGCAGACGGCTTCCAAGAATCTCCGAGCAGCGATCCAGCGTGCTGCGGAAGACCTCGTGCTCGCGGTAGAGTTCTGCGCCCATTCCGCGGTATTGCGACGCCTGGCCTGAAAATACGAAGGCAATTTTTCGCTGCTCGAGCGGTCTTTGTTTTTCCGAGGCGACCGTGTGTACCCGCACGTCGAGGGCAGCGCGGAGCTCAGCCTTGGATCGGCCCACTGAAAAGAAACGTTTTCGGAAATGGCAGCGCCCGACCGTCGATGTGAAGCAAATATTCTCAATAGGCGAGTCGTCGGAATCGAACCAGTCGCGATGCCTTTCAATCGAAAGGCGCAGCGCCCTTGTGGATTTCCCGGAGGTCACGAACAAACGCGGCGGGCTGTGGCCGCTGACGCGAGCGTCGGACCGCGGCGCTTCCTCCATCACTACGAAGGCGTTGGTTCCCCCAAGGCCGAGCGAATTGATGGCGGCAAACCGGGGACGCTCACCCGGAGGCCAATGTGTGAGTTCGGTGTTCACGAAGAATGGTGTCGTTGCGAAATCAATCTTTGGATTGGGCGTACGGAAATTGAGGCTTGGCGGGATCTGCCCGTAGTGCAACGTCAATGCCGCCTTGATCAGGGACGCAACGCCGGCTGCCTGTTCCAGATGTCCGATGTTGGTCTTGACCGAACCGATTGCACAAAAGTTGCATTGATTTGTCGCCGCGCGGAAGGCACGGGTCAGTGCGTCAATTTCCAGGGGATCGCCCACAATGGTGCCGGTGCCATGACACTCGACATAGCCGATGTCGTCCGGCGTAATTCCCGCGAGCGAAATGGCCTCGACCATGACTCTCGCCTGGCCGGGTACGCTTGACGCCGTATAGCTGATCTTGTCAGCGCCGTCGTTGTTGATCGCAGAAGCTCGCAACACGGCATATATGTGATCCCCGTCCGCGATCGCGGCCGACAACTCCTTGAGGAGCACGAGTGCGACACCGCTGCCGAAGATCGTTCCCTGCGCATCGGCATCAAACGCGCGACAATGTCCGTCGGGCGATAGAATGCCCCCCTTGACGCTCATGTAGCCGATGCGTTGTGGAATGCGAACCGTGCCTGCTCCTGCGAGCGCCATATCGCATTCGCCGCAGAGGAGAGATTGGCACGCCAGATGCGTGGCCACCAGCGACGTCGAGCAGGCGCTCTGCACATTGACGCTCGGTCCGGTCAGGTTGAGCTTGTATGAGATACGCGTGCTGGGAAAATCCTTGTCGTTTCCGAGATGCGCGAGACTGCCGGTATATCCGGGGAGGTCTCGCGTTGTCGCCAGCCGATCGATCAGATAGCTGCTGACGACGCCACCTGTTCCGACGAAGACGCCGGCATGCGTTGGATTTTCACCGACCCGGTAGCCCGCGTCCTCGAACGTCTCCCACGCGACCTCGAGGAGAAGCCGCTGTTGGGGATCCATGAGGCGCGCTTCCTGCGGCGAATATTCGAAAAAAGGGGCATCGAAGCAGTCGCTGTGCGATAACGACGCCGCCGCCTTGACATAGGACGAATTGCGGAGGAGTTCGGGTGGGACATGCGAGGCGGCGAGTTCTTCGTCCGACAGCGAGCTGATCGATTCGATCCCGTCACGTAGATTGTTCCAATATATTCTATGATCACTCGCACCGGGAAAACGACACCCGATGCCGATAATGGCAACACCGGAAAATGCCCGATCACCTGTCATCGTTGATCTATTCGAAGCCTTCGCTTCTCAGCCCGTTTCTGGGCGTCTGCAAGACTTCCATCCGGCTTTTTGTGAGAATTCGGGACCAATGCCTGGCGGTAGGCATCCACGAGATCGTCGATCGTTCGGACATCAGTGATGGCAACGAGCTTGGCAAACGGATCGACGCCGAGTTCGAATTCGAGTTGCGACACGAGAAATGCAAGATCAAGCGATGTGAGCCCCAGATGTGCGCTCAACTTCGAATCGCCGGCCAAAGGAGCCGCGGCGGCGGCACCCCGCTCGGCCAAGATCGCCCGGATCTTTCCGACCACAGTGGCTTCGATCTGATGGCTTGTTCCTGCCTCTAACACGTGATTCCTCCGTCTACGGCCAAGGTTTGGCCCGTGATGAACGATGCCTCTTCGCTGGCCAGAAAATGAACGACGTTGGCGACCTCCTCGATACGCGCGAGCCGCCCAAGCGGCGTTCGTCGGGCGATCCGCTGCCTCTGCTCGTCGCTTATGGAGGCGATCATGTCGCTTTCGAAATAGCCAGGTGCCACCGAATTGACTCGAATGTTCCGCGCGCCCAACTCGCGCGCCAAGCTGCGGGTCATTCCTTCCAGCGCCGATTTTGTTGCGCTGTAGGCCGCAACCCCCGAATGGCCGCGAATCGCATTGACGGAAGAGATATTCACGATCGTGCCCGAACCCTGGCGAAGCATGACGCGCGAGCATGCCTGCGTCAGGACGAGGACCGCGGTGAGGTTGGTTTCGACGACCTCGTTGATGCGCTCCCATCGCATCGTCGGAAGGACGCCTTCGACGGCTATCCCGGCATTGTTGATCAGGATGTCGATTCCGCCGAAACGCGCGGCCACGTCGTTTGCGAATTTTTGCACGCTCTCGGCCGCGCGGGCGTCGACTGACGCCCAGTAGAAGTTCGCTTCCTCCCGGCGCAGCAACTCGTTGACGAACTCCGATTTGGATCGGCTGAGTGTCGCGACCGAATATTTTCGGTCGAGAAAACGCGCAACCAGCTGTGCGCCGAGACCGCGGCTTCCTCCGCTTATGACAGCCACCTTTGGTCGTTCGCTGGCCATGGCCTTGTTGAGCTCAAATTACGCGGGAGGGGTATGCGACATTTGCCGAACCTTCTTGAATCGCTCACTGTGGTGAATTGCATCAACGACCTCAATCACCGCGGGCCTCTTGAAGCGCTCCAGGCGGCCTCGGCAGAATTCGCGAAGTCGCTCGCGCAAACGGTCCGGGTCTTCTGGCGTATTTGGAGTGACGGTCGCGACCACGACTTGGCCGGTAATCGGGTTGGGTCGCCCCGAAATGGTGACATCACAGATATTGTCGAACGCGAGCAGAACGTTCTCGATTTCACTCGGGTGAACCTTTTCTCCGCCGACATTGATCAATTCGGATCGGCGACCCAGAATTCTCAAGTATTCGCCGTCGATCTCAACGACGTCCTGTGTGTTAAACCAACCGTCATCATCGAATGGAGAAGGCGCGTTCAGGTAGCCGAGCATTGCGGACGCCGATCTGATCCACAGGACACCGTCAACGATCTTGTGCTCAAAGCCCGGACCGCCGAGCTTCAACCACACGGAATCGGCGTCACGCGATTGCGTCGCCATAATGCCGAGCTCGGACAGGCCATAGGTCTGCTTGAAACGCACCCTTGGCAATGCCGCTCGCGCATGTGCGAGCGTATTTTCCGGCATCGGCTCGGTGCCGTAGGTAACGATTTCGAGCGATGAAAGGTCATGACGCTTCAGTGCATCCGATATCAGCAGCATGCGGATGAATGTGGGCGTCGTTGGGAGCAACTGGATTCGATTGGCCGCAATGGCCGCGCATACTGCATCGGGCGTTCGTTGAGCGCACGTAACGGCCGTCCCGCCGTGGCACAATACGTGAAACAGCGTGTTTACGCCGCCTATGTGATCGAGCAGCAAGAATACGAGCGTGCGATATCCGCGGCGCTCGTCACGAAACTTCTCGAGCAATGCAGTGAAATCCAGCAACGATGCCTTACTGCGGCCTGTTGAACCGGAGCTGAATAAGACGAGACCTGGCGCGTCGCGCTCTCGCAGTCGGCCGTACAAAATATGCTCGGCCGATCGGGCGAAATGGGTCGTTTGATGGCTGCCATCCCGACTCACGGCAATAGCGTGCTGGACTTGAGAAATCTCCATCACATCGCTCCGCGGGCTGTTCGCCGCAGATGGAAGGGGAACGACGATGGTCCGGTTCACCAGCGCGGCGATCAACAGCGCACACGTCTGCGCCGAGTAATCTCCGCAGATTGCGAGCGTCTGCCCGCTTTCAATTCCGCTCCGTCGCAGTTCCGCGGTCCATAGGTCGATTAATCGGCAAAGTTCGGCGTACGACACCGACCCGCGTTCATCGACGAGCGCATCGCGGTTGCTCCATTTGGCGAATTTCTCGATTACCCAATGCGCGTCCATGGCGGTGCGTTACGACGCCTTTCCCAAGTTCAGGAAGCGAGGCTTAGGTCTACGAAGTGAAATTGAAGCCTTACCAGGCAGACGAATCAGCGCCGCGTTGTCTGCGATAAGAAGCATCCATTGCCTGTACCACCTGAACCGCATGCAAGACCTGGGCGGCCTGCGTGGGGTCCATTGTTTGCAAGGATTGTCTTAGCCTTTCCATATCGACCGAGCCGCCAGGACGCGCCGGGCCGGATGATCCGGGCATCGAAAACGGGGGCGTCGGGCCGACGGGCGCGTATGCGACGCCACCGTGCTCGGCAAATGCGCGGCAGGCGTTTCGCGCGTGGTCGACCATCTCCGCCGCCTTCAGCAGCGTTTGATGCATGACATCGGCCTGCGCCATGGCGATCCGCAGCGACGCATCGAACGGTGGATTCGCGCTCTGAAGCGGTGAGAAGGCGCGGGTGAGGCCGGAAAAAAGCCACATCCAGCTGGATGAAAGGTATGACCAAAGTGAACGAAAATTGCTCCACCAGCCCAGGACGTTCGGGTGGGCATGGAAGGCCCGCATCGCGTCGCCGAATTGCCCGGCTTGATCCGAGAACGGGTAAAATCCGAACGGCGGCATCCCCGGATGGAAAGTGCTTTGCGGCATGGCGCCAAACGGCGAAAAGGGGAAGACCGGAGGCGCGCCCGTTGGCCAGAATCCAGGCATTCCAAACGGATTTGCGAATGCCGCAGGGCCGAACGGCGTGTTGAAATAGCTTTGCGAGAACGGTTGTTGGTATCCTCCGGTCGGGTCGGCCGCGGTGTAGTGCGGGTTGTTGCTGGCGGAAAAGGTCGATTGATCTCCGCGACTGCCGGTCGGCGCACCGCCGCCATTTGCTCGCGGTTCGTTTTCGAATGCTTGCTGCGTACCTCTCTGGGAGGCTCTATGCGGTGACGAAGCTTCCGCTTCTGCGGCTCGTTGTGTCCGCGACCAGTTTCTTTCCTGATCGGGTCCATATCCGCCGAGAGGCTGATTGCCAGATTGGGGAGGAATGCGAGGACCGTTGGCACCGTGAAGTGGCGGTTCTGCGTGCTCGGAAACCATCGTTCCCTCCTGCGACGTCCGCTTCACTTAATTTATATACCTTCTCACAACTCCAAAGAGGGTTCAACCCAAGCAAGAAGTTACATCGTACCAATTATTGTTGAATCATACGGCTTTCGCCTATTTCGTATTGGTTATTCATTTACCCGCGGGCTATTGCCTCTTTTCTCGCGTCGATCCCGACGGGATATCATTGGCGAAGCGCTGCCGGGCAGCGGGTCTTTCGCTAAGGGACAGATTGAGCGGAAAGGTTTGATTGGAGGTTTGTTCGAGAAGGAAAGTGTTTCCGCTTGCGTTATGAACAAAAGGGATCGATGAAAGATCGCACGGAATGTATTGAGCGGGCGTTTCTCGTAGAGTTCGATGCGACCGAACGGCACGAGGCCAGACCTGCGCTATTCCGTTCGTCATGATCGCGTGAATGGAATAGCTCGACCGTCGCCTCCTTCCTTTGCGTCAGAGTGCGGTCCAATCATGAATTTCATCAGAGGGAAGACGGAGAACTCTTTGCGTCAGGCGCACGGCGCCCCCGGCCGTTGTCCGGGGAGATGCGGAGGTCTTGCGCGATTTCCCGAACCAGAGCCGTAGGATCGTCCAGGAAGTAAAAATGTCCGCCGCGAAAGGTCCGATGGCGAAAGCCGGCGTTGGTGAACCGACTCCACGTCTCGAGTGATTGAAAGCCGACTGCATCATCGGACCCGCCGAATCCGGTAATTGGGCAGGTCACGACAGCTTTTTGATCCACACGATAGCTGTCAGCCAGCAAAATATCGGCTCTCAACGTCGGAAGAATGGCCGCCATCAATTCGCGGTTGGAAATTACTGCGTTCGATGTGCCACCATAAGCTCGCAGTATTCGAAGCAATTCGGCATCGGAAAAACCGCGATCAGCTTTGGGATAGTGGAAGGTATTTGGTGCGGTTCGAGCAGAAACGAATAGATGGCGCGCATATCGACCATCCGCAGAGTGTATCTTCCTTGCGGCTTCGAAGGCGATACAAGCCCCAATGCTGTGGCCAAAAAACGCAAAGGGTACGTTCAAGGCTCCAGTAAGCCCGTTCGCTACGGCGGCGATCATGGCCGCCATATCGGTGTATGCCGGCTCATCCAGCCGGGTAGCGCGTCCCGGAAGCTCGACCGGGCAGAAGTCGAGTTCTGGCGGCGTCAGATCGCGCCAAGGGCGATAAAATTGAGCATTTCCGCCGGCGTGTGGGAAGCAGAATAAGCGACAGCGAACACGGCTGTCCTCGGTCCGAAATGGAAGCCATCTGTCGAGCAAGCTGGTCATAAGCCGTGGATCTGAACTTGCGATCCGGTGGTTGGGGTCGCGCACGCTGGGTCGCGGACGCGCATTTGGCTATATAGCTCAGAATGCCGACAACCGAGTGGCGATCCTGCAACCGCGGGCTAGAAAAGCTGAGGGGGCTTCACAGAACGTGGCTATTCTCGGCGCCGAATTGCGGACGGCAAGGTGTCAAGATATTTTCTCTCTCGGCTATGCAACGATCCCGGCGGTCATGCGCATTTTGAGCTCAACTTGCGGGTCCGTATCGAGGAGCTGACGGTTGCCGCTCAGCGCTGTGACGATCCGAGGCTATCGCTCCGTGCGCGGCCTCTTCCTTCCGGTGGAGGCGTGCTCGGTCTTCGTCGGCGCAAACGGCGTCGGAAAAACCAACCTCTACAAGGCGCTGGGCCTGCTGCGCGCTGCGGCCGAAGGCACGCTCACGCGTGCCATCGCCGAAGAGGGCGGCGTCGAATCCGTGCTGTGGGCCGGGAAGCGACGCGCCCGCCAGCCTGTGCGCCTCGCGCTCAAGGCGCATTTCGACGAGATGGCAAACGGAGTCGAGGTCGGGCTGCCGCACTCCTACGAGGTCGAGATCGGGCTGCGCCGGCCGACCGAAGCCGCATTCGAGATCGAGCCGCTGATCAAGGAGGAGCGTCTCACCATCCGCCACGGCGGACGCGACGTGGTGATGATGGAACGCAAGGGATCGTTCGTCGCCTTGCGCAACGAGGCTGGCCGTCGCGAGACGCACCGCGATGCGGTCCTTCCGTCAGAGACGGCGCTCGCAGGTTTCCGCGACGCCGCGCGCTATCCGGAGCTCGACGCGGTGCGCCGCGAAATGCTTGACTGGCGCCTCTATCACGATTTTCGCACCGACGCCGGTTCGCCCATCCGCGCCCCGTGCTACGCGATCGCGACGCCGACCCTGTCGGCGGACGGGCGCGATCTCGCCGCGGTGCTGGCGACGCTGTTCGTGATCCGTGAGGATACGACGGATCTCGCGGCCGCGGTCGAGGACGCGTTTCCGGGCGCGCGGCTGCAGGCCGGAGACGAAGGCAGCTGGTGCCGGTTCGAAATGCGCTTTCCGGACATGCCGCGGCCGTTCGCGATGCATGAACTGTCCGACGGCACATTGAAATATCTGTGCCTGCTCGGCGCCCTGATGGGCTACCGGTTGCCCGCGCTGATCGCCCTCAACGAGCCGGAGGCAAGCCTGCATCCTTTGCTGCTGCCGCCGCTCGCCCGGCTCATCGCCAAGGCGGCCGGTAAGACGCGCATCTGGATCGTCACCCACTCGGATGTGCTTGCCGAGGCGATGAAGGCGGAGACCGGCAAGCCGGCGCGCCGCGTCGTGAAGCTCGATGGCGCGACCTCGATCGAGGGCCTCAAGCTCACCGGCGAATATCGCGATGAGGATGACCAGGACGACGAGGCCGATGAGGAGGATTGACGCGTCGCGCAGCCTCAGCCGATCGGCGCAAACGCGAGCGTGACATTGTTCGCCGGCATCGTAACGATCTCGGCGAGCCGCAGGCCGCTTTCCCTCGCGATAGCGGACAAATCGCGCGTGTCGCGCACGCCCCACTCGGGGTCGTGTGCGCGCAGACTGGCGTCGAACCTGGCATTGCTCGGAGCTGTATGGGCGCCATCGACCTTGAAAGGACCGTACACGAACAGGCGGCCGTCCGGGCGAAGCTGGCGTGCGGCGCCGGCAAGCAGGTGCCCGCTCACCCGCCATGGCGCGATATGCAGCACATTGATGCAGAGGACGGCGAGCAGGTCCCGGGGCGGCGGCCCGGACATTTTCGTATCCCAGTCCCGTTCGGCAAGGTCGATGCGCAACGGGGCGCGCAGGTTTGCGAGTCGCGCATGGGCGCGCCAGGCCGCGATGCTCGCGAGGTGCCTGGGGTCGAGGTCGCTCGGCCACCACGTGACGGCGGGCGACCGGCGCGCGAATTCGACCACATGCTGGCCGGTGCCGCTGCCGACTTCGAGCGCGTCGCCGCCGCGGTCCTGCACCAACGGAGCGATCACCGACCAGATCGGCGCATGATTGCGGTGAAACGCTTCGGCATCCAGCCGTGCGTCGGCCGGCGGATCGCCTGCGTCGAAGTCGACAACGAAATCCGGCA
>Ga0066903_100002278_pt1 | contig 14873 bp, 13 predicted proteins | sample PanSoiMetaGPlot1_FD_67491 | JGI IMG/M metagenome (GOLD analysis project Ga0066903, IMG submission 67491) | Tropical forest soil microbial communities from Panama analyzed to predict greenhouse gas emissions - Panama Soil - Plot 1 (version 2) | ecosystem: Environmental > Terrestrial > Soil >...
GTCGGCATCACCGGCAGCATCGTCCAGCAGCTCAATCACGGCATCTCGACCGGCGCGCTCTTCCTCATCGTCGGCATCGTGTACGAGCGGCGCCACACGCGCGAGATTTCCGAATACGGCGGCCTGTCGAAAGTGATGCCCGTATACGCCGCCATCTTTCTCCTCATGACGATGTCGTCCATCGGGCTGCCGGCGCTGAACGGCTTCATCGGCGAGTTCCTCATCCTGCAGGGCGCGTTCGTCAAGAGCAAGATGTGGGCGGCGTTCGCGGCGAGCGGCGTCGTGCTCGGCGCGGCCTACATGCTGTACCTCTATCAGCGGACGATGTTCGGCACGATCGAGAACCCGAAGAACGAGCGGCTGCTGGACTTGAGCCACCGGGAGTTCGCGACGTTCGCACCCCTCATCGTCCTGGCGGTCTGGATCGGGCTGTATCCGGCGCCGTTCCTGTGGCGGCTCGAGCAGTCGGTCAACCACATCGTCCTCCGCGTGAGCCCGCAGTACGCAGCGGCATGCGGAGGCGGCGCCCCGACGGCGGCGTCGGCGGCCACTAATAGCGCGGCGCCATTTCTGAGCGCGCTGCCGTGCGGTCCGGACGGGAAGCCGCTGGCCACTCCCGGCGGGGCGCCTGGAGAACCGCGGTAATGCCGGCAGGGCTGTCGACGGCGGACTTCTACTACATCCTGCCCGAGCTCGTGCTCACGGCGGGCGCGCTCGTCGTGCTGATTGCCGACGTGCTGCTGCCGCGGGGGAGCAAAGCGCTCGGCTGGATCACGCTGGCCGTGATTGGCGGCACGATCGTCTCGCTCATGCCGTTCGCGGACGCGCAGGTCGAGGTCTCGCAGGGCCTGCTGGCCGTGGATCGCTTCGCGTTCTTCTTCAAGATCGTCTTCCTGCTGGCCGCGGCGCTCACCGTGCTGATGTCGACGCGCTATCTCGCGATCGAAGGCGCGAGTCCCGGCGAGTACTACTTTCTGATTCTCTGCGCCACGCTCGGCATGATGGTGATGGCGGGCGGCATCGATCTCATCTCGATCTTCATCGGTCTCGAGACGATGGCGGTGTCGTTCTATATCCTCGCCGGCTTCATCAAGCCGAACCAGCGTTCGAACGAGGCCGCGGTCAAGTACTTCCTGCTGGGGGCGTTCTCGCTCGGCATCCTGCTGTACGGCATGTCGCTGATGTATGGCCTGTCGGGCACGACGAACCTTCGGGTGATGGCGACGCGCTTTGCGGGCATGGAGAAAGATCCCCTGCTTCTCCTCGCGACGATTCTTGTCGTTGCCGGCGTCGGGTTCAAGATTGCGGCCGTGCCGTTTCACATGTGGGCGCCCGACGTGTACGAGGGTGCGCCGACGCCGGTCACCGCGTTCCTGTCGGTCGGATCGAAGGCCGCCTCCTTCGCGATGCTGCTGCGCATCTTCGTCGAGGGGATGCCGACGGTCGCCGCCGACTGGAGGCTGCTGTTTGCCGTGTTGTCCGTCGTGACCATGACCGTCGGGAACCTGGCGGCGCTGACGCAGAGCAACTTGAAGCGCATGCTCGCGTACTCCTCGATCGCGCACGCCGGCTACCTCCTGATCGGCGTCGCCGCCGGCGGCCCGCGCGGCGTCACGGCGATGCTGGTTTACTTGCTCATCTACGCGTTCATGCAGCTTGGCGCCTTCACGGTCATTCTCGTGATGCGCCGCGCCGACGTCATCGGCGACGAGCTCAAGGACTTGAGCGGGCTCTACCAGCGCCGGCCGTTCGCCGCGTTCGCGATGCTGCTGTTCATGCTGTCGCTCGGGGGCATTCCGCCCACGGCGGGCTTCATGGGCAAGTTCTGGCTGTTCAGCGCGGCCATCGAGGCCAACTACGTGTGGCTGGCGGTCATCGGCGTGATCAACAGCGCGATTTCGCTCTACTACTACCTCCGGATCGTGGTCTTCATGTACCTGAAGAAGGAGACGACGGGATCGGAGCCGATCGTGACGCCGGCGCTGGGTGTGGCGATGGCGGTCGCACTGCTGGTGACGCTCGCGCTGGGCGTGTATCCGAGGCCCCTTTTCGAGCTGGCTGAATCGTCGGCGCGAACGCTCGGCATCACGAACGTCGTGGCCTCACGGTAGGGGTGACGCGGCGTCGCCCTTCCGCGGTGTGAACTTTTTCACAAGGTGGGATATACTCAGCGGTCGACCGCCTCGGTGGCCGTGGGGCAGGAGCACCTCGAGCAGGGTTGATGGCCGCTGATCGACGGTTTCCCGGCTGGATTCGCTACTCGGGCATCGGCCTCGAACTCGCCGGTGCGACAGCCGGTCTGGCGCTGCTCGGGTACTGGATCGATACGCGATACGGCACGAGGCCATGGGGTCTCGTCGGCGGGCTCATCATCGGGATCGTCGGCGGCATCTATAACCTGATAAGAGAGTCGCTGGAAGCCGTTCGTGAAGCCGGGGCAGAGGACGCTGCCCAAAGCGACACTCGTGGCGAGCGCGGCGAAGGCTGAAACGGATCGCGCGATGGGATCCTCGCGGAGCCTGCGGTACGCGCGCTTCCTCGGCCTGGCGGTCCTGATTGTCGCGGCGCTCTGCGGTGTCGGGTTCGTGCCGACGTCGCGCCTGGCCGGCGCGGAGGCTGTGCCGGCGATGATTGTCGGGTGCCTGATCAGCTTCGCCTCCGCGGCGCTGGCAGGCGGGCTGCTGACGGCGGTTGGTGCGGACACGCCGCACGCCCGGCTGAAGCGCAGCTTCCTGGCGATGACGGTCCGGCTCGCGGCGGTCGTCGTGCTGGGTGTGGCGGCGGTGGCAAGCGGAGCGTTCGCGCGAACGACGCTGCTCGTGTGGATGGCAACGGCTTACGTGGCGCTCCTTCCCCTGGAAGCGAAGCTGGCCGTCGCGGAATGACCCTGGTCACACGGAGTTCCCAGTGATCGCGCAAGAGACGACGCACGAACAACCGGCGGCGGGGCACGAGGGGTCCGGGGGCGAGAGCCCGCTCGAGCACGTCGTGCAGCATCCGCTCGTCGTGCGGCCGGGGAACCTCGGACCGCTGACGCCGAACGGCGAAATCACCGTCTTTTCCGATCAGATCGCGATGATCGCGCTCGCCGGCGTGCTGCTCATCGCGTTCGTGCCGATGCTCGTGCGGAAACGGCGCGGCCGCGATGGCGTCGCGGCGATGGTGGCCACCGGTTCGGCCAACGCGCTCGAAGGTGTTCTCGAGTACCTGCGCAAGGAAGTCGCGCAGCCGGCGCTTGGCGAGCATACCGATCGCTTCATCAAGTACATCTGGAGCGTTTTCTTCTTCGTGCTCACCATCAACATCCTGGGGCTGCTGCCGATTCCGGTGGTGTCCACGCTGTTCGGCACGCATCTCGGAGGAACGGCGACGGGGAACATCTGGGTGACCGCCACGCTGGCGCTGATCACCATGGGCATGATGGTGATCAACGGCCTTCGCATCGGCGGGACCGCGTACCTCGCGCACTTCTGCCCCGGCCCGTTGTGGCTCGCGCCGCTGCTGGTCCCGGTGGAGATCATCGGACTGATCGCGAAGGTGTTTGCGCTGGCCGTCCGCTTGTTCGCGAACATGATCGCCGGCCACATTCTTCTCGCGGTGCTGCTGTCGTTCATCATGTCGGCAGGTGCGATCAGCGCGGGGCTCGGCCTCGGCGTCGGTGTCATCGTGGTCCTCGGCAGCGTCGCGATCAACTTTCTGGAACTGTTCGTGGCGTTCCTGCAGGCGTTCATCTTCACGTTCTTGACGACGCTGTTCATCGGCATGTCGGTGGTCTTCCATCACGACGACCACGGCGGCGGGCACGAGGGGCATCACGAAGCTGCCCACTGAGGACGAAGGACCAGGGACTAGAAATCGCCATGCCCGCAAGGTTCGGGGCGGATGCGGGCCGTGAGGCGTGACTGCGATGGCGATCGGAGGCTGCCGTTCCCCGGGCGGCGGAACACACGAGGCGTGAAAATGGAAAGCAGGAAGTGGATTCGAGTGGCGCTCAGCGTGGCATCGGCGGGCGTCGCCGTGCTGCTGTCGCCGGCGGTCGTGTTCGCCCAGGAGGCGACGCGCGCGACGTTTCTGACGACAGGCGGTGCCGCCGGCATCGGCGGCGCGATCGGTGCCGGTCTGGCCATCATGGGCGGCGCGGCCGGCATCGGCAGGATTGGCGGTTCGGCCGTGGAGTCGATGGCACGGCAGCCTGCCGCGGCGGGACAGATTTCGACCGCGATGATCATCACGGCCGCGATGATCGAAGGCGCGACGCTGTTCGCCGTCGTCGTCGGCATGCTGGCGGTTCTGAGGATCGCCTAGGCGCGAGGAATGAGGTTCCGGGGCGCGACGTCCGGTTGCGCTCCGGACACGACCCTGTCAGTGTCCCGATGCGAGGCTCTATGAACCAGCGATTCCTCACGGCGGCCGTTCTCGCACTCAGCGCGGTCCCGCTGTATGCCCAGGAGCATGGCGGCGAAACCACGTTGAGTCCGTTCGCCGGCGACGTGGGCAATGCCATCTGGACGCTCGCGATCTTCGCGCTCGTCGTCATCGTGCTCGGCAAGTTTGCCTGGGGCCCCGTCCTCGGCCTGCTCAAGCAGCGCGAGGACTTCATCCACAAGTCCCTCGCCGACGCACGGGCCGATCGCGAGGCCGCGACGGCGATGCTGAAGGAATACACCGAGAAGGTGCAGGCTGCGGCGCGCGAAGCAGACGCGATGATTGCGCGCGGGCGCGACGATGCCGAGCGGTTTCGTGAGGAGATCAAACAGAAGGCGCGGGCGGAAGCCGACGCGCTGATGCGGAACGCCGAGCGACAGATTCAGCAGGAAACGAGCAAGGCCCTCCAGCAGATCCGGCATGAGGCCGTCGACCTGTCAGTCGCCATCGCCTCAAAGCTGATCAAGCGGAACATTACCAAGGAAGACAACCAGCGCCTCATCGACGACGCCCTCAAGCAGCTGGAAAAGCCAGGCTCCCCCTCTCACTGATCCCAGGACGTCCGGGTGATCCAGGTCACTCTGAGGCTTGATGCCCGGGGTGCGATCCAGTTTTTTGGATAGGGCGGCGTTCATCACTCAAATCTGATGCGTCGCCACTGTTTCAGGGTCATCCGTCCCAATCCCGGCGTTATCATCCAAAGCTAGCTCAGTTCGCGACACGGCGGTTACTCCGCTTCAGCACGTCGATATCGACCACGCCGTTCTTTTTTCGCGAGCGACGCGTTATTACACAAAACAAGGAGCAGACAGTAATGCGACTTAGACGACTGGGAGCATTTATCGCCGCTCTCGTGATTCTCACCATGCCGCTTGCCGCGCAGGAGCGCACCGGCGGTCTGGCGGGCGTCGTCACCGACACGAGCAAGGCCCCCGTGCCTGGCGCGACGGTGACCGTGACCAACAAGCAGACGGGCGCGCAGCGCACGGGCGTGTCGGCTGGCGACGGATCCTTCCGATTCCCCGACCTGGCCCCGGGCCGCTACGACGTGTCCATCGAGCTGCAGGGATTCCAGAAGGTCACCGGTGACGACCTCATCATCCTGCTGGGCAAGACGCTCGACTTCAATGCCGAGCTCAAGCCCGGAGCGATCACCGAGACGGTGAACGTCACCGCGGAGTCGTCGAAGCAGATCGACCTCAAGAGCGTCACGCTGCAGCACAACGTGACTGAGGAAGAGCTCGATCGCATTCCGAAGGCGCGCACCTTCCAGGGCATCGCCCTCGTGGCGCCGGGCGTGAACGCGGGCGACATCGAAGCCGGCTTCACCGTGCACGGCGCGAGCGGCGCGGAGAACGCGTTCCTCGTGGACGGCGTGCCGACGGGCAGTCTCGTCGACGGCCGCACGCGTGAGAACACCGTGTTCGAGTACCTGCAGGAAGTGCAGGTCAAGACAAGCGGCATCAACGCGGAGTACGGCGGCGCGCTCGGCGGCGTGATAAGCGCGGTCACCAAGTCGGGCGGCAACCGTCACAGCGGGGAAGCGCACTACTACTACATCGGCAACGGGCTGAGCGCCGGTCCTGTAGAGCGCATCCAGTTGAGCCCGGTGGACAACCAGACCGTGTTCCACGTCCAGGACGACAAGCAGACGGACAACCGCAACGAGTTCGGCGGGTCGATCGGCGGGCCGATCGTCGCGAACCGGTTGTTCTATTTCGGATCCGTGTCGCCGCGTCTCGTCCGCCGGACCAACAACTACCTGTTTTCGAACGGGACGGTGCCCGGCTCGCTCAACCAGGATCAGACGCTCTGGCAGGCGTTCGGCAAGGTGACGTACTCGTCGAACCGGGTGACGGGCAGCGGCAGCATCCTGTTGACGCCGACGAACTCCACGGGTTCTCTCGGCGCCTACAACGGTACCGGCACGAACTTCCGCACGAGCAGTTCGGCGTCGAACGATCCGTTCAAGACGCAGGGCTTCCAGCAACGTCAGTACAACGCCACGGGCGACGCCAACGTCTTCCTGACGCCGTCGTCGTTCATCGCCGTGCGGGGCGGGTTCTTCTCCGACAATTACAAGGACATCGGGATCTCGCAGGTGACGAGCTACACGTACCAGGCGACCTCCGTCGGCGCGCCGAACATCCCGGCGAGCCTGCAGGGGCCCATCGGGACGACGAATACGCCGCGCACCATCATCAACAACTTCGATGACACGAAGCGGTCGTTCGTCAACGTCGATTACAACCACGTGTTCACCAAGGCCGGCTCGCATCAGCTCAAGGGCGGCCTCGGCTACCAGCATTCGACGAACAACGTGGACGTGTCCTATCCGGGCGGCTACGTTTACCTCTACTGGAACCAGAGCTTCAGCAGCCCGTTCCTCGGCCGTCAGACCGGCGCGTATGGGTACTACCGCGTCGATGACTTCGGAACCCGCGGCCAGGTGGGCGGCGACATCACCTCGCTGTACGCGCAGGACACGTGGTCGGTGACTCCGCGCCTCGTCCTGAACCTCGGTCTGCGGACCGAGTACGAAGTGGTGCCCTCGTTCCGCCCCGACATTAAGGCGGACGCGTTCAGGTTCCCATTCAGCCAGAAGATGGCGCCACGGCTCGGCGCCGCCTACGACATCAAGGGCGACGGCCGGATGAAGGTGTCGGGAAGCTGGGGCCGCTACTTCGACTGGACGAAGTACTCTATTGCACGCGGCTCCTATGGCGGCGACCTGTGGCACATCTACTACCGGTCGCTCGACACGCTCGACATCAGCACCCTGAACACCAGCAACATGCCCGGTCGCGACATCTGGGGCAGCTCCACGGGCTTCCGCGATCTGCGCGGCACGAACTTCCAGAACACGGACCCGAACGTCCGGCCGATGTATCAGGACAGCACGAATATCGGATTCGAATCGCAGCTCAATCCGACGACGGTGCTGAGCGTCAACTACGTGCACAACATCCTGACGCGCACGATCGAGGACTTCAGCGCGCTCATCAACGGCGACAACATCTACGAGATCGGCAACCCGGGCGAGGGCATCGCCACGATTTATCCTGCTTCGTATCCTGCGACGGCCAACTTCCCGATGCCGAAGCCGGAGCGGAAGTACGACGCCGTGGAGGTCAGCCTGAGCCGCCGGTTCTCGAAGAACTGGTTTGCCAGCGCAAACTACACTTGGAGCCGGCTGTACGGCAACTACACCGGCCTGGCAGACGCGGACGAAATCCTCACGCCCACGACGGGCGTCAGCTCGGGCACCACGCAGCAGTCGGGCGGCAGCATCGCCCGCACCGGCAGCAACTCGCACTCTGGTTGGGATACGGACACGATCCTCTGGGATTCGCACGGCAACGTCGGCGTCTACGGCAAGCTGCCGACGGATCGTCCGAACGTCGTGAAGCTGTATGGCGCCTATACGACCAAGATCGGGACGCAGGTCGGCGCGTTCTGGTACGGCGGGCAGGGCACGCCCATTTCGACGGTCGTGAACTCGCAGGACCTCGAGCCGCTGCTCGTCAACGGCCGCGGCGACATGGGCCGCACGCCGTTCCTGTCGCGCACCGACCTGCTCGTCTCGCACGAGCTGGCGCTGATGAGCAACAGGAAGCTCCGCTTCGAGTTGAACGTGCTGAACGTGTTCAACCAGAAGACGCCGACGCACATCTTCAACTTCCTCAACAAGGGAGCCCCGGGAGGTTCGTCGACGATTTCCGCGAACGCCATCGACATGTCGAATGTCAATCTCGCGGCCGGGTACGACTACAACGCCCTCATTCGAGCGACGTCACAGGGCACTCTGTCGTACGATCCGCGGTACGGCCAGCCGGACCTGTGGCAGGCCGGTACGCAGGGTCAGTTCAGCGTGAAGTTCACGTTCTAACCAAGGACGATCAGGCGGGAAAGACGAAAGGGGGAGCCTTTGGGCTCCCCCTTTCATTTGCGGGCCATGGCTTCGCGCAGGATGCTGTCGTCCACGAGCTGATCGATGGTGGCCGGCGCGCGCGGCTCGCGCTTCTGGGCCGCCGCCACCCACGCTTCTTCCTCTCTCATCAACGGCAGCAAATCGCGCGGCAGGGCAGCCGGGAACGCGAACTCGCGCCACGTGGTCGAAATGGTCTGCTCGGGCACGTTGATCTTTTTCGACACGAGCGGCCAAACCGGCGCACCGTTCCGTCGAATCGACGTCGACGACTTGATGATGGCTCGCACGAGATCGATCGTCGCGCGCCGTTTGACCGGATCGTTCAGCACGGCTTTCGTGGTGTTCAGGTTGAACCGCTCGCGGTAGAGGCCCCCGTTCGGAAGAACGATCGCGTCGCCGCCCAGCGCGTCGATAGAGTTCTGGGCGGCGGGCTCCCAGATCGACACGCCGTCGATGTCGTGGCGCTTGAGCCCGTCGGGCATCTCGGCCAACGGCATCGAAACCACCTTCACATCCGCTTCTGACAGGCCGGCAGCCTTGAGCGTCTTCACGAGGTGATAGTGCGCGGAGGTGTTCGCGGCTGTCGCGATTCGCTTGCCGCGCAGGTCGGCGGGACGCGCGATGCCGGCCGATCGGCGGGCGACAACACGATAGGCGCATTCGGCGACCGTCAGGATGACGCGGATACCCGGATCCGCGACCGAGCGAATCAGCGCCTGTGTCTCCGCGTTCGTGGCGGCGTCAGCCTCGGCGCTCGTGAGCAGCGGGATGCCGCCGGACACCACGCGCACCGCGCCCCCGAGCTCCTCAGCCGCCGCGAAGACCGGCGCCGACTCGATGGTGGTCATGTTGACGGCGATCCGCAGTGGCGGAGACGAGGCGTCTGTCTGCGCGAGGACGGAAGCGCCCCCCGCGAGTGCCGCGAGCAGCACGAACGTGCCCGGTTGTCGGGGCATCATTTTTCGAAATGGACGACGTCCTTCTCGTTCTCGAGGCACGCGTACTCCAGCAGATCGGTGTCGACGAGGATATGGTGTGTGAGCGTGACCGTCCACGCCTTCGTGTAAGCCTTCGGATCGTCGACGGTGATCTCGACTTGCAGCGACCCGTACGTCGGCCGCTTATAGCGCTCGGTGATGGTCGCCTGATCGGTGAGCGGGCTGCCGATGAAGTCGGCCCACAGGCCGTCGCGGAAGCCCGATGTCTTCACCACGAGGGCGTCGCCCTGCCACGTGCCCGACGAGTATCCGTTCCAGGATGGCTGCGGGTCGACGGGCAGCGGCCGGCCGTCGGTGAAGATCTGCCGGAACTCCATGTTGCGCTCGTGGAGCACGACGAGCACGCCGGGCGCCTGCAGAATCTTCTTCGGCAGGGGATGCGCCGCCATCTGGAGCAGCCCAATCGGCAGGCAGCGCGCGTCAGGGTTGTCTTTGCTGAGCGCGTCCTGTCGTCGGCGCATGAGTTCAGCCGCCCACGGCTGGTATGGCGCCGGACCGTTCAGCCCCCACGCGATATCGAAGAACGGCGTGTGCGGCGGCCCGCCGAGCCCTTCGGTCCCGCTGAACCCGTCGTTCTGCCAGAGGCCTGAGAAATCGGGCGTGCCGGACGCAGTCCGCGGTGCGGGCGCTCCGAGGTTTGGCTTGCCGTCTGGCGTGCGCGGGACGCCTGCCGTCGGGTACTGCACCCACTGCGCCCTGGCCGACGCAGGCGCCCACGCCAGCGTCCAGAGTTGCGCGAAGGCCGCCAGCGCCGAACATCGCGAGGCCACGCGCTGTTTCATGTGGGGGTCGAAAGTCAGTGGGCGCGCCGGGGAGGGCCGAACAATTCGCGCGCTTCCGCACGAGTGGCTTCGGCCTGCTTGCGATCGCCGAGCGACGCCCAGAGCCGCGCAGCTACCGCGTACGCGTCGGGAGTCGGAGACAGCCTGGTGATGGCGGCGGTGGCGGCGGCGGCTTCGTCGGTTCGCCCGTGGCGCTGGTAGAACGCCGCGAGCGCGGCGCGCGCACGAACATGCTGCGGGTTCAGCCGGAGCTCCTGGAGGAATTCGGCCTCGGCCTCTTCTTCCCGATCGAGCCGATCCAGCGTCTCGGCCGCGGCGAGGTGGAGCTCGGCGACGGCCGCGCCTTTCACCTTCTGCAGGTCCGCAATCGCCTGCTCCAGCAGCGCCAGCGAGTCTTCGTCGTGGCCCTGCGCTTGAAGCGCGCGTGCGTCCGCAAAAACCACCATCACCCGCGCGATCGTACGCAGGCGGGGCTCCGATTCCGCGAGTGCACGCGCCTGCTCGGCGAACTCGCGCGCATCGTCGAGACGGCGCATCTTCAGGAGAGCAGCCGCCTTGCGGAGGTACGGGCGCGGATTGGCGGCTTCGAGCTCGATCGCGCGATCGGCCGCATCGGCCGCGAGGTCGTACCGCTCGGCGCGCATCGCGAGATCGGACAGAAGGTTCCACACAGGCGCCGCCGACGGCTCGTCGCGCAGCACGTCCTGCAGCAGCGCGATCGCGGCCGGCCACTTGTGCGCGCCGGCCAGCGCCTGCGCCGAACGGTAGCGCTCGACGGTCGACACTTTGTTGCCCGATTCGACCGTCGCATCTTCCTGCGACTGCGCGCCCGTCAACCGGTCGAGCGCGGCCCTCATGCGCTCGACGGCGGGATCGACGGCGGCCGGTCCGCCGTCTCCCAGCAGGTTGGCGTGCTCGCGCGGATCCCGCTGCAGATCGTAGAACTCCTCCTGCGGCGAGCGGATGAGCCGACGCGATTCGTCCGTCAGCGAGAAGATTTCAGACCAGCCGAAGCGCCGATGTCCGTACGGCGCTTCCGCGTAGACCGGCAGGGCCGGCAGGCCGCCGGCTCCTTCGAGCAGCGGCTTCAACGATCGTCCGCGCAGGCCTCCCGCTCCAGGCGCCTTCGCCAGGTCGAGAATCGTCGGCGCGATGTCGATGTGCTGTACGACGTCGCGCACGCGCCGGCCCGCGCCCACACTCTCGGCCTGCTTGACAATGAGCGGGACGTGCACGATTTCGTCGTACAGGAACAGCCCGTGCGCCTGTTCGCCGTGGTCGCCGAGGCCTTCGCCGTGATCGGAGGTGAGCACGATCGTCGACTGGTCGTACAGCTGGTGCCGCTTCAGGTATCTGACAAGCTGGCCGACGACCTCGTCGGCGCGGGCGATGGCGGCGTCGTAGCGCTCGAGGTCGGGCGTCCGATCGGTCGGCGCGTCAGGCGCGTGAGGCTCGTTCAGGTGCACGAAGAGGAACAGACGGTTCGAGCCGGCCGACCCAAGCCAGCGTTCGGCGATGGCTTCAGTCTTCGCGCCGTCGCGGATGGCGAACGATGCGAACGTGAGATCGTCGAACAGTCCCGAGGCGATCGGCGTCGCCGACGGTTCTTCCGCACTGCTCTGACCCGGCATGTCGCTGTCGAAGAAGTCGAAGCCCTGCGCGATGCCGGTTTCCGTCCGGAGCGCTCCGCCCGAGACCGCGGCGCCGGTGCGATAGCCCCGATCGCGCAGCAGCTGGCCGAGTAGACGCTCGCCAGGCTTCACGACGTCGCCGTCGTCGCGCACGCCGGTTTCGAAGGGCAGCCGGCCGGACAAGAGGGCGACGTGCGACGGCAGCGTCTGGACGGCATGCGCGTACGCACGCTCGAACAGAACACCGTCGCGTGCCAGCGTGTCGATGGCAGGTGTGTGGCCCTTCGTGTAGCCGTAGGCCGGCAGGTGATCGGCCCGCAGCGTGTCGATCGAGACGAGTACGATGGGCCCGGGCACGGGCGCCGACGCGCGTGCGTACCGCCAGCCGCCGACGGCGGCCAGCGCCGTGCCGACGGCCACGACGGCGAGGATGAAGGTGTAGCGAAACGAACGGGACAAAACTGGAACCCAGGAACGTTCAGGATTTCTTCATCTGATCGAGCGCGTTCTTGGCCTGGACGGCTTCAACCGACGTCGGATCGACGCTCAGGACGCGCTCCATCAATTTCGCCGCAGAGTCTTTGTCGCCCTTGTTCAGCGAGCACAACCCGAGCTTCAGCAGAGGCTTGCCCCAGCTGGGATCTTCGCTCGACGCGCGCTGGTACCACTTCATGGCCTCGTCTACGGCGCCCTTCGCAAACTCGACCTCGCCCAGGTTGTAGAACACTTCTTTGCCCGCGGTCGGCGACTCGGCCGCCCTGACGAGCGTCGTCCTGGCTGCGTCGAGGTCGCCCTTTTCCATGTTGGTCAGGGCCACGCCGATCTTGGCCTTGTCGCTGTTCGGGTCGATCTTGAGGAGATCGTTGTAGGACGCCAGCGCGTTCTCCCAGTCCTTCTTGTTGCGGTAGGCGTTGCCGATTTGCAGCGCGATGACGGTGAGCGCCGGGGCGCGCGCGAGCAGCGCCTTGTACGCGGCAATCGCCTGATCCCACTGCTCCGCGTTGTACAGCTGATCGGCCGCGCGCAACTCCGACTGGATGTCCTTGGACGCAATCGCGCCGAGCGCGCTCGGCGGCGGAGCGGGCGCGTGCTTCATCGTGAACGCGAGCGCGGCGGGAGTTGACTGCCGGACGTTGAGCCCGCCCATCTGCGGGTCGAAGCCGGGCGCCTGGACGACCACCGACCATTCTCCCGACCGCAGACCGATGACGCTGAACCGGCCCTTGTCGTCGGTTGTCGATGTGAAGGCGTTCGGGCTCGCGTCCGCGTTCTGGAACGTCAGCGTGGCGCCTTTGATCGGCTGGCCGGCTTCGTCGCGCACGACGCCGGCCACGCGCCCCTGGGCCGAGGCGACGGTGGCGATGGCCACCAGCATCGTTGCGAGCACGTAGTGACGGATCATCCCCCCACTCCCCCCGGACCACTCCCGGATGCGTGCCGCCAGTATAGCCCGCCTTCGCGGCCGCCCGCCCCCGCAACCGCTACAGAAGCCAGGTGGGCTGATACAGCAGAACGTAGACGAGGACGCCTGTAATCGAGACGTACATCCAGATGGGAAAGGTCCAGCGGGCGACGGCCCGATGGCGATCGAACCGGGCCTTGAGCCCTCTCGACAGCGTGACGATGGCCAGCGGCAGCACAGCCGCCGCGAGCGTGATGTGTGTGATCAGGATGGTGAAGTAGATGGGGCGGACCATGCCCTGTCGCTCGAACCGCACCGAACCCACTTGCGCGTGATAGACGACGTAGCAGACAAGGAAAAGAGAAGACGTGATGAAGGCCGCCATCATGAAGCGGCGGTGCAGTGTGACGCGCCGCGACCGGATGCACACGTAGCCGGCCAGCAGAAGTGCGGCCGAGCAGGCATTAAGTGTGGCGTTGACGGCCGGCAGCGCGTGCATCGATCACGAATGCTTGAACCAGATCATGAACACCCACAGCAGCGGCAGGTAAACGATCGAGCCGAAGAACAGGCGGCGCGCGTCGGGGTCCGATCGTGTCGCCGCGAAGCGGATCGCGAACCACGCGAGCGCCGCGCCGAGCGGGAGCGCCAGCACGGCGTACATCACGCCAGCCGTGCCGGCCAGGGTGGGCACGACGCTGACCGGCACGAGCGCCAGTGCGTACACCAGCGCCTGCCGTGCGGCGCGGCGGCCGCTCGGCTCGATGATCGGCAGCATCGGAAAGCCCGCCTTGCCGTAGTCGTCGCGGCAGATCCACGCGATCGCCATGAAGTGCGGAATCTGCCAGAGCAGCACGATGGCGAACAACGCCACGCCGCCCACGCCGATGGTGCCGTGCGATGCCACCCAGCCGATCACGGGCGGCAACGCGCCTGGGATGGCACCGACGTACGTGGCGGCCGGCGAGAGTCGCTTCATCGGCGTGTAGATGCCGACGTACACGAGCAGTGTCACTGCGGCGAGCGCGAAGGCCAGCAGGTTGGCGAAGAGCGCCAGCAGGAGAAGGCCCGCGCCGGAGAGGGCAAGGCCGAAGACGGTGGCGTCGAGCAAGCTGACGCGGCCTGCCGGCAACGGCCGCAGCCGCGTGCGCGACATCAGGGCGTCGGTCTCGCGCTCGTACACCTGGTTCAGGGCCGCCGACCCGCCGGCGACGAGCGCCGTGCCGACGATCGTTTCGATCATCGCGGCGAGTTCGGGCCGGCCTGGCGCGCCCAGGTAATAACCCGCTCCGCTCGTCGCGACGACGAGGAGGTTCAGTCGCGGCTTGGTGAGCGCGAGGAAGTCGGACGCAGCACGGCCCAATGTGGCGTGCTGGACCAGGGCGACTGCGTCCTTCATGCGTAGGTCGTGCGGACGTTCCCAGGCCCGCCGCCGACCTCTCCGACGTGCGCAGCTGCGTTCGCGACGATCCGTGTCGCCAGCCCAAACCTGCCGCGCCAGCAGCGCAGCGTCAATACGAGCGACGTCGTCAACACCAGCGCACCGCCCACGACGTGCAGGCTGTTGATGAGGACGTCGCGATGGCTCAGCACGGTGAGCGCGCCGAGCGTGAGTTGAATGGCGACGAGCCCGATCAATCCGAGCGCCGGACGCGCCAGTTCCCGCCGCTGCCGATGACGCGCGACCGTCCGGATGGAGGTGAT
>Ga0066903_100002279_pt1 | contig 14872 bp, 15 predicted proteins | sample PanSoiMetaGPlot1_FD_67491 | JGI IMG/M metagenome (GOLD analysis project Ga0066903, IMG submission 67491) | Tropical forest soil microbial communities from Panama analyzed to predict greenhouse gas emissions - Panama Soil - Plot 1 (version 2) | ecosystem: Environmental > Terrestrial > Soil >...
GAAGCGTTGGCGTATCAAGACAGCGGCGCAGCACTTAACACGTATGGCGGTTCCGCAACGAGCCAACACTGCGCCGACTTCTCGATGGCCCTGCTCGGCGGGATGCAAGGCCCGCCCGGCGCCGGTGTCCCTGCAGGCCCTGTTGTGAACGGCCAGTGGATCAAAGGTTCGGGTGGTGCGACGGTCTGGGCGCCGATCACGCAGGCCGACCTGCCAGGGCCGTTGCAGGCGGTCGAGGTGTCGACGACCGACTTCAACGCGGCGACCGCGAGCGGCTGGTACCGGATGGAGAACAACTCGACGAACGCTCCTGCCGCCGCCTACTTCCACCTGCTCGTCCTGGCGATGAGCGGCGGCGGCGAGGTGCGGCAGACCGCGTACCAGCTCTACAACGACAGCGTCTACACGCGGCGGCGCGACAACGGCACCTGGACGGCGTGGCGGCTGTCGTCGACGAACGCGCTTGCGATCGAGCCGTCCGGCTGGCCCGGCCCGTGTCGGGTGCAGATGGGACAGTCGAGCCTCGGCACCGTCGGCGCCGGGCAGCCGGTCGTCGTCTACGTCACGTTGCCGGTCGCGTGGCCGAACTCGCACTATGCGTTCCTCTGTTCCGGCTGGCCTGGAGGGCACTGGAACTTCGGCACGCTCGCGTCGCTGCCGGGCAGCCTGTCGCAGGGGATGGTCGCGTTCCGCAACGACAGCGCGCAGCAGGTGACCGCGAACTGGATCAGCATGGGCTACTAGGAGGAAAGATGAACATTCAAGCGACGATCACGTACGCGCCCGACGACCAGCCGTCGATGAGTACCTCCGAGATTGTCGACGCGCTGTTCAAGGCGATGGGCGCCGACGAGGACAAGGACACCTGCCAGGTGCAGGTGAACCAGTCCGGCCAGATGGGCGCGTTCGGACCGCCGCCGCTGCCAGCGTAGAATCCGGCTGTGGCGCTCACCTCGACGCCGAAGATCCCCACGATTTCGTCGGCGAACAGCCCCTACTACTACGGTGGCGGCGGCGGGCAGCCGCAGCAGAGCCTCGCCTCGACGATCGCCAAGTCGAAGCCGTCGAACCCGTTCCAGCTGACGCCGACCGCGGCCGGGATGAGCCAGATGCCGGGGTTCACGGCGCCTTTGTCGACGATCAAGCCGTACACGGACCCGAACCGGTCGATGGCGAACCCGACCGAGTTTCCGGGTGGGCAGACCGCGACCGACCAGCTCTACAAAGACTTCCCTGACCTGATCGGCTACAACCCGGTCCCGAACGCGCAGGGGATCCTGACGAACTACCTGCAAGGCGACCAGATCCGGGCCGGTCAGATCGCCGCCTTGAACGCGCAGCTGGGTTCGTCGTGGGCCACGGATGTGCTCGGGCAGGCGAAGAACCTGGAGATCGCGTACGGTGGCGTCCCGAAGGACGCGGCCGGGAACCCGTTGGATCTGGGCCAGTTCGGCGGCACCGGCCCGCTGGGGTTCTCGACCGGCGGCGAGGCCGCCCCCGTGCTTGGCAGCTCGCTCGGGTCGACGCTGCTGGATCCGCAGACGCTCGCGTCGGCGCAGGGCAACAAGTTCTCGGCGCTCGCCACGATTGCGAACAAGCTTGCGGGAGCGAACGCCGCTGCCAGGGCCGGGTATTCGGGCGGTGCTATCGCGCAGATCATGGCGGAGCATCAGCAGCAGGCTGACGCGTCGGCGCAGGACCAGGCGAACCAGTTCTCGACGAACCTGGCCGGGCTGTACTCGAACTGGCTCGGCAACTACAACACCGCCTCGGGCGCGCTCGGCGGCTACAACCAGGACGCCTACAACCGGATGATGGGCCTGATCCAGACGGGTGCGATCGACCCGTTCGGCACGAACGCCGCCGCGGCAGCACGGCAGGCAGCGCAGACGAGGGCGATCCTGGACGCGCTCCGCGCCAGCCAGCAGCCGCAAGACGGCGGCGGCGGCGGCGGTGGCGGCCCGGACGGCGGCGACGGCGGCATCCCGATCGGGATGACGCAGCCGATCCAGGCGCCGACGCCGTTCCCCGGCTACCAGGGCACCGGCGCCGGAGGCTTCACCGGGTCGACCACGTCACCGGCGGTGGTGATGCCGGTGCAGCCGTCAGCGACAGCAACGAAGAAGAGCAAGAGTCCGTACTACTACGGCGGTGGCGGCTAGGTGGCGCTGAACCCGCAGAGCATCCTCGGCGGCAGACGGATCAACGTCACCGCGACCTACCCGACCGGCGCTGCTGTCGACCGGACGGGGATGCCGGTCGACCCGGTCACCGGACTGCCGCAGGCGCCGACGTGGCTGAACAAGGCGGTCGCGCAGATGACCGCGAACAAGCAGGCCGAGCAGGGCAACGCCTGGAATCCGGGCAACCCGCTGGACTGGGTCAACGCCGGTACGAACAACGCGTCCTACCCGGCGTTCCCGTCGAGCAACCCGCACTACCCGGGCGTCAAGACCGGGGTGACGCAGCCGTACAACCCGAACCTGAACCCGGGCGAGCTGTCGCCGGGTGCGCTCCGCAGTGCCGTCATCGCCGCGGTCCAGAACCCGAAGCCGATCGTCGTCACGAAGAGCTACCCGACCTCGCCGAAAGCGGCGGTGACCCGTACAACCGCGGGGACACAGACGAACACGATTGTGCCGCCGCCGAACATGGGCGACCCGAACCACTTGCCGGGCGGCTACCCGACCGCGACAGCGAACCCGAACCAGGGCGGAGGGGGTGGTGGGGGCGGCGGGACATCAGGGCTGTTCCCGCTCGTCGACGCGTCCTGGCTGTTGGGGAACGACAAGAACCTGACCGCGATCACCAAGGCGATCATGGCCGCCTCGAACGTCAACCTGAAAGGAATGACGAAAGAAGCGACCAGGGCCGCCAAGAGCGCCGTCGCGCAGAACGTGATGGAGATCGTTCAGCAGCAGAACGCGCTCCGCGGCGAGAGCGAACGGATCGCGCAAGGCTTCTCGGCCGGGAGCGCCGCCGCAGCCGCCCTGAACAAGAACCTGCCGCAGACGCTGCAGGACAACTACAACCGGGCCGCGCAGGTGCTGGGAGGGTTGCAGTCGGGCTACTCGAATGATCTCGCCAACACAGCCTCCGCGCAGGCCGGTGGCGTCACCGGCCTCCCTGAAGGCTCACAGATGACGACAGGCTACGGCGTCAACGTCGCCGGGGTCGGACCCGGCACCCTGCCGACGTCGATGTACCAGTCGACGTACGCGCCGATGGCGAACCTCGCCGCCGGTCTGGTCGGCGCCGGGTCGTGGGGACGGATCCAGTCGCAGCAGCTGCCGAACCTGCTGCTGGGCGCCGGGACGCAGGCGGCGCAGATGGCCCGCGCCTCCGGCCAGCAGGAAGCGATGAAGCTGTACCCGGACATCCTGCAAGCGCAGGCGAAGCTTCCCGGCCTGATCCAGCAGAACATCGCGTCCGGGGCGAAAGCTCTGCAGACCGCGTCGACCGCGAAAGTGAACGCCCTCACGAAGCTGGCGGGTTTGACGACGATGTCGCCGACCGACAAAGCCCGCATCTGGGCGCAGGTGCAGGGCATCAACGAGCGGCAGATCTCCGCCTACATGAAGGGGCAGGGGGCCGGGTCGACGTATAAGCCGACGATCGTCGAGGACGGCCGCGGCGGCAAGTGGGCGATCGATTGGCGCACCGGCGGCGTGACGAGGATCCCGATCCCCGGCAAGCCACCGTCGGCGACCGGGGGCGCTACCGTCAGCTCGATAAACAGCCTCTCGAAGCGGATCGCCTCCGCCAGCCGTGGCGGCTGGTCCTGGCAGAAAACCGCCGGGAACCCGTGGGGCCAGTGGCAGACCGACCCGAACAAACCACCGATGTCGTACAACCAGGCGATGGACATCGTCCAGTCGGTCATGCCCGGCTGGTCGCAGGCGAAGGTCGCCGACTGGACGTCGAAGCAGAACACCGACTGGCGGCAGGCGTACGTGATGGCGCAGGCGGAAGGGCAGATCCCCGGTGTCCCGGCGCAGAAGATCCCGGTCACGGCGACCTACCCGACAACGAAGAGCGGTGCGCCCAGCACCGGCCGCAAGCCAAAGCTAGGCAAGAACACGTTGGCCTGAGATGAGCAGCCTCGGGATCGAGCCTGTTCACCTCAACCTCGGCCCGGCCACAGGCGGTGCGCTGCGGCCCGGCCAGTGGGGTTACGTGCCGCCACCGCCGCCGCCGCACGCGAGCTGGCTCGGCAACATCGAACACATCGGCGGCCAGTTCGTCGACGACCTCGTCAACAGCCTGAAAGGCTCAGCGGGAGCCGCTGTTCACGCGGTCCCGTACATCTTCACGCACAACCCGGAAGAGACGCTGTTCCATCAGGTGCCGCGGATCGCCGGGGCGATGTACCACCAGACCCTCGCCGACTTCGCGCATCCGCTCCGCCACCCCGGCTACACCGCCCTCGACCTCGCGTCGCTTTTGCCGATCCCGGGTGCCGCGGTCGGCCGGGCCGTCGAGATGGGCGCGATCCTCGGCCGCGCCGGGGAACTGTCAGCCCGCCTCGCGGAAGCAACACGGCCGTTCCTTGCCGCCGGTGACTTCGACAAGGCAGCCGAAGCGGCCAGGAACATCGGCAAGGAAGGCGAGTTCACGAAGGCGTTCAAGAAAGACCCGGAGACGGGACGGCCTGTCCCAAGGGGGATGGGCGCCCAGCTCCGCACAACGATGCTCGCCGGTCCCGCCCGCGAAGGACGGCTTTTGAAAGGCCCGAACGGCGAGATGATCCCGGGCTGGCACTTCTCCAGGGACCCGACGATCAAGATGGCGCAGAAGCTCGTCGACCGCGCCTACGACGCGTTCCCGGACGGCAGGCCGCCGAACATCCTCCGGGCTGTCCCGGGGTTTTGGCGGACCCAGGGCGGCCGGTTGAAGTCAGCGACCCGGCAGACGAACCTGGCCGCGGCAGCGAACATGGGCGCCGACGCGGCAGCGTTCTGGCGGAAGTTCGGCGGCATCCACGACACGTTCCATCTGATCGGCCGGATGATCCCGACCGGCACGACCGCCGACGAGGTCCGGTCCTACTACCAGGACATCCTCAACGGCAGCTACAAGCCGGAGACACGGGTGCCTCACGAGATCCAGATGCAGGAGGCGAAACGGATCCTCGACCTGCTCGACAAGGCGGAGCCGTACCTGCAGAACGTCACCCATCACATCACATCCGAGCCGGGTGTTGACGAGGCCGGGAACGCGGTCACGCACCCGTGGACAGGCCAAAGCTACCCCCTGACGGTGCCGACGCTGAAGCCGGAGTTTCAGGGGACGCAGCTGGGCGAGTACATCGACGCGATCAAACGCCTCTCGAAAGAACGCGAAGTGTCGCTGGAACATTCGGGTGCGTTGCAGGAGGACTCGGCGATCAGCCGCATCATCGCGCCGAAACACGAGATGATGTACCGGGACCTGCCCTACTACGGCGAGCACCTCGACCGGATGAAAGCGTCCTTGGCGGGGATCGAACGGCTCCACGGCGGCGACTCGACGGTGTGGCAGCAGATGCGCGACCGGATCCAGGCGGCGACGGAGAAGCCGCCGATCCCGCAGGACGTCGCTGAGAAGCTGATCAACCAGGCCGACCTCGTCCGGATCCACTACGACATCCCACCGGCCCGCAAGTTCCGGGCGTTCACGACCGCCGACTTCCGCCGCCGCCGCGCCTACAAAGCAACCCGGCAGCCGACACCACCAGGCACGCTGACACACCCGTTCGGCGCCGAAATCATGCGGGCCGGGGGCGGCGACATCAACACCGCCCGCGTCATGGCAGCCACCTCGACGGAAGCCGCCAGGTACATCGCGTTGCACAACAACTGGTTGCGGATCGCGGGGAACCTGCAGGACTACGCCGACAAGATCCCGCTCCGGTTCCGCACCTTGGTGCGGCGCCCGCCCGGCGACCCGCAGAGCCTGCCCGACCCGATGACCCGCACCGAAACCGAACGGTTCATCGCCCGCACGAAGGAGCAGGCGAACCTGACGAAGGAACAGGCGGACGCGCTCGGCCTCCAGTACGAGCAGGTCCGGCAAGGGCTGTTCCCGAAGAACATCTTCAGCCCGATCGAGAAAGCGATGGTGTCGGTGAAGAGCCTCGCGTCGAAGGCCGACATCGAGAAGGCGCCGCCCGGGTACGGCTGGGCCGACAGCCGCCTGCTCGGAGGGCTGGACAAAACGAACCCGTTGATCACGATGCTGCACGACTACCCGGTTGCGCGTTACGCGGTCAAGGGGATCGACGCGATCAACACGATCAACAAGTTCGCGCTGCTGTACCTGAAGCCCGCCTACATCATCCCGAACGCCTTGGGGAACGTCGCCATGAACCTTGTCCAGCAGGGGTTCATGGCCCCCGTCAACCTCGGCAAAAGCCTCTACCTCTGGAACCGGTCCACGCCGGAGGTGAGGGAGGCGCTGCTGTCAGCGATCCAGGAGGGCGGCAGCCGCGTCATCAGCGAGAACCCGACGGTCGGCGGCAAGCTGATCGACCTGCCGGAGAAGCTGTCCCGCGGCGCGGGGAAGTTCTACGGCCGCATTGTCGACACGCCGTTCCGGATCGCCAGCCTCCTGCACGAGGCCCGCGTCGACGGGATCACCAGCATGAGCGAACTCCGCAGCCTGCTGACCGACCCGAAGCAGCGCGACCACCTGAACGACCTGACATCAAGGGCGAACGACGCGATCATCAACTTCGAGCTGATGGACCCGTACGAGCAGGCGATCATGCGGCGCCTGATCTTCTTCTACCCGTGGATCAAAGGCTCGACCCGCTACACCGCGAACCTCTACAAGGAGCATCCGCTCGCGTTCGGCGCGCAGGCGATGGCGGGGCATCAGGAGAGCCAGCGGCAGGAGGACATCCTCGGCGACATCCCGCCGTGGGCGAGGGGCTTGGTGCCGTGGGGCCGCCCGGACGCGCAAGGGAACGTGGACGTGTCGAACCCGCAGGCGTTCTCGATCCTCGGCACCCCCGCCTCCGTGCTCGAAGAGGCCCACAACATCTTCCAGCGGAACCCCGACGCTTCCCTCGCCGCCCTGGGCGAGATGGGACCAGCCGAACGGATGGGACTCGACATCCTGTCCGGCGGCGCGACCGCGCAGCAGCGCAGCAAGAGCGGCGCCGCCGTCAACGCCCCGTTTATGACCGCGCTGCAGGACTACGTCGGCGGCAACCCCGTCAAGCTGTTCGTCGAGCGGCTCCTGAACCAGCAGAAGCCCACGTCGGTGTACGCGAACCAGTCGTGGATCCGTGACCTGCTGATGTTCGCCGGGCCAGGCACACTGACACCGCGGAAGTTCAGAGACGCCCTGGCGCGTTACTACCAGTTCCAGCACGAACAGAACCCGGCGTTCTATGGCTAGCCTCACCATCACCGGCAAGCCGACCACCGGCCTGAACCCGGCGTTCTGGCAGGCGATCGTGAGCGCGGCCAGGGCGCAGGGCGCAACGAACATCGACCTGCAGAGCGCGTACCGGTCGCCGTCCTACAACGCCAGCGTCGGTGGCGCCCAGGACTCGAACCACATGCGCGGCCTCGCCGTCGACGCGACCGTCACGATCCCGGGCAGGGGCACGATCCCCCTCGGCGACCTGCCCGGGCTAGGCCAGTACGGCCTCCGCTCCGGCGACCAGTCGAACTTCTTCAACGGCCGCCCCGACCCGACCCACGTCGACGCCGGATACGAAGCCACGAGCTTCCACGGTGTCGGGAACCTGCCGAACTACACCGGCGGCGCCAGCTACCAGAACCTGCCGAACTACAGCGGCCAGCAGATCAGCATGGCGAACCTGATCAGCCAGCTCGCCCCGGGTTACGGCATCGACCCGAAAGCCGCGCTGGCGGTTGCCGCGCAGGAAGGACTCGGCGGCGGCATCGGCGACTCAGGGACCAGCTTCGGCCCGTTCCAGCTCCACTGGGGCGGCGCCTACCCAGGCTTCGCCCCGAGAGGTAGCGCGGCGGAGGCGCAGGCGTGGGCCTCCAGCGAACCCGGCGTCAGGTACGCGCTCCAGAACATGAGCCAGTACGCCCGCGGCCTGACCGGCCAGCCCGCCGTCAACGCGATCGTGCAACGGTTCGAGCGGCCAGCCGACCCCGCCAGTGAGGCGGCGGCGGCGTGGCGGGCGTACGGCACACCCGCCTCGCAGAGCTACATGGCGACCGGCGGCAGCAGCGGCAGCCTCGGCATCCCGGCGCAGCAGCAGATCAACTACCGGCCGTACTGGGTGCAGCTGCCGAAGTTCACGCCGAACGTCAACTTCGGGCAGGCGATCAGCGCGATCATGCGGCAGAAGGCGGCGGCGCCGACGTTCCCGTCGAGCAAGCTCGCGCCGCCGACGCTGTCCACCGGCCCGTCAACAATCCAGAACATGAACTTCACCCCGACCGGCGACCTCGACTACTCCCACCTCGTCAACGTCGCCAACAGCTTCCAGCGGCCATGAGCTGGAACAGCTACCCGCCCCGCGGCGGGCCGATGGTGAAAGTGAAAGGGTTCCCCGGCCCCCTGTACCCGCCCGACAGCCCGAAAGGGCCGGTGCCCGACAGCGACTTCGCGGTCGCGTTGAAACGGACGGCGGCACGGATCGGCGCCTGGCCATGGACACCCGACCAGTGGGACGACAGCTACTCGAACAGGTTCGCGCACGGAGACGGCTGGGGCGACGCGACGCACGCCGGGATCGAAGGGCTGCAGCACTGGTCAGGAACGATCGAAGCGTCCGGCAACACCGGTGAGGCGACGTTCAACTTCCTCCGCTCCGTGAAGATCGGGCAGGGGATGCCGCACGCCGGGGAGATGGCGATGGACAGCGTCTGCGTCAACCTGATCAACAGCGCCTGGGAGGACGCGCAGGCACCGTCGACAGCGATGACGGTCAGGGAGGCCGCGTTGAAGCGGGCACAGTCACAGATCGGGCAGGCGGAGTCGCCGCCCGAGTCGAACAACACCCCGTACGGGTCCTGGTATGGCGAGAACGGTGTGCCGTGGTGCGCGATCTTCTGCAGCTGGTGCTACGAGCACGGCGCCAGCGACCTGACCGAAACGTGCATGACGTTCACGACCGTGAAAGAGTCGGGTGCCGGTGACCGCTACGACTACGTCCCGTTCATCGTCGCCGACGCCCGCAACGGACGCTACGGCCTCTCCGTCACCAGCAGCCCGAAGCCGGGCGACATGGTCTGCTACGACTGGAACTGGAACGGCGAGTACGACCATGTCGGCCTGTTCGAGAACTGGACCTCGGGTCACGAGTTCGAAGCCGTCGAAGGGAACACGTCCACCTCGAACAACTCGAACGGCGGCCAGGTGATGCGGAGGCAGCGTGACGTGAACGGGCAGGGGACGGTGTTCGTCCGGGTTGCGGAACCTTGATCCGCAGATCCTGGCAGCGATTGGTGCGCTGGTGTCAGGCGGCGGCAGCGCGGCTGTCGCCGTCTACTACGTCAAGCAAGAACGGAAACGCGCCCACCAAGAGTGCGACGAAAGACTCGACGCCTTCCGGGAAGGACTAAGGATCGTCCGTGAGGAACCCCGTGACGTTACTTATCGCCGCCCTGGCGCTGGCGGGTAGCGGCGGCTTCCTCGCAGCGACCGCGCTCGGCACCGGCGCGCAATCCAAAGCGAAGACGGTGACGATCAACGTCGCCACAGGACCGGCCGGACCGCCGGGACCTGCCGGTCCCCAGGGGCCGCCCGGCCCGGCCGGGTCCAGCAGCTTCTGCCCCGCCGGGTTCTCCCCCGGCGAGCTGATCATCAACCACCCGGGCGGGCAGACAGTTACCTGGACCTGCCTGCACGACTGAAAAAAGGCAAAAAAAAGAGGCCCGCCGAAGCGGGCCTCCAGGTCATTCATCTTCGTATCTCGTTCCGCAGTGCTTGCAGAGCACGACCGTCTGTTCGTTGATCCGGTTGCCGTCGTCGTCCTCGTCCCAGACCTCCTGCTCACGCCACTTGTGGTCACACTCGATCGGCCGCATCGCCCGCCGCGCCTCTTCGTAGGCGACCTGCGTGATCACGTTCATCTCGGCGTGCAACGCAGACTCCAGATGGCTTCGCAGCTGCGACTTGATGTCGAGCACGATCATCTGGTTCTCGGACGACTGCCACGGGAAGTCCTTCGGGTCGAGTAGCTCATCCACCACCGCCGCCGCTTCCCGCCGCGTCAGCAGCAGCAGCAGGTGCCCGTTCGGTGCCACTGTCACTATCGCCATCGGTCGCCTCCTTCGGGATGATCGGTTCACGCGGGAACCCCGGCTTCACCTTGACGGTGTCGTCCATCGACGCGCAACACTCACACTTGAGCGCCCAGTCCGACATGCCCTGCACGGTCGGGCAGCACTGCAGGTGGCCGCTGATGTCGTCGGCCTCGAACCAGTGGCCGCAGTGAACACAGACGATCCTTAGCCCGTACGGCATCGACGACTTCGTCGTTGTCGTTCCTGACGACCAGGACGAGTAGCTGGAGTAGCTCGACGCCGTCTGGCCCTTGAGCTTGTCCTTCAACGCCTTCGGCCACATCTCCGGATGCTTCGGCAGGTTGTTGTCCTCCAGGTCATGCCGCGACACTTCCTCCGGCAGGACGTAGATGCGGAAGACCCAGTCGCCCGGTGTTCCCTCACCGGAAACAACGAACGCGTCGTACCGGTCACGCTCGACCGGCCACTGATGCTCCGGGATCTTTTTCCCGTGGATCTCGTCGTCCCACCAGTCGCCCTCCTTCCAGGTCAGGAGCGGCGGGATGATCACACCCGACAGCCCCCTGGTGAGGTCGTGCAGCATCGACCCTGACCGCTCCCGCGCCCGTGTCTGCGGCGGCACCGGGTCGATGAAGTCGTACGGGTTCCTGTCCTTGTCGTACGGGAAGCTGAACCCGACGAGCATCAGGTCTTTCTTCTTGCTCGTTTTCGAAGCGGCCATCAGAACGGCTCCTTCTCTCCTGGTTTGAGGGGCGACTTCAACTCGTTCTGGTACTCGGCGATCAGCAGCTCGCTCAGCTTCACCGTCCCCACCTTCTTCTTCGACGGCACCGGCACCGGCACCGGGTCGTGCTGGACGACCTCTTCCACGTCTTCCGGGTAGTCCGGCTCCGGCGCGCCCTCGTAGACGGCTTCGCCGGACGAGTCGACCTTGATCGTCGGCCCGCCGTACGGCGGCGGCAGCCCGACGCCGTAGTGGATGTTGATCATCTGCATCACCGCCCTGACCAGCTTCTGGTTCCGCTCGTCATGGGTCGGCAGCTCGGTCAGCCACGGGTTCGGGACCGTTGTTCGTAGGTCGACGCCGAGCGCCTGGAACAGCGACTCGATCGCCCGCAGCGTGTTCTCCAGCTTCGTCTGCGGCGCCGCCCGGAACGACGGCAGCTCTTCGATCAGCTCCTTCGCCCGGATCAGCGTCCAGGCGTTAATCTCGGACGGGATGACGGACTCGTCCCACCGTTCCGTAAGGACGCGCAGGTCTTTCACGACCGACGCTGGTCGTCTAGCCATGTGTTCCCCCTTTCAAAGGAAGGGGGCGGGCCAGTAGCCCGCCCCCTGGCGGCGTTAGCTCCCGGGGTTGTACGCCGGGAGGTCGTTGTTGTCGAAGCGGCCGATCACGTTTGCGAACTGCGGCGGAGCCTGCACCGTGACACCCTGCGTCGGTGCGTTCCACAGCCCACCGATGAACTGAGCGACGCGCTCAGAGCTGAACGTCATCGTGCCGCCGCCACCGACGGACGTGACGCCGATGCTCCTGAACCCTCTCGCGTAGAGGCAGTCGCTCGACTGTCCAGGACGCGCCCTGGGCAGGTCGGGCAGCTGCTCCTTGCCGAGAGCCAGCAACGCGACGTTCATCAGGGCGAGCGTGTCGCCCTGCGCCTTTTCGGTTCTCACTAGCGTGTTCCCCTTTCCTAGCTAGGCATGACCCGCCCTGCAGGGCGGGAGAGCACGGCTTCATCCGCGCTCCGCGCACCGCCACGCCGCCGGGAACACGTCGGCAGTTGGTGGCGGTGCGCGCAGCGCGGAGGCGCTGCGCTACCTGCTAGTGCGTGAGCTGCTTCGCTCGTGACGCCCGCGCCCACTTCTGCAGCTGCGAGCGGCGCTGCTTCGTGCGGGCGACAGCCTCCTGGGCATTCACGACGCGGCGGTCCTGGCGGTCCAGGAGCGCACCGAGCATGTCACGCTCAAGCTCGATGTACTCCACGTCGTCGGTTTGGGTCGACTGGCGGAACAGCACGTCGGTGCTCTTGAACTCGTCCTTGATCGACCCGTCGTCGAGGACGTTCGGGAGAAGCACGTAGCCGCGGGTCTTCAACGCAGCCTTCGCGTCGCGGCCGACGATGTGCCAGGTGCAGTACGGCGTGTAGATCGGGCTGGTGAAGACCAGGTCGATCAGGTCGGGATGGTTGGTGAGCAGGAACGTGTAGAGGATGTCCTTCACTTCCTCGACCGGCGTCATGTCCTGCTTCGGTTTGTAACTGGACGCCCAGCTGCGGGTCGCGGTACGGATGTCACGCATCCACTGATCAGCGAGCTTCTTGGACGCGCTCTTACCGTTCGGCATATGTGTCCCCGTTCGTTGAGGTGTCGGGGCGGCAGGTTGCGCCGAGCAGTCCGACATGCTCGCCTGCCGCCCCGCTCCCGGCTCTATCCGGGAGAGCGTGAGCTTGCGCTCTGTCCACGCCAGCCCCCGGGAGAGGCAACACCTACACGCCGGGAGTTAGCGGTGTGCAGGCTTCCCGGCCCGTCAGGTTGTTGGCTGGCGTGGACACAACGCAAGCTCCTGGGGGGCCGCCCGCAACGTGCGGCCCCCCAGGTTCCCTGTGTCAGCACAGGAACTGAACTGCTGCGGTCATGTCAACACGACGGGGTTGTCATCGGTTTGAGCGATAACCCGTCGCTTCCGGCCCGCAGCAGACTAGGAAAGGCAACCCCAGTAGCCGCCCTGACTGTACCCGTACTGGGCGACGGCTATCTGCACGAGGCGGGGCGCCTCATACGCGTGCGGGTAGCGCGTCAGGACTCCGACGGCTCCCGCCCAACTAGTCCAGGTGCCGTGGAAGAAACCGACACCTCCCTCGTACGTGCTTCCTTCGGCAGGACGGTGACGTGACCCCCAGTCCCACCGGCCGCCTGTTTCGCACGCGGCAACGCGATCCCAGAAACCAGCTGTGAGCCACGCCGGTTCCTGCGACGAAGCGCCTTGTGCGTCAGCTTCAAGCTGCGGAGCGATATGACCACCGCAAGCAGCGAGAAGCCAAGCGATAACCACTGCAACATGCCCTCTCCTTCTCTTCGTGCTGACACAGTTCGACGGCTCAGCCATCATCCTCGGCCAGCGTCCCCCGGATCGCCAGCGCCTTACCTGCCGCAGACCGCTGCCAACCGGCAGCGGCTTTCTGTAGCCCCGTCACCTTGAGGACGAGGCCCTCGTCCCACATATACCGCAGCCGTGTGCTGATCAACGCAGACGGCAGCGTCGGGTCGAGCGTTTTCTTGATCTGAACGACCTTCATCACATCCTGCAGGTACCTGCCCTTCATCGACCCGTCGTCGGGAAGGATGCGGAGGATGTCGAGGTCGAGCGCGTTCGGCTCGAACCCTTCCGTCAGCCTGAACAGGCCAGACTGGCCGCGTTCGGCGTTGGTGCGGTGCTCACCCTTCTCGATCCGCGGCATCACGACAGCCTCTTCCCGTCGAGCTTCTCACGCCGGTCGACGTTCCCGAGCGCCCGGTTGTGAAGCTTGACCGCTTCACGAGCGACCTGCGTCGGCAAGCTGATGCCGCCGTAGGTTGTGCGCGGCTGCCCGATCAGCGCGTCACGGGCGTAGCCGAGCAGCCCCTGCGGGCCGACCTCCTGCAGACCGATGATCAGTCGGTCAAGGTTGACCTCGTCGTCGGTGTAGATCTGCCAGAACCGTCCGAGGCCCTGGATGATCCAGGAGTCGAACGAGCCTTTCCGTCCCTTGAACGCCTCCCTGATCGTTGACAGGGCCGGGGTCAGGGACTGGTCGCGGTGCTCGCTCGCCATCGCGTACGCCCGCTCGACCGCACGGATCGCGCCGATCACGTCCTCATGGTTCGAGTTCGGCCCGAGGGCGAACCCTTCCATCTCGACGAGATGCTGGATCGCCTGCGCTTCCTCGTCTCCGGCGATCCTCCTGGCACGGAACGAGTAGAACGGGTTCATGCTCTTGCGGTCCTTGTTCTTCCGGTAGAAGAACCCGGCCTCGTCCTGGATCGACATGCCGGTGTAGATCGAGCAGTAGCACGCGGTCTTGCCGACCTGCCGCATCATGTGGAACCGCTGCTGGCCGTCGAGGATCGCGTAGATGCTGCCCTTCGACCGCTCCGAGATGTCGATCGTCCCGACGAGCGTCTCGTCGAAGTTCGCCGCCCCGTGGGCGATGAACTCGTGGTGCGGAGGCCGCTGGTAGTCGTCGATGATGAGGACGCTCAACGGCACTAAACCAACCTCGAACGGCCACTCCGCATGAGCGCGCTTGGCCTCCAGGTCGGGCAGAACAGCAACGGCAGGCTGGACGCCTTTGGTTGCGTTCATCTGTTCCTCCTTTGAGTTGTCAGGGCCGCGCCTCAGCGACCCTCTTTGCTTGGGCGGAAGGAGCCGCGTATGAAGATACGCAGCCCCTTCCACCACCCCGTCTCTCCGCGGAAAACACCTGCAAAAGAGACATTTCCTACACTATAAATACTACCTGTCAAGGGGGGGGTTCGTCAAACCGGCGAACGCTACACCGGATGGCCGACCCGCACCGCGTAGACGTCCTGGTTGGCTGTCACGGTCACGTCGACGGGGTCGTCGGAGCCGGTGCTCAGCCTCGCTTTGATGTAGCTGGTCGAGAACCCCTGCTCTT
>Ga0066903_100002281_pt1 | contig 14870 bp, 14 predicted proteins | sample PanSoiMetaGPlot1_FD_67491 | JGI IMG/M metagenome (GOLD analysis project Ga0066903, IMG submission 67491) | Tropical forest soil microbial communities from Panama analyzed to predict greenhouse gas emissions - Panama Soil - Plot 1 (version 2) | ecosystem: Environmental > Terrestrial > Soil >...
GGTCGAACTGCATGCCCTCGACCACGTCCAGCGTCGTCTCCATCGACTTCGCTTCCTCGACGGTGATGACGCCTTCCTTGCCGACCTTCTCCATCGCCTCGGCCAGGATGTCGCCGATGACGGTCTCGCCGTTGGCGCTGATCGTGCCGACCTGGGCGATCTCGGTCTTGCCCTTCGTCGGCTTGGCCTGCTCCTTCAGGTGGTCGACGATCTTGGCGACCGCCGCGTCGATGCCGCGCTTGATGTCCATCGGGTTGTGGCCGGCCGCGACCAGCTTCGAACCCTCGGTGTAGATGGCCTGCGCCAGCACGGTCGCCGTCGTGGTGCCGTCACCCGCGATGTCGGAGGTCTTCGACGCGACCTCCTTGACCATCTGCGCGCCCATGTTCGCCAGCTTGTCCTCGAGCTCGATCTCCTTGGCGACGGTGACGCCGTCCTTGGTGACCGTGGGCGAGCCCCAGCTCTTCTCGATGATGACGTTCCGGCCGCGCGGCCCGAGCGTCACCTTGACGGTGTTGGCGAGGATGTTGAGCCCGCTCGCGATGCTCTGGCGGGCGCTCTGCGAAAAAACGATCTCTTTGGCTGCCATGACTTTCTATCTCCGTTGGTTTTGTGTTTTTGAAAGCTGAATCAGTCGAGCACGGCGAGGACGTCGTCCTCGCGCAGGATCAGGTGCTCCGTGCCGTCGATCTTGATCTCGTTGCCCGAGTACTTGGAGAACAGGATCTTGTCGCCCGCCTTCACCTCGAGCTTGCGCAGCGAGCCATCCTCCTGCACCTTGCCGTTGCCGACGGCGACGACGAGCGCCTCCTGCGGCTTCTCCTTCGCCGTGTCGGGGATGTAGAGCCCGCCGGCGGTCTTCTGCTGTTCGTCGATGCGCTTGACGAGAATGCGGTCGTAGAGCGGTCTGATCTTCATGGTCCGGTCTCCTGTTTCGATTAACGGTTTCGCCGGGACACACCGCCGTCAGGCGGCGGCCTCCGACTTCTTGCTGTCCTTTTTCGACTTGGTCGAGGTCGAGGCAGTCGACGCCTCTTTACTGGTGGAGTCCTTAGACGCCCCCTGGTCCTTCGCGCCGTTCGGCTTCGGCCCGGCGTAGAGGTCCGAGTACCAGCCGCCGCCCTTGAGCGCGAAGGAGGTCTGGCTGATCAGCTTCTCCACCTTCTTCGCCTTGCACTTCGGGCAGACGCGGATCGGCTTGTCCGACATCCTTTGCCATTCTTCGAACTGGTGCCCGCAGGCGGCACAGGCGTATTCGTAAATGGGCATCGCGCGCGCAAGCTTAGGCACCAGCGGCGCGCTGTCAAGCAGCCAAGGTGAGTGCTAATTTCTACATATTTTACTTAATATAATCATATAGTTAGTTGTTACATCACTCCCTGTCACTCGGGTCGGACCGGTGCAAGACCTGTGGTTCAGCCCGCGCAGATCGGCGCGCCGCAGACGAAGGCGCCGGTCGTCGGGGCGTACACGCACTGGGTGCCGCAATACCTGCAGTCCATCGTCGAGTCGACGCACGAGTCGGCGGGACCATGGCAGAAGAACCCGTCGAACGAACCGCAGTAGCCGCGGCTCGGCGAGCAGTAGCCGCCCGCGCCGCAGTCGGCGTCGATGCGGCAGTTGCCCGGCACGCAGCGGTTCGGGTGAAACTGGGCGTTCCCTCCGTAGTAATCGGTCGAGCAGGCGCACACGGCGTTCGAGCCGCAGTCGTCGTCGGTCATGCACTCATCGAACGAGCAGACGCCGTGGAGGCAGGTGTTGTAGACCCCCGGCATACCGCCGTCGCCCACGCAATCGATCACGGCCGCGCAGGACATCGCGCCGCCGTCGACCGGGGGCGCGTTGCTCGGGCTGCAGACCTTCGCCATGGCCCGATGCTCGGTGGGGACCGCGTTGGCCGGGCTGATGCGCGCCGGGATGCAGCCGCCGGTTCCCACCGGCGAAATGTCACCGCCGATTCCACCGGTCCCGATCGTCCCCCCGACGCCGCTGGTGTCGGTCCCCGCGCCGCCGCCGGTCCCGCTGGGATCGAGGCTGCCGCCGCTGCAGGCGGCGAAGGTGAGGGAGGCGAGGCCGACGATGAAGAGGCTGGTCTTGCTCATGGCTGAGGCTCCTGTTGTGCGTTCACGTCAAAGGGCGACGAGGTAAGAGAGCAGCGCGGCGCGGTCCGCGTCGCCGAGATCGAGACCGAACATATGTCCCGGCACCGCGCCGGTTCCGTGCAGGCGTTCGCTGAAGCTGTCGGTCAGCCGGCTCGGATCGAGCAGCGCATCCATCGACGGCAACGTCCCGTCGTGCAGCAACGGTCCGCGCGTCGCGGCGCCGCGCAGCGACGGCACACGATACGTTCCGGTTCCGCGATCGGCCGACAGGCCGAGCGTCGGATCCGTGCCGACGACGGCGAGCGACACCGGCGGCCCCGTCAGCGCCGGCGGCGCGTGGCAGCCCGCGCACCCGGCGGCGAACAGATCCGCCCCGCGCGGCGACGCGACGGCTGCGGCGTCGACCGGCGGCAGCGACGACGCGAGCGAGCGCACGTAAGCGGCCAGCGCGAGCGCGACGATCCGCGGCGGACGCACGGTCGACTGCGAAGACGTGACGATCAGCGTCTCGATCCGAATCGCGAGCGCGATCGGCGCGATCGGATCGACGGCCTCGACCGTCGCGTCCTGTTGCAGGTACGACAGCCACCTGACCGGCCGCAGATCCGGGATGCGCGCCGGCTCGCGGCCGTCGGCGGTCGTGACGTCGACGCGCCCCGGTCCCCACGCCGCCAGCGGATCGCCGGAGACGGAAGCCGGCACGCCCTCGCTGGCGAGCATCGCGGCGCCCAGATCGAGGTCGGCGTTGGGGAGGCCCGGCGTCAGCACCGCAGCCGCGTCCGGTCGGGCGTGGCAGGTCGCGCAGGTCATGGCGATCGCGGCCGAGCCGTCCGCCACGCGCGCCCGCGCGAGGCCGCCGACCCCGCGCGCATCGTCGACCCACAGTCCGTAGCGCGCGGCGGCCGAGCGCGACGCGACGGCGACGCCCAAGGCCGGCAGGATCTGCATCGGGTAGCGGAAGAACGCCTCCCGGCCGAGCGCGATCAGGTTCGGATCGTCGATCGACGCGACCGATTCGACGAGCGCCAGCGGGCGCGCGCCGTCGCCGAGCGCAACGCTGGATGCGCCGCCGGGCACGTCGAGGTCACGCGACGCGACCGGCTCGGCCGGAGGATTCCACTCGGGCAATCGATCCCAGTCCGCGCCGTCACCGGTCGCGTAGTGCGCGAGGCGCAGCTGCGAGTAGCCGTTGGACGGATTGACCAGCGACGCGACCAGCGCGGCGCGCGCAGACTCGGGATGAAGCAGATAGGCGCGGGCGCTCCTGCTGTCCGACGGCGGGCCTTCGCACGAGGCGACCGCCGCAAAGATCCCCGCGCCGAGAACGAGGATGCGCGTATGTGCAGGCGACGCGTTCATGCTGGCGCCGGCCCGAGAATAGCAATCGGCGTACCAGCAAACGACGCACGCGGCCAGCGGTCGCGTCCGCCGCGCGCGTCAGTTATCTGATGTTCTGCGGGACGCGCGCGCCGCAATTGGCGCGCGCCGTTCCTAGAACGTACCGGCGACGAAGTTCGGGCCCCAGACCAGGTGCGGGCCGCGCGGCGGGCTCGGCCGCGCGAGCGTCGTCGGCCCGCCGTCGTTCGGCACGATGTCGGCGCGCGCGCGTGAATCGAGGATCAGCCAGATGCTGCCCAGGGTCGCCGGGATCGATACGCCCATCGTGATCAGGCCGGCCTTGCCCATCGTGGGATGGTCGGCTCCGTAACCGACGCCGGTGAGCGCGATGCCGACGACGGCCGCCATGCCCGACAGCGACGTGAAGGTGATGCCGGTGACCCACTCGCCCCGGGCCGTGTGGTGCGCCTGCAGCTGCAGCCGCCCCTCTCCCGAATGTTCGATCAAGTTGAGGACGTTCACGCGATCGGGCGAGCCCATGAACGATTCCTCGCGCGCGCGCAGCATGACTGGTCGTTCGGCGCTGACGTAGCGCTCGCACGGCGTCGTGCAGATGACGACGTCGTCGGCGTAGACGTCCCAGCGGCTGTTGGCGTCGGCCGAGACGAAGTCGACCTTCACGGTGCCGGGCGGGCCTTCCTCTTCGGTGCGGCCCGGCAGCGGGGTCAGGAACGCCTGGATGGGCGACGCGCAATTCACATGCGGGCTTTCGGCCGTGCCCTGCGCGCAGGTATCGGGATCGCCGGCGGAGCGCAGCAGATCGGCCGAGCGTTCGGTCTTGAGGCCCGCCTCGGCGACGGAGATGCCCGCCGTCGCCTTGGCGTCCTTCTGGCCACCCGCCTTCAGCGCGAACGCGCCCAGCGACAGCGCGCTCAGTAGGTGGGTCGCCTGCGCGCAGGCGCCGTCGCGCGGCACCTCGGCTACCGCCGCATTTTCCAGGCGCAGCTGCCCCGAGACCGTCGTCTGCACGGACAGCTTGCCCGATCGCTTCAGCTCGCCTTCCAGCGAGGCCGCGCCGAGCGGCAGCTTCGCGAACAGCTCGTCCGAGTCGTTGATCTCCAGCGAATCCGTCGACGGCGTCGTCCGCTGCCAGTGGTATTCGCCCCGCACGCGGCACTCGGGCAGAAGGCGCATGCTGCAGCCGGAGTAGGCGACCGCGACCGTCCCGTTCCGCAGCAGCACCTCCAGGTTCGCCTTCTCGGAGGCGGGCCATTCGGTGACGAGCGGGCTCGACTGGCTGGCGGCCACGCGGCACTTCGCCTGCTCGGCCGGCGCGCGCGGCAGCACGCTGCGCGCCTTTTCGGCCGACGTCTGGACGCAACCGAACGTCGCCGCGCCGGCGCACGCGGCCGCCAGCAACCACCCCTTCACGATCGGACGCAACATCATGTTGATCATTGTCTCACGACCTTCCCCTCCGTCGCGGTGAGCGCGGCCACGGCCCGCGCGAGCGCATCGTCGGGCTGGTCCGGACCGCCGACCCAGCGAATCCGGCCGTTTCCGTCGACGACGAACGAGATCGGCAACTCCGTGACGCGCATCCGGCCGGCCAGCACGTTGCCGGTGTCGTGAATCACCGGAAATGTCAGGTGATGGCGCGCCACCGACTTCAGCGCGTCGTCGCCGGTCTCGTCCAGCGAGACACCCACGATGGATAGACCGGGCTGGCGGCGGTGGAGCGCTTCCAGCTCCGGCAGCTTGCGCTGGCAGGGGCGGCAATAGGCGGCGAAGAAGTCGATCACCAGGAGGTGCCCCGACGTCGCCGACGAGTCGAACGTCCCGCCCTGCAGGGTCGGCCGGTGGAAGGCCGGCAGCGGCTCGTCGAGCAGCCGGCTGGAGGACGACGGCGGCACCGCCGGGGGGGCCGAATTCTGATGTGCGCAAGCCGCCTGCAGGGCACTACCCCCGAGGAGGATGGCGAACATCGGCCGCACGAGTGTCATGCTTCCTTCTTATCGCGTCATGCGCGCCTCTCCTTTAATCCTGGGCCTGCTGGCGGCGGTCGGCTGCAAGCGGCCGGCGCTGGAGACGGATGCCGGGGGGCCCGGAATCCTGCCTGATGCGGCCCCGATTGAAAGGGGCTCGCCCGTCGACGGCCTTCCCGCCGGAATGGACGCGGGCGACGCAGCTCCCGCGCTTGACGGGCCCGCGCCGACCCCGGACGCCAGCTGCGGCGTGATCAAGTCGCTCGGTGTCATCGTCCCGGTCAGCATCCTGGTACTGGTCGATCAGTCGGTGGCAGGGGACAAGACCAAGTGGGCTGACGTCATCAGCGTATTGTCTGACACCGTCACGGCCAACAGCCGGGATGTCGACTGGGGCCTCTACGCGTTCCCCCAACCGGGTCCCGCGTGCGGGGCGGGCACCGTGCCCGCCTCCGTCGACGTTCCGGTGACGACCATGAACGCGAGCGTCGTCGCCGCCGCCATTCCCGCGACGCGTACGGATGGCAGCGGCGCACCGACGGCGGCGGCGATCACGGCGGGCGCCGCCTACCTGCGCGCGCTGTCCGCCAAGGACGGCGCGCGATTCATGTTGCTCGCGACCGACCATGCGCCCAGCTGCGCCGGACAGAACGGCACGCTGTCGGCCGACCCGGTCCAGGCGCAGGCCGACGCCGTGGCGGCCATCCAGGCGGCGGCAGCCGGAGGCATCAGAACCGTCGTGCTGGCGCCGTCAACCACGGTCGGAAGTGACGCCGACGCGCTGAACGCGCTCGCCCAGGCGGGCGGGGTCCAGCAACTCCCGCCGGGCCCGGCGTTCGCGACCGAATCGACCCTCCCTCTGCTCTTTTCGCCGCCGGAGCCCCAGAGCTGCATCCTCAATGTGCCGTTTGCGCCGGACGGGTCGCGCTTGCTGGTCACGTCCGTGGTGCTGAACGGCCAGACGGTGCCGCGCGACCCCCTGCACATGTCCGGCTGGGACTTCACCTCTCCCACCGAGATGGCCCTGCAGCTCTACGGCTCGTGGTGCCAGATGCTGATCGACGGCAACAGCCGGATGACCGAGGTCGACATCTACTACGCCTGCGACACGCGCTAGCTCGCGACGACGGTCAGAGGACCGCGCGGAGGCGTCCGACCAGCTCGTCGATCCGGTCGCTGCGCAGCTTGGCGGCGGCGCGGCCGACGCAGATGCGGGCGCTGACCTCGAGGATCGTCTCGACCTCGCGCAGCCGGTGCTGGCGCAGCGTCTCGCCCGACGACACGAGGTCGACGATGCGATCGGCCAGCCCGACCAGCGGCGCGATCTCGATGGAACCGTAGAGCTTGATGATCTCGGCGACGATGCCGCGCCCCTGCAGGTGGCGGCGCGTCAGCTCGGGAAACTTGGTCGCGTAACGCAGGTGCAGCTGCGCCATCTCGTCGACCGGCCGGTCCTCGGGCTCGGCGACGACCAGGCGGCAGCGCCCGATGCCGAGATCGAGCGGCTCGTAGAGGTCGCGATCCTGTTCCTCCAGGATGTCGCGCCCGGCGATGCCGAGGTCGGCGGCGCCGTGCTCGACGTAAGCCGGGACGTCGACGTCGCGCACGATCAGCACGCGCAGGTCGTGCGCGGGGATCGGAATGATCAGCTTGCGCCCCGCGCGCGACTTGTCGGCCGCGCCCAGATCGATCCCCGCGCGCGCGAACAGCGCGAGCGCCTCGTCGAGGATGCGTCCGCGCGGCAGCGCGAGCGTCAGCGGTGGCGCGCCGGCCGCCGATTTGGCCTTCGCCTTCGCCTTCGCCTTCGCTTTCACTTTCACTTGCTTGGCGGCCACGGTGTTTTTCACGCCGATCCTTTCGCGCGGCGCACGTCGGCGCCCAGCGCGCGCAGCTTCTTATCCAGCCGATCGTAACCCCGATCCAGGTGATAGATGCGCAGGATCTCGGTCTTGCCGCGGGCGATCAGGCCGGCGAGCACCAGGCAGGCCGACGCGCGCAGGTCGGTCGCCATCACCGTCGCGCCGGCGAGCCGCGTCGGCCCGCGCACGATGGCCGTGCGCCCCTCGACGACGATGTCGGCGCCCATGCGCGCCAGCTCGGGGACGTGCATGAAACGGTTCTCGAAGATCGTCTCCGACAGCACGGACTGCCCGCGCGCGCGCGTCATCAGCACCATGAACTGCGCCTGCATGTCGGTGGGGAAACCCGGGAAGGGCTGGGTCGAAACGTCGGCGGGGCGGAATTCGTTGCGGCCGCGCACGCGGATGCCGTCACCGTCGGCGACCACCTCGGCGCCCGCCGCGCGCAGCTTGGCGATGACCGCCTCGAGGTGCTCGGGCAGGCAGTCGCGCAGCAACACGTTGCCGCCCGTGATCGCCCCGGCGACCAGCAGCGTGCCCGCCTCGATGCGATCCGGGATGATCGTGTGCTCGATCGGCGTGAGCTCGTCGACCCCCTCGATCGTGACCAGCGACGTGCCGGCGCCGCTGATGCGCGCCCCCATCTTGTTGAGCACACGCCCCAGCTCTTCCACCTCGGGCTCACGCGCCGCATTCTCCAGCGTCGTCCGCCCGCGCGCCAGCGCCGCGGCCATCATCATGTTCTCGGTGCCGGTGACGGTCACCATGTCGAACACGATGCTGGCGCCCCGCAACCGGCGCGCCGTCGCGTTGACGTATCCGCGTGCGAGCTCGATGCGCGCGCCCATCGCCTCCAGGCCCTTGAGGTGCTGGTCGATCGGACGCGCGCCGATGGCGCACCCGCCCGGCAGCGACACGCGCGCCCGGCCCGTGCGCGCGACCAGCGGGCCGAGCACCAGCACCGACGCGCGCATCGTCTTGACCAGATCGTAAGGCGCCACGTGACCGGCGGCGTCGGTGGTGTCGATGCGCGTGACCCCCTTGCCCGTGTCGGTCACCTCGGCGCCGAGGCGCGTGAGCAGCCGGCCCATCGTCCGCACGTCGCCGAGCGCGGGGACGTTACGATATGTCGAACGGCCGCGCGCGAGCAGCGCGGACGCGAGGATCGGCAGCGCCGCGTTCTTGGCGCCGGAGACCCGCACCTCGCCGTGCAGGCGCTTGCCGCCGTGGATGACGATCTTCTGCAAAACGACCCGAGATTAGCGCAAGAGCGGTGCCACCCTCCCCGCGCGGACGCGCGTCACCGACGCGCGCCCGGCGCTAGGCGGGCGCGCCGCCCTCGGCAGCGGGCGCAGCCGCGGCAGGCGCGCCAGTGCCGGCGTGCTCGTCGCACAGGCTGCCCTTCGTACGCGGCTTCCGGCAACCTTCCTTCGTGCAGATCTTGTAGCGATGATGGTCGCCGACGTCGCCGCGGCGCCAGCTGATGTAGTGCTTGCGGCAGTAGCCCTTCGCGCGCACCGCCTGCTTGCAGCCCTCGACGCGACAGGGCGGCCCCGACGTCGCCGCCGCGGCGGCTTTCTTCGCCGGCTTCGCTGCAGCCTTGGCGGCCGGCTTTTCAGCCGCGGCCGCGGGCTTCTCGGCAGCGGCCTCGGCCGGCTTGGCGGCCGCCTTCGGCGCGGCTTTCTCGGCCGCGGGTTTGGCGGCGGGCTTGGCAGTCTTCTTCTTGTCGTCTTTCTCGGAGGCCATCGAGCCGCTCACAATATGCGGTCATCCCGGCGTGTCAAGCCGACCTTGCATGCCGCGTCGTGCGCCTGAGCCGGCGTCCCATAACCCAGACACTGGTACACAATCATGCGGGACCGTGTCGTACCTCTGGCGCTGCTCGGCCTCGGTGCCTGGATTCTCTGGGGTTGCGGTGGTGGGACGGGGATGGGCGGGGCCGGAACCAGCGGCAGCGCGGGCACGACCGGCAGCGCGGGCACGACCGGCGGCGCGGGCAGCGCAGCTCCCGGCCGGGGCGGGACGACCGTGACGGGCGGCGCGACCGGAACGGGCGGCGCGATCGCCACCGCCAGCCTCTGCACGTGGCCGGCGGCGACCGGCACGACGATGGTTTCGTCGACGTACAACATCGGCGCGACCTTCGACGGCGGCATGGCCCGCTTCGTCGGCGCGGGACCGCTCGCCACCAGCAATCAGTCCGAAAGCCAGAAGCCGCTCTTCCTGCTCAACGACGGCGCCACCTTGCAGAACGTCATCCTCGGCAACCCGGCGGCGGACGGCGTCCATTGCAACGGCAGCTGCACGCTGAAGAACGTCTGGTGGGAAGACGTCGGCGAGGACGCCGCGACCTTCGAAGGCACGTCCGCCAACCAGGTGATGACCATCGACGGCGGCGGCGCGCAGAAGGCGGCCGACAAGGTGTTCCAGCACAACGGCCCCGGCACGATGGTCATCCAGAATTTCTGCGTGCAGGACTTCGGCAAGCTGTACCGTTCGTGCGGCAACTGCTCGACCCAGTACGCGCGCAACGTGCAGATCAAGAACGTCATGGTGGTGCCGAGCGGCACGACCTCGGCCCTGGTCGGCGTCAACTCGAACTACAACGACACGGCGACGTTCGGCAGCATCCTCGTCAAGGCGGCCGCCAATTCGATCACGATCTGTCAGCGCTACACCGGCAACGACACCGGCGCCGAGCCGCCAAAGAGCGGGTCCGGCGCCGACGCGACGATCTGCAAGTACGCGAGCTCGGACATCACCTGGATGCCGTAGGGCGCTCGTCCCCGTCGGCGGCGGCGTGGTAGATAGCCCTGCCATGAAGATCGAGCTCGCCCACCGGATCCGGGAGCTGCCGCCCTACCTGTTCGCGCGCATCGACGCGCTCAAGAACGAGGAACGAAAGAAGGGCAAGGACCTGATCGACCTCGGCATCGGCGATCCCGATCTGCCGACGCCGCCCCACATCGTCGCGGCGCTGGCCGAGGCCGCGCGCGAGCCGTCGACCCACCGCTACCCGTCGTACGTCGGCATGGAATCGTTCCGCAAGGCCGCGGCCGTCTTCATGAAGACGCGCTTCGGGCTGGACTTCGATCCCGGCAAGGAGGTCATCTGCGTGATCGGATCGAAGGAGGCGATCGCGCACTTCCCGTTCGCCTTCGTCAACCCGGGCGACGTCGTGCTCTGCCCCGATCCGGGCTACCCGGTCTACGCGACGCTGACCCGCTTCGCGGGCGGCGAGCCGTACTTCATGCCGCTGCGACGCGAGAACGGATTCCTGATCGATCTGGACGCGATCCCCGCAGACGTCGCGCGCCGCGCGAAGATCATGTGGATCAACTACCCGAACAACCCGACCGCGGCGCTCGCCGCGCCCGGCTTCTACGAGCGCGTGGTCGCCTTCGCGCAGAAGTACGACGTCATCGTCGCCAGCGATCTCGCCTACAGCGAGATGTACTACGAGGCGCCGCCGCGCTCTTTCCTGGAGACGCCGGGCGCGCGCGAGGTCGGCATCGAGTTCCACTCGCTTTCGAAGACGTACAACATGACCGGCTGGCGCGTCGGCTGGGCCTGCGGCCACCCGGCGCTGGTCGCCGGCCTCGGTCAGGTCAAGACCAACGTCGACTCGGGCGTGTTCGAGGCGGTCCAGCGCGCCGCCATCGCCGCGCTGACCGGCGATCAGGCGCCCGTCGCCCAGCAGCGCGCGATCTACAAGGAACGGCGCGACGTCCTGTGCGGGGGCCTGGCCGCCGCCGGCTTCGACGTGCTCACGCCGAAGGCCAGCTTCTACACGCTGGTCGCCAATCCCAAGGGGCTGACGTCGATCGAGTTCGCGGCGCGCCTGCTGACCGAGGCCGGGATCGTCGCGACGCCCGCGACCGGGTTCGGCCCGTCGGGGGAGGGCTTCGTCCGCCTGACCGTCTGCGCGGACAAGGCGCGCCTCGCGGAGGCGGTCCAGCGCCTGGCCGCGATGAAGCTCTAAATCGGCGGATTTGTTTCGCGCTCCGTCGCGGCGACCGCGTTTGTGACAGGAGCGTGACAAAACGGTTGCGACGCCGTGCGAAAAAGTTTCGCTGACGTCACGCTCATGTGACCGGACTCAACCACGATGCGCGGCAGAAGGGAGTCCACGAATGAGCCAGCCCGCGAAGAAGGTCCTCCGCCTCTCGCCCGCAGTCGCCGCCCTCGTTTTCGCAACCTCACCGGCGGCGCGCGCACAAGTTCACCCACCCGGACCGATCAGCCAGGCGGCGCCCGCGCCCGCACCCGCGCCGCCGGCCCCGCCGCCGCCAGCGCCCGAGGCCGCGCCCGCGCCCGCCGCGCCGATGCCGCCGCCCCCGCCGCCGATGCCGGCACCCGCGCCGATTGCGCCGCCGGTCGCCGAGCCAGCGCCGCCCGCCGCGCCTGCCGCCGCGCCCACCGTCGCCTTGACCGGCGAGCCGCTCGCCGGATTCAGCGACGGGACCGCGTTCCTGCGCTCGCCCGACAACACGTTCATCTTGTTCCCGAACGGCCGGCTGCAGGTCGACGGCTACGCGTACAAAACGGACATCGCGTCGGGCGTGCCGAAGCACACCTTCCTGCTCCGGCGCGCGCGCCTCGAGCTCGGCGGCTGGATCGACAACCTGGTCTTCTTCAGCCTGGCCGGTGATTTCGCGGCCGGGGCGCCCGCCGGCGCCGCGCCGGTGGCGCAGACGAACCTGAACACCACCGACGATTACGTCGCGATCGCACCGTGGAGCAACCTCGCCATCCTCCAGGTCGGCCAGTACGACGCGCCCTTCACGCTGGAAAATCGCACGTCGGATAAATACTTCGATTTCATGGAGCGTTCGATCACCGTGCGCGCGTTCGGCATCCCCGACAACAAGGAGATCGGCGCGATGATCCACGGGTGGAATGACCCGCGGAACTTCTTCTACTCGATCGGCTTCTTCAACGGCGACGGTCAGAACTTCCGCAACGCCGACAACAACTTCGATCTGATGATGCGCGGCTGGGTCGCGCCGATGTCGTTCCTGGGCGAGGGGCCCCTGCACGACGCCCACATCGGCGGTTCGTTCTGGACCGGCAATCGCAGCAACACGCTGGCGCTGCCCAATCTGAGCACGCAGGGCGGCTTCACGTTCCTCAGCTTCTCGCAGTTCAACCTGACGAACGCGACGACGATGGCGGTGACGCCGTATCAGTTCCGTCAGGTCGGCCGGATGTATGGAGCGGCGGGTGAGGTGAGCGTCCCGTTCGATCACAAGTTCGGCGCGCGCTACGAGCTCGTCTGGAAGCACAACCCGCTGTCGGCGGAGACCATCGCGACGAGCGGCGCGGGGACCATCCAGGGCGGCGCAGAGTTCAAGGGCTACTCGATGTACGGCGAGCTCTGGTTCTGGGTGCTGGGCGACGATCGGATCATCGGTGACCAGCAGGGGCTGGAGCCTTTCCCGCGCTTCAAGAAGTTCGGGATCAAGCCGCCGCAGGAGGGCGTGATGCTGGCGACGCGCCTCGAGTACCTGAACGTGCACCTGGATCCGGACGCGGACACGTCGGCGCTGATGCTGCCGAGCTCCGCGCTCGGCAGGACGAAGGTGACGTCGTGGGAGCTGGGCGTGAACTACTGGCGATCGAAGCGCTTCCGCGCGACCGCCAACTACATCCTCAACCACTTCGACGGCGACACCTCGTTCATCAACGGCCTGAAGACGAAGGGTACGCAGACCGAGCACGAGTTCGCGTTCCGGCTCGGCATCGCGCTCTAGACCGACAGCTTTCGAAAAACCAAAAGGAGAAAGAAATGACGTCTCGAAACGGCATCAGGATGGTCCTCGCCGCCGCGGTGGTCGCCGGCGCGCAGCTACCGGCGTTCACCGCCCTCGCCGGGACGGTGACGGTCAAGGGTTCGGACACGATGGTCGTGCTCGGACAGCGCTGGGCCGAGGAGTACATGAAGAAGAACCCGAAGACGGTCATCCAGGTGACCGGCGGCGGGTCGGGGACCGGGATCAGCGCGCTCATCAACGGGACGACGGATATCTGCGAGGCGTCGCGCTCGATGAAGGACGCCGAGAAGAAGCAGGTGCAGGAGAAATCGGGCGCCGCGCCGATCGAGACGGTGGTCGCGAAGGACGGCCTGTCGGTTTACGTGCACGAATCGAACCCGATCTCCGAGCTGTCGATGGCGCAGCTCAAGTTGATCTTCACCGGCAAGGCGACGTCGTGGAAGGACGTCGGCGGGCCGGACGCGAAGATCATCCCCTACTCGCGCGAGAACAGCTCGGGCACCTACGTCTTCTTCAAGGAGCACGTGCTCGAGAACGCCGACTACACGCCGCGCGCCCAGAACATGCCGGGCACGGCGGCGGTCGTGAACGCCGTCTCGAAGGAGAAGTTCGCGATCGGCTACGGCGGCGCCGCCTACGCGAAGGGCATCAAGATCATCAAGATCAAGAAGGACCCGGCCGGCCCCGCGATCGCGCCGTCCGACGCGACGATTCACGACGGCAGCTACCCGCTGTCGCGCCCGCTCTTCTTCTACACGCGGACGAAGCCCTCGGAAGACATCAAGGCGTTCACGGACTGGGTGCTCTCGAAGGAAGGGCAGCAGATCGTCACCAAGGTCGGCTACTTCCCGATCAAGTAGCTCGGCCTTTGCGATACGATCCCCGCCACATGACGGGGATCACGGTTCGGATCTTGGCGGTGGGCGCTGTCGCCGTCGGCTGCGGCAGCGTCTCGTCGCCGCCGCTGTCGGCGATGCAGGCGTGCAGCGATCTGGCGAATGCGATGTGCGGCAAGCGCGCGTCCTGCACCAACGGCACGGGCATCACCCGCGCCAACGGCGAGATGTCGACCTGCGTCGCCGAGGAGCAGCAGATGTGCATGCTGGCGCTCTCCGCGAAGGACACCGGAAACAGTCCCGCCAACACCGAAAAGTGCGTGGCGGCGATCGGCGGCTGGACGTGCACCGACTTCCTCAATGGCGCGCCGCCGGCCGCCTGCACGCCGGCGGGCACGCGCGCGACGTCCATGCCCTGCGCGTTCAACGGCCAGTGCGAGAGCGCGTTCTGCCTGCGCGACAAGACCAGCGTCTGCGGAACCTGCCAGGCGCCGCCGTCCGTCGGTGACGCGTGCCTGGACGGCCAGTGCGGGCACGGCCAGACCTGCGTCGGCAGCCCGCGCACTTGCCAGGCGCTGGTCGCGGTCAATCAGCCCTGCACCGGGCAGACCTGCAGCGCCCTGCTGAACTGTGTCGCCAACGACGTCGTCAACATGGGCGCGGGGACGTGCGAGATGGCGGGCACGACGGTCGGCGCGGCGTGCGGCGCCGGCACCGCCCAGTGCGCGGGCGTCGTGGGCCTGGCGTGCAGCGGTCCCGCCGCCTCGAAGACCTGCATGATGATGACGTACGGTGACGACGGCGCGCCGTGCGGACCCTCCAGCGCGGACATGGTGCGGTCGGGGTGCAAGGCGGGCGGCTGCTACACGGCGACCGGTCAGGCGACGGAAGCGGACAACGGGACGTGCAAGGCTGACGTCGATCCGGGCACGGCGTGCGACACCATGCTCGGGCCGGCGTGCAAGCCGCCCGGCCG
>Ga0066903_100002283_pt1 | contig 14868 bp, 11 predicted proteins | sample PanSoiMetaGPlot1_FD_67491 | JGI IMG/M metagenome (GOLD analysis project Ga0066903, IMG submission 67491) | Tropical forest soil microbial communities from Panama analyzed to predict greenhouse gas emissions - Panama Soil - Plot 1 (version 2) | ecosystem: Environmental > Terrestrial > Soil >...
CCGATCGCCGAGATCTACGTGATCATCAAGGTCGGCGAGGCGATCGGCGTGTGGCCGACGATCGCGCTGCTGATCCTCGACGGCTTCCTGGGAGCGGCGCTCCTGCGCCACCAGGGACGAGCCGCGTGGCGGCGCTTCAACGAGGCGCTCGCGGCCGGACGGGTTCCCGCCCGTGAGGTCTTCGACGGCGCGATGGTGATCGTGGGCGGTGCCTTCCTGCTCGCGCCCGGGTTCATCACCGACGTGATCGGGCTGCTCCTGCTGCTGCCACTCACTCGCAAGCTGTTCCGGGGCATCGCGACCAGGGTCGCGCTCGGGCGTGCCGCGTTCGCGGTGCGCACTGTCCAGTGGGGGTCCAAGGCGCACGAGAGCTACCGCAGCGGCCGGTCCGCCGGAGCGCAGCGGAGCTACGACTACGAGGGAAGCGCGCGCGAGGTCCCCGAGCACGAGCGCGAGCTGCCGCGGCCGAGAACAGATGCCGGATCTTGAGCCGGCCGTGATCGCCGTCGAGCTCGGCGGCGGCGAGGGCGCCCGCCTGCGATGGGCCCCGCGCCCGGCTGACAACGGCAACGACGCCGCGCCCCCCTCCCCATGGGAGCTCGACTCCGAGCCCGACTGGCCCCGCGTCGACAGCATCCGGCTGGTCTCCGCGCGCTTCGACGACGGCGGCGCGCTCGGAGCCGTCGTCGCCAGGCCCCGCGGCGCCCGGGCCCACGACGAGGACGTCGCCGTAACGCGCCTGGTCGACGCCGAGGGCGAGCTGACGGAGGGCTCCGAGGCGCTCCTTTCGGTCGAATACGACGCGGACGGTGCGCCGCGCCGGATCGGGCTGGAGCTCTGGCCAGAATCCGACTCGCCGCCGCTGCGTGTCGCCGCGGACCGCGCCGGCGAGACCGCATCGCAGGACGGGCGCGAGGCGGTGCCGATGCGGTTTCGCCTCGACGGCGTCAACGGCGCCGGCCTCTACGAGGTTCTGCGCCCCGAGTGAGCACACCCGCGCCCGTCAGGGCCGTGATCTCCGACTTCGGCGGCGTCCTGACGACGCCGCTCCTCAACTCCTTCGGAGCGATCCAGGACGAGATCGGCATCGATGCCGGCGCCCTGGGCCGCGCGATGCAGCGCATCGCCGACCGCGATGGCGAGCACCCCCTCTACGAACTCGAGCGCGGGCGAATCGCCGAGCCCGACTTCCTGGGCGCCCTGCAGCGCGAGCTGGCGGTCGACCTCGGCCACGAACCGGAGCTCCACCGCTTCGCCGACATCTACTTCGAGGCCCTGGACGTCAACGAGCCGATGATCGGCGTCATGCGGTCGGCGCGCTCCCGTGGGTACCGGATGGCCCTGCTCACCAACAACGTGCGCGAGTGGGAGCCACACTGGCGGGCGATGGTCCCCGTCGACCAGATCTTCGAGGTGATCGTGGATTCCGGGTTCGTCGGCATGCGGAAGCCGGAGCCCGAGATCTACGAGCTGACGGTCGAGCGCCTCGACGACGGGATCGGACCGGCCGACTGCCTCTTCGTCGACGACGTCGAGGTGAACGTCGACACGGCACGCGAGCTCGGCATGCGAGCGGTCCACTTCCGGGACAACGAACAGGCGATCCCGGAGATCGAGGCGGCGCTGGACGGCGGGCCGCCCGCCTGAGGCCGGCGGTCGGCTACCCGGCCCCGCCGCCTGCGAACTCGGACCGGAAGAGTCGCTTCGCGAGACCGAGGAAGAACGTGGGCGCGGCGTCGTCCAATGCGCCCTACGCCGTTGCCGGCCCGCGGCGGCGCTGCGCCACAACGTTGGCGATGGCGATCGCCACGCCCGCGAGGAAGATCAGCGTCCCCATCACGAACACTTGCGGCGGGATTCCCACCTTGACCGCCCCGTAGACCCAGAGCGGGAACGTGAGCGTCTGGCCCGCGACGAAGCTGGTGATGATGAAGTCGTCGATCGACAGCGCGAACGCCAGCAGCGCGCCCGCCAGGATCCCCGGGAAGATCAGCGGGAAGGTGACTTTCCAGAAGGCCACGAAGGGGTTTGCGCCGAGGTCCTTGGCCGCCTCGACCAGCGACTCGTCGAGGTCCCTGACCCGCGCCTGGACCACGACCACGACGAAGGCCACGTTGAAGGCAACGTGGGCGATCAGGATCGTCGTGAAGCCGCGCGGTACGCCGAGGTAGATGAAGAAGCCGAGCAGCGACGCGCCGACGACGACCGAGGGGGCGGCGATGTCCGCGAGGATCACCACGTCGCTGAGGGCGCGACCGCGGAACCGATAGCGGGCGAGCGCGAGCGCGGCGGGCACGCCGAGAGCGGTCGCAATCAGGGTGCTGAGCGAGGCTATCTCGAGCGAGTGGACGAGCGCCGACGTCAGGTCCGGGATGTCGAAGGGGTGCTTGTACCAGTCGAGCGTGAACCCCTTCCAGGCGAACGTGAGCCGCCCGGAGGGGGCCTTGTTGAAGCTGTAGAGGATCATCACGGCGATCGGGACGAGCGTGTATGCGATCACCGCGACGACGTAGCCGGGCAGGATGAACCGCCGCAGGCGGCGCGGGCCGGAGGGGCGCGCTCCCAAAACCCCGGTGCCGGCGGCCGCGCTCACACGTACTCCTGAATCGTGCGGGTGCCGAACGCGCGGGCGTACACGTACATCCCCAGGAGTAGCGCCGCCATCAGGATCAGCGCGAGCGCGGAGGCCGTCGGGTAGTTGGCGTTCTCCACGTACTGGGTCTGGATGATGTTGCCGATCATCGTCGTGCTCGGGCCGCCCAGGATCGCCGCGCTGACGTAGTCGCCGATGTTCGTGATCGCGACGAGCAGGATCCCGGCGTAGACACCGGGCGCCGAGAGCGGCAGGACGACCCGCAGGAACTGCTGGAGGCGGCTCGCGCCGAGGTCAGCGGCGGCCTCGATGTGCGTGCGGTCGATGTTGTCGAGCGCAACATAGATCGGGAGGGCCATGAACGGCAGCGAGTCGTACGTCAACCCCGCGATCACCGCCGCGGGCGTCGAGAGCACGTGGAAGTCGCTCGGCAGGAGGCCGATGTCCTTCAGCGTCCCGAGGACGATCCCCTGATCCGCGAGGATGAACTGCCAGGTCAGGATCCTGATCACGAACGAGACGAAGAACGGCAGCAGGATCACGAGCAGCATCGTCGACTTGTGGCGCCCGCCGTGGAACGCGATCCAGTACGCGACCGGGTACATCACGACGAGCGCGATGGCGGTGGACGCGAGGCCGTAGTAGAAGGACCGCAGGAACTGCGTCGAGTACTGGTCGATGACCTCGGGGTAGATGTGGAAGTTCCAGGTGAGCGAGTAGCCGTCGATCGAGTTCCCCGTCATCAGCGAGACGGAGAGGATCGCCGCCAGGGGCACGACGAAGAAGACGACGACCCAGAGCCCGCCGGGAAGCTCGAGGACGTAAGGGACCGCGGTGCGTCGCAGCTGCGCGACGCGGGCGGTCATTACGAACATGCCTCTCGCGACACCGACGTGCTCACAATCGGTCTCCGCGCTGAGCGGCCGGCTCGGCACCGCGCCATCAGCTCTGGATGATCGGGTCGAAGATCGACGTCCACTGGTTGTGGTCGTCGATGCCCCTGAAGTCGTAGTAGCCGCGCAGGCGCTTGATTTCCGCGGCCGACGGAAAGACGAGCGGGCTGTTGGCCACCGCCGGGTCGTCGAGGCCGTTCGCGATCTTGCCCTGGGCGGCCGGCACCGGGCAGAGGTAGTTGACCCAGTCCTCGATCATCGCCTCGACCTTCGGCTGATAGTAGAAGTCCATCCACTCGAGCGCGTCGACCGGGTTCTGGGCGTGCAGCGGGATCATGCAGTTGTCGTGCCAGAGCATCCCGCCCTCCTTCGGGATCACGAACTTGAGGTCCTTGAAGCCCGAATAGTTGGCCTGGAAGATGTCCCCTGACCACGCCTGTGTGATCCAGGTGTCGCCGTCCTCCAGCGCCTTGATGTAGCTCTGGTCGTAGTACTGGCGGACGATCCCGTCGTCGCGCTGCTTGGTCAGCAGAGCCGCGGCGCGCTTCCAATCGGCGGGCGTCGACTTGGCCGGATCGATCCCCAGCGCGAGCATCCCCACACTGCCGAGCTCGGTGTCGTCGGACATCATCCCGACCTTCCCCTTGAAGGCCGGGTCCCAGAGGTCCTTGACGCTGGTGATCTCCCTGCCCGTGTTCTTCGGGTTGTAGCCGATGCCCGTGATGCCCGCCTGCCAGGTCACCGTGTAGCGGTTCTTGGGGTCGAAGACGGGGTGCTTGGCGATCGGGCCCGCATAGCGCGCGAAGTTCGGGATCCGCGAATGGTCCAGGGGAATGAGCCAGCGGTTGGCGATCATCTGTGTCAGCTCCCAGCCGTCGGTGATGACGATCAGGTCGTAGCCGATCCCCTGCTTCGACTGCAGCACCGGGCTGATCTGGGAGAAGAACGAGGCGTTGTCCTGGATCACGGGCTTGTAGTTGACCTGGATCCCGGTCTGCTTCGTGAACAGCTCGAGCGACGGGTGGCTGCCGTGCGAGGTGTCGATGTAAAGGGGCCAGTTGGCCCAATCGAGCACGCCGTGCTTGCGCTGCTGTGTCCACCAGGACGCCCAGTCGAAGCCAGCCGGAGCGCCGGTGTCGCGGGTGCCAGAGATCCCACAGGCGGACAGGATCGATCCCACGCTGCCCGCAGCTGCGACAGCGGCGCCTGCCCGCACGAGTTGACGTCGGGAGAGCCTGGACTGAGTCAGCCCACGCAGAAACGCAGGATCATCCGCCTCCATGCCGCTTCGAACGTTAGCGCTCTAGTTGTCCGAGCCTGCCCGGTCCCAGACGTAGAGCTCGAGCGCCTCGGCGGCGAGCTCCATGAGGCGGGGAGGCGAAAGCCAGTCGAGCACCGTCTCGAGCGCGCGCTCCTCGGTGACGCCCCGGTCCACGGCCTCCTCGCCGCGGAACCCGGCCGCGAGCTTCAGAGCCTCGCGGCGGTGCTGGCCGAGCGACGGGAACGCCCCCATCAGGAAGTCCCGATTGGGAACCGGATGGCCCACATCCAGCGACGCGTGCCAGGCGGCGAGCATCGAGATGTCGTGGTCGTCGAGCTCGGCGATCGCGCGCGCGTAGTGGGCCTCGAGCTCGTCGTCGGGGATCTCGTCGACCCACGCCCGGACCGCCTCTCCGAGGAGCTGCCGACGGGCCTCGCGGCCGACCGAATCGGCGATCGCGCGGATCGCGTCGCCGGGGTCGATGAAGCACAGTGGCATGACGTCGCGAAGATAGACCCGGCATCGGCGGAAACCTGGGATCCGCGCCATGGGCCCGCCGTACCCCGACCTATGCTGGGCGGGATGCCGATTTCAGTCATCTACGGGCCCCCGAACTCGGGTCGCGCGGGGGCGATTCGGGAGGGGCTGGAGCGGTCGCTCGACCGCGAGCCCGTGCTGGTCGTGCCGACCGCGGACGACGCCGCGAGGTTCGAGCGCGAGCTGGTCTCCGATGGCGGGGCGCTCCTCGGCGCTGCGATTCAGACATTCCGCCGCCTCACGGATGAGATCGCCGCGGCGGCCGGGGCGGCGATCCGGCCACTGCTCACCGAGGCCCAGCGGCTCGCGCTGGTTCGCTCCGTCGCCCGCGCTGCCGAGCTGCGGATCCTGGCCGCGTCCAGCCGCCGGCCCGGGTTCGCGCCCGCCCTCGACCGGCTGCTCTCCGAGATGCAGGCCGCGCTCGTCACCCCCGAGGAGCTCGCGGCGGCGGCACGCGACCTGGACGGCGGCGAGTACGAGTCCGAGCTCGCCGCCCTGTACGCCGCGTATTGCGAGCGGCGAGAGGGCGCCGAGCGGGACGACGCCCATTCCGCGGCAGCGGCCGTCGCGAGCAGCCTGCGCGAGCGGCCGGATGCGTGGGGAGCTCGGCCCGTCCTCGTCTACGGGTTCGACGACCTGACGGAGGAGCAGCTCGACCTGCTGGGCGCCCTCGGGGAGGCGGCGGAGGTGACCGTCGCGGTCAACTACGAGGACAACGACGCGCTGGCCGCCCGAGCCGGGCTCCTGGCCCGCCTCACCGACGAGCTCGGCGCGGAAAGCGTCGAGCAGCTTCCGTTCGATCCCACCTACACGGGCAGCGCGACGCTCCGTGCTCTGGACCGCGGGCTGTTCGAGGTGACCGAGTCGCGGGTCGAGCCCGACGGAGGGCTCGAGCTCCTCGAATGCGGCGGCGAACGCGGCGAGGCCGAGGCGGTGGCCGGAGAGATCGCGACCCTGCTTGCGCGCGGAGTGCTCGCCGACGAGATCGTGGTGGTCCTGCGCCGTCCCGAGGCCCGCGGCGCGCTCTATGACCAGGTGCTGGACGGGTTGAGGGTCCCAGTCGCCGTCGAGGGATCGGTTCCGCTCACCCATACCGCGGTCGGCAAGGGCGTCGCGGCGCTAGCCCGGTGTTCCTCTCCCGAGGCGGGAGCCGACGAGCTGCTGGAGTTCCTGCGGGCGAGCCCCGGGAACGACCCGCAGTCGATCGCGGACGGGGTCGAGTTGCGGGCCCGGCGCGAGGCAATCCGGACGGCGAGCGAGGCGATGGAGGGCTGGAGGGGGCCACAGCGCGACGTCGCCCGGATCCGCGATGCACGCGAGCCCGCGGCGTGGCTGCGCGAGCTGGCGGCGGCCGCCCGCCGGCTCGCCGAGGACCCGCATTCGGGCGAGGAGCCGGTCGATGTCGCGGGCAGCGCCTCGAACGGCGAGGTCCCGTTCGAGCCTCTGGAGGTGCGCGCGGCGGAGGCCGCCGCCTCGACCCTCGAGGAGCTCGCGGACCTGGAGCGGATCCCCGGCTGCGAGCCCCCCGCGCCCGCGGAGGCGCTCGAGGCCCTGGAGGACGTGCGGGTGCCCCTGTGGCGGGGCCCCACCGACGGTCGCGTTCGCGTCCTCAGCCCGTACCGTGTCCGCGCCGCCCGCGCGCGCCACCTGTTCCTGGCCTCGCTTCAGGACGGCGAGTTCCCGGGCCCCGAGCTCGTGGATCCGCTCCTCGGCGAGGAGCGGCGCCGCCGGCTTGGAATCGGCGCCCTCACCCGCCGGGACCCGGCGCTCGAAGAGCGGTACCTCTTCCACGCCTGCGTCGCCCGCCCGACCGAGCGCCTATGGCTCTCCTGGAGGAGCTCCGACGAGGAGGGCCGCCCCGCGGCACGCTCCCCGTTCGTGGACGACGTGCTCGACCTGCTCGCTCCCGATGCGGAGCAGGCGGAGGATCGGCTGAAGCGGGTCCACGGGCTCGACCGCGTCGTATTCGCGCCCGAGGACGCTCCCAGCCGCCGGGCCCTCGACCGGGCACTGGCGGCCGTCGGCCCGCGCACCGAGCCGGTGCTGCCAGGGCCACTGGTGAGCCCCCGTGTGCTGGACGTGCTCGCCGAGCGCAACCCCGTGGGCGCCGGCACGATCGAGAAGTGGATCGAGTGCCCCTACCGCTGGTTCGTCGATCACGAGCTCAAGCCACAGCGCCTGGACCCCCAGCCGGAAGCGCTCACGGCCGGCTCGATCGTCCACGAGGTCCTCGAGCGCCTCTACCGCGATCCGCCGGGTGAGGACGGCATCCCCCGCCCCGGCGACCTGGAGCGATGGCGGGCCCGCGCCCGCGAGCTCCTCGCCGAGGCGGCCGAGCGGAACGGCCTGGCGGCCGACCGCCCGCTGGCCGGTGTCGCCATGGCCCGGATGCGGGCGCAGATCGACCGGATGCTCGAGCGCGAGAGCCGCAGCGAGACCGACCTGCGCCCCCTCCTGATCGAGGCCTCGTTCGGGGACGGCGGCGATGCCGACAAGGCGGCCCTCCGCCTCGGGGACCTCGCACTTCACGGGAAGATCGACCGCGTTGACGTCACCCCCGACCAGCGCTTCGGGATCGTCTACGACTACAAGACGTCCTCGAAGGTCACGCCCGGGAAGAAGCTGGCCGAGCAGGGCAAGCTCCAGCTCCAGCTCTACTCGCGCGCGATCCACGACCAGTGGGGGATCGAGCCCCTCGGCGGGCTCTATTACCAGCTCGGCGGGTCGAAGGACCCGAAGCCGCGGGGGTTCGTCGCCAAGGGCGATGCGACCGAGGGCCTCGACCTCGTGGGGACCGACCGCGTGGACCTCGACCAGGCGGAGGAGACCGTGGAGACCGGCGTGGAGACCGCCCGTGAGCGCGCCGCCGCGATGCGGCGTGGAGCCATCGGCCGCGAGCCCAACGGCGGCGAGTGCCCGACCTGGTGCTCCTACCAGCCGATCTGCCGGCTCGAGCGCGCGGTCGGGTCGGACGAGGGCGGCAACGGCAACGGCGGCAACGGCTCGTGACCGGCGACCCGGAGCAGCTCGCACTTCTGACCGCGGAGCCCGATCCCGAGCCGGAGGACGACGGGTTCAGCCCGACTCCCGCGCAGCGGGAGGCGATCACATGCCGGGACCGCGATGTCTTCACGGAGGCAGGGGCGGGCTCAGGGAAGACCGGCGTCCTCGTAGAGCGCTACTGCGCCTGCGTCACCGAGGACGGCCTGGGGCCGGAGGAGATCCTGGCGTTCACCTTCACCGAGCGGGCGGCCGCCGAGCTGCGCCAGCGCGTCCGGCACCGCTTGATCGAGCGCGCGCACGCCGCGGCCGAGAACGGCGACCTCGAGCGAGCGCGAGAGCTCGCCCGCGCGGCGCGGGAGGGCGAGCGGGCCTGGATCACCACCATCCACGGCTTCTGCCGGCGGGTCCTGGCCGCGCACCCGGTGGCGGCGCACATGGATCCGCGGTTCCGGGTCCTCGACGAGTCCGAGGCCTCACGCCTTCGTGAGCGCGCCTTCGCGAGCGCCGTCGAGAAGGTCGTGGAGAGCGAGGGCGAGCCGGCTGCCCGGTTCGTCGCCGCCTTCTGGCTGCAGCGACTTCGCGACCTCGTCGTCGACGTGCACGAGCGGCTGCGCAGCCAGGGCGTCGACCCGCCGCGCCTGCCGGACCCGGGCCCGCCGGTGCGATCGGTCAAGGACGACGACGAGACGGCGCAGCTCACGCCGGTCGAGGAGCGGCGGGCGGTCGAGGGCCTGGCCGCCCTCTCCGCGCTGCTCGCGGCCTACGACGACGCCTATCGGCAGCTCAAGGCCGAGCGCTCCGGCGCCGACTTCGCGGATCTCGAGCTCCGAGCCCTCGAGCTCCTGAGTGGCTTCGGCCCGGTGGCGGAGGCCTGGCGCAGCCGCTTCCGCCATTTGATGGTCGACGAGTTCCAGGACACGAACCGGGTGCAGCTCGAGCTCATCAACGCCCTCCGCGGTCCGGAGACGCGGCTCTTCGTTGTCGGGGACGAGTTCCAGTCGATCTACCGGTTTCGCCACGCCGACCTCGAGGTGTTCCGCGAGCAGCGGAAGGCGGCGGGCGCCGACGAGGCCATGGGCGAGCTCCCGCTGCGCGGCAACTTTCGCTCGCGGCCCGACGTGCTCGCGGCGGTCGACTTCCTCGGCGACGTGATGTTCGGGGAGTCGTTCGTGCCGCTCGAAGCCGGAGTCGAGGTGGACGGAGAGCCGCCGGGTGGCGGCGCGGCGACGGAGCTCCTGATCACCGACTACTCGGATGACAGGGCGGACAAGGGGTGGAGGGCGGACGACATCGAGCTCGAGTGCCCGCCCGGCGAGAAGAACCCGTCGTACGTAGCCGAGGCCCGCTTCCTGGCGGAGCGCCTGCGCGAGCTCCACGACGCCGGGGTGGACAGGGGCGACATGGTCGTCCTGCTCCGCGCGTTCACGCACGTGGACGCGTTCGAGGACGCGCTCGACCGGGCGGGCCTGGCTCCGTACGTGGTCGGGGGACGCGGCTACTGGTCCCAGCAGCAGGTGGAGGACGCGCTGCGGCTGCTCGGGGTAGTCGCGAACCCGCTGGACGACGAGCTCCTCTATGGGGCGCTCGCCTCCCCCGCCTGCGGGGTGTCGGCGGACGCACTCTGGCTGCTCCGGCAGGCAGCCCGTCATGAGGACGGGGGCCTGCGCCACGTGTGGCCCGTGATCAAGGAGGGAGAGTGGCCCGATGACCTTCCCGAGGCCGATGTCGAGCAACTGGAGGGGTTCCGCCGGGCGCTCGCCGAGCTGCGCGCCGAAGCGCCGCTGCGCCCCCTGGACTCGCTCATCGATCGAGCGATGACCGTCTTCGGCTACGACGTCGCGATCCTCGCCCTGCCCGGGGGTGAGCAGCGCATGGCGAACCTGCGGAAGCTGATGCGCCTCGCGGCCGAGTACGAGGAGCACGATGGGCGCGACCTCCGAGGCTTCCTCGACTTCGCCGAGGAGCGCACCCGCCGCGACGAGCGCGAGGGTATGGCCGCGCTGCGTGTCGAGGGGCACGACGGCGTGCGCGTGATGACCGTTCACGCGGCCAAAGGCCTCGAGTTTCCGGTGGTGGCGGTCGCGGACATGGGCCGCGGCCTCGGCGCGGCATTCGCCTATCCCGACCTCGTCGTCGGGCGCCTCCCCGGGCCGGTGGGGGACCCGGGCGGCGCGCGTTTCGGAATGCGTCTCCACGTCGCCGCTGCCGACTCGCTGCGGCTCTGGGAGCTGGTCGAGCTGTGCGGCGCCGAGGCCGACGCGGAGGTCGAGGAGGCGCTGCGACTCGTGTACGTGGCCGCGAGCCGTGCCGAGGACCGCCTGATCCTGAGCGGCAGGTGCAAGTTTCCGGCTGACGAGGCACCCGAAGCGCTGCGGGGCTCGAACAGCGCTCTCCAGATCCTGCTCCCGGCCCTGTACGGACGAGGCTGGTCCGGCGAGACCGGCGAGGTTTCCCTCCCGCCAGCCCCCGCGGTGGAAGGCGGCGAGGCCGGCGGCCCGGAGCCGCGCGTCGAGATCAGGGTCCAGCGGGCGAGCCCCGACCGCGCGGCCGAGCTATCTGCGCGGCGCGGGGCGGGCACCCCTGTGCCGCAGGATCCCATCGAGCCGCGAGAGCCGCTCCTCCCGGAGGCGCCGCGCCCCGCGGGCGCCGGACATCTCTCCTACTCGGCGCTCGCCCGCTACGCGGACTGCGGCTACCGCTTCTATGCCGAGCGGGTGCTGGGCATGGCGTCCCCGCTGGAGCGGCAGGCGCAGAACGGCGAGCAGAGCGCTCCGGACGAGGCTGAGCCCGACGAGCTCATGGACCCGGAGCTCGGCCCGCGCGAGCGGTCGCTGGCCGTCGGCAATGCCGTGCACTCGCTCCTGGAGGCCGCCGCCAGGCAGTCCTGGAACACGATCCCGAGCTCGGACCTCGACCGCATCGTCGCCCGCGAGGGGCTCGCAGGCGACCCGGAGGCCGACGGACGGGTCGCGGATCTGGTCGAGGGCTGGCTGCGGTCCGAGGTGCGCGCGGAGCTGGTCGAGAGCGCGGCGCGCCTGCGGCCCGAGGTCCCCTTCATCCTCGAGCTCGGCGGCGCGATCGTCCGCGGCAAGATCGACCTGCTCGCCGACACTCCGGACGGGCCGCTCGTGGTCGACTACAAGACCGATTCCGTCAGCGGCGCCGACCCGGCGGAGCTAGCGCGCCGGTACGAGACCCAGCGTGACCTCTACGCCGTTGCGGTCCACCAGGCGAGCGGCGGATCGGGCCTTGTGCGCGCCGCGTACTGCTTCCTCGAGGAGCCGGAGCGAACCGTTCTCGAGGGCTACGACGAGGACGGGATTCGCGCCGCGCGCGAGCGGCTCGAGGGCCTGATCCGGCGGATCCACGAGGGCGACTTCGCCCGCACCGACTCACCCCACCGATCGCTGTGCCACGGCTGTCCCGCGGCGGCGCGCCTCTGCGGCGCGCCCGCGTGGAAGCCGCAGTGGGCAGAGGTGTGAGCGCGGTGCCGCAGCCGACCCGGTCTCGAGTGGGAGAGAGCACCCACGCCGGCACCGCGACCGGCTGGTGCCGTTGCCCGTGATTGGGGGGCGGACCGGTCTCTTCGCGTACGGGTCCCTCGTCAGCCCGGCGAGCGCGGAGCGAACGCTGGGGCGGCCGGTCGAGCATGCGGCGCAGGCCCGCCTCCCCGGCTGGCGGCGGCGTTGGTCCCAGCTGCGGGACAACCTCTCGACCGAGAAGACCTTCGCGCACGCCGAGACCGGGGTCGTGCCAACCCATTGCGTCGGCCTGAACCTGGAGCGCGACCCGGGGGCGCCGGGGCCGAACGGGGTCCTGCTCGAGGTCTCGGAGCCGGAGCTCGAGCGGCTCGCGATCCGGGAGATCCGCTACGACCGGACCGACGTGACGGACGAGGCCGGCTCCGACTTCGACCGCGTGGTGACCTTCATCGCCAAGCCGGAGAACTTCGCCCCCACCCCGCCGGCCGGGGCCGTCGTCCTCGCCGCGTACGTGCGGGCGGTGGAGGGCGCCTTCGGCACGCTCGGCGCCGACCAGCTGGAGCTCTTCCGGGAGACGACCGGCGCGATTCCCGTCGAGGTGATCGAGGCGGTCCTCGTCCATGACGAGATCCCGCAGGGAAACCCCCGGGACTGGTAGCCGGAGGACCTCAGGAGTGGGTGCCGTTCCAGCGCTGCGCCCAAGCGCGCAGCTCGCGGATGGCGGGGCGCAGCGCGTTCCCCTTCTCGGTCAGCGCATACGAGACCCGCGGCGGCGTGCCCGGGTGCACCGAGCGCTCCACGAGGCCCTCCGATTCGAGCTCGCGAAGCCGGCGCGAGAGCAGCCGATCCGAGAGGCCGGGGACCACCTGGGTCAGCTCCGCGTAGTAGTGGGCTCGCTCCGACAGGGCCCACAGGATCGCGCCGGTCCATCGCTTCCCGATGAACTCCACGGCCTGGTGAAAGTCCGGGGATACGCGCACCGGCTTTCCCCGCGGCCGTGGCCTTTGGCGCTCGGCTTGCGAAGCCCCTGATTCCACCCTCGATCCAGAGTACTGGAGGACTCGGTTGGGCTAGGCGGCGCACGGCCCGGTCCCCGTCGGGCGGAGCGCGCCGTTGAGTGCCTGGCTGACGACGTCGTTGGGAACGCCGAGGCCGCCTGGCGGCCCTTTGTCCTTCGCCGAGGCGAAGACCGTCGTGAGAACCTGGCCCGATCCGTCCACGACCGGGCCGCCGGAATTGCCGCTCCGCACCTGTCCCCGGAACGGCGTCATCCGCCGCTGGGTCGGGCCGCGACCGTAGGAGTCCTGGCTGATGACGGTCTCCGTCGCTCCGGTCCGCGCGGGGGCCACGTGGAATGGGCCGTTCTCGGGGTAGCCGAGAATCGCGCCGGCGGTGCCGGAGGAGGGCTCGGGCACGATGCTCAGCGGCCGCAGGCCGAGCCCGGCCACGCGCAGGATCGCCAGGTCGTCGTGAGTGTCGTAGTGCACGGCCGTCGCGTTCAGCTCGGTTCCCGTCCGGGTGGTGATGGTCGTGTTGTCCTCGCCCGCGACGACGTGGGCGTTGGTCACGACCAGGTTCGGGCCAGCGACCCAGCCGGACCCCTCGACGCCGAGGCCGCACGCCGACCCGAGGACCTTCACGACGCTCCTGCCCGCGCGCCTCACGCCGGGCTGGTGGGCGATGGCCGGCTCGGGCGCCCCCACCTTCGCCTCGGGTCCCGTCACGGCCGGCACGGGATCGATGTGCCGGAGGAGGTTGAGGATCGGCCCGCTCGGCGGGAGGACGTTGTTGAGGCTGCTGAGGATCGTCGACTGCTGGAGCTGGTCGCGGATCCCCCGCTCGCCCGGCCCCGGCACGTTCAGCGCCGCGGCGCCGAAGGCCCAGGCGAGCAGCAACCCCAGGGCACCGAGCAGGAGCGCACCCGCGATCCCGTCGATGCGGCGCACCACGACCCCTCGCGGCATGACCCTCGTGCGCACCGCCTCCGCGACGCCCTCCATCATCACCGCGAACGCGGTTCCGACGAGCAGCCCGCACACGACCGTGATCAGTGGTGCGTACGGAGACTCGCCACCCTGGGCGAGGAGAGCGGGGCCGAGCCGTCCGCCGAGGATGGCTCCGATAACGAACCCGGCCAGCGGGAGGGCGCTCGCGACGAGGCCACGCTCATAGCCGATCACCGCGAAGGCGACCGCGAAGACCGCAATGATTAGGTCGACGTAGTTCATTTGACGGCTAGGGTTGTATCCGCTTGAGCACCTTTAGTTCCCGGGCGACCAGGAGGCGTCGCCTTTTCACCCGAGCGCTACCGATTGCGCTGCTTGGCCTGGCTGCATTCGCCGCCGGCGTGATCAGGGGCGCAGGCGGCACCGATCTCGACGGCGCCCAGAAGTTTGCCGATGCCTGGCAGGGCGGGAGCTTCTCCGGCATGTACGCGCAGATCTCCGACGCCGCCGCGCGCCAGTACTCGCTCAAGAGCTTCACGGCCGACTACGAGGATGCCGAGAAGACCGCGACGATCCAGAGCGTCGACACCGGCGAGGTGTCCGACTCGGACTCCGGAGCGGTCGTCCCGGTCACGCTCCACACGCACGCCTTCGGGAACATCACGCGGGAGCTCGCCCTGCCGCTCGACGGAGGCCGGGTCGCCTGGTCGCCCCAACTCGTCTTCCCGGGCCTGCGGCCGAGCGAGCGGTTGGTCCGCCACACGGTCGTCCCCAAGCGCGCTCCGATCCTGGCGAAGGACGGCACGCCGCTCGCCGAGGGCCCGGCCGACGCCCGGACCTCGCCGCTCGGAGGCGCGGCCGCCGCGGTCGCCGGGAGCGTGGGGACGCCCAAGCGCAAGCAGGAGCCCGAACTCGCCAAGCTCGGGTTCCCGCCGGGCAGCCCGACCGGCACGAGCGGCCTCGAGCTGGCGTTCAACACGCGCCTGGCCGGACATCCGGGAGGCCAGCTCGTCGCCGTCCCGACCGGTGGCAAGAAGCCCGCGGCGGGCGGGCGCGTGCTCGCTTCTAGCAAGCCGATCCCCGGCAAGGCAGTCCACACCACCATCGACCCGGGCCTCCAGCGCTCGGCGGTCGCCGCGCTCGGCAGCACCTA
>Ga0066903_100002284_pt1 | contig 14861 bp, 16 predicted proteins | sample PanSoiMetaGPlot1_FD_67491 | JGI IMG/M metagenome (GOLD analysis project Ga0066903, IMG submission 67491) | Tropical forest soil microbial communities from Panama analyzed to predict greenhouse gas emissions - Panama Soil - Plot 1 (version 2) | ecosystem: Environmental > Terrestrial > Soil >...
GTGATCAAGTGGTTCGATGTATCCAAGGGTTACGGATTCATCGTGCCAGATGCACAGGGCATGGGAGATGTGCTGTTGCACGTTACCTGCCTGCGACGCGACGGCTTCCAGACAGCTTATGAAGGCGCGCGCGTCGTTTGCGAAGCCCTGGATCGGCCTAAGGGCCTTCAGGCATTTCGAATCCTTTCCATGGATGAGTCGACCGCCGTGCATCCGGCGCAGTCGCCGCCACGCACGCATGTCACGGTGACCCCGACCAGCGGTCTCGAGCGCGCGCAGGTCAAGTGGTTCAATCGTCTGCGCGGTTTCGGTTTCCTGACCCGCGGCGAGGGCACGCCGGACATCTTCGTGCACATGGAGACGCTGAGGCGGTACGGAATTACCGAGTTGCGGCCTGGGCAAACCTTGCTTGTGCGGTTCGGCGATGGACCGAAGGGTTTGATGGCTGCAGAAGTTCGCCCCGACGGTGGACCGCACGGCCCGTCCTCTCACTGAGCGCATTCGGCAAAGCACGGTTCGGAACTCGGCTTCGGCCGAGTTCTTTTTTTACGGTCGCCCGTTGCGAGCCTTCGATCCGTCGAAGCCTTCGCTTTTCTGAATACCTTGGGCTTCGCTTTTACCGCGGCATCGAAAATATGCGATTGCCGGTATTGGGCGGATGCGGTACAGGCTTGCGGCCATGAACCGTTGGCTTATCGCACTTCTGTCGGCGCTCTCGATCTTCGCGGCGAATGTCGGCTGTGCCCCGCATAGCATTGCCGCAGAGCAGCAAACGCTGGAAATCGCAAGCAAGACCGGCGTTCATATCTTCTCGGTCGAGGTCGCGGTGACCGACGAGGAGCGCGCTCGCGGCCTGATGTATCGCAAAGAGCTGCCGGACATGCAGGGGATGCTGTTCGACTTCAAGCGTGAGCAGGAAGTGTCGATGTGGATGCAGAACACCTACATCCCGCTCGACATGATTTTCATTCGCCGTGACGGACGCATCCTGCGCATCGCCGAAAACACCGAGCCGCTGTCGACGACCATCATCCCCTCGCGTGGGCCTGCGTTGGCGGTGCTGGAAGTGATCGGCGGCACGGCGCGCAAGCTCGGCATTGCGCCGGGCGACAGGGTCGGCGCTGCGATGTTCGCAAGACATTGATTGGCTTGCTGATCCACGCTGAAGCGTGTATCGAGTGGCCGGGCAACTTCGCCCTTGATCTTGGCGGGGCATAGCGCAGCCTGGTAGCGCGGGAGTTTTGGGTACTCCAGGTCGCAGGTTCAAATCCTGCTGCCCCGACCAGGGGGCTTCAGCTTGTTGGAACCTCATTGGAAGAACCTCTTTGGAAGAGCCTTATTGGAACGCGATGATCGCACGCATCTACAAGCCCGCGAAAACCGCGATGCAGTCGGGCAAGGCGAAGACCACTGATTGGGTCCTCGACTTCGAGCCGGAACAGCCGCGCATGGTGGAACCGCTCATGGGTTGGACGAGCTCCGCCGACATGCGCCAGCAAGTGCGGTTGCGTTTCGACAGCAAGGAAGAGGCGATCGCTTATTGCGAGCGCAACGGAATCCCGTATCAGGTTCTCGCGACCAACGAGCCTGCACGGCGTGTCATTTCCTACGCCGACAACTTCGCTTACAACCGCCGCGACGCCTGGACTCATTAGAATCGGCCGAGAGCTGACCCCTCGTCGTGCGTTGCGAAGCGCGCGCAACTCCCGGTAGGACGCATCTCTCAGATTGATAATGTCAGTGTGCGCGAGCGACATTCGCCGGCGCGGACTTTGATGCGCGCTTTGAAAAGCCGGCAACCCCGTTTTGCAACGTCAGCTACCGTGATAATTTATAAAGGGGCGCATGATTGAATGACACCAAACGCGACCGGAAGCGTGCCCGGTGAAATGACCGGTCTGCGGGTAGCGGTGTTGTAAGGGAGTAAACAATGGCGAGGATCGGCCCACGCGCAAACGTCAACCGGCGGAAATTTCTGACGGGCGTCGCAGTGGCGGGCGCAGCAACCGCGGTACCGCCCGCGCAAGATGGTGCCAAAGCCGCAGCGCCGCCGTCGCCGAATGCAGAAACTTCCTCCGTCTCCTCCGCCCTACGTCCGTCGGCAAAGGTCGCCGCCGCCGAGACCGGATCGCCCGCCGAGCTTGCGGGCGCGGAGGGCAAGCCTGGCTCCGACTACATGGTCGACGTCATCAAGTCGCTGAACGTCGACTACGTCTTTTCCAATCCTGCCTCGAGCTTTCGCGGCCTGCACGAGTCGCTGATCAATTACGGCGGAAACAAGAAGCCGGAATTCATCGAGTGCATGCATGAAGAATCCTCGATCGCGATGGCGCACGGGTATTTCAAGGCTGCGGGCAAACCCATCGTCGCGCTGTGTCACGGGACGGTCGGTCTGCAGCACGGTTGCATGGCGATCTACAACGCGTGGTGCGATCGCGTGCCGATCATCGTTCTCGGCGGAAACTCGCTCGATGCGACGACGCGACTGCCCATGGTTCCAACCTATCATTCCGCCGTCGACATCGGCGCCCTCGTGCGTGATTTCACCAAGTACGACGACAATCCCGTTTCGCTCAATCACTTCGGGCACTCGTTCGTACGCGCCTACAAGATGGCGATGACGCCGCCGCACGAGCCGGTGTTTATTTCCCTCGACAGCGACCTGCAGGAGAACGCCGCGCGGGAAGCTGAGAAGCTGACGATCCCGAAATACACGCCGACATCGCCGCCGCAGGGCGACGCCAACGCCGTGCGCGAAGCGGCCAAGCTGCTCGCCAACGCGCAAAATCCAGTGATCATTGCCGATCGCTGCGCGCGTACGCCTGCCGGCGTCGGGCTGCTCGTGCAGCTGGCGGAGACCTTGAATGCGCCGGTGATCGACCAGCACAGCCGGATGAATTTCCCCAACACGCATGACCTTTACCAAACCGGACGTGCAGGCCCCTTGATCCGGCAAGCCGACGTCATCATCGGGCTCGAGCTGAGCGACTTCTGGGGCACCGTCAACCAGCACGTCGACAATGTCGCCGGCACCGAGCAAGCGCGCATCAAGGCGGGCACCAAGCTGATCAGCATTTCGACGCTCGAACTGTCGATGAAATCCAACTACCAAGACATGCAGCGCTATCAGCCGGTCGATATCTCGATCGCCGGCGACGCGGAGGCAACGTTACCGGCGTTGATCGACGCGGTGAAGTCCGCCATTCCCGCCGACCGCCGCGATGCGATCGCGCAACGCGGTGAGGCGATGAAGAAGGCACACGCCGACGCGCGTGAGCGCACGCTGGTAAACGCGACCTACGCCTGGGACGCGAGCCCGATCAGCACCGCGCGATTGAGCGCCGAATTGTGGTCGCTGATCAAAAGCGAAGACTGGTCGCTGGTGTCGCAGGATCGAAGCATTAGCGGCTGGGCGAACCGCCTGTGGGCGATGGAGAAACACTATCACTATCTCGGTGCGTCCGGCGGCTTCGGCGTCGGCTACGGCGCGCCGGCCGCCGTCGGCGCGGCGCTGGCCAACAAGGCGGAGGGGCGCCTGTCCATCAACATTCAGAACGACGGCGACTTGATGTATGCGCCGGGCGTGCTGTGGACCGCCGTCCACCACAAGATCCCGCTGCTGTCTGTGATGCACAACAATCGCGCCTATCACCAGGAGGTCATGCACGTCCAGCGCATGGCCAATCGACGCGACCGCGTCCTCAACGACGGGCCGGTCGGCACGTTGATCGGGCGCCCCTTCATCGATTACGCCAAGCTCGCGCAATCGATGGGCATGTATGCGATCGGGCCGATCAATGATCCGAAGGAGCTCGGACCGGCGTTGAAGCGGGCTCTGCAAGTGGTGAAGAGCGGCGAGCCTGCGCTTGTCGATGCTGTCACGCAGCCACGCTGAGGGGTGGAGTATGAGTGAGTTTGTTCGTGTGCGACTGGCAGCGTTTGTTGCCGGTTGTCTCGTCGGCATCGTCGCAAGTTTCGGTGAAGCCAACGCGGAATCGGCGGAAAACGGCAAAGTGCTGTTTCTGAAAGTCGGCTGCTACCAGTGTCATGGGACTGTGGGGCAGGGCGGGGTAGCGGGACCGCGACTTGCACCGGATCCGATGCCGTTCGAAACGCTCGCGGCGTTTGTGCGGACGACCTCCGGGCAAATGCCGCCGTTCCGTGAGAAGATTCTGTCGGACGCGGATCTCGCCGACATCTACGCCTATTTGCAGTCGATACCCAAACCGCCGGATCCGAAGAGTCTGCCTCAGCTCAATCCTTGATGTCGGGTTGAACGGGCGAGGCCTGACATGCCGGGCAGACTGCAGGACAGGATAGCGATCGTGACCGGGGCCGGCTGCGTCGGTCCGGGCTGGGGCAACGGCCGCGCGACAGCCGTGCTGTTCGCGCAGCAAGGAGCCAAGATCTTCGCGGTCGACAAGAGTGTTTCCGCGATGGAGGAAACGCTCGATCGTGTGCGGGAGGTGGGCGGCACAATCGAAACCCACGTTTGCGACGTGACCGACAACGGCGCCGTGGCCAGCATGGTTGAGACCTGCCACGCCACGTTCGGCCGCATCGACATCCTGGTGAACAACGTCGGCGGTTCTGCCGCCGGCGGGCCGGTGGAGCTTGCCGAAGCTGCCTGGGACGCCCAGGTCGACTACAACCTCAAGAGCGTTTTTCTGACCTGCAAGCATGTCCTGCCGGTGATGGAAAAGCAGCGGACGGGCGCGATCGTCAACACCTCCTCGACGTCGGGAATTCGTTGGACCGGCGCGGCGCAGGTCGCCTATGCCGCGACCAAGGCGGGTGTCATTCAGTTCTCGCGGGTGGTCGCCGTGCAGTATGCGAGCAAGGGCATCCGTGTGAATACAGTCATACCAGGTCAGATGCATACGCCGATGGTGGAGGCGCGCCTTGCCGGACAGCGTGCCGGCGGCGACATCGAGGCGCTGCTCAAACAGCGTGTCGCCCGAATTCCCCTCGGATTCATGGGAGACGGCCGAGACACTGCCAACGCCGCGCTTTTTCTTGCGTCCGACGACGCGCGTTTCATTACCGGAACCGAGATCGTCGTCGACGGCGGCATGACGGCGCGCTGCGATTGAGACAGCCGACGGCGCGGGAGCCTTGCAGCGTCGCATGGTTGTGTTGGCGAGCCGCTCGATGATCTCGCCAAGTTCTTCGCCTCTGAACGACACATGTGCTAGCAGTGTCCGGCCGCGGATTTACGCATTGGCCCCGATGCGAATACTATTCGCAATTTAAGGACGATTGTCCTATATTAATGCCAGCGGCCTGCCCGCAGGGCAGACATCATTATTCGATACGACTTGGCCTCATTTACGACTTGGCCTCATGGAGAGCGGTAATGACCGAGCACCGATTCCGTCTCGGACAGAAAGTTCAGTTCATTCGCGGCTATCCGTACCGCAGCTCCGCTGATGGCTTGTACGAGATCGTCCGGCAGCTGCCAGACAGCAATGGCGAGTTTCACTATCGAATCAAGAGCGTGCAAGAGCCGCACGAGCGCGTCGTCAAGGAGAGCGAGCTCGAAAAAGCTTAACCTTTTTCGTTCGTTGGCAGCATGATTTGCGACGGGACTCTTGCAATCGCGCGAATTGTGGCCCATATGACGCACGCGTTCGGACAATGTTGACAAGGGCCGCGTGCACGAAATCCCTCGCTGAGGCAAGAATTTCGGCCCAGATTTTCCGAGCGCTTTTCAACCGACAGCCCAGACCACGCGGGGTGTCTATATCCCCGCCACCTGCCGATGTGCTTGGCCAAGCACGCGGCAGCGATCGGCTGTATGAGAGAGATGACAACTTGAGTTCTTTTAGCGACTTCGGCCTCGCCGAACCACTAACCCGCGCGCTTGCGGACGAGAAATACGTCGTACCAACTCCAATCCAAAACCAGACACTGCCTGTGGCCATGAGCGGGCAGGATGTCATAGGCATCGCGCAGACCGGCACCGGAAAGACGGCAGCGTTTGCGTTGCCGATCCTGCACCGGCTGGCAACGCACCGGTTGCAGCGCGAACGCAAGAGCTGCCGCGTTCTCGTCTTGAGTCCGACCCGCGAATTGTCGGCGCAAATCCTCGACAGCTTTCGCATCTATGGTCGACACCTTCGCGTCAGCACGGCGCTCGCCATCGGCGGCGTGTCGATGGGCGGTCAGGTTCGCGCCATGCTCAATGGCGTCGACGTGCTGATCGCGACACCCGGTCGTCTGCTCGATCTTTTGAAGTCGAATGCCTTGCGTCTGGATCGCGTCGAATGCCTGGTGCTCGACGAAGCCGACCGCATGCTGGACATGGGCTTCATCCACGACATCAAGAAGATCGTTGCGAAGGTTCCGCCCGGTCGCCAGACCTTGTTCTTCTCCGCGACGATGCCGCCGGCCATTGCCGATCTCGCCGCTCAGATGCTGCGCGATCCCGTGAAGATTTCCGTCACGCCGGCCGCCGCGACCGCAGACCGCGTCGAGCAGCGCCTGATCCATGTCGATCGTGCGGCCAAGCTCGCGGTGCTTGCCGACGTTCTCAAACGCGAGCCGATCGATCGAGTGCTGGTGTTTACGCGAACCAAGCACGGGGCCGACAAGGTCGTGCGCGGTCTTCACAAGGCCGGGATCTCAGCCGAGGCCATTCACGGCAACAAGTCGCAGAACCAGCGCTCGCGCGTGCTTGCTGCCTTTCGTTCCGGACAGATCCGCACCCTCGTCGCGACAGACATTGCCGCGCGTGGGATCGATGTCGACGGTGTCAGCCACGTTGTGAATTACGATTTGCCGGATGTTCCCGAAAGCTACGTTCATCGCATTGGACGCACGGCACGTGCGGGTGCCGAAGGCATTGCGATCTCGTTCTGCAGCGTGGAAGAAGTGCCGTTGCTGCGCGCAATTGAGAAGCTGATCCGCCTCTCCATTCCGGCGACCGACCAGCGGACGTCGCCGCGCGCTGCGCATCACGGGAGCGCGAATGGCGCCCAGACGCGCCACGCGCGCGCGGTCCACCGCGGCAAGCGTCGTCGGCGCAAGGCGCATGCATCACGCACGCAATCCAATTCCAGTCACCAACCCACGGCCGTCGCGTTCCTGCACCGGGGGCGGTCGCGCGATCAACGCACGCCACGCTGATCCATGGGCATGAGCGCACTCCGGGCGGGAACTGAGACTGTCGACATGCGAGTGAGGATGGACCAATGGCCAAGGAAGAACTGATCCAATTTGAAGGGCTCGTCACCGAGATCTTGCCGGACGCACGCTTTCGCGTTCAGCTCGATGCCGGACATGAGATCATCGCGTACACCGCGGGGAAGATGCGAAAGAACCGTATCAAGACGCTCGCCGGCGACCGCGTGACCGTCGAAATGTCCCCTTATGATCTGGAGAAGGGGCGCTTGGTGTTTCGGCATAAGGAGGAACGCGGCTCCGCCGCGCCGCGCCCGCCGGCGCGCAACAACCAGTTTCGGCGTCGGTAAGGCCGGCAGGACAAATGTCGGCTTACCCAGCCACCGGTGGTTCAGCGGCCCCTATGTCATCCAAAAACCCGCAGGCCTCGGACGCCCCGTGATCCCCAACTGGCAGCCGCCACAATGCGGCAATGCCCGATCGCCTGGTGGTGTTTTTGGGCAGAAACCTGTGAAATTCGTCTCGCATGCACGCGCGCAATATGCGATGACGGGCAATCTAACTAGCGCTTGGATCGACTATGGGACGCAGTAGGGATTTTCGTGACCGCCGCCGTGGATACGGGGATGAACCGCCGGATCCGTATTCGTATGGGGGACCCCCGCCGTCCTACGATAACCGTCCACCCCGGCGAGACGACCATCGTGCCGTCAGCGCGGGCCCCGAGCGGCAGGCCAAGGTCAAATGGTTCAACCCGGAAAAGGGCTTTGGCTTTGTGGAGTTTACCGACGGCACCGGCGAGGCTTTTCTGCACATCAGTGTGGTAGAGGCTGCCGGCCACAGCGCGCTGGAACCTGGCACAACTCTGATGGCGCGGGCCGGGCAAGGCCAAAAAGGCCCGCAAATCACCGAGATCCTTTCAGTTGATGCCAGTACGGCGGAGCCTGCCCGTCCACGCGGACCGCGTCCCTCGGGTGGCCGCTCATTCGAGCGTCCGAGCGGACCCGCGCAAGAGATGGACGGTCAGGTCAAATGGTACAATCCCGAAAAGGGCTTCGGTTTCGTAGCAGTCGAAGGGAGCAAGGATGTGTTCATCCACCGCTCCGTCTTGGCGCGGGCCGGGATCTCGGCGCTCGATGAGGGCCAGCGGATCCGTATGCAGGTCGTGCCTGGCGCTAAGGGTCTCGAGGCGACCTCCATCGAAGTTGACGGCTGATCTCCCAACTCTATCGAGGATCTGCCGCTTGGGCAGGTGCCTCTGGCCTTTGGCCTGATCCCGGCGGCGTGCAATACGCCTTCTGGCATGAGTTCTGTGTCTTTGGGCTGGTTTGATTGCAGCCGCCATGAGCGAATTTGAGCGTTGGGAAACCCGCTTCTCTGCTGCCGAATACATCTTTGGCACGGCGCCGAATGCCTTTCTGGCGGCGCAAAAACCGTTATTGCCACAGGTCGGACGCGCGCTCGCGGTAGCCGATGGCGAGGGACGCAATGGGGTCTGGTTGGCGGAGCAGGGGCTGGAGGTTCTGTCCCTCGACTTTTCGCCGACGGCGCAAGCCAAGGCCCGCACGCTGGCGCAGGCGCGCAATGTGGCGCTGACGACCGAGCTTGCGGACGCGACCACGTGGCGATGGCCGGAGGCCGCCTTCGACGTCATCGTGGTGATCTTCACGCAGTTCGCCAATCCCAGCGAACGGACCCGGATGTTTGCCGGCATGCGCAAGGCGCTCAAGCCGGGTGGCCTCTTGTTGATGCAGGGATACACGCCACGACAGCTGCAATACGGGACCGGCGGTCCCAAGCAGGTAGAGCAACTCTACACGCGGGACCTGCTGGAGCGGGAATTCGCGGGCTTCTCAGAGCTGCGCATCGAGGAATACGACTGTGACATGCAGGAAGGCAGTGCGCATGCCGGAATGTCGGCAGTGATCGATTTGGTGGGAACGAAGTGACCTAACTTGTGATCGCCCGGCTTGCGCTGGCGGCACCGGTACAATCCAGCAAGATGCGGGAGAGTTCCGGCTAAGCGCCGAAACCCTTCCCGAAGTCTTGCCAGTCTGAATCGTGGCGGGGCCGTTACTTGTTGCCGGCCGACGCGAGGTCCGCAGAGACCCGGTTGAAAATACCAATGAGCTGAGTGCCCACCGCGTTGACAGCGGTGATAATCACGACGGAGATGCCGGCGGCGATCAGCCCATACTCAATCGCCGTAGCTCCCTTTTCGTCGCGCAAGAACCGATTAAAGAGCGACATATATTTCTCCCTGTTAGCTTGGTTCGACAATGATCGAACCACGCGAGAGCTTCGCTGAAGGCTTGTAAAAATGAGTAAAGAGGCGTGGTAAAAATACCGTATGCCGTCAGCGGCTTAGGGCGAGCGAGCGCAAGTCTAAAATCGACGTCGGAGCGCCGAAATTTATACAATATCGTTATGTTAAATCAGGGGCTTAGCCGCAGATTGGGGTGCGACCGTTGGAATCGAATCACGAGCAGCACGTCACACACGAACTTCGGAAAGCAATGGGCATCGGCGTTGGTCGTGCCATAAAGAGCCTATGAAATCAGCCGTCATCGCACGCTCCGTGACCATCAACGGCCACAAGACGTCGCTGTCGCTGGAGCGGCCGTTCTGGGAGGAATGTCTGCGCATCGCCGACAACCTCGGGCTGTCGCTTGAGGAGCTGCTAAGCCAAATCGACGCCGAGCGCTTGCATGGCAATCTCGCGAGCGCCGTGCGTCTCTACGTGCTCGACGATGTCAAACGCCGCGCAAGCCTGTCGCCGCGGCGACCCCGCCACTGACTGGCCGCTCGAGCCGCGCAAGACAACAAGAGTTGAAAATCTGGCGGGGAAAAAAGCGTATGTTGCGTTGCTCGCCGTTTTCGGGAGCGCGACATGACACTCGTCCTGACGACAGCCATTCCGGCGTCGACGCGGCTGCTGGTGGCGGCGCTTGTCGTCGCCCTTTCCGCCCACGGCGCTGTTGCCTGGTACGGTGCTTCGGTGGGGCAATCTTATGCGAGTGCAAGCACCGACGACCACGCTCCCGTCCAGGCTCGCGCCCGTCTCTGCAACGGGGTCAGCAAGCATACCCGTACGATTTGCTGCGGCGCCAACCCGCCGGCGTGGTGCGGGAAACGCCCGAAGGACATCGTCGATGCGGACACCACCAATGACCGCGACCTTGCAAGACTTTATCAAGCTTCACCGAACGATTTCGGCTCGCCGCTGCGCGATCCCATGTTCTACGTGTGCATGTTTGTGTCCGTGACCGTCATTTATCTCACGGCGCTCGCAGGCTCCGGTCGCGACAAGGGTGTTGATGAGCCGGTGTAGGGTCGCGCGCGCGGCGACCCCCGGGGAAGTCTCGCACTTCCGACCTTCAGCTTAGAAGGCCAGGGGCGCGTACCTTAAGGGGATTGACGATGGCGACCGCGTGGTCTCGTGCAGCCAGGCTCGCTGACCGCACGCCGGCGTCCCGCAACCGCTATGTCGACTTCCTGCGGGCTGCGTCGATGCTGGTGGTGGTGGTCGGGCACTGGCTTGCCGCCGCGCCCTACTTCGATGCAAGCGGGGGCTTGATCGGGGCCCACATCCTGACGGCGGTTCCCTGGACCGCCTGGCTTACGTGGATCGTGCAGGTCATGCCGATCTTCTTCGTCGTCGGCGGATATGCGAACGGCGTGAGCTGGCGTGCCGCGCGCAGGGACGGCCGATCGTACGCCACTTGGCTCGAGAGCCGCTTGCGCCGCTTGGTGTGGCCACTACTGCCGCTGCTTGTCGCTTGGGTGGCGATCGTCGCTATCGAGTATGCCCGGGGCGTCCGTCCCGAGCTGATCCGTTACGGATCGCAGGTCGCCTTCATTCCGATCTGGTTTCTCGCCGTGTACATCGTGATCGTCCTGCTCGTCCCTGTCATGGAGGCGGCCTGGACGCGATTCGGCGTGAGGTCGTTCTGGGCCCTGACCGCCGCCGCGATCGTCGTCGACATCCTGTACTTCGTCGGCGGCGTGCGGTGGCTTGGCTTCGTCAACTATCTCTTCGTGTGGGGCGCAATCTCGCTCCTCGGATACGCATGGCTCGACGACCTATTCTCCTGTCGTCGGATGTTGCTGCTTTGCGCCGCCCTGGCTCTGGCCGTCCTCCTCTTGCTCGTGCTCGGCGGCCCCTACCCCGTCTCTATGGTTGGCGACCCGCACGAGCCGGTCAGCAACACGACGCCGCCAAAGGTCACTCTCATCGCGCTCGCGGTCGTGCAAGGCGGCGTGTTGTTCGCGCTCCAAGCGGCGGCGCGGCGCTGGCTGGCCGGGCGGTCGGCGTGGACGGCCACCGTCTTGATCAACGCCAACATCATGACGCTGTTCATCTGGCATCTGACGGCCACGACGCTCGTGGTCCTCGGGTCCTATCTCGCCGGTGGTGTCGGTCTCCATCTCGAGCCCGGACGCACCGCGTGGTGGTGGTCGCGAATCCCCTGGGTCGCCGCGAACGCGATCGTGCTCGCGCCCCTCGTTCTAGCGTTCGGACGCTTCGAGCGACCTCGCCCTGTCGAGGCGCCTCCGGCGCCCACTTGGTGCTACGTGATCGGCGCGCTCACGATCGGCGGTGGCCTTGCGTTGCTCGCAGGCCAGGGCGTGGGTGGATACGGGCCGCTTGGACTGAACGTGTGGGGGCTCGCGCTTGCTTTCACGGGTATCTGCCTGATCAGCCGTTTCGAGAAGTCTTCCGAGGAGGAGGTCGCTTGAGGGCGCGTCTCGCGCCAGGCGTTGCTCTAGTGCCCCGCTTCCGAAGTTCGTGATACGTCGCAGCAATCTCTGACACGAACTTCGGAAGCAAAAGGGGCACTAGCAAGTATATGGTTCTAGTGCCGCTTATCGATTTGACGTTCCTGAACGAGTTCGCGGCAGGTGGTGCAGGAACGTCAAATCGGCGGCACTAGTGTCCCGATTCCGAAGTTCGCTTGATTTCGCGGCGCCTGCGGAGCGAACTTCGGAATCATAAGGGACACGAGCAAATATATAAATCTAGTGTGGCTTTTGGATTTGAAGTTCCTCTCAGAGTGCGCCGCGAGAATACGAGGAACTTCAAATCCGCCACACTAGTCGACGTCCGGGTCGATCGCGAGCGAATGCCGCCGCAAAGCGCCCACGACGAGTGCGCGCAGCGCACGCTCCTTGAGATTGCGGGGCGCGGCCAGTCCCATGCGCTCGAGAGCGGCCGTTTCCGACGCGATCGGCGGCCTTCGCGACCACCCCGCCAGGAAGATGCGGAGCAGCTCAGGGTAGGGCGCGCGCTTCAAGGCGAGGAGCGGATTCGTGAGCAATTCCTCCACGTCGGTCATGTCACTGCCGAGCGGGAAAGCCGGCAGCAGCCCCGCGGCGCGCGCCTGCCCCAGCGCCGCCTCGAGCCGCTCAAGCCGGTTCTCGGCGGCATGGCTCGGCAGAGAGAATGAGCGCTCGATCTTGCCCGCCTGTTGCGCAGACGTCTTCAGCTGATGCTGAAAATTTTCGTCGGCGACGCAGATCATCGCTGCGATCGTGTCTCGATCTGATTTCCCTCTGATGTCGGCGATGCCGTATTCCGTGACAATGACGTCGCGGAGCGCGCGGGGGAGTGTCGCGTTCGCATAGGTCCAGACTATGTTGGATTGGAGTCCGTGTCGCAGATGGCGCCTGCTGCGCACGGCGATGATCGCGCGAGCGTCGTCAAGCTGGTGCGCCATGGCGACGAGATCGTGCTGGCCTCCGACGCCGCTCACGACGCGCCCGTCCTCCAAAGTGTCCGACGAGACGGCGCCCAGGAGCGTCGCCGTCATCGCCGTGTTGACAAATCGCGCATGCCGACGGTTGGCGCGCTTACGCGCTGAATCTCCCTCGAGCGTGTTGGTGAACGAGATCGCCGTCATGCAGATCTCGGCCAGCTCCTCCTCGGGCATTGCTCGGAGGTGGTCGTAGAAGGCCTTGTTGCCGATGAAGAATCCTGCGTGCAGGAGAGCCGTCCCGCCGCTCGCCGTGGGTACGCGACGCTTCAAGACGCCGGCTTTCTTCAGGGTGAGGAAGCCGTCGACGAGCATCTCCGAGCAGCCATAGAGCCCGACCGAGAAGGGGTCGAGCTCCGCCCATCCCGGCAGGGGCGTGCCAAGCTTGTCGAGAAGGTCGCGGAAGGCGGCGTTGTTCGTGTGACGCAGCACCAACGCATGCGCCAGCGCGTCCGAGAACGCGCCAATGCCGATTTGAAGCGTTCCTCCGTCCTTCACCAGGGCGGCCGCATGCAGCGCCATGGCGTAGTCGGCCAGGGACACCGGCTCCTTGGGCGGAGCAAACAGGCTATAGTGCGGACCTGCGGGCTCCAGCACCATGTCGATTTGCGCGCGCTCGATCTCCGCCTCGCCGGGCATGTAGGGGAGATTCTCATTGAGCTCGACGGCGAACACCGTCGGCTCATGAGTGCGTCGCGAGGCGACACTGGGCAGCATATCCAGCGTAACGTCGGGATTGGAGCTCAGACTCACGCGTGCGGCCCTCGGATGAGGCGCGACGAGCTGAGCGAACACGTTCGTCTCGATCCTCTCGAGGTGCCGCGCGACCTGGGAATAGTTGAGACTGATGTAGCTCTTCTGCGCCAGCTTGTTCGCCAGAGACTGGCCGGCCAGCAAGAAGAACTCGTGGACCCGGATGTTCGGTGGCAGCCGGCCTTGAGCGACCGCTGCCGCATAGAGCGGCTCGACGCAGCCGGAGAAGAGGCGGTCGAGAAGCGGCTCCGCGAACCGACGCTCCAACGATGAGCGAGGGCGCGGGAGCGTCAGCGTCAGGCCCGTGAAGATCGTGAGTTGCACACGACGATCCGCCTCAGCCAGGCGATACAGTGCGTCGACGATGAGGATCGGCTTGCCGATGCTCAGGGGAACAGCGAGCCGGAGATCGCGGCCGACACGATCGACGATGGCTTGCGCACAGCGATCCGCATTGCTGAAGACAACGGCCCGTCGGACGTTTGTCTCTGCAGACCGCATCGTCGAAACCCTTATTCGTCGTCCTCCGTGCGCAAATTGCATAGGAAGGCGCGACATGAGAGCGAGCCCAACGTCCAGAGGTGCTCCCGGTGGCGATTTTGCAGTTTATTGGGACCATGGTCACGGAGCCGAAGCAATTGACCGCGCGTTTGGTTATTTGATCCTTAGGTCGTTGAGCGCGAGTTGTGTCAACTGAACAGACAAATGCCGGCATCAACGCATCAATTCGTCTTCCGCGTGTCAAGGAACCCTTGACGGCGCTGATGCCTAGCGGCTAGTGTCAAGGTCTCCCTGACAATGGACGCTCCAATGATTGCATTAAAACGGAAGCTGAAGTGCTCCTTCTGCCGCAAACCAGACAAGGAAGTGACCCGGCTCATCGGTGGCCCAGGCGTCTATATTTGCGACGCATGTGTCGGCGTCTGCAACAGGGTACTTGATGCAACCCCGTCCTCCTTCGCAGGGTGGCAAGCGATGAACGATGATCAGCTGCTGGGCGCTCTGAAGATAGCTGAGGCCACAGTGGAGGCGACACGCGCCGTGCTGCAAGCACAAATTGAAGAGCTGCGTAGGCGGGAAATCAGCTGGGACACGATCGGCCATGCGCTTGGAATTTCACGTCAAGCCGCCTGGGAGCGATTTTCCTGATTATCATTGGTTAGCGTCCAGCGTTGGGACGAAGCGATGAAGCTCACTGCGAGCAAGTGTGGTCCGCGACGCCTCGACAAGCTT
>Ga0066903_100002285_pt1 | contig 14861 bp, 13 predicted proteins | sample PanSoiMetaGPlot1_FD_67491 | JGI IMG/M metagenome (GOLD analysis project Ga0066903, IMG submission 67491) | Tropical forest soil microbial communities from Panama analyzed to predict greenhouse gas emissions - Panama Soil - Plot 1 (version 2) | ecosystem: Environmental > Terrestrial > Soil >...
CTCAGGGTCCATCGCGGCGAGGTCACGCACCAGTTTGTCGCGCGTTTTGTATTTAGAGTATTTGCTCCAACCGATGCCCACGGCAATCAGCGCGGAGATGATCCAAACGGTAATGTCCGTTCCGGTGATCACTCCGAAAGCGTCCGACGCGTAACCGATTTTCGCAAGCACAACGGTGCTCGCTGCGCCTTTGAGCGTGCGCTATCTGTTTGATCGCACACCGGTTCGCGATTTTATCGGAACGTAAGCCGCTCGTTACATGCGGTGCGGATTGTGTTTCCCATTTTGCCAACCGAAATGGTGCCCCGGCGGTGTCGGCTTCGGTGTAACCCGGGCCGGATTATTATTCGGCCCGAATCCGATTCCGCGGCCGTGCGGCTGCGCCATTGCGTAGATCGCCAACAAGAGACAACCCGCCAAGATGGCAATGCCCAGTCTCATGTTTTCCTTTCTCCGTTGAGTTTGAGACGCAGCGTGAGCGCATCGTATTCAAACGCGCCAGGATTGCGCCGCGAGGTCAGAGGCACAGATTTCCCGTGCGATACGCCGCGCTTCTTCCTCGACCGAGCCGATGGTGAACTTAGGACAGTTGAGGCGGTCCTCCAGATATTGCCGCACCCATTCTTCCAGTCCGCCGCTGCGCTCATATTGCGCGATGTGGACGAGATTATGCAAAATCAATTCGCGATCGTTCCACGCGTCACCGCGAACGATCAGGGGCATGGCCGATACCCATACAGCGAGTGTCCTCAGTAATAATTCGGGTGCGGCGCGCGGCCTCCGCTAAGTCCGGATCCTCCGGCAACGGAATCCGATCGACCACCAGCACTCTCACTCGGGCGCAATTTTGCACCCCGGCGAGTTGCGCATCAATCGTATGGCGAACGCCCAATGGAGCACCGCGCGCGAGAACGAACTCTTCCTGTGCTTTGGCCCACCGATAGGCGATCGGAAGCAAATATTCGAATGTTTCCTGATCAACCACGGCCGAAGGGAGCTTTACCCAGTAGCTAGCAAAACCCGTGCGAAGGCAGCGCGAAGCTCTTAATTCTCCAGCGCTTCCGGGTGATATTTTTTCCAATAACGAATGGCCGCGCTTACTGCCATGTAACTTGGGTCGGCGGCTTCGTAACCCACGACCTCATCCTCGCTTGCGCCGGCATTGCGCAATTCGCTGTGTTCGAGCTCGGCGAATGTCAATCTAAGCTTCGATTCATCCTCGCCGGCGCGGATTCGTTCGCGAAACCATTCCGACCAGCGCGCAACGCGCTCATCCACAAGATCGAGATGCTCCATAAGCCGGTCCGCGATTTTTCCGAAGTGGGGCAGATAAAGGTTCGTTGCCTTGAGCGTGCGAATTTTCGCAATCGACTCACGCCAGAATTCAATACGCAACTCCGGCGGGACGAACGGCGGAATCGGTGGACCGTTGCCAATCCGAACGCCGGCAATGTCCCCGCCGAAGACATTGTCTCCCCAATGATAAACGTGATGATGACTCGCGTGACCGGGCGTGGCGATCGCGCGAATTTCAAACGGCGGCACGCGAATCACTTCGTTGTCTTCCAAAATTTTCACCTGCTCGGCTGGCACCGGCGCGATTCGGCCCCATAGCCTTTCCATCTCATCGCCGAAAATTCGTTTAGCGGATTCGACAAGCTTCGCTGGATCGATCAAGTGCGGCGCGCCCCGCGGGTGGACATAGATCATCGCGCCCAACTTCGCGAAGCGCCACGCCGCGCCGGCATGATCGAAATGAATGTGACTGAGAAAAACATGGCGCACGTCAGTTGGTTCGAAGCCCGCTTTGCCAAGGTCGACAATCACATTGTCAAACGTCGATTCTGGGCCGGTATCGAAGACCGCGATGCCGTTATCCGTTTCCAGTGCGGTCGCCGCCACGATACCGGCACGCCCGAGCTGGCGAGTATCGAGAATGTGGATCTTCATCCGCGATCTTTTTTTGTCGCGGCCACGATGTAGGCCGTTTTCGGAATCGCGAAGCCGTCCCCTTTTCGATATTGCTCCACCGATTTTTCGATCGCCGATTGAATCTGCCGAAGCGCTTCGCGCGTTTGCCGCGCGAGCAAACCGGCCGTTCGCACGCCTGCTTTCGTTTCCGCATCGAAAACGAAACACGCGCTCGGCACTTTCCATTTGATGGCGTGCGTTTTGAAAATCATCGACGCGCCGTCGAATCCGGCGCGCTCTAGCGCTTTTCGAAATTCCTCCTCGTTCTCGAATAAGTAGAATGGCGGACCCGGTGGAAGATCGACATCGAGGTTCGCGTGCGCCTGGACTGCGTCGTCGACGAGTTTGACGAACGGATTTTCGGAAATCTTCGCCCAGGTCGTGAAGCCAAATCGGCCGCCGGACTTCAGGACGCGCGCCGCTTCGCTCATCGCCCGTTCGGGATTTGCGAGATGCAGCAGGGCAAAGTTCGCGACGACTCGATCGAAAGTTTTGTCCGGAAACGATAGATTTTGCGCGTCGCCTTCGCGGAATTCGATCTTGGGGAACATCTTCTTCGCGATGCCGATCATCTCCTTCGAAAAATCGAACCCGATCGGCGTTGCGCCGCGTTCAGCGGCTGCGGACGAGACATAACCCGGTCCGCAGCCGACGTCGAGGATCGACATCTTGGCCGAAACGTTCGCCGCATCGAGCAGCGGGGCGATGAATTGCCGGGTCGAGGTCGCCCAGGTCGAATCGTATTTGTTTGCGACGCGCTCCCAGCCTTCGTGTTCGAATTTTGTAAAAGCGTCACTCATACGGATTTAAAGATGCGAAATCGAGTCGAGGGAAGATAGCATTTGGGAGTTTCTTGGTTTGCCATTATTCTCAGCGGCTATGTTAAAACGAGCCCTGCTTCTTCTTGTCGTCGTCACCACTGCCGCGTATGCCGCCGATAATCCGCCGAGCGAAGCGTCGATCAAACAGCTTCTGGAGGCGAGTCACGCACACAAGATACTCGATACGATGTTGACTGAAATGGACGGCTTTATGAAGCAAGCCATGCAACAGGCGACTCAGGGTCAATCGATCACGCCGGAAATAAAAAAAGACATCGACAAACGCCAGACGGAAATGATGTCGATCCTCAAGGAAGCGCTCGATTGGAACAAGTTGGAAGCGATGTACGTGCGGGTTTATCAGAAATCGTTCACCCAATCTGAGATCGACAGTCTTATAGCGATGTACAAAACGCCCGGCGGCCAAACACTGTTGAACAAGATGCCAATCGTCCTGCAAAACACCATGACTGAGATGCAGCAGATCATACGGCCAATGGTCGAGCGGATTCAGCGGATGCAGCAGGAAGTTCTCGCTGAGATTCGGGCGGAAAACGCCAAAAAGGGCGGCTAAACGATCATCGCAAATTGGATCTGGTCGGTCGATCGGCCAGTGCTGAACGTGTGACGGAAGAAGACCGATCATTGCTGGAGAGGCTGGATAAAATTCTCCGCTCGGAGAAAGTGCGCGCGCAGATTCAGCCGATCGTTCAACGCGTGGGCGCTGAGTTAGCGCGGAAATCGGAAGCGTTGATGGCGTGGGAACCAATCGAGTTGAAAACATTCGGTGACGGTTTGCCGTCGTCGATCAAATCAGGCTGGATCTTTATTCTCCGTGCCGGCGCGGACACGGGCGCGGAACGTCACCCCAATAGTCATCAGCGCATGATGACCTACGGCGGCAAGGGCGACATGCAGATCGACATCAGACAGGCGCGGAATGATGTTGAGAGCGAATCCGAGATCAACTGGAAGTCGAACGTTTTAGTGTGCGATCCCGCCGTGGCTTTGGAACGGCGTTGGATTTCGATCCCACAAAACGTCTGGCATCGGCCGGTGATTCCGAAAGGCGCGGATTGGGTGGTCGTTTCCTTCCACACCGTTCCGGCGGCCGAGCTGATTGAAGAACGGCCAGGCGCAAAACGGATGCGCTATCTAAACTAAACGATCCGAAGCCTCAGTAACTGTCAGGCTGCAGCTGTCGCACTTCGTTTGCCAAGAACGAGCGCAGCAACGATGCCAATGCAGAGAAACCCAACAACTTGGATTAGCATGTAACTGCCGGTGTAAACATCGGGGAAACCGTACCAATTCCAATAAGGGACGTTGGTCGCGATCGCGGTCAGAATTCCCGCGACCAAGACAAAGCCGACTCGGCCGGCGAAACCTCCGATCACCGTTTGGGCAAGAAGGAAGACAACGAGGATCGATTCAATCAACTCGGTGGCGAATTCGATACCGAGGTGTTTGGGAAATACAAACGGCCGGATAGGGTGATATACTAAAAGTCCAGACGGACCACTGGCCATTTTTTGTTCTGCCTGTTTCATCGCTTCCTTTTTTTGTTCCGAGGTGGCGTCCGGGCCGAGGCCGGTCCCTGGAAAGAAATAGAGCCCGGGCTTTTCGCCGATATTGGTTTGCAACGCGGCGACGACGGCCGCTTCGTTCGGAATTTCGCTGATGCCTCTGTCCCCCAGCGGAAGCACCATGTGGGCAATGAAGGTCCAGATAAACATGACGATCGCGCCAAGAATGCCTGCGAGAAGAATTTTCATAGGCAGGAAGGATGCGGTATGAGACCCGAAGCGTGAAGCAAAAAGTCGAGTCGGGCCGCCGGGCGCGTCGGGCGCTTAAAGGCGGGACTAGGGACTATTTAGTGCTTGCGCTGCGGGACGCGGAGCGACATTGTCGATCTTTGCTAACCTTAACGAACCTATGAAAACACCTGTTTTGTCTTTGATCACCGCGTTGGCAGTTGCCGCGTTTCTGGGCTGCCAGACTCAAAAGAAAGAGGAAACTGCGACAACTACATCCACGGGGACGACGGCCCACGCAACAACCAAGAAGACGACTGCCAAGAAGACGTCGGCTTCGGCGGAAGCGTCGCCAGCGAAGAAGACTACGAAGAAGAAGGCCGCAGCTGAGGAATCGGCTTCGCCTACCGCTTCGCCGTCTCCAACCCCGTAAGCGACCGGTTACAAGGAGAAATTAAAAAGGCGGAGGAGAGGTCAGACCGCGAAACTTTCGCCGCACGAACAGTGCGCGACCGCGTTCGGGTTTGTGACCTTGAATCCGCCTTTTTGCAAATCCTCGCTGTAGTCGAGGACTGAGCCGCTGACAAAGAGCGCGCTTTTTGGATCGACCACGATCCGAACGCTCGCGGTCGGGACGAGAATGTCTCGCTCTTTTGGCCCATCCACCAGATCCATGGCGTACTGCAAGCCGGAGCAACCGCCGCCGACTACGGCCAGGCGGAGCGCGCCGTTCGGATTTCCTTTTTGCTGAAGCAACGACGCGAGTTTGTTGGCGGCTTGTTCCGTCACTCGAATCAGGCGCTCGTTGCCAATCTTGTAATTAGGAGTGGGCGATTCAGTAGTCATCAGAATGGAATCAGGAAGGCAGGAATCTGAATTTCTCCTAATGTCCTGATTTCCTGATTTAAAATATTTTCTTCGGCGATTGCTTCAACTTCCGCAATCGTCGAGACCTGCGAAAATCTTTCGCGCAGCCGTCTCGCGTCCGGCAGCGATTTGGAATAAGCCATCAGCCGCGTCCGCATCGACCGGATGGCCGGTTCCTCCGCGCCCCAATCGCGCACGATCAATTCACAATGCCGCAAGATTAACTTCCAGCGTTCCACCAGCGCCGGTGGATCCGCAGTCTCACCATTCAACAGATAGGCTTTCGTTTCGCGAAAGATCCAAGGTCCGCTCATCGCCGCGCGACCAATCATCGCGCCGGAGATTCCAGTTTCCCGGCGGCGTCTCAATACGTCGACCGCGTTCGTGAGATCGCCATTGCCAATCACCGGAATGGATATCGCCGCCGCAACTTCGCCGATCACGTTCCAATCGGCCGCGCCGGAATAACCTTGCGCGCGCGTCCGACCGTGGACGGTGAGCGCGGCGATTCCGGAATCAACCAAAATTCTTGCCACGCGCACAGCGTTCACCGAATCTGCGTCCCAACCGATCCGGATCTTTGCCGTCGTCGGCCACGGCGCGATCGCGCGCACCACCGCAGCCGCGAGATTCGCCAGCGTCGCACAATCTTTCAACAGGGCCGAGCCGCCGTTTTTGCAAACCACCTTGTTGACCGGGCAACCGAAGTTTAGATCGACAAAATCCGGGCGAACCCAATCGACCACTTGCTTCGCCGCTTCAGCCATATGCTCGGCGTCCGCGCCGAAAAGTTGAACGCCGATCGGTCGCTCAACTTCATCGAAGTCGAGATATTTCTTTGTTCGCTCGTTCCGGCGAAAAATTCCTTCCGCCGAAACAAACTCGGTCGTGAGAACGTCCGCGCCGTATTCCTTGCAAAACTGGCGGAAAATTTTATCCGACACGCCCGCCATCGGCGCGAGGTAAAGTGGAAACTGATTTTGAAACCAGGGGAGAGCCATATCGTGCGCGGCTATTTTCTCACAATGATGCTTCTGTTAAAGGCCAGTCTAACGCCCGTGCGGCTCGCACCCCGGACTAGGCCGCGCTTTTCAGCAATTGCGCGACTTCGTTTTGCACGTGCTCGAGTTCGTCCAGACGCAGGCCGGGATCAGGCACAATGAAAACGTCGCCGGTCGCACCGTGCTCGTATATTAAGACTCGGCCTTTCTCGGCGTTCTCGGTCTTGATTTGTTTCAGCACGCGCGTCCGCTCAAGCATCGCTGCTAAAACGTAGCACGGGTTTGCCGGCGGACTTTCCGAAGCGATCAGGCGCCGAAAAAGCTGCTCGGCATTTTCTTTTGGGAGCGGTTCCCTGTTTTCCGGTAATGGTTCGTAGCGCGTTTTCCAGAACGAGAACGGCTGAATGTCTTGGTTGCGGTTCTTCCACGCCTGTTCGCTCAAGTCTTCGCGTCGAAAACCTTCGGGGTCGCGGAAGAGCAGCGTGTAAAAATATTCGCCCGGTTGGAACGGACGCTGCGTAGCAGCGCAGACGTCGGCCCGGTGCTTGATTGCCCAATCGTTCGGCAACGGATTCATCGGCGGACAATACGCCGGGTGCCGGCGAGTTGAAAGCGCAGGGCCTCGCGGTTGGTCGCGCGCAGGTAAAGCAGATAAAACCCGATCACGGTAAAAATGAGGTTCGGCGTCCAGGCTGCAATCAACGGCGAAACGCGTTCGCCTTCACCGAGCGCGAGGAAGAGATGAGTGAGAAAATTCATTGCGAAAACGAGGACCACCGCGGTGGCGACGCTGGCCAGGACTCCGCGACGTGAATACCCAATCCCGAGTGGCGCGGCGATGCAAACCACAACCAGGCAGGTCCACGGCAGCGCCAGACGATATTGCAGATGCGTCCGAAACGGAGCCAGCAGTGCATCCGGAAAATCGGAATTGAAATGGAGGTATTCGCTCAGCTCGGGAAGGCTCAGATATTCGGCGCGAACATTAGCGCTCCCAAGACGAAACGGCGTTTCGCTCCAATTGTCGATCTTGAGAGAAGGAAACATTTTTTCGTTGATGATATTTCCCGTGGCGTCGTAACGGACCAATTTTACGTCGTTGAGTTCCCAGGTCTTTGATTCGGGATGATAAGTGGCGCGCGGGGCCAGATAGTTCGCGACGATGTTGTCATTTTCATCCTGCTGCAGAACCTGGACGTTGTTGAACAGGTTGTGGCCGGGCCGAAAATTCTGGATGAACCACGTCCGCGAATCGGTGCGGTTGCGGAAAATCTGGCCTTGCACGGAAAATTGATGCGAACGCGCCGTGGCCATGAAATTTTTCCTGGCCATTTCGGCGTGGGGCGCAAGCGAGTAGTTCAGAGCCAGGCTGGCCGCGACAGTAAGCAGGCCGACACCGATCAATGGAGCGAGCACCCGCGGAACGCTCACCCCGGCGGTCAACATTGAGACGATTTCGTTCGCGCGCGACATTCGGCCCAGTGAAAAGAGAAGAGCGAGCAACAACGAAACGGGCAGCAGGATCAAGAATACCTGCGGCACCTGGGTGGCGTAATAACGAACAACCAGCGCGAACCCGAAGTGCTGGTCGATAAACGTCGAGATATTGTCGCTCACGTCGAAGATGAGCCAGATGGAAAGAAAGCCGGCGATACAGTAGAAGTAGGCCTGTAAAAAATTGCGAATGACGTAGCGGTCGAGCAGTCTCACGGATTAGATTAAGTCATATTTCGATGATTGCGCTGAAAGATTCCCTCGGAACTGAGTTTGTCGAACGCGTTCGGACAATCTTTTCCAAGCACGGGCTCCTCGCAAAGGCGAAAAATTTTGAGTTCCGCCCGCAACAGCAGGAAATGGCGGTGGCGGTGGCGCAGGCGCTGGAGGAAGATCGACATTTGGTGGTCGAGGCCGGTACCGGCGTCGGCAAATCGCTCGCTTATCTTGTTCCGGCAATTCTGTTCGCGCTCGAGCAGCACAAAAAAGCGATCGTCTCGACCCACACGATCAATCTCCAGGAACAACTCCTTTACAAGGACATTCCGATTCTGAAAAAAATTCTGCCGGTCGAATTCGATGCCGCGCTCATGAAGGGCCGGCAAAATTATCTTTGTCCGCGCCGGCTCGAACGCGCCCTCGAAAGTTCCAAGGAATTATTTACCGGCCCGGAAACGAACGAGCTCAACCGGATCGCCGAGTGGGCGAGCAAAACCCGCGACGGGTCGCTCAGCGATTTGTCGATCGAGCCCGATCCGAAAGTTTGGACCCAGGTTTGCAGCGAAGCGCACATTTGTACCCAGAAGACGTGCGGTCAAAATTCGCGCTGTTTTTATCAACAGGCGCGGAAACGATTGCTCGCCGCGGACCTGATTGTGCTCAATCACACTTTGCTGTTCATGTTACTCGGCTCGCCGGACGAGCAGGAAGGACGGGAGAGCGGTTTCCTTTTCCCGAACGACTTCATCATTTTCGACGAAGCGCACACGGTCGAGCAAGTCGCTTCGAAACAGATCGGCATCGGAGTTTCCCAATACGGGCTAAGATCGGCAATCCAACGGCTTTACAACGCGCGCACCCGCAAAGGCCTGTTCACGGTGATGCGCGATGCCGAAGGCGTGCGGCTCGCGGCCGAGCTGATTGACGACGTTGAGAAATTTTTCGACGCGGTCGAATCGAAGTCCGATTTTCGCAAAGGCCGCGAATTTCGGGTTCGCGATATCGATTTCGTGCCCGACACGATCAGCGGCCGGCTGGTCGCGTTGCAGGCGCGCGTTGCCGAGGTGGTGAAACGCGCCGACGACGAAATTTTAAAAGCCGAGCTCCAGGAGTTTGCGCGCCGCATTCGCGATGCGCGCGATGGGATCGCAATCTTTCTCGAACAAAGCGCCCCGCAACACGTTTACTGGGTCGAGCGAACGGGCAAGACCGCACAATTTCTCTCACTCAACGCCGCCCCCATCGATCTTGCTCCGGTCCTGCGGCGGATGATTTTCCGCGACAATTGTTGCTGTGTGATGACCAGCGCGACGCTCGCGGTCGGTCGCGCCGATCTCGCGTATTTTCGTGAACGAATCGGCGCGACTGAAGCCGAGCCGGTGCAACTCGGCAGCCCGTTCGATTTTCAAAAGCAAATGAAAATGTTCGTCGTCCGCAAAATGCCGGACCCGCGCGACCCCGGTTACACAAAACAACTCGAGCACTGGATCGCGCATTTCGTGCAAAAGACCGATGGTTGCGCATTCGTCCTTTTCACCAGCTATCGCGACATGCAGCAGGTCGCCGGCGAAATGCAAAAATTTTTCGCAGGGCAGGGGATGAATCTGCTCGTTCAGGGCGGCGGCGCGCCGCGGAGCAAACTTCTTGAACAATTTAAATCGACGCCACGCGGCGTCCTTTTCGGGACCGACAGCTTCTGGAGCGGGGTCGATGTTCCGGGTGAAGCGCTTTCCAACGTGATCATCACCCGCCTGCCGTTCGCGGTTCCGGATCACCCGCTGATTGAGGCGAAACTGGAGCTGGTCCAGGAGCGCGGCGGCGACGCCTTCACCGAATACTCGTTGCCCGAAGCGATCCTGAAACTTCGACAGGGTGTCGGCCGATTGATCCGAACGAAGGCCGACCGCGGCATCGTTGTCATTCTCGATAATCGCATCGTGAACAAGCCCTACGGCCGCGCCTTCATGCAAGCGCTACCCAAGTGTCCAGTCGAAATTGTTTAGCCGGTAGCGCTTACATTGCACAAACCGGGGCGGTGAGCCCCGATACAGCTGCGGGATGAGGTGATGAAATCTCCGCTCGCACTTTTGAAAAGGCTGCTGGTCGCGCATTGGGAAATGCTCGCGCTGACGGCCGTGCTTTTCGTGCTCGTCGTAGTGTTTGTCGATCTTAAGCCGAGAGTGGAAGAAAATTTCTTCTTTTCCACTAGCGATCCCGGATTCGGCCAAGAGAAAAGGATCGAGCAGCGTTTTCCGTCGCAGCCGCAGTTAATCCTCGCGGTTTCCTCGAGCGACATTTCTTCGGCGCAGTATTTGGAGCGGATCCAGAAACTGACGCAGGAGGTCGAATCAATCGATGGCGTTAACGCGGTCAAAAGTCTGACGGCCGGCCCAAAAAATTTTCAGGACGCGCTGGCGAGCCCGTTTTGGAGCCGCTTGCTCATCGCAAGGGACAGGAAATCGAGCAACGTGATCCTCTTCACGCGCGGGGGAGACCCCGGAAAACTCGTTACCGGGCTGGAGCGAATCGTGCACGAATCGGAGGCACGCGATTTTCACATTCACATCGCCGGCACTCCGTATGTGGTCGAGATGTTGAAGCGCAGCATCACCCACGATTTTCGGTACTTCAGCGTGACGGCGATCGCTTTGTTCGGTCTGACAATGGCGGCGATGTTCCGCTCCCTGCGAGTCTTTTTTGGGATGCTCGCGACCTGTACCAGCGCTGTGCTGCTCACCTTGCTCTTGCAGCAAATGTTCGGGAGAAGGATCGGCATCCTGACCGTCAATCTCGGCACCATGGTTTTTGTCGTGGCGATGTCGCACCTAGTTTACATGACGTTTAATTGGCAGACGCTCGCCGACCGAACGCAACGGTTGGAAAAAAAATCGCCCGATCTGGCCGCCGATGCGCTGCGCATGACTTTTCCGCCCTCGTTTTGGTCGATGATCTGTGCCTCGCTCGGATTCGCGAGCCTCTTAATCGTGGAAGCCAAACCGCTGCGCGAGCTCGGATTCGGCGGGGTCCTCGGGTCGATCGTCGCTTTTCTTTGCGCTTACGTCATGTATCCGCCGTTCCTGCGCTGGGCGGTTCCCCGCGAAAGCAAAATCGTCGAGGCCGAACCTCCTCACTGGTTTTGGTCGCGCCGGTTTCCAATCTTGTCAGCCGCAGTCATTGTGATAAGCGCCGGTTTGGGGTTCGGTTTACGAAAGGTCAACACGGATCCGAGTCTGCTCGAGTATTTCAAACCGCAGCAGCCGTTGCGCGACGGCTTGGAATACGTGGACCACAATGGCGGTTGTAATCCGCTTACGCTTGTCGTCTCCGCTACCGCCGGCAGCCGGTTAAACACCGACACCGCCTACCAGAAGATGTGGAAACTCCATGGCGCGCTCGAAAATTACAATGACGTCGGCACAGTGATTTCGTTGCCGACGATCCTGGCCGAAGGCGATCGCACCCCGTTCTCGTTTCTGCTGAGCTACGAAAAAATCATCGAGATCGAGTCGCAACCGAAATACTCGCGCGTGGCCAAAAGTTTTGTGAACAGCGATCGCACCCAGGCCGTGTTCCTTCTCCGGATGGTTGAGTCGCGCCGCGACAAACTGCGGCTCGAAGTGGTGGACGATCTTCGCGGAATTTGCCGCAAGGACGGATTCAAGGCCGCGCTCACCGGCGGAATTTATTATTTGCAAGGCCGACTGGCCAAGTTGGTCGCTTCCAGTTTGGTAACCGGTCTCTTCTGGCTGAATGGTTTGTTCGTCGTCATCGCGTGGATTGTTGCGCGCTCCGTTCGCGGTGCTTTAGCGATGATTGTAAGTCTGACCCTGATGCCGTTGTGCATGCTGGGTGGGATCGGTTGGTTTCATGTTCCGGTGGACATCATCTCGGCGCCGGCCACCAATGTCTGCATCGGCATCGCCATCGATTCGATGATTCATCTCGTCTTCGGTGTTCGCCGCGCCCAGCGCGACGGAAAGAAAGGTTGGGCGGCATGGGTCGCGGCTCGCGAAGAGCAATGGCGCGGGATTGTCTATTCCGACGTGATCATCGGCTCTGGGTTTGCGATTTTTGTCTTGTCTAATTTTCCGCCAACCCAACGCCTTGGTCTGGTCGTGCTCGCCGGCCTGATTGTCGATATTCTGGCGAACCTTTTCGTCCTGCCCCTGCTCGGTGGCGCGAGCCTCAAAGGGCGCCTGGCTTCCCCGAAGCCACGATGACTCGATGGCGCTCACTCGGACCTTGGCTCGAAATCGTTGGCAAGACTAGCCGCGGCGTTCCGGTTTTCGACCCCAAGCTTTGGGTAAATCCGCTCAAAATGTTTACCGACAATGGGAACAGACCCAACGGACTTAAAAGGCGTTGGACGGTAAAATCGGCGATTTGCTAAATTCCCTCTGAAAATCGCTCTTCGAGGTAAAATGATCTCCAACACGGCGACTGTTATTGCGCGAAACGCGCATAAAAGACCAACAAAACGCAATCTATTCGCCAAGTTTTGCCAAGTCGCGTTAGTACCTCACACTTTGAAGGAGCCACAACCGTGGCGAGTTCGCCCAACGTCAGCAAGAATCGCCCGACCGCTTTTTTTGATGTTTGGAGCTTGGAAGAAGTCATAACGTTGCTTTAAGAACCACAACTGAGACTTCCAAGAGCGATACGAAAATGGCTACCAACAGCCCTAATAACAGCAGCGGTAGCCGTACTGGGATATTTTGCCACACAGATCGCACAGTCGGTGGCAGACCCATTTTGGCAGCACGTCGCACCAGCAATACCTCAAAAATTATTATTGTCGCTATGCTGCTTCCTACTGGCGGTAGTGCTCATATTGATAGCTTCGGTCGTCTATTTTTATCGACTTTCTCGAGAGCCAACAGAGGCCGAAAAGCGCAAAGCTTTTGATGATCAATTCGGAGAGTTTCTTCCAAAGTTTGGAGTTTGGACGCACAAAGTAATGCCCGGCTATTATTGCCAGAATTGCAAACACCATTACCGAGTATCGCGCATGCTGGAGCTCCCCAATGGGGAAGCTTGGCAATGCCTAATTCAAGGGTGCGAGCATGTAGCGGCAAATCCTGACTACAGACCGCCAAGGCCGCCGCTGCCGCCAAGAGTGCTCGTTTAGCCGCCGACCGGCTAAACTGTACCACCAGTTTCACCGAAGGAAACCGCGCTTCATAGGTTGGCAGGTTGCCGGAGATGCGTCTTTTCGGGGCGCGGCGGCAAAACCATTCCAGAAAATGCGAGACTCGCGCATCGCTATTGCAAGTGCGTGTGAGCACGAACGGATTGACCGTGCTGAATGTCTTAAAAGGACTGCGCGTAAACCTCTAGGGAGCAACTCAGTTCTTTCGCCCGAACTTTAAGCTTCTGATAAATAGGATCGGGATGGGTGCTTTGAATCACGATGCGCTTGCAGCCCTTTGCTGCTCGCAGCAGGCCCATAGTGTATGGAAAGTCCGTTTCGCAAATCGAATATCCGATTAGCCAAATTTCAGATGCTTGGGCTGCAATCTGCTCTGCTCGCTGCCATACTTGTTTCGCGTAATTGCGGTAAGGGAATCGCGTTTCTTCGCCAGAGAGTAGGTATTCCTTTTCGTGTGGGAAGAAAATTAGACTTGAACGGGGTTCGCTTGAAACTGTTCTGTCTCGGTTGACCTCAAATAAGTCGGCATCGGTCGGCGCTGCACTTCCGTCTGCCGTCAATGGCAAATGGCCGTGGCGCATTCCCCAATCATCGTCGTACGCGAACATGCCAACAGAGCCATGGAGCTTTAGAAACGAAAATCGGCCGTCGTCGAATTCGAGGTTTTCATTATGAAACGCTTGGACGCCTGAATTTAGGCCCAGCGTCCCATAAAACGCATACCTCTCCTCAACCTCAAAATGTCGGCAGAAGCTGATCTCAAATAGTCGGTCGTAGTTAAAAGAAAAGACGTTGGCTTTACATCGCTTAAGGCGATCTTGATAATGTCGCCCGCTAGCCGACGGAAAGAGCCGGTGAAGCAAACTGTGATAGGAGGTTAAACCACCTGCTACTGCGGCCTTCTCTAAGGAAAGAAATAGCGCGGAGACGGCGAGCTTGGCCTCAGCCATCCGAGGATACCGCTGTCGTAGCGCTTCGAGACGGTTGTTGGATTCGTCAGCCCGGCCCTGCGCAAGGCGATGTGCAAGCTCGTCGATTGTATCGACGCTTAATCGGGTCATTAGTGCGCTGGTACGCTCGACACAGCCGCGAATTTGTTTTGTTGATTCGTCCGCAAGCGATTTGGCAAACCTATCCAGCGCGCTCACCATATCGCGGGCCGCCGGATAGCCGCTGCCAACAGAACATCCGGCCCCTAAAATGAATAATTCATTTCCGTCACTCACGGCAAAGTAATTGATAGCGAATCATTTGCAGCAATAAATGGGACGAGACAGGCGATAGCGTCGCTGATCTTGGCAGGGATGCCGTCACTTTCGTTGGCATCCCCACTAACCGCAGTCCGTCCGTTATCGGGACTCTACTGTCCCGCGCACGAAACGTAATCAAGCTGGTGGAAATCGCCAGCGGCGTGCAATACGATGCATGGACATTCGGTGGAACGGCGCCGGGTCCGATTCTCCACGTTCGGCAAGGGCAACGCCTAAACGTCACGTTTATCATTTGTGGCGCAGACGCCGGGCGTGTTCATTTATCACTGCGGAACGCCGCCGGTGTTGCAGCACATCGGCAACGGAATGTTTGG